>Ga0310810_10001272_pt1 | contig 26267 bp, 30 predicted proteins | sample NCmetagenome_FD_207641 | JGI IMG/M metagenome (GOLD analysis project Ga0310810, IMG submission 207641) | Soil microbial communities from experimental microcosm in Duke University, North Carolina, United States - NC | ecosystem: Engineered > Artificial ecosystem > Soil microcosm > Unclassified ...
CCGAGGGCGTCCAGGCGGTCGTCGACCGGCTCGGCGAGTACGGGCGCGCGGGGGTGGGGCACGTCGCCGTCGTGTTCCGCCGGGACGATCCCAAGCGGATGCTCGAGCTGCTCGATGTGACCGCGGCGAAGATTCGGCCCGCCCTCGCGCGCTGACCACTCAGAGTCTGCCCGAGTAAGGACGGCGGCGGGTGGCGCCGGTGCTGGTGCCGGGAGGCGGGCGGAGCTGGGACCCCCTCGTACCCTCGCCGTTCGAAGAACGGCGTGTGGGTCGAGTGGGTGACGGAGCCCGCCGGACCGGCACCAAACCGGCGACAGGCCCCGCTGCCGGCGTTACTCGGCCAGACTCTGGCGGACCCGTGCGTTGCGGCGCGGCGGGCGGGTCTGCTACCGTGCGAGCCCATGGGCCGCGCGCTTTCGGTCGCCGTCATGCCGCTCGAGAACCGGCGCGAGCAGTTCGTCGCGCTCGGGATGCTCGCTGAGCAGCTGGGATACGACGCGGTCATGCTGCCCGAAACGTGGGCGTACGACGTCACCGTGCTCCTCGCCGAAATCGCGCTGAAGACCCGACGCGTACGCATCGGCACGGGGATCGCCGGCGTGTGGAGCCGCAGTGCGGCGACGCTCGCCATGGCGTCGGCGACGCTGGCATCGATGTCCGGCGGCCGCTTCATCCTCGGGCTCGGCGCCAGTACGCCGCAGCTCGTGGAAGGGCTGCACGATGTGCCGTTCGAGCCGCCCGTGCCGCGCATGCGTCGCGTCGTGACGCAGGTGCGCGCGCTCCTGAGCGGCGAGCGTGTACCGCTCGCGGTGACGACCGCCGCGCGTCCGCTCAAGCTCAACGTGCCGGCGGCTGCACCGGTGCCGATCTACCTCGCGGGATTGGGCGATCTCTCGGTGCGGCTCGCGGGCGAGGTCGCCGATGGGTGGATGCCGTTCTTGTATCCGCTGCGGCTGCTGGGGCAGGGCATCGAGCGGCTGCGCGAGGGGGCGCGCCGCGCCGGCCGCGCGGATCTGCCGCTGGTGTGCCCGTGCGTGCCCGCCGTGGTGCACGACGATGCGGCCCGCGCGCGCGCGGGAGCGGCGTGGTTCGTGTCGTTCTACGTGGTGTCGATGGGGACGTTCTACCGCGACACGCTGATCCGCTTCGGCTTCGACAAGGAAGTCCAGGCCGTGCTCGCGGCCAACACGCCGAAATTCGCCGGCGCCGTTCCGTCCGAGGCCGAGGAGCTGCTGGAGCAGCTCATCGTCTACGGCACACCGCCGGAGGCCCGCCGCCGACTCGATCGCTGGTACGCGGCGGGCGGTGCGATGCCGGGACTGCTGCTGCAGGCAAATCTTTCTGCCGACGACACGCGGCGGACGCTCGAGGCGCTGGCCCCGACCCACGCGTCCCACGCATAAGGAGACTCACGATGCCCGAGTCGACCACGATCACGCCGCGCGACCGCGTCGTCGCCGCCTACAAGGGGCAGCGCGCCGACCGCGTGCCCGCCTATCCGATCGCCGGCTCGTTCGCCGGCTGCCTGGACGGCCTCTCGATCGAGGAGTACTGCACGAATCCGAAGAAGGCCGCCAAGGCGATGATCAACTACTACGAGCGCTATCAGCCCGACGTGATGGTTGCGTTCAACGATCTCGCGAAAGAAGCCGAGGCGGTCGGCTGCCACGTGAAGTACTCCGATTACGTGGTCCCGTCCATCGACCAGCACGTGCTCCAGGATGACAAGGGGCTGCTGGCTCGCCTCGAGATTCCCGACCCGCGGCGCGACGCGCGGCTGCCGGCGTTCCTGGAGCAGTGCGAGGCCCTGTCCGCGCAGAAGTTCCCGTCGGCGCTCGGCGCCGTGCTGGTCGGGCCGTGGACGATCGCGATGCTGATGCGTAACCCGGAGCTGATGTGCATCGACACCCTCGAGGACCCGCAGTTCGTCCACGATCTGATGCGGTTTGCGACGGAGTTCGCCAAGCGGATGGGCGACGCCGTGCTCGCCACGAAGATCGGGTTGTCGTATTCGGATCCGACGGCCTCGTGCTCGCTGGTGGGTCCGGACACCTACCGCGAGTTCATCAAGCCGTACCACAAGGAGCTCGTCGACTATTTCAGAGCGAAGAAGGTCGGCACGACCGTTCACATCTGCGGCACGACCCATCAGATCCACGAGGACCTGGTCGACGTCGGCTTTGTCGCGATCACGATCGATCTCGACCAGCAGGCCGATCCGACGCTCTACGTCGACCAGCTCGACCGGCTCATCACGCTCGGCAACCAGAAGAACGTCGTCGCCATCGGCAACGTCGACGTGACGATCTTCGAGCGCGCGACCAAGGCGGAGATCGAGGCCGAGGTGCGGCGCTGCATCGACACCGCGGGCCCCCGCTCGCGCTTCGTGCTCTCGACGTCGTGCGAGCTGCCGCCACGGGCGAATCCCGACTGCGTGAAGTGGTTCATGGAGGCCGCGCGCGAATACGGCCGCTGGGACCGGATCCTCGGCGCGTGAGGAACTAAGTAAGGAGCCGACGATGGCGACGGTGACCGTGCACGGGGGTGGAGCGGGTTTTGCGCAGGAGATTTTCGTCGGCAAGCATCGGCTCGTGGCCGACGAGCCCGTCGACGCGGGCGGCGCCGACGCCGGACCGTCGCCGTACGATCATCTGCTGATCGCGCTCGGCGCCTGAACGTCCATGACGCTCGCGCTGTATGCGCGACGCAAGGGCTGGCCGCTCGACGGCGTGACCGTGCGTCTCACCCACTCACGGATTCATGCCCAGGACTGCGCCGACTGCGAGACCAAGGAGGGCAAGCTCGATCAGATCGAGCGCGAGCTGGTGCTCTCCGGACGGCTCGACGAGAGCCAGCGCGCCAAGCTGGCCGAGATCGCCGACAAGTGTCCGGTGCACCGGACCCTGACGTCGGAGATCAAGATCCGCACACGGCTGGCGTGAAACCGGCGCTGGGCGCCGCGCTGCTGGCGCTGGCGATCGCGGCGACTGACGCAGTGTAGTCAGCACCACTTGTCAGCCTACGACCGCGCAGCCTGGCGCCGGCGGCGACGCGAACGCGCGACCACGTACAGCAGGGCACGAGCGGGCTGCGTATCCAGGGCCGCGACCGCGGCCGCGGTGACCAGCAGGCTCCCGGCGACGATTTCGGCGAGCAGCATAGCAGTGTCCTTTCGAGGCGCGGCGGGCGCGGTAGACCTCACCCGCCCGCCGCTGCCGTGGTGGGTTTAAGGGGCCTCGGTGCTGCTGTTGCCGCTGAAGTCGGAGTCCGCCCACACGGTGGTCGTCGCCCCGACCGCCGCGAGCGCCAGCAGGAGAGCCAGTGCAATGCGCTTCATCATCACGTCCACCTCCTATCTCACTGCTTGTGACGCGGGAGGTGCGGCCGCGGTTGCGTCGAGCGCGCGTAAAAATTCGTGAAGAACGCTCAGATGATCGGGCACATCGCCCGAAGGCGCCGTTATCCGCCTGACGGTGCGCTCTGCTGGCGCTCCACCTCTTCCATGATGAGCGTGTTGAGCTCGTCGATGAGGCCGGCGCGGTCGCTCGTGGCGTCGGTCCGCACCGTCGCACGAATCCGCGACGGCCGCGCCGACAGCATGATCAGCGTCGTGCCGATGGCCACGGCTTCCTCGATCGCGTGGGTAACGAACACGATCGTTCGTCCGGTCTCGCGCCAGATCCGGCGGACCTCGGCCTGCATGATGCGGCGGTTCTGGGCGTCGAGCGCGCCGAACGGCTCGTCCATCAAAAGCAGGTCCGGTTCGATCGCGAGCGCCCGCGCGATCGCCGCGCGCTGCCGCATGCCGCCCGACACGCGCGCGGGATAGTACTCCTCGAAGCCGGCCAGGCCGGCAAGCCGCAGATACCGCTGCGCCGTCGCATGCCGCGTCCGCGCGTCGATGCCGAGCGGTGCCAGCACGAGCTCGACGTTGTCGCGCAGGCTCATCCACGGCAGCAGGCGATCCTCCTGGAACACGACGCCGACCTTTCGCGTGTGGCGGCCGCTACCCGACACCGGTGCGCCGCCGAGCAGCACCCGTCCCCGCGTCGGCGGCTCCAGCCCGCCCATGATGCGCAGCAGCGTCGTCTTGCCGCAGCCGTTCGGCCCGAGCAGACACACGAACTCCCCGGGCTCGACGCTGAACGAGACCGAGTCGATGACGGGAATGAGGAAGTCCTTGCCGACCTCGACGACGTGTAGCGTTACCGCCATCGGTCGAGCCGCCGGCTGACGGCGTCGAAGACGAGCTTGTCCGTGGCCGTCATGACGAAAATCATGACGAGGGCCCAGACAAACACCATCTGCGTCGCCAGGATCTCGCGCGAATAATTCATGACGTAGCCGATCCCGGACGTGACCCCGAAGATTTCCGCGACCACCGACACCTTGAGCGCCAAGCCAAAGCCGACTTTCATGCCGGCGACGAGATAGGGCAGGGTGGAGGGCACGACGATGGCGGTGAACTTCTGGCGGCCGGACAGCCGGTAGACGTCGCCCATCTCGAGCAGCCGGCGGTCGACGTTCGCGACGCCCTCGACGATGTTCGAGGCGACCACGGGCAGCGTGATCATGAAGGTGGTGAAGATCGGCGCCCAGTTCGACAGCCCGAACCAGATGATCGACAGCACGATCCAGACGAACACCGACGTCGAGTTGAGGACGGACAAGACGTCGTGCACGATGCCGCGCGCCGTGCGTGACAGAAAGCTCGCGAGACCCGCCAGCAGCGCCGCGACCACCGCGCTGCCAAAGCCCACGACGATGCGCCCCAGCGACGCGCCCGTGTGCCGCCAGATCTCACCGGTGGCGACGATGTCGGCGAAGCCGCGCGCCACGGCGAGCGGCGAGGGCAGCACGTAGGCGCCATAGCGCCATGACAACCCCACCCAGCCTGCGACGAGCACCGCCGCGACGCCGAGCGTGGGCAGGTGCAGCCGGCTAACCAGGCGACGCGCGCTCACGCGCGGTGGAAGAACTCCCGGCGAACGCGGTCGGGTTGCTCCCAGATGTCCGACTTGAGGAAACCGAACTCCTTGTTGATCTTGAGCTGCGCGATCAACGTGTCCACCTGCTCGTCGGGAAGGCCCGACAGCATGCGGACGGTTTCCCGGTACGCGACATCGATCACGTCGTTGGGCAGCTTGGTGACGTCGGCCATGATCTCTTTGGCCCGCGCGGGCTTGCCGTACCAGATCTCGACGGCATCCTTCTGCGCCGCATTGAGGTCGTTCGCGAACGAAGCGTTCTTGCCGATGAAGTCGTTGTGGACGAGGTAGCAGACGTGCACCGGGAACCCCGCGCTGCGGCCGGTGGCCTTGCGCCACAGGTCGATCTGCTTGGCGAGATACACGCCCTGGCCGGAAAGCACCACCGAGTCGCTGATCGGCTGCCACGCGACGATCGCGTCGACGTCCTTCTTCGCGAGCAGCGTCGCCATGTCGGGCGGCGCCGTCGCCGTGACCAGCTGCGTCTCTTTCTGCAGGTCGAAGCCGTAGCCTTTGAGCGTCAGCGCTCGGATGTCGAAGAAGGTCGACGTGCCGACGACCGCCGCCACCTTCTTGCCCTTGAGATCCTCGACTTTCGTCAGGCCGGCGTCCTTGCGCGCGACGATTGCGCCCAGGACGGCGGTGGCCACGCCCGTGACCTTCACGGGCGCGCCGTCCTCGAACGCCTTGGCGGCGAGCGCGAACGACATGTCGATCGCGTCGACGTTCTTGCTGGTCAGCTGATTGAGAAGCGGCACCGGCGAGCCCGGCACCACGGAGTACTCGGGCTGCCAGCCATGCTTGCCGAGCAGATCCTCCTTGTGGATGATCTCGGGCCCCGCCCAGCCGAGCTGCAGATAGGCGAAGCGCACCTTGCCTTTGGAGGTCTGGGCGCGCGATGCCGCCGGCGTACCGAGCACCGTTGCCGCCACGCCGACCTTCAGAAAATCTCGACGCCTCATGGGTGCTTGATCTGCGGCACGCCGCGCAGCGCCTCCTCGATTTTGGCGGCGGGGTACTCGTGGTCTTGCAGCTTGCCCGCGAGGAATGCCTCGTACGCGCCCAGATCGAAGTGTCCGTGACCGGAGAGGTTGAACAGGATCGCCTGGCGCTTGCCAGCCTCCTTGCACCGCAACGCCTCGTCGATCGCGATACGGATCGCGTGCGCGGATTCGGGGGCGGGGATGATGCCCTCGCTGCGCGCGAACTGCAGCGCCGCCTCGAACGTGGCGAGCTGGGGCACCGCGACCGCCTCGATCACGCCCTCGTCGTACAGCTTGCAGACCAGTGGCGACATCCCGTGATAGCGCAGGCCGCCGGCGTGCAGCGGCGGCGGCACGAAACCGTGACCGAGGGTGTGCATCTTCACGAGCGGTGTCATGCCGACGGTATCGCCGAAATCGTACGTGTACTTGCCCTTGGTGAGGCTCGGACAGGCCGACGGCTCGACCGCGATGATGCGCGTCTTCTTTCGCTTGCCGGTCAGCTTGTCCGCGGCGAACGGGAACGACAGTCCAGCGAAGTTGGAGCCGCCGCCCGCGCAGCCGATGACGATGTCGGCCTCGTCGTCCGCCTTCTCAAGCTGTTTCTTGGCCTCGAGACCGATGACGGTCTGGTGCATGAGCACGTGGTTCAGCACGCTGCCGAGCGAGTACTTGGTGTCGTCGCGCGTCGCCGCGTCCTCGACGGCCTCGCTGATCGCGATGCCGAGTGAGCCGGGCGAGTTGGGATCTTGCTCGAGGATTTTCTTGCCGGCCTGGGTGTCGGGGCTCGGGCTCGCCACCACCTGCGCGCCCCAGGTCTCCATCATGATTCGCCGATACGGCTTCTGCTGATAGGAGACCTTCACCATGTAGACCTTGCACTGCAGACCGAAGAGCTGACTGGCCAGCGCAAGCGCCGAGCCCCACTGGCCGGCGCCCGTCTCGGTCGACAGACGCGTGACCTTCTCCTGCTTGTTGTAGTACGCCTGCGCGACGGCGGTGTTCGGCTTGTGGCTGCCCGCGGGGCTGACGCCTTCGTACTTATAGTAGATGCGCGCAGGCGTGCCCAGCGCCTTCTCGAGGCGACGCGCGCGATAGAGCGGCGACGGGCGCCAGAGCTTCAGGACATCGCGAACGGGCTCGGGGATGTCGATCCAGCGCTCCCGACTGACCTCTTGCTTGATGAGCTCCATCGGAAACAGCGGGGCCAGGTCTTGAGGACCGATCGGCTGACCGGTGCCGGGGTGCAGCACGGGCGGCGCGGGCGTCTTCAGGTCAGCCTGAATGTTGTACCACTTGCTCGGGATGTCCTTCTCGTCGAGGAGGAACTTGGTCCGCGCGCTCACGCTCGCCTTTGCCATACCCGCCTCCTTACGAATCGCTGCGGCGGCTCACCTTATCACAGCGACGCGGCCCTGCTACACTCTCGCCATGCCAGCCAGCCTGACGCTCCCGCGCGCCGACGGAACGCTCGAACGTTACACACTCAGCGGCCGGACGCCGATCAGCGGCGCCCCCGGGCCGATTCAAAGCCGCGTCGGCATGGCCGCCGTCCACGTCGTGGCCGATCCGCTCGCGCCAGTCAATCCGACGCTCGACGTGGCGCTCGACTGGGATGCGACGCTCGCCTTCCGACGCCACATCTGGTCACAAGGTCTCGCGGTGGCCGAGGCGATGGACACCTCGCAGCGCGGAATGGGGTTCGACTGGAAGACGGCCAAGGAGCTGATTCGCCGCACGGTGGCGGACGCGAAGACCGTTCCCGGCGCGGTCGTGTTCTCGGGGGCCGGGACCGACGACCTGCGGCCCGAACCGAGCGTGACGCTGGATGACGTCGAGCAGGCGTATGAGGACTCGTGCGAGTACATCGAGTCGGTCGGCGGCCGCATCATCCTGATGGCGAGCCGCGCGCTCGCCGCGTGCGCGAAAGGGCCGCGCGATTACGTGCGCGTGTACGACCGCATCCTGAGCCAGGTGGGCGCGCCGGTGATCATCCACTGGCTGGGCGACATGTTCGATCCCGCGCTCGCGGGATACTGGGGCTCCCACGACCTCGACGCCGCGGCGGAGACGCTGCTGGAGGTCGTGCACGCGCATGCGCGTGTCGTGGACGGCGTGAAGATCTCGCTGCTGGACCAGCGTCGCGAGATCGCGATGCGCCGACGACTGCCGAAGGGTGTGCGCATGTACACCGGCGACGATTTCGATTACCCGACGACCATCGGAGGCGACGCCGACGGGTACAGCGACGCGCTGCTCGGCATCTTCGACGTGATCGCGCCCGCCGCGTCAGCCGCGCTGCACGCGCTCGGCCGGGGCGACCGCGCGGCGTTCGAGCGCCTGCTCGCGCCGACGCTGCCGCTGTCGCGCCACGTGTTCGGCGCGCCCACGCGCTTCTACAAGACCGGCGTCGTCTTCGCCGCCTACCTGAACGGCCACCAGTCGCACTTCCGGATGGTCGGCGGGCTGGAAAGCGCGCGGTCGGTGTCGCACCTCGCCGAGCAGTTCGTCTTGATGGACCGGGCGGGGTTGCTGCGGGATCCCGAGCAGGCGACCGATCGTATGCGGCGCGTGCTCGCGGTCGCCGGCGTCGTCTGAGCGCGGGGACCGGCCCCCGCCGTGCCGAGCGGCGGGTGATACACTCGCGCCATGGTCGAGCGATCCACGACGCTGACGCGCTGGCTCGTTCCGGTGCTCGTCGTCATGTTGGCGTTCACCGCGTGTGTCGTGTTCGCCACCGGTGACCTCGTGATGCTGCATCCGTGGACGAAGCATTCGCGCGGCGGTGCCCACATGGCTGGCAAGCTGCCCGCGGGCATCGGCACGATGAGCGCGTTGCTGGCCCTGCCTGCGCCGAGCGGCCTCCTGTCCGTCCTCGCTGCGTCGATCGTGACGTCGACGGTGCCGCGGCCGCCGTTCGTGCCTCCTCGCGCGTAGTCCGAGCGCCCTCGTCGCTGCCGCTCGTGCCCGAGTGACGACGCGGTCGTCGTACGGCGAATCTCCGCTTTGCCGTCGGCTCCGCAGGAGGACTTTGATGCTTCATTTCGGTATGACGTCGGTCGCTGACGGCGCCAGCCGCGCGCTCGTGCTGGTCGCCGTCGCGTTCGTGGCCTGGCTATGGCTTTTGATCGCCTTCCGCCGCATCGGGCCGCCCGTGGCGGGGCTGCTCGCCGCGCTTCTCAGCTGGGCGCTGGCGAGCGTGTCGACGCCGTGGATCGTCGGCGCGTTGCAACAGCACCACGTATGGCCATTCGTGTGACTGCGGGCCGCCCGGCTCGCTGGCCGCTGCGGATCACGCTCACCATCGCGGGTGTGCTCGCGGCCAGTCTCATCGCGCTGATGGTGCGACCGGTCACGCATGCGGCGGACTCGCCGCTGTTCGTGGCGGCCGTCACGGCAAGCGCGTGGCTCGGGGGGCTGGGCTGCGGGCTGCTGGCAACGGTGCTCTCATCGATCGCGCTCGACGCGGTCATGGCGCCGACATGGCCATCGTTCACGCTCACGGAGGAGGCGATCGCCCGGCTCGTCGTGTTCGTGCTGGTCGCGCTGTTCGTGAGCGTGCTCGACCACGCGCGTCGGACCGCCGAGCGGCAGCGCGCCGTGCTGCTCGAGCGGGAGCGCGCGGCCCGCGCGGACGCCGAAGAAGCCAACCGAGCCAAGGACGACTTCGTCACGATGGTGGCGCACGAGCTGCGCACGCCACTCACGGCGATCCTGAGCTGGAGCGCTGTCCTTGCCGACGCACGCGTCATGCCGACGGTCGCCGCGCGGGCGCTCGAGGCGATCCGCCGGAACGTGGTGCTGCAGGGCCGCATCATCTCCGACCTCGTCGACCTGTCGCGGTTCGGACGCGGCCGCGTCTCACTGCACCTGGTACCGCTCGACCTTGCGAGCGTCATCGCGGCGGCGGTCGAAGCGCATGCCCTGACCGCGGCCGCGCGCGGTGTCAAGGTTACGACGGGCATCGACCACGCCTGCCCACACGTGGTCGGGGACGCCGAGCGGTTGCAGCAGGTCGTCTCGAACCTGATCGGCAATGCGATCAAGCACAGCGACGCGGGCACGACGGTTCACGTGGGCCTGGACACCGACGCTCAGCACGCGCGGATCGTCGTGCGCGACGAGGGGCACGGCATCGCGCCCGAGCTGCTGCCGCAGGTGTTCGAGCCGTACCGGCAGGGCGAAAACGCCGCGCCGCAGTCAGGGCTCGGCCTCGGGCTCGCGATCGTCCGTCACCTGGTCGAGCTGCACGGCGGACGAGTCGAGGCGAGCAGCGCCGGCGTCGATCAGGGCGCCTGCTTCACCGTGCTCTTGCCCGCGACAGCCGTCACCAGAAGCGAAGTGTCAGCCGCGCGTGAGGGCCGTGGTCGATGAGCTCGAAGACGTTGTCGTCCTCGTGGCTCTTCTCGTGCTGGTGCAGGTACGTGAATCGGTAGCCCGCTTCGACGGACAACACCGGCGTCACCGCGTAGCTCACCGCGACGTCGGCGTCGGCGTGACTCTGCCAGAGATAGACGGTGCCGCCCTCTTGTCGAAGGCTGTTCACTTTCGGCAGAAGGCCGCCGTCGACGGACGCACGCAGGCCGAGCCGTTCGGTCAACGGCGTCTCGAACCGTAGCCCCACGATCGGGACCGGCAGTTCCTGAAGATAGAAGTCCTCCGCTTTCGTTCGGCCGTGCTGCGTGAGGCCGGGGTTGAGCCAGATGTACGTCAGTCCCGCACTCGCGACGAGGCGCCGGGGATCGGACTCGGACGTCAGCAGCCGCTCGTAGGCGAGACTCGCGCGCCAGAAGTCGGCGTTGGAGTCCACGTGGCCGGCGTCCCACTCGCGACCGTCGAACACGACGGCGCGGTCGAGACTCGCGCCGCCCCGCAGGAAGTAATAGACGTAGCCGGCGCGCACCGCATCGCGCGGCGTCAGCCACACCGCGGCACCGACTTCGACGCCTTCGGACACCGTGATGCCGATGTCGCTCAGACGCAGACGCGTGCCGTGGATCTCGGACTCCCCGACGCGGACGTAGCCGCTGGGAAAACCCACCCGACCGTCGAGCGTGACCTCCCAGCGCGGTGCGCTCGCCGCGGTCGCGTCAGTTTGCGCATGCGCGATCGTCGAGAGCAGCACGGTGAACGTGAACACGATCGTCGACGAGACGAGGCGCCGCATAGAGACCTCCTGTGATGCACGCCGTGCGCGGCGGCAGAGAGAGCCGCGCACGCCGGCGAGCAGCGGGCACTGCGCGCGAGTGTTCTAGGCGGGGATCGGCGGGGCGGGCGGCGGTCCGCGCGGCGCGTCGGCCGCATCGACGGCCGGCGCGTGCACGTCGAGCGCGAGCGGGATCACGCGCGCGACCGGCGTCCAGGGCACGCCGACGTGATCGGCGGCGTCGGGTTCGACGGCGCAGGTGCCCAGGATCGCGTCGACGGCGGAATCGAAGTCGTCGTCGTCCCAGAGGCCGGCGATCCACGGTGGATCGGGCGGGTCCAGGTAGGCGAGCGTGGTGAGGACGGGCGAGACGACGGCCAGCAGCAAGAAGATGACGCGCACGCTCACGGCCCTGGAGTACGCCTGCGCGCGACGGTGGTCAAGCGCCCGGCGCTGCGCCAACGTCACCGACGACCCGGACACGGACGCGCAGCGAGTTTCCCGGCAGGTAGGCGAGGGGCAGGTCCTCGACCTCGACGGCGCGAAGGCTGGCACGGTCGGCGCCCGCTTGCACGGCGCGCTCGTCGGCGCGCGCGCGCGCGCGCGCGATCGCCTCTTCTCGCGGCAGCGCCTGGAAGATCTGGTCGACTTCGCCGCTGACCTGGGCGATGGCCGCGCCGACCGCGTTGGCGACCGCCTGGTGCTCGACGCTCACGACGGAGGACACGCCGGCGAGGCGCGCCGGCACGAGAAACGCGCCGCCGCCGACGACGACGAGGGGGACGTCGCCCGCCTCGGTCTTCACGCGATCGACCGCTTCTTCGACCATCCCGGCGATGACGTCGATGGCGCGCCGTACCTGCGACGCCGGCAGATCGGCCACGCGGGCGCGGTCACCGAGATCGAGCAGACCCGCGGCGACGCCGATGTCGGTCGCCGTCAGCGTGGGACCGCCGAACACGCGGCTCTCGCTCGTCAGCCGATAGCCAACGCTGACGGGACCGATCGACAGCGGATCGAGCCTGACGAGACTGCCGCCGCCGAGCCCGATCGACAAGAGGTCCGGCATCCGGAACAGCGTGCGGACGCCACCGACTTCGACGACGTTGTTCGCCTCGCGCGGGAAGCCGTGGCGGAGCGCGCCGACGTCGGTCGTCGTGCCGCCCACGTCCACCACGAGCGCGTCGGTGAGCCGCGAGAGAAACGCGGCGCCCCGCATGCTGTTGGTCGGCCCCGAGGCGAACGAGTAGACGGGGTACGCCTCGGCCGCTTCGGCCAGCATCACCGTGCCGTCGTTCTGCGTGAGGTACAGCCGCGCGCCGATCCCGCTGGCGCGCAGCGCGTCCGTGAACGCGCGCGTCGTCTTTCGCGCGAGATCGAGCAGGCAGGCGTTCAGCAGCGTCACGTTCTCGCGCTCGAGAAGGCCGATGCGGCCGAGTCGATGCGAGAGCGTCACCGCGGCCTCCGGGCACTCCTCGGCCAGGATCGCCGCGGCCTGCTCTTCGCAGGACGGGTCCAGGGGAGAGAACACCGACGCGACCGCCACCGAGGAGACGGCGTCCCGCCGAAACCGCTTGGCGGCCTCGCGCATGCCCCGCACATCGAACGGGACGATCGGCCGGCCGTCGTACTCGTGACCGCCCTCCAGCATCACGACGTCCCCGCGCACGAGATCGGCGAGGTCCTCGGGCCAGTCGACGAACGGCGGCAGCGACGCGCTGGCGGGCAGCCCGATTCGTACCGCCGCGACGCGCGTGAGGCCTCGCCGCTGGACGACGGCATTCGTGAAATGCGTGGTGCCGATCATGACGGCGCTGGCGTCGGCAGCGGCGGGCGCTGCCGCGAGCAGGTCCGCGAGCGCGCGCGTGACGCCGCTGGTGACGTCGGCCGTGGTGGGGGTCTTCGCGGCGGCGACGACACGCTCGCCGTCGAGGAAGACGGCGTCGGTGTTCGTGCCGCCCACGTCGATTCCGATTCGCCGTCGGAGGGCCTTCGCAGGGCGCCGGCCCTCGACGATCTGCCCAAAATCGCCCGTGCTCATGTCACGCGAACACCGAGTGGAAGTCCAGGTCGTAGCCGAAGGCGCGCGGCCCGACGTGCTCGAGCCCTTTCGGCGTCAGCAGAATCGGCGGCGCCGGTAGTGCAATGACGGTGACCCGCTGACCGTAGCGCAGCGTCTCGGTGCCGACGGCATCACCGGACACGGTGTCGAGCACGCAGATCAGGTCGGGGGTCGTGACGCGCACCGCGTCTTCCAGCCAGCCAACGGCGAACTCGTTCTGGAACGCCAGCCGAAAGCTCCGGCCGCGGTCGGCGTCCAGTCCCTCGAGCGTCGCGGTGCCGCGCAGAAACCCTTCGGTCGCGCGCCGCGCCACGTCCTGCACCTTCCCCGTGAACAGGCGCAGCCCGCGTTCCGCATCGATCACGGCCTGCACGGGATCGCGATGCTCGCGTCGCGCGGCCTGCACCGCCTGGCCGAGCCGAATGGCCTTCGTCGTGGTGCCGAGGATCCCGCACTCCTTGACTTCCTTGCCGGTGCGCGGTGCCTTGCAGGTGCCGGCGATCGAGCCGACCGCCACGCACGCCGTGCGCGACAGCCGCTCCATCCACTTCCACGACTGTGCGCGCGCGACGATCACGGCGTTGTCGCGCACGTCCGCGAGCGTCAGCGGGTACATCGGCAGGTCGTGGATGGCGAACGATGTCATCTGCGCCTCGGGGAACGCGCGCCCCATGCAGTCGCCGTCGACGACGGGCCGGCCGAGCATCGCGGCGGCCATGAACGGCTGGATCGAGTTGCCGCCGCCGATCTCCAGCGACATCACGGCGCGGAACCGCCGGCCGAGATAGTCCTCCATCATCCGGACCGCGTGCTCGATCGTGCGCGGGTCGGTCAGCCGCTCCTGGCCCACCAGCGGCGCCCCCATGTTGGACACGATCGCGACGAGGTCGTCGTCGGCCAGGTCCGTCGCGTCCATGAGCGACACGCGGACGCCGTCACGATACAGGCGACGCATGTTGAGGAGTGCGAGGTACGGGCTGCCGCCTCCGCCGGTGCCGAGAATCCAGGCGCCGATGGCGAGTGATTCGATCTCGGCGAGGCTCACCTCCCGGAGCGTGCTCATCAAAAGCCGGTGAACTCCTCGAGACCGACGACGCGTGCGATGCCGAGCACGACCACCAGGGCGACGCCGATCGCGACCGCCGAGACGGCGGCCGCGGTGGGGTCGAAGGAGTATTTGAGATAAGCAAACAGCTCGATGGGGAGCGGGGTTAGGCGCGATGATGTGAGAAACAACGAGAGGGTGAAATTGTCGAACGAGATGGCGAAGGCGAAGATCGCGCCCGCCACGACTCCGGGTTTGATGACGCCCAGCGTGACCTCGAGGAACGCGCGCACCGGATGCGCGCCCAGGCTCCGCGCAGCCTCTTCGAGGGCCAGATCGAAGTGCGTGAGGGTCGCCGTCACCGTGCGGACGACGTAGGGCGTCGTGACGACGACGTGGCCGATGAGCAGCGCCCAGTAGGTCTGGTGCAGCCGGATCAGCGTGAAGAATTGCAGCAGCGCGACGCCGGTCAGGATCTGCGGCAGCAGCAGCGGGGACGTGACCAGCGCGTTGACGGCGTCCCGCCCGCGGAAGCGGCCGCGCACCAGCGCGATGGCGGCCAGGGTGCCGGCCACCGTGGCCAGGACCGCCGTCCAGAACGCGAGCTCGGTCGACAGCCGGAGCGCCTGCATGAACTCCCGGCGCGCGAAAAAGTTGGCAAACCAGCGCAGCGAGAACGCCTGTGGTGGGAACGTGAAGAACGTGCCGCTATTGAACGCGGCGACGACGACCACGAGCATCGGCACCAGCAGGAAGGCATAGACCCCGGCGACGGCGACGCGGAGGATCACACGATGCCCCGCAGCGCGCGCTCGGTGACCCGGATGTAGACGCCGATGAGCGCCACCGACAGGACGAGGAGCACGAATGCGTTCGCGGCGCCGAAGGGCCAGTCGAACACCGACAGGACCTGCTCGTACACGATCATCGGCAGGACCTGTACCTTGAAGCCGCCCAGCAGCACTGGGACCACAAACGACGAGATCGCCAGCGAAAAGACGAGCAGTGAGCCAGCCAGGACGCCGGGCAATGACAGCGGCAGGGTCACCTCGAGGAAGGCGCGTCGTGGCGAGGCGCCGAGCGTCATCGCGGCCTCGAGCGCGTGCGGGTCGATGCGCTTGAGCACGCCGGTGAGCGACAGCACCATGAACGGCAAGAAGACGTGGACGAGCGCCACCGTAACGCCGAAGCGGTTGTACATGAGCGGCAGCGGCCGCGTCACCCAGCCGTGCTCGACGAGCGTGGCGTTGATCAGACCGCGGTCCGCCAACAGGATCATCCAGCCGTAGCAGCGGATGACGATGCCGACCAGCAGCGGCGAAAGCACGGCAACGAGGAGCAGCGGCTTGGCCCGTGTCCGTGTCCGGGCGAGGTGATAGGCGAGCGGATAGCCGAGCAGGAGGGACACGACGGTGACGATCGCGCCGAGGACAATCGTGTCCCAGAGCACGCCGACGTAGTAGGCGTCCGAGAAGAAACGCGCATACTGATGCAGCGTGAACGTCCACGAGAGCTCGCCGAACGACTGGCGCGAAAAGCTGATCAGGACCATCAGGGCCAGCGGTGCCACGAAGAACACGCCGAGCAGCAGCGTGAACGGCAGCAGCAGCACCAGCCGCGCCGTCGGACTCATTACAGCGCGAGCAGCTCGGCCGCCAGGCGTGCGACGAGGAGGTTCGCAACGAGCACCGGCACGCCGAGACGCGCCGCCACATTGCGCCGGGTGACGTCGCGAAACCCGATGCAGTCCATGACGACCAGCCCCACACGCGCGTCGCGCAGGGCGCCCGCGGCGCGCGTGATGGCGGCGGGGTCGTGCTCCTCGTACGGCGACAGCGGCACCACCGCGGCGTCGAACCCATCGGCGCGCCAGCGCGCGGTCGTTTGCGCCACGTGACGCTCGGACGGCGTCAGGACACCGAGTTGGCCGGGGTGCGCAAGTCCGCGCAGCACGCCGAGTAAGACCTGCTGCGGCTCGAGCAACGGTCGCCGCGCGGTGAAGCGCGGAAACGCGCCGGTGCACAGCAGCACCGTGAGCGCCACGCCGCGGTCCTCCAGCGCGGCGATCTGCGCCTTCACACGTGGCAGCACGCGCGACTTGCCGACGAACACGGCCGAGCCGTCCGCGAGCCGTGTCACGAGGATCTCGTCGTCGCCTTCGGGCGCGAGCTTCGCGATCGCCGCGGCGTCGAGCCCGTCCAGGGCGCCGGCTTCCACGATCTCGACGTCCGGGAGCAGCGCCGCCATGTCGGGGACGACGTCGGCGCGTGGCGCCTGCCCCACGGTGACCATCCCGATCTTTGCCTTGCTCATGAAGCGCCTCTTTCTATGCGACGTCCTGCGGCTCGTACGACCTCATGTCGTCAGCACGCGAGCATCCGCGGCCGCCCAGCTCGCTTGCACACGCGCTCCCGCGGGGAAGCGCACACGTCCGAGCTCGACCGCCTGCAGCGCGAGCCCGCCGTCGGCGCTCAATACATATCGCACCGTCTCGCCCTGGTAGACCACGTGCGCGACCGTGGCGGGCAGCTGATTGTCGAGGCCGTCCGTTTCGTTCAGACGGATGCGCTCGGGCCGCACGGCGACCGTGACGGGCGCTCCGGCGGCGGGCACGGCGCTCGCGGTCGCGATGGTGACGCCGCCGCACTCCACGACCGCCCCGCCACGGCTGCGTCCGGCGATCAGGTTCGTATTGCCGATGAAACCGGCGACGAAGACCGTCTGCGGCGTTTCGTAGATCTCGCGCGGCGCGCCGACCTGCTCGACGCGGCCGGCGCGCATGACGGCGACGCGGTCGGACATCGTCAACGCCTCTTCCTGATCGTGCGTCACGTAGATCGTCGTGACGCCGATGTCGCGCTGCAGCCGCTTGAGCTCGATCTTCATGTGGTCGCGCAGTTTCTTGTCGAGCGCCCCGAGCGGCTCGTCGAGGAGCAGCACCGCGGGTCGCGTGACGAGCGCGCGCGCGAGCGCGACGCGCTGCTGCTCGCCGCCCGACAGCTCGCGCGGATAGCGGTCGCCGTGGCCGGGCAGCTGCACGAGCGTCAGCGCCTCGTGGACCAGCCGATCGATCTCCGCGCGCGGCGTGCCCTGCATGCGTAGCCCGAAGGCGACGTTCTGCCGGACGGTGCGGTGCGGGAAGAGCGCGTACGACTGAAACACGAGCCCGACGTGCCGGCGGTGCGCCGGCACGTCGTTCACGCGCGCGCCGCGGATGAGCACGTCGCCGGCGTCCGGTGTCACAAAGCCGGCCACCGCGCGCAGCGTCGTCGTCTTGCCGCACCCCGACGGGCCGAGCAGCGTGAAGAATTCGCCGGGCGCGATCTCGAGGGAGACGTCGTCGAGCGCGCGCGTGGCCCCGTAGCGCTTGGCGAGGCCGCGCAGGGCGACGTCCGCGGTCCGGGCCTCGCTCAGCGAAGCTCCTTGTTCCAGCGCTCGGTCCACTGCGGGCGCTGCTTGGCCACCTGCGTCCAGTCGAACAGCACGAGCTTGTCGACATCCGCCGGCCCCTGGATGACCTTTTTCGCGACGTCGGGCGGCAGCTTGACGGTCTTGTTGGTCGGGCTGAAGAACAGCTCGGTCGCGAATGCCGTCTGGACTTCCGGCGACAGGTACATGTCGATGAGCTTCCAGGCCAGCTCCTTGTTCTTGCTGCCGCGCGTGACCTGGATGACCTGATCGAGGATCGGCACACCCTCGCTCGGCGCCACCCAGTCCACGGGAATGCCGCGCTTGGCCAGATCGTACGTCGAGCCGTCGTGCAGCACCGCAATCGAGACTTCCTTCGACTCGAGCTGTTTCTCCGTCGTGCCCGTGAAGTCGACCATTTTGGCGTTCAGCCGCTTGATCGCCGCGATGCCCGCGTCGACGTCGAAATAGTCGCGGCCGAAGATCTTGTCGGCCATGAACAGGAAGTTGATGCCGAGCGTGTTGCCGATGACGTAGATCCCGCGCTTGCCGTCGTACGACGCGTCCCAGAAGTCCTTCCACGACGCCGGGCGCTTCAGCCCCATGTCGGTGCGATACGCGAGGCCGATGCGCGCCCAGAAGATCGCCAGGCTCGTGTCGCCGATCAGCGCCTTGTCATACACGTTTTTGATGTTCGGCGCGGCCGCCGCGTTGCGCTTGTCGAAGAAGCCGCGCTCGCGCGGGATCGGCAGCGGCGGCTCGTTGCCCATGATGACGTCGAACGGCGGGTTGTCCGGGCCGGCGGCCATGAGCTTGGCCACCCACTCGGTCGTGATCCCCGTGACGATCTCCACGCGCGCGTCGTACTTCTTCTCGAACGGCTCGACGAGCGCCTTCTTCATCACCTCCGACCAGCGGCCGCCGTACCCCGTGACGACGAGCGTCTTGCCCTGCGCGGTCGCAGTGGGCGGTGGCGGCGCGAATGACGCGGCGAGCACGGCGAGGATCAACGCAAGGGCGAGCAGCGGGCGGGTCATGAACGCCTCCGGGGCGAGAGTCGTGTCACAGAACGTAGAGCCAGGAGCGCGCGCTGAGGCCGTCCTTCGTCCAGAAGCCGGTGTCGGCGAGCCAGCCGATCGCCTCGTCCGCGCGCGGCGTCTTGAGCACGGCGAGCGTGCGGGCGCCGTCGAAGAAGCCGCCGAACGCCAGCCGGCCCGCGCCCCGCGCCTCGATCAGCGCGAACTCCGCCATGTCGGGGTCGACGGCCGTGCCTTCGACGATCGTGGCGACGCGCGAGCCGTCCAGCACGAGCGGGACCTGCTCCCACGGCTCGACAAAATGGGTGAACGATCGTGGCGCATAGCCGGTCCACGCGCCGCCGACGAAATACGGATCCTCCTCGACGACGGACTTCACCTGAGCGGGCTGCTGCAGCCGGTAGAACATGTCGACGCCGCGGCCGTCGGGCGCGGGGCCGCCGCCCACGACGATGCCCGCGGCGCGCAGGCCCTGCAGCCGCTCGAGGTGCATACGCCGGTGTGGCTCGCGCCGCGCGACGTAGTCGTCCGCGGTGCTCACCGCGACGTGGAAGACGATCACGCGGGTGAGCCTACCACCCGTGATACCGTGGTGGAAGTGGAGCGTTTCGAGCGGTTTCGAGCGAAGTTTCCCTTTGCTCTCGACGACTTCCAGGTCGAAGCCATCCGCGCCATCGATGCCGATCAGTCGGTCATCGTCTCGGCCCCGACCGGCAGCGGCAAGACCCTGGTGGCGGAATATGCGATCCACGTCGCACTCGAGACCGGTCGTCGCATCGCGTACACCACGCCGCTGAAGGCGCTCTCCAATCAGAAGTTCAACGACTTCACGCGCGCATACGGCGCCGATACGGTCGGCATCCTGACGGGCGACGTCAAGGTGAATCCGCAGGCGCGGGTGCTCGTCATGACGACGGAAATTCTGCGCAACGCGCTCTTCGGCAGCGGTCTGGATAGCCTCGGCTACATCGTGCTCGACGAGTGTCACTACATGGGCGACGAAGGCCGCGGCACGGTGTGGGAAGAAATCATCGTCGGCGCGCCCAAGGACGTGCTCCTCGTCGGCCTGTCGGCCACCGTGTCCAACGTGAAGGAGATCGCCGACTGGATCTCGCTCGTGCACCGGCCGATCGTGCCGATCTACCATCCCGACCGCCCGGTGCCGCTGCACTATTCGATCGCGGACCTGGCGGGCGACATCCACGACATCGCGGCCGTGCGCAAAGGACGCGCGCGCGTCGTGGGCGACGAGTCGCGCAACGACGACCGCGGACGCTGGTACACGCGACGCGTCGTCGATCCCACCGTCCTGATCGAGGCGCTCGACACGCGCGGCTGGCTGCCGGCGATCTACTTCATCTTCAGCCGCGCCGGCTGCGAGCGCGCGATGCAAGACGTGCTGGCCGACGGCCGCCCGCTCATTTCGCGTGACCAGCGCCGCGAGGTCGACACGATCATCGGCGAGGCCGTGCGCGAGAATCCCTCGATCGGCGAGTCGACGTTAAGCCAGTCCGTGTTCCAGGGGCTTCGCATCGGCGTGGCGATGCACCATGCGGGGATCCTGCCCGGGCTCAAGCGGCTCATCGAGACGCTGTTCGAGCGCGGGTTGTGCCGCGTCGTGTTCGCGACGGAGACGATGTCGCTCGGCATCCACATGCCCGCGCGTGCGGTCGCGCTGCAGGGCCTCACCAAGCGGACGGATCGCGGCTTTCGCTCGCTCTCGCACAACGAGCTGACGCAGATGGGCGGCCGCGCGGGCCGCCGGGGCATCGATGCCGAAGGGCAGTGCGTGATCGCGCTGGACGCGCGCGACGGGCTCGAGGATCTGCTCCGCGTGGTCGACGGCGCCCCCGAGCCGATCGAGAGCCAGTTCAAGCTCGGCTACGGCTCGGCCGCGCTGCTGATCGGCACCGGCGCATCGCCGGAGCTTTTGCGCAAGCGCATCGAGTCCTCCTTCGGCCAGTATCAGAACCTCAAGCGCATTCGAGAGATGGAAGCCGAAGTCCGCGCGCTCGAAGACGCCTTCGAGCGGGCAAAGGTGTACGAGGCCCCGTGCGGCGACTTCGCGCGCATCGGCCGGTACCGGCGTGCGCGACAGGAGGTCGAGGCGCGACGCCAGGCCATGGGGCGCGGGGGCCGACGCGGGGAGCGGACGCCCGCCGAGGCCGAGCCCGGGCGATTGGCACTCGTGCGACGCAAAGGCGCACCGAGCCTGGCCATGATCCTCGGCGTCCACGCGATCCGCGGCCACCGCACGCTGTTCGACGCGCTGCTGCCGCACGGCGCGGTCATCCGGCTCAAGAGCGGTCTGGTGAAGCGGATCTTCTGGGCCACGCCGCCGCTCCACGTGCCGCGCGACCTGCGCCGTGGGGAGCCGCGCGGCCTGCGCCACCTGACAGAGCAGCTCGAGCGCATGTCCGTCGCCGATCTCATCGCGCGCGAGCGCGCGCAGGGGCCGGAGGCGGCGCTCTCCGCGATCGAATGCCATCGCTGTCCCTGGGGCGCGACCACGCGCTGCGAGCACGCCTCGCGTGACCTCGAGCGGCTGGAGGAGCGACTCACTCAGCGTCGAGCGGCGCTGGACGCGTTTCGCGATGCGTACTGGCAGGAGTTCCTGCGCGTCGTCGAGGTGCTCGAGCAATTCGGCGCGGTGCGCGACGGACGGCTGGAGGCCAAGGGCCGGCTCGTGGCGAGCCTGCGCCACGACAACGAGCTGTTGCTGGCCGAGGCCGTCGCGCGCGGCCTGTTCGACGATCTCACGCTGGCCGAGGCCGCCGCGCTGTGCTCGGCGCTCCTCGAGGAATCTCGCTCCGGCGAGCCGAGCCTCGCGCGCGCGTTCCTCAAGAAGCGCGGCAAGCTCAAGCAGCGGCTCGATCGCCTCCTGAGCGCGGCCGACGCCGTGTGGCAGGCGCAGCGCGCACGCCATCTCGGCGTTCCCGTCAGCGTGCATCCCGGGTTCATGCCTTCGGTGTTCCGCTGGGCATCGGGAGACGACGACTGGTCCGGCATCGTCGCCGAGTCCTTCGGCGGCCACGAGGGCGACCTCGTCCGTGCGATGCGGCGGCTCATCGACCTGCTGCGTCAGCTCGCCGAAGGGCCCGACGTGCCGCCGGCCACGGCCCGGCTGCTCGGTCAGGCCGCCCGCCTCGTCGATCGCGGCATCGTGCTCGAGAGCGCTCTTATTTGAGGACACTCGCGCCGCGAAACCGCGCTCTGCTATTCTGTCGCGCGTGAGAGGCTTCGCGGTCGTCGTCGTCGCGCTCGTGCTCGCCGCCGGATGCGCCGCACCGACCCAGACCATCGATCAGCGCACCTCGCAGGGGCCCAGCGCTGACGAGGTGTGGACGGCGAAGATCCTGACGGCCAACGGGCGATTCCCCACCTTCGAAGAGAAGCGCTATTTCCAGGACGAGCTCGACGCACGGATCTCGCAGTACCTGCGCGAGCACGAGGACGTGGCGTCCGATCCGTTGACGGTGCCGGCGTTCCGCAATCTCCATCAAGTGACGGCCGGCATGCAGAAGGGGCAGGTCGAGGTGCTGCTCGGGCCGCCGTTCACCACGTCCACCGACGCACAACAGATGGCGAACTGGGCGCGCCGCCACTGGCCCGAGATTCGCGGACGCGCCGACGAGGCGTGGGGTTACCCGCACGGCTGGATCTTCTACTTCAAGAAGGACAAGGTCGTCGACATCACGCAGTACCTGCCCGGCACCCTGGCCCTTCCATGATCCGGTCGGCCCTCGACGTCACCAAGCGCACGCCGCTCGCGCGGCGCGGCCTGGTGGTGGCCGAGCATCCGCGGGGCGCCGACGTCGGGGCACGCATTCTCGAGCGCGGGGGCAACGCGGTCGACGCAGCGGTCGCCACCGCATTCGCGATGACCGTCGTCGAGCCCTTCATGTCGTCGATCGGTGGCTCCGGCACGATGCTCGTGCATCTGGCCCGACGTGGCGAGACGGTGGCGCTCGACTTCAACGGCGTCGCGCCCCGGCGCGCCGAGCCGACGATGTACCGGCTCAGCGGGGGCATCTCGGATGCGCTCTTCCCGTGGCCCAAGGTCGAGGGCGACGCCAACGTGTTCGGTCACCGGTCCGTTGCCGTACCCGGCACCGTGGCGGGACTTGCGCTAGCGCTCGAACGGTACGGGACGATGTCGCTCGCCGACGTGCTGGCACCGGCGATCGAGATCGCGCGCGGCGGGATCGTCCACGACTGGTATCTGACGCTCAAGCACGCGCAGTACATCGAGGAGCTCGCGGCCTTTCCCGAAACCGCTCGCGTGTACCTGCGCAATGGCCGGTCGGTCTACCGGCCGCCGTCGATGCAGCCGGGCGATCTCGTCCGCTATCCGGACCTTGCCGAGAGCCTGGCGCTGATCGCCAAGGAAGGCCCCGACGCTTTCTATCGCGGCGCGATCGCCGAGGCCATCGCGGAAGAGATGTCTCGCGGCGACGGGCTCATCACGAAGGCGGACCTGGCCGCGTACGAGGTGCGCGTGGGAGCGCCGCTGACGGGTCGCTATCGCGACCTGGATCTGGCGTTTTCCCCGGGATCGACGGGTGGGATCACCGCGCTCGAGACGCTCAACATCCTCGCCGAATTTCCGGCCGCGAAGGTCGGCTGGAAAACCGTCGATGGACTGCATCTTCGGGCCTCGGCCATCGCGCGCGCGTTCCGCGACCGGTTCCAGCACCTCGGCGATCCGGCGCTGGTCGATGTGCCGTCGACGCGGCTGACGTCGCGCGAGCACGCCCGCGCCATCGCGCGCGAGATTCGTGCGGGCCGCGGCGGCGGCGAGAGGCCGCGCGCCGGGCGCGCACCCGATTGCACGACGCACCTCGGCGTCGTGGACCGTGATCGCAACATGGTCGCCCTCACGAACACCGCCGTGTCGATGTGGGGCTCGCGCGTTGTCGTCAAAGGCACTGGGATTCTTCTCAACAACGGCATGATCTGGTTCGATCCCGAGCCCGGACGCCCGAATTCCGTGGCCGGCGGCAAGCGCGTGCTCGTCAACATGGTTCCGGCGCTCGCCTTCAAGCGTGGCCGGCCGTACTTGACGATCGGCGCCCCGGGGGGGCGCGCGATCGTGTCGGCGATTCCACAAGTGATCGCGAACGTCGCCGACGGCCGCGGCGCGCTGCAGCAGGCGGTGGAGGCGCCGCGAGTGCACACCGAGGGCGGCGACGTGCTCGTGTCCACTCGCGTCGGGGACGCCGCGCTGGCGGGCCTGGCGCGGCGCGGACACCACGTCGTGCCCAAGGAAGAAAGCTACTCCACGCTGAATTTCGCGCGCCCGATCGCCATCTGCGTCACGCCAAAGGGCCTCGAGGCGGGTGTGGAGCAATACGGGATGGCGTGGGCGGCGGGACACTGAGCTCATGGCGACGTTCGTCCTCGTCCACGGTGCGTGGCACGGCGGCTGGTGCTGGGTGCGCGTCGCGCGGTTGCTTCGCGACGCGGCGCACGAGGTGCATACCCCGACGCTGACCGGGCTCGGCGACCGCGCGCATCTGGCGCGTCCCGAGATCGACCTCGACACCCACGTCCAGGACATCATCAGCGTGCTCGAGGCCGAAGAGCTTCGCAACGTCGTGCTCGTCGGCCATTCGTACGCGGGCTCGGTGATCAGCGGCGTCGCCGCGCGCGCGGCGAATCGCGTGAGCCACCTCGTCTATCTCGACGCGTTCGTGCCCGAGGCCGGCAAGTCGCTGTTCGACTACGCCGGCCCGCGCGCGGAGGCGATGCGCGAGGAGGCGCGGACGAACGGCGACGGCTGGCGGATTCCGCCGCTCCCGCCGGAGCGCTTCGGCGTCAGCAGCCAGCGCGATCGCGAGTGGCTGACGCGCCGGCTGGTGTCGCAGCCGCTGCGCACGTTCGAGCAGCCGCTCGCCGCCGGCAGCGGCGAGCGCCTCAAGCGCGTGTACGTCTACTGCAGCAGCCCCGCGATGGGGCCGTTCGATGCGTTCGCGGAGCGGCTGCGCGAGGACCGCAAGTGGCAGTACCACGAGCTCAAGACCGGGCACGACGCGATGATCAGCGCCCCTGGCGACGTCGCAAAAATCCTGCTCGGCCTCGTCAAGTAACGGCCGCCAGAAAAGGAGCCGCCATGGCTGCACTCGAGGAAAAAGTCATCGCGTCGTGGAAGTACAAGAAGGGCGCGCTCGATCCCAAGACCGCGTTTCTCTGTTACCTGGCCGCGAATCTCGCCGCCGGCAACACCCACTGAGCGAAGCGCGACCTGGCGGGCGCCAGGCAGAGTGGGGCAACCGAAGACGAGGTGCGCGAGGCGATCTCGTTCGCGATCCGCGCGAACGCCGCGAAGGCCCACGCCGACATCCTGAAGGTGTACGAGGCGCGCTGACGTGGCCGACGTCGAGCTGACGGCGGCGTTCTCGACGATCGCGCCCGGCGAGCAGGACGCGATCAAGCGCATGCTGGTCGAGATCGCCGAGCAGCTGGCGCGCGAGGACGGCTCGTTCAGGCGCGCGAAGCTCGTGTTCACGGAATCGGACGAGCGTTGCGGGCTCACCGCCGAGCTCGACGGCGTCAAGCGCGAGGGCGTGCCGCTCGCGATCGAGATCGATCAGCTCGAGGACGCGCAGACGTCCGCGGGCGCGCGCGCCCAGCTCAAGGAGGCGCTGCGGCTGTACTTCCGGCGCGTGCAGGGCAGATAGTGGACGACGGGCTGCTGCTCTACGCGTGGCGCGACTGCGTGTTCCGGGTCCCGGACGGCGTGCAGCCACCGAAGGCGGGCTCCCGGTTTTTCTGCCGTCATCTCGATGTGAGGGCGGGCGAGCGCGTCCTCGAGATCGGCGCGGGCCTCGGCCTCGCCGCCGTGCTGGCCGCCCGGGCGGGCGCGGTCGTTGTGGCGACCGACATCGTACCGGCGGCGGTCACGTCGGTCCGCGCCAATGCCGCGTTGAACGGCGTCGACGTCGACGCGCGCGTCGGTGACGGCTATGCGCCGGTGCGCGGCGAGCGCTTCGATGTCGTCTGCAGCAATCCGCCGCAGATGCCGACGCCGCCTGGCGCCGACCGTGACGACGCCCAGGCCGCGGCCGACAACGGCGGGACCGACGGCTGGGCCGTGCTCGACGCAATCATCGCTGGGGCTCCACAACATCTGGCACTCCGCGGCCGCCTCGTGTTCACGATCTTCGACTTCCTCGGCCTCAAGACCGCGCTCGCGAAGGTCGAGGCTGCGGGGCTCGTGCCGTCCGTGCGCGCGCGCGAGACGCAGGCGTTCCCGCGCATCGGCTACGAACGCCTCGCGCATCTGCGGCTGATGGACCGGGAAGCGACGCTGCCGCCCGGCCGACCGACTACCGTCGAGCGGCTGATGATCGAGGGTCGTGCCCGATGACCGCGTCCGGTGCGGCGACGCGCAGGCTGATCGTGAACGCCGACGACTGGGGCATGACCCGCGGGGTGAGCGAGGGCATCATCGAAGCGCACCGCCACGGGATCGTGACGAGCACGACCGTGCTCGTCACCGCGTCGCTCGATCGCGAGCACGTGGCGCGCTTGCTCGATACCGACCTCGGGGTCGGGCTGCACGTGAACCTGACGCTCGGCGCGCCGCTCACGCGCGG
>Ga0310810_10001274_pt1 | contig 26256 bp, 20 predicted proteins | sample NCmetagenome_FD_207641 | JGI IMG/M metagenome (GOLD analysis project Ga0310810, IMG submission 207641) | Soil microbial communities from experimental microcosm in Duke University, North Carolina, United States - NC | ecosystem: Engineered > Artificial ecosystem > Soil microcosm > Unclassified ...
CGGGTCCGCAAGACGGCCAGGGTCTGCGGATGGCAATCCCGATCGGCAAAAAAGACGGTTCGTTCCGATTGCGAAATCCGTTGCGCCATGGCCATCGCTTCGGCTGCCGCCGTGGCTTCGTCGAGGAGCGAGGCATTGGCAATGTCCAGCGCGGTGAGATCCGCGATCATGGTCTGGAAATTAAGCAGCGCCTCGAGCCGCCCCTGGCTGATTTCCGGCTGATACGGCGTATAGGCCGTATACCAAGCGGGGTTTTCCAGAATATTGCGCTGGATTACGGGAGGCAGGATCGTGCCGTAATATCCTTGACCAATTAGCGACGTGAGCACGAGGTTGCGGGCGGCCAGTTCACGTGCCTTCTCAAGCGCCTCAGTTTCCGACAGAGCCGTTCCAAGATCGAGTGGTGCGCGCTGGCGGATGTCGTCAGGAACCGTCTGGGCGATCAACTCGTCGAGGCTCGAGACGCCGATGGTCTCCAGCATCGCGCTCATGTCCTGCGGCGATGGTCCGATGTGCCGGCTCTCGAAGCCATTGGGGATCGATGGATCGTTCAGCATTGCAAAGCTCTTCCTCAATCGGTCCAGGTCTTCACTCGTCCAGGTCTTCGTTATGCGGACGCGGCCTTGTCGATCACGCCGCGATAGGCCTGCTCATCCATCAGCGCCTCCACCTGAGAGCGGTCTGCGATCTTCATCTTGAACAGCCAGCCCTTTCCCATCGGGTCTGAATTCACCAGGCTGGGCTCGTCGACCACGCTTTGATTGATTTCGACGATCTCGCCCGCAATCGGCGCGTAGACGTCCGAGGCAGCCTTCACCGACTCGACAACTGCCGCGGCTGCGCCGGCATCGACCGATCGTCCGGGCTTCGGAAGCTCGACAAAAACAAGGTCGCCCAGCTGCTCCTGGGCGTATTGCGTGATCCCTATGGTCGCCGAGTCGCCCTCGATCAAGAGCCACTCGTGATCCTGCGTGAACTTCAACATGTTCGATCTCCCGGCCTGTACGTCAGCGTTTGTAGGTGGTGGGAATGAAGGGAAGCCCGGACAGCCGCAGCGGCACACGCATTCCGCGCAAATCCGCGTAGACCCTCCCGCCAGTCAACTCGCCAGCCCGCGCCACGTAGCCCATGGCAACCGGTGCGTTGACGCTGGGACCGTATCCTCCCGACGTGATCACGCCGATCGCGTCAGCCGTGTCTTGATCCGAAAAGAGCTCGGCACCGCGGCGGATTGGCGCCCTCCCCTCCGGACGCAAGCCCACACGCCGGCGCGGCGCGCCGTTCGCGAGCTGGTGCAGGATCTTTGGCGCGCCCGGAAAATTGCCCTCCCTGCTGCCACCGGCTCTCCGGACTTTCTGAATACTCCACTCTAGCGCCGCCTCGACTGGCGTCGTCGTCACATCGAGTTCCGATCCGTACAGGCACAAACCGGCCTCAAGGCGCAGACTGTCCCGCGCACCCAACCCGATCATCGCAACATCGCTGTTCTCAAGCAGCGCTTGCGCTACCGCCTCGGCGTGCGACGCCGGCAGGCTGATCTCGAAGCCGTCCTCGCCGGTATAGCCGGAGCGGGAGACGGTGCAGGCCGCATTCATGACCTCGACGGCGCGAAGGTCCATGAAACGCATCGACCTGACTTCGGGTGCAAGCCGCGCCAGCGCAGCTTCGGCGCGCGGCCCTTGCAGAGCCAGCAGCGCTCGATCCTCGAACCGCTCGATCGTGCAGGCCCGGGACATCGTTTGCCGCAGATAAGCTTCGTCGGCGTCCTTGCAGGCCGCATTGGCAACGATCAGAAAGCGTTCGCCGAGGCGCGCGATCATGAGATCATCGCGAACGCCACCATCCTCGTTGGTGAGCAATGCATATCGCTGCCGCCCCGAGGCAAGGCCCAAAATATCCATAGGAACGATCGATTCCAGCGCACGTGCAGCGTCCTCGCTGTCTCCGTTGCGCGACCGAATTTCGAACTGTCCCATATGCGACACGTCGAAAAGCCCGGCCGCTGCGCGGACGTGAAGGTGCTCTTTCAGGATTCCATTCGGGTACTGGACGGGCATTTCGTAGCCCGCAAACGGAACCATCCGAGCGCCGAGATCGAGGTGCAGCTGGTACAGGGGCGTGCGCTTGAGTCGTTCGCCGGCAACAACTTCGCTCATGTCCGCACCCACGCAGCAAGAGCAGGTCCCCTGGCGCATGACGCCGAAGACACGAGCGCGGTAAGAATAAAACGATTTAGCTCGATAGCGACCGAGTACATGCGAGGCACCTTTGATCCGACCACAATGGTCGATCTATGTGGTGCCCCCTCTGTGATGGTGCCTGAGAGCGTTATCCCGTCGGCGGACGCGTGCGCGTCTCTCTCCAGAGTGTACTTCCCTTGCGATTCTTTTGCCTGAGAGTTTCCGGGGCGGTTGCTCCTTCGGCGTCGGTCGGACCGATCTCTCCCGCAAGGGATGGACGTCAGTAGTCTTTCAATCCTCTTCCCAAATTGACTCGGGCTGAAGTGTAACAAATATGGTGGCGTAGTGCCATTTCGAAGCACGAATTCGAGGAATTATTTGCCTCTACTGGCGGCAAGGCTGTCATATTTCCACACTTGAAATCGGCCCAAACCCGGCGATCAACCCGCGAGATAGGCGGTGCGCACGTGTGGGTTGTCGATCAATTCGCGGCCGGCACCGGACAGGGCGAGAGAGCCCGATTCGAGCAGGTAGGCATGATCGCACATATCCAGCGCCGCTGAGGCGTTCTGCTCCACCATGAGCACCGTCGTCCCGGCATCGCGAATGCCGGTGATGATGTCGAAGGTGCGCTCCACGATATTGGGCGCGAGCCCGAGCGATGGCTCGTCGAACATGATGAGTTTCGGCCGCGACATCAAGGCGCGGCCGATCGCGAGCATCTGTTGCTCGCCGCCCGACAGGGTTCCCGCCGACTGTTGCCGACGTTCGGCGAGCCGCGGAAACTGGTCGAAAATGCGCGCCAAGTCCGCCGCGATTTCGGCCCGATCGCTCCGCAGATAGCATCCCATCTCCAAATTTTCGGCTACCGTCATGTGAGGAAACACATGGCGACCCTCCGGACAATGCGCGAGCCCGAGCGAAAGAATCCTGCGCGCCGACGCATGGGTAATGTCGGCGCCGTCAAACACGATCGAGCCGCTCGCCGCGGTCAGCAGACCGGAGATTGCCTTCAGGATCGTCGTTTTTCCCGCGCCGTTGGCACCGATCAAGGCGACAAGCTGCCCGCGGCCGACGGTGAGCGACACGCCCTTCACCGCCGTCACCTTGCCGTAACAGCAGACCAGCTCGCGCAGCTCAAGCACGCTTTTTCCCCTGTCCGAGATAGGCGCGGATGACCTCGGGATCATTCTGAATAGCCGCGGGCGGGCCCTCCGCAATAATGCGCCCGTAATTGAGAACGACGATTCGATCCGACACTTGCATGACCATGGGCATGTCATGCTCCACCAACAGAATGGTCACGCCGGAGCCGCGGATCTTCTCGACGAGCTTCATGCACCGCGCCGTCTCGGATGCATTCATGCCGGACACCGGCTCGTCCAGCAGCAGCATCGACGGCTTCGCAGCCAGCGCCAGCGCTATGCCAAGGAGACGCTGCTCGCCGTAAGGCAGAGTGCCGGCGAGCTCCGACGCACGCTGCTCCAGGCCAACGAGCTGGAGGATCTCATGGGCGTCCTGCACGAGCTCTTGCTCGGATCGACCCTCGCGAGGCAGTGCGAGCAGCGTATCCCACAAGGTGGAGCGCCCGCGATCATGCAAGCCGATCAGAACGTTCTGGAACACGCTGTTGTTCTGGAACACGCTGGTGCGCTGGAATGTTCGCACCAGTCCGAGCTTGGCTATCTCGTGCGGTTTCAATCCGCTCAGGGATGTCGAACGGTAGCGGACATTGCCGCTTGTCGGCCTCAGGAAGCCGGTAATGACGTTGAATGCCGTGGTTTTACCGGCCCCGTTCGGCCCAATGAGGCCGACGATTTCACCCTCGCGGACATCGAAATTGAGATCGAAGATGGCAATAAGTCCGCCGAAATGCACGGCCACGTGCTCAATCGAGAGAACGATGTCCGCCTGCGCCGTCACTCTTCGCGCACTTTCGAGCCGGCCAGCACGACAGCGTCATTCCCGACCCGGGACCGTCTCCAGCTTGACGCCCAGCGTTCGATCGCGGGCACGATCCCTTGCGGCAGAACGAATACGATGACGATCATCAGCGCACCGTAAAGGATCCATTGTACCGCCGGCGCGGCGAACGATCGCACGATGACCGGCATGAAGCCGAAAATCACGCCGCCGACGATCGGACCAGCCAGAGTGCCTTTGCCGCCGGTGATCACCATGATGACCATCGTGACGGTGTAGATGAACAGGAAGATATCGGGATCGATGATCTTCACATAGTGTGCGTACAGGCTTCCTGCGGCGCCCGCCATGGCGGCCGACACCACCGCCGCCAGAACAAGGTAGCGCGTCACGTCGATTCCGACCGAACTGGCAAGAGACTCGTTCTCCTTCAAGGCGACCATGGCCCGGCCGATGCGGGAATTCACCAGGCGCTTGATGATCACGTAGGCCAGAAGACCGATAACAGCGACGAGGTAGTAGTAGGCGGTCTTGTTCCAGAACTCGTATTCACCGACCCCGGGAATCCAAAGTGTGTAGGGCGGAATGTTGGTCAGCGCGAGTGGCCCCTGCGTGAGCTCCACCCAGTTCAGCGCAACCAGCCGCGTCACTTCCGCAAAGCTGATCGTGACAATGACGAAGTAAGCGCCGCGCACCTTGAACGACAACTTGCCGATCGCGTAGCCGCTCAGGCCGGCAACAATCACGCCGATCACAAAGCCGGCAACCGCCGGCCAGGGCGTATGCACGATCGCAAGGCCGCCCGGCAACTCGACATTGAATCCCAGCGTGGTGAGTGCGCTGGCATAGGCGCCGATGCCGAAAAAGGCGACATGGCCGAGGCTAAGCTGTCCGGTATAGCCCAACAGCAGATTGAGACTCATCGCGGCGATGATGAAAATCGCGGTGGTGATCGTGACATGCAGAAAATACTGATCACGCAGCCATAGCGGGACTGTCGCAATCACCAAAACCCAAAGCAACGGGAGCAGGCGCTTCATCCAATGCGCTCCGCCCGTGCGAACAGGCCGGTCGGCTTGAACAACAGCACAATAATGATGATTAGGAAGCCCATGGCGTCGCGATAACCGGACGAGATGTAGCCGGCACCGATCTCCTCCACGAATGCCAGGATAAAGCCGCCCAGAGTCGCGCCGGTAATGTTGCCGAGGCCCCCGAGGATGACAATGGCAAATGCCTTCAGCGAGGCCAGATCGCCCATGGACGGCGTGACCAGGAAGACGGGGCCCAGCAAAGCGCCGGCCGCGGCGGCGAGCCCCGAGCCGATGGCGAAGGTCGCGGTATAGATACCCTTGATGTTCACTCCCATGAGCGCCGCAGTGTCGCGATCCTGGAACGTCGCACGCATGGCCTTGCCTAGCTTCGTCCAGTTGATCAGCACATAGGTGGCGCCGATCAGGACCAGGGCCATGACCAGCACGAACAGGCGCAGCCAAGAGACGAAGACCGGGCCGATCTGCAGCGGTTCCTCGGGGAAGGGCGTCATGACCGCCTTGGACACTCCGCCCCAGTAGAGGAGCTCGGTGTTCTGCATCACGATCCACGCGCCGATCATCACGAGCATCGTGGTATCGATGTCGGCATCCAGAAGCGGCCGCAGCAGGACGAATTCGATCGCCGCGCCGACGGCGCAGCCGACGATCACGGCAATGACGAGGGCAAGGAAGAAGTTTACGCCGAGGGAAACTTCGAGAAAAAACACCGCGTAGGCGCCAAGCGCATAAAGCTCACCATGGGTGAAATTCACCACCCGCATGATGCCGAAGATCAGTGTCAGGCCGATGCCCAGGAGAGCGTAGGTGCTCCCGAGAATCACCGCATTGACAACATGCTGAAGTAATTCATCCACGCGTGTTCAATTCCCCGGTGACGGGGCCGCGAGGAGCCGCCGCCTGAATTTTGCCGAAGCCCCCGTAATGGGGACGCCGGCCTCCGGTTTCGCTCCCCGAAGGCCGGCGTGCCCTCATCCCTGCGGGATGACGACCTTGCCGTTATCGATCTTGATCAGGTACACGGTCGGAATGCTCTGACCGCTTTCTTTTCCTTCCGGCCCCGATTTAGTGAACTTGATCTTGCCATTAAGGCCGGTGATGTCGAGCTGCCACAAGGCTGCGCGAATTGCCTCCGGGTCGGCTTTTCCGGCCTTTTGGATAGCCGCCGCGATGGTCCTGATACCATCATAGCCACGGAAGCTTTCGGTCACGCCAGCGAACTGGAAACCGCGCTTCTTCCATTCCGCGATGAAGCTCTTGGTGGCTTCCGGATCCGGCGACACCTCGGGCACCCATGGCGCGAACGTGGTGAGATGCATCGTGCCGTTGACCGCGGTACCGGCCTGATCGATCAGTTGATCGGGATTTTGCGAGCCGCCCGTGGTGATGATCTGCTTCTTCAAGCCGAGCGCCGCCGCCTGTTTGAACACGAGTGTGAGCTGCTCGACCGCGCTGGTCACAATCAACGTATCGGCGTCGGAATTCTTGAACTTGGAGAGTTGCGCGCTCATGTCCTGGGCGGCTTGATCCATCGTTTCGACCAAGCCGACGGTGATGCCGTGCTCCTTGAACATCTTGCCGAAGTCTTGCGCGGTGCCCAGGCCCCAATCGTTGTTGATGACCAGGAAGTCCGCCTTCTTGATGTGGAGCTTGTCCACAATCTTGGCGAAGGCAACCGCCTCGACCGCCGACGGCGGTGAAATGCGGAAGATGTAGGGATTTCCGGAGGTCGTGATCTTGCCGGACGATGAGGTCTCGACCAGCATCGGCACTTTGTATTCCATCAGCTTGGGCATGACCGCGAGCGTCAGGCTTGAGCCCCAGGCGCCCATCAGAACCGGCACCTTGTCACGCACCATGAGCTTCTCGGCCACCGATGCGGCTTCGGTCGGATTGCTCTTGTTGTCTTCGATCACCAATTCGATCTTCTGACCGAGCACACCGCCTTTCGCGTTGATCTCATCGGCCGCGATCTTCGCGCCGTTGGTCACGTAGTTGCCGGAGGCCGCGAACGGACCCGTCAATGGTTCGATCACGCCGATCTTGATGGTCTGCGCGGCCGCACTCGTCATCAAACTCCCGGCCAGCGCGGCAGCCGACAGGCTTGCCGCCATTACTGCAAACTTCTTCATGTCGACTCCTCCGATCCGCCGTCGTTCGTTGACGATGTGTGCATATGATTTGAAAACCAGCCGGCCTGGTCGGACCGGCTGGGATGACGAGAGCCTCCAACTGGTTGGGGCGCGATAGGCATCGGCGACGCGAGGCGATCCGTTGCGAGCCCGGCCGACGATCGTCCTGGCCCGGGCATCATCCTATTTTTAGGATGATAGTAAGCGTCCAAAAATGAGGCAAGGTGAAAGTTTGGCCAGCGAATGCGCATTTGCCCTTCAGTATCGATCATGGCGACCACATTGCCGAAAATCGCTGCACGAACTTGCTAGCCACCGTTGAGCATTGGCGCATCGACGACAGAGCAACCAGCGGGCGGTGCGTCAGTTTCGGCCTGCCACTTCTGCGCCGGTTTGTCGCAGAGTGGGATCCGGCGCGGATCGAAAGCGGAAGGTGACGAGTGGACCACCGACGCTGCGGCGGCTCAGCGTTTTAGCCGCGGAATGATATCGCGGGCGATGATCTCGATCTGCTCGCTCTGGTATTTGTAGGGAACGAAAATAAGCTTCTGCGTTCCGACCGCGAGATGCGCCCTCAGCTGCTCGACACAGTCGTCGACCGTCCCCATGATGGCGCTGTCCTTGGTCGACTCGCTCCAGGCGGCGAAATCCCATTCTTTGGTGAGCCACTCCATCATCGGCCCCTCCACCGCCTGCCGTGACTTCCCGATTATGATCGGAAGCTGCGAAGCGTTGAGGAGCTTGTCCGGATCCTTGCCGCCTGCTTTCGCGAAATCGCGAATCTTGCTCCAGGACTTTGCAAAGCTCTCCGGCCGGTAGAAATAGGTAAGCCAGCCGTCGCCCACGGTCGCCGCACGTTTGAGAACACGATCGACATACCCGCCGATCAAGATCGGCGGGTGCGGCTTCTGCACCGGCTTGGGGAACATGACGCCGGCGGGAATATCATGGTGCGGAAACTTGCCGCTGACGGTGTGTTCGGTCCAGAACCGCTTCAGGATCTCGAGGTTCTCATCCATGATTTTGCCGCGCTGCTCGAATGGCACGCCGATGGCATTGAACTCGCGCCGGTACCATCCCGACGCCATGCCCATGAGCAGGCGGCCATCCGACAACAGGTCCATGCACGCCAGCTGCTTGGCAAGGATGACAGGATTGCGCATCGGCAGCACGAGAATGCCGGTGCCGAGCTTGACCTTCTTGGTGCGCGCGGCGATGGCGGTGAGCAGCGTCAAGGATTCAATGATCGGAAAGTTCGGCTCGACGCCAAGCAGGATGTGGTCCCAGACCCAAAGCGAGTCGAACCCCATTTGCTCCATCTTCACGCCATATTCGACCAGCGCCTTGATATCCGGCATTTCCGGATAAGCTGTGAAATTTGGCACGGCGATGCCGAAGGTTCCGCTCAGTTGCGTCATTCCGATTTCTCCTCGTGATCGTGGGCGCGCGCCGTTATGCGATATAGAGACGCTCGGGATCGAGCTCGCGCAGCACCGTCAGCTCGTGATCGGTCGGGGGCTCGGTCACCCCGGTGTCGTGGTCGAAGTCGAGCCTGAATCCGGTATTGTCCTGCACCTGCTCGCGGGTCACGCCCGGATTGAGCGCGATCGGTTTTATCCGCCGGGTCTTCTCATCGAATCCGAAGACTGCCAGGTCGGTGATGACGCGATACATTCCGCCGGTGGGAAGTCCGCTTTCGCGACGCGTCTCCTCTCCCCGAAGCCAGCCCGGGCTGGTGATGAAATCGACGTGCTCCACGAACCGCCGCTTTTCATGCTTTATCGCCACGATCATCTCGGTCAGGCTCGAGATGTCGTTGCCGCCGCCGGTTCCGGGCAGCCGCGTCTTCGGATGCTTCGGATCTCCAATGAACGAGCTGTTGAGATTTCCGTATTGATCGATCTGCGCGGCCCCCATGAAGCCCACGTCCACGTAACCACGCTGCAACAGCAACAGAACCTCCGCACTGCCGAGCACCATGTTGGCGCGCCGCGTGCAGCGCTGATCGTTGGTCGAGGGCGGAAGCTTGCCGGGCTCGATGAAGGCGCCGATGACCCCGCCCTCGAACAGAATAGTCAGGCCGGGACAGCGCAAGCGCTGCGCCAGCGTCGCGGCCAGGAGCGGGATGCCGACCCCGGCGAATACCACCTGACCGTCCCTGAGCTGGCGCGCACTCAGGATCGAGAGTAGCTCACCCGCGGTGTAAATCTCCGACTTATGCATCGTAGATCGACCTTCCCGCGCGCGCGCTGTCGAGCAGTTCTTCGACTCCGATGAGACTGAGGAACTCGGTCCATGACTTCGGCCCGTATACGAAACGGTCCAGATACTCCTGCATGCCCTTGACCGGATCCCTGTTCACCAGCTCGACATAGCTCTGCATATGCCGCATCATCGGCTCATAGACGCCATAGCATTCGTGCGGCGCGCAGCCGAACGGCAGCTCGACCACGGCGTCGACGGCGAAGAATGGGATCCTGGTGCGATCTGGCGCGCGCCGGATCTGGTCGTTCGAGACCACTTGTTCCGTACTCAGGATCACCTTGTTGGCGGCCATCGCCAAGTCGATGTCCACGAATGGCAGTCCGTCGATCTGGGCGTTGCCGTAAGCATCGCAGCGCTGCACGTGGATCAGAGCGACGTCGGGATTCAGCGCCGGGATCAGCAGCAGCTTCTCCTTGGTGAAGGGACAATCCATCTCGACCGCATCGGGACGCTGCCGCAGGACGTCGGATCCCAGCATGGAGCGGATCGGCATGAACGGCACGCCCATTGCGCCGGCGCGAAATCGCATCCCGATCGCCATGTGGCTCCATTCGTCATAGCGCGCTTGTCCGGTCTCCACGTAATGGCGCATCACCTTGGAGATGCCCCACAGGATGCCCTGACTGAACCAGCTGGTGATCATGTGGTCGCAAGCGCCCGAGCCGAACAGCAGGTCGCCGTCGCTGGACACGATGCTACGCGAGCACGAGAGCTTTTTGCGCTTGGCGCGGATGACCGCCCAGATCAAACCCATCGGGGTGCGCGACATCGTGCTGCCGCCGATCCCGACGGAGTCCTCGTCACGCACGAAGGACGCGGCTTCTTCGAGCGAAACGACCTTTTCGCGCAGACTTCTGTCGCGCGCCGACAAATCCTTTCGCAATTTGCTGTAGGGTTGCACCGCGCTCATGTCGAGTTCCTGCCGCCCACTTCGGCGTTGAAATCCTGGATCAGGCGGTCCCATGCCGGAATGCTGTTCACCAGCGAGCACCAGAAATCCTGGCTCTTGCGGCGATCGAAGTCTTCGACCGACACGCCCTGCTGCTCCACCCAGGTGTAGTAGCCGAGATTGAAGACGCGTTTGCGATCGACGTGGCGAAGCTCCATCACGTGATCGTCGGCGATCCCCTCCAGGTGGTGGCCGAAAACCTCGCCGGCATTGACCTCGTCGAATCCGCCGGGATAACGCCTCGCGAGGTAGCTCTGGCGTTCGCTGTCGTACAGGGCCGAGCTATCGGTCGCGACCGTCATAACGACATCGTTCGGGCCATAATCGAAATGTTTGGCAAGCTTGATCGCGGCGACGATGTTCGCCAACCCGGAAATGCCGATATCGTCGAACTGGCGAACCAGATCCGGATCAAGCTTCCGCCGCCCACTGAGGTAACCGCGGCCGCAGGCGCTGCCGAACAATAAGTTGAGCGCATCGCTGGCGGCATCCGACACGCCGATAACGACATCGGTATTCATCACGTTGTGGATGAGAGGAATATGCTTGTCGCCGATCCCCTGAATGTTGTGCTCGCCATGGCCGTTGTAGAGCATGGTCGGGCATTCGATCGCCTCCACCGCGGCAATCTTGCTGCCGTGCAAGGCCTTGAGCCGATCGCCGGTGCCCAGCGTTCCTGCCGACCCGCTGGCACAGACGAACGCCCCAAGCCGATAGTCGCGTTGCCCTTGTTTGAGATAGTTGAAAACCCGGTCGAACGCGCTCCCGGTGCAGTGATAATGGATGAGATAGTTGGCGAACTCGGAGAACTGATTGAGGATCACGTTCTTGCGGTCGCGCGCCAGTTCGGCGCACTTGTCGTAGATCTCCTTGACGTTGCTCTCGGTGCCGGGCGTGCGAATGATGTCGGCCGGGTCGGCGACCCACTGCTGCAGCCAGTCGAAGCGCTCGCGGCTCATGCCGGCCGGAAGCACGGCCACACCGCGGCAGCCCAGAATGCGGGAGATCGCAACGCCGCCGCGGCAGTAATTGCCGGTCGACGGCCAGACCGCGCGGTCGTGCGAAGGATCGAACTGCCCGGTGACCAAGCGCGCCACAAGGCAAGCGTAGGCCGCGAGCACCTTGTGGGCGCCGATCATAGGAAAGCGACGGCCGAACAACACGACGATCGGCGCAGGCACGCCGGTCAGTTCGGGCGGCAGTACGACATGGGCGGGCACCGCCACGCGAGCCTTGCGGCTCGCATCGTTGAACCAGTGCACGCGCCAGAGGTTGGCGGCCTCCGGCGCATCGGGATTCACCTGGGCGAGATCTGGCGAAGTCTCTCCGGCGATCTCGGTTGGGTGAGCGAGTTCGCTCCAAGTCGGCAGCGCGACCTTCACCTCGCGCAGGCGCGCAATTGCGGCGCGCCTGCGTCCAGCGTCAACGATCTCGGGTTCAATGACGAGGCTCATCGCGCGGGTCTCATTCTGCTGGTCCGGCCGCGCGCGCGAGATAAGGCGTCACAGAGCCCGGCTGGGAAATAAGCAAACATCATAAAATGGTACTATCATTGGAACAATAGGATTTTTGACCGGCATGCATCGCCGCCGGCACCGCTGCCGGCGCATGAGCGTCCGCGAGCGCGAAGGACGCGCGATAGCGCTCATCCGATACATCTGCATAAAGAGTATTCCGCTGGCGCGGAATCCGACCGATTGACCGGATGATCCCCTCCATCGCCGCCGGCGTCATCTCCTGACCATGCGCCGCGCCCGCCGCGCGCGTGATGGTTTCGTCCATCAGCGTCCCGCCAAGGTCGTTGGCGCCGGCGCGCAGGCACGTCTTCACCCCATCCGGCCCCATCTTAACCCACGAGGTCTGGATGTTGGGCACGAGCGGATGCAACGCTAGCCGCGCAACCGCGTGCATCAGCACGGCCTCGCGGAAGGTAGGGCCGCGGCGCGCTCGTCCCTTCAGATAGATCGGCGCTTCCATGTGGACGAATGGCAGGGGCACGAGTTCGGTAAATCCGCCCGTCTCGGCCTGCAGCAGGCGAAGCCGCAACAGATGCCGCGCCCAGTGAACGTAACCGTCGACGTGACCATACATGATCGTGGCCGTCGTCTTGAAACCGGTACGATGGGCGGCACGCATCACCTCAAGCCACCTCTCGGTTCCGATCTTGTCGGGACAGAGCAGCGCGCGCACTTCATCGTCGAGGACTTCCGCGGCGGTGCCAGGCAAGGTGCCTAGGCCGGCCTGTTTCAGCCGACGCAGAAATTCTCCGACCGGTAAACCCAGCGTGGCGGCGCCCTGATGCACTTCAAGCGGCGAAAAGGCGTGGACGTGCATATCGGGCACGGCCTCGCGTACCGCGTGACAGATGTCCAGATAAGTATCGCCGGTGAAACTCGGGTGGATGCCGCCCTGCATGCACACTTCGGTCGCCCCACGCTCCCAGGCCTCGCGCGCGCGGCCGGCGATCTCCTCCAGCGACAGATTGTAGGGGCGTCCCCGCAGGTTCTCGCTCATCTTGCCTTTCGAGAACGCGCAGAACTGACATTTGAACGAGCAGATATTGGTGTAGTTGATATTGCGTGTGACGATATAGGAAACCACATCACCGCACGTTTCCTTTCGCAGCGCGTCGGACGCGGAACATACCGCGGCGAACTCGTCACCGCGCGCCCTGAACAGGCGCACGATGTCCGCCTCCTTGAGCGTGCGTCCGGCCGCGGCTCGCGCGATGATCGGGCCGAGTTCGCCCGAGGTGATTGCCGGTGCCGCCATGCGCGCCGCATCCGGCGGCAGCGAGACGGTTGTGCCAGACGACCAATCGTCCGTGCGCGGCCAACCATCTCCATCGATGCGATGCAACAGCGCAGTGCGCAATGCCGGGTCGACCCAGGTCTGGGCCACACAGGCATAGGCAGGATAGATCGCCAATCGCTCGATCAACTGCTTGCCCGCGGCCCGGGTCGCGCGCTCGAGCATTTGCAAGTGCGGCCACGGCGCTTCCGGGTTGACGTGGTCGGGGGTGACGGGGGAAACGCCGCCCCAATCGTTGATACCGGCTTCAATGAGCCCGCGGAGCGCGCCGGGGCTCAGATTGGGCGGCGCCTGAATGCTCATCCCCGGGGCGAATATCAGCCGTGCCACCGCGATCGTCCACAGATGCTCCTCGACCGTCGGCGCCGGCGTGCCGGCCATGCGTGTTCCCGGCTTGGGCCGGAAGTTCTGCACGATGATTTCCTGGATATGTCCGTAGGTGTCGTGCAAGTCCCGCAAGGCCAGCAATGCCTCCACCCGCTCGCGCCGGGTCTCGCCGATACCGACAAGAATGCCGGTGGTGAAGGGCACGCGCTGCTCCCCCGCCTTGCGGATGGTCGCGAGCCGCAGCGCCGGATGCTTATCGGGCGAGCCGTGATGCGGGCCTCCCCGCTCGGCAAGCCGTGGGGCAACGCTCTCCAGCATCACGCCCTGCGAAATGGAGACCTTCCGCAAAGCTGCAAGATCGGAGGCATCGAGCAGACCGGGATTGACGTGGGGCAACAGGCCGGTCTCGTCGAGGACGAGGCGCGCAGCTTCCGCCAGATACGACAGCGTGGTCCGATGTCCGAGGCCATGGAGTTCGTCGCGCGCCGCCCGGTAGCGAAGCTCCGGCTTGTCGCCGAGCGTGAACAGCGCCTCCTTGCAACCCGCTTCGTTTCCGGCGCGCGCGATGGCACGCACCGCGTCGTGCGACAGATAGGCTGGCTCTCCGGCACGCGGCGCGTGGGCAAAGGTGCAGTAGTGGCAGACGTCACGGCACAGCTTGGTGAGCGGAATGAAGACCTTGCGGGAATAGGACACGACCGACCCATGCCCGTGATCGCGGCGACGCGCCGCCGTCGCCAGCAACAGGCCGAGATCGTCCACATCCGCCAGCGCCAGGACCTCCTCGGGCGTGAGCACACGCTCGAGCGGCAAATATTTCAGCAGTTTGCTCATCTCGCGATTATTCACGATCGCCGCCAGGTGGCTGCATCGAGCTGCTTGGTCGGTCGACCGGCCGGGCCGCAGCGAGACCTCTCCGGGCGGCAAGCGGGGCTCTCATTGGAACATGCACGAGTCACCGTGTTTCGGGCGCCGGCAAACCCGTGATGCGAATACCGGCACCGGAAACCTTGTAACGCCGGTTGATGGCAATCAAGACCGAGGTCAGCGCCTCGGCCGCGACCGCATTGGCGAGGCTTCCGCCGTCGACGCCGCGGGTCGCGACGATCCCCGCAAGCGCGATGATCCGTTCGCGAACGCCCGCATCATCGGCGAACACCAGCACGTCGCAGTCAACCTTTTCCCCGCCGTGGAGCTTCTTAGCACCGACATTGTGGAAAGCTGCGGCGACACGCACCTGCGGACCAAGCACGCGTTGCGCAACCGCGGCGGGAGAACCCGCCGCCGGCAACTGAACGACGGACACCTTCGGCGGAACCAGCGGAACTACGGCGTCGACCAGGATCTTGCCATCCATCGCCGGCTTGATGTCTTCGAGGGTCACGTCGTGATTGGAATAGGGTACGCAGAGAACGACGATGTCGGCCGCCTGCGCCGCTCCACGGTTGTCGTCTCCGCGCACGGCACCGTCGGTCTGAACCACCAACTCCTGGGCCTTGGCTTGCGCTCGCTCCTTCGCCCGCGACCCAACGATGACGGGATAGCCCGCCGCGGCCCACAGCTGCGCCAGGCCAGATCCCAGATCACCCGTCCCGCCGATAACGGCGATCGTCGGCTTGTTCTGCATGTGCCTCCAAAACCAAAGCCGGCAGGCCAGGACCCTTATGGTACTATGGTTAGGAACACAATACCTCGATCGGAGCCGATCACCTCAGGCTGGCTGCCCTTCGACGCCGCACCAATCGCAGATGCTGAGCGCCATCACCTTGATCGCCGTCATGTAATCGTCGATCGATACGTACTCGTCATCTGCATGCATGACCGCGGTCGAGCCTGGGCCGAAGATGACGGTCGGCGTGTTGGCATATTGGTTGAGGAAACGCGTATCGGCTGCGCCCTGGCGGCCACTGATCTGCGGATCGCGGCCGGTGATCTCCTTGTAATTCTTGCAGACGGTTTCGACGATGGGATGACCTCGCGGTATTTCCGACGCCTGTGCGTCATAGCCCACGAACCGCACTTTGGGCGGGTGAAGCTTCATCCAGGGGTCCTGGGCCGCCGCGCGCGCAACTTGATCCACGAGGCTTTGCTTGACGCCTTCGTGGTCCTCGCCGGGCACGGTGCCGATGCTGCCTTTCAGAAGGCAGTTCGCGGGAAACGCGCTCGGATAGTTGCCGGCGGAAAAGCTTCCAATGATGCAGGGAAGCGTATCGAGCGCATTCGGATACAATGGATGGGTTACCGTCGCCACCCGTTTTGCCTCCAAGTCCGCGACCGCCTTCACGATCTTGTTGCCAAGTTCGATGCCGCTGATGCCCTCATAGCGCTTCTGGATGCCGGCGGGCTTGCCGTGAATTTCGATTTCGAACCAGATGCGGCCGATGCATGCGGGTTGCACCGCGAGATCGCTGGTCTCGCCGGAAATGCCAGCGTCGGCCTTGTAGCCCCGGATCACGGTATCCAACGTGCCGTGACCGCTGACTTCTTCGTCAATAACGACGTTGATGTAGACGTCGCCCTTGGGCTTCAGCCCGGCGGCCATGAGGCATTCGACCGCCATGATGTGGCTGGCTACGCCGCTCTTCATGTCGGCGGTCCCGCGACCGTACATGCGACCGTTCTTGATCGTGGCAGACCAGGGATTATCGCTCCATCCTTCTCCGCCGCCGACGGGAATGACATCGGTGTGTCCGTTCAGCAGCAATGAACGCCCGCCGCCCGTGCCCTTCCATGTGGCGACGATGTTCGGCCGTCCCTCATATCCACGGTCGACGGGACGATATCCCGGGTGTTTCTTGAGCTCCTCCCAATCGGTTTCCCACATATCGACCTGAAGGCCGATCTTCGTCATGTACTTCGAAAGAAACTTCTGGATCTCCGCTTCATCGCCGGTGACGCTGGGAATTACGACCATGTCGCGCAAGAAACTTACGGCCTTGTCGCGGCTTTGATCGATCTTTTCAAGGAGCTTCTGACGGGAGTTGGTCTGCATATCTAATGTCCTTCCACAGGATCAGGCGGCAAGAAGTGTTGGAGCGGCACGGCACGCGATAACGACGCCCGGCGTCGACGACAGACGGCGCGAGAAGACGTGTCCCTGCCGACTTATCATTGCGTCTGCTTGCATCGTCACTCGCTTCAAGGTCGGTCATCCCTCGTGAACAGGCGCTTCCACCGCGAGCCGATCCGTTTCACCAGGACCGAAAACAGCAGCGGAACCGCCTTGAGTTCCGGCGCCGGTCGCGCGACTTGCGCTGGCGCGGTCAACCGTGACTCCAGATTCTGCGCGAACAAGGCGATGAGTCGGCTGGCGATGTCCTGGATCAAGTCAGACCGGCTGAATTGTGCGAGTGTCCCGGTCAAACGATAGCCGACCCTGAGCTCGACCCGGGTCGACTGTTCGGCGACCGGCACCAATCGATAGCGGATGATCCCCTGCGTCGCCGAGCTGCTTCGCCGGTCGCGGCCGCTGCCTCGGATCGTGCCGCAATGCGTCGCCGGATCACGATCTATCTCGGCCGAGCCGTTAAATTCCGCGGCGATCGGGCCGACCTTGACCCGCATCTTGCCTGTAACGAAGCGCGCGCCGGCATCACCAACGATGGACGCCCCGGGAAGGCAGGCTGCGACCGCGGGCACGTCCGCAAAGAAGCGCCACACCTGGTCGAGCGGGTGGTAGACGACAAAGCTCTGGTCGAAAGTCGTCTGCGGGGTAAAATCGACGGGTACGTTCTCGGTGATTGCCCCTGCACCGGGCGCCTCGGCCCTGCCGGCCAAATGCGCGACCGCACCAACCCCGGCGTCCTGTACATCAGCACCAGAACCATGATCGGAGCCCACGGGCCCGAGCGCGGACCGGCCTGCACCCGCGATCGCTGAAATCCCGCGTGCCCGCCGATCCGCGATGACGCTTCGGATTGCATCGATGATCCCGACATAGCCGGTGCAGCGACAGAGGTTTCCGCTCATGGCGAGGCGAACGTCCTGCTCGCTCGGAGATTGCGCCCGCAGCACGAAATCGCGCGCCGAGATCAGCATACCGGGCGTGCAGTAGCCGCATTGCAAGGCATGTTCGCGCGAAAACGCCGCGCGCAGCTCGGTGGTGATCTCATCGTTGTCCAGGCCCTCGATGGTGGTGACACGGGCGCCGACGCAGGACACGGCGTAGGTGATGCACGAGCGGACCGGAACGCCGTCGATGAGGATGGTACATGCACCGCACACACCGTGCTCGCAGCCGAGATGCGTTCCGGTAAGGTTCTGACTCTCGCGGATGAAATCGGCAAGATGCATGCGTGGCTCCACCTCCGCATTCACGTCTCGGCCGTTGATGTTAAGGGCCAGCAATTTCATGGTCCGTCGGCCTGCGCGATGGCCCGGCGCAGAACCGCGAGATGCACCTGCTGGTCGATGGGATCGGTCAGGCCGCGCGCACTCATGGTCTTGCGCACCAGCTCGACATTGATGCCGGCCGCCGTACGGTCGTTAGGGGTGAATAGCCCGTCCGCATCTGTCAGAACGATCGGCTTGGCGCCCGTGGCGCCGATGACCGCGCGGCACACGGCACGAGTTGGATCACGGACGAACGCGCCAATCGCATGAGCAAATTCGCCGGTCTTTCGACACGCCTTGTGGTAGCCCCAGCGCGCCGTGCGAGAGAGGCGAGGAACATGGATCGCGGTCACAAGCTCACCAGGCTTCAGATTGCTCTCGAACACCCCCAGCATGAACGTCTCGATCGGCATGCGGCGGTCGCCGTGGGCGCCGCGCGCAATGGCCGACGCGCCCAGCGCCGCGAGGGCCGAAAGCCAGTCCGCCGAGGGATCGGCATGGACGACACTGCCCCCGATGGTCCCGCGATTGCGCACGGCGCGGTAAGCGATACCCGCGGCCACCGTCCGCAGCAGCCCCCGCGTCGCGTCGGGAACACGGCCATCCTCGATATCGGCATGGGTAATGCAGCTTCCGATCACGATCGAGTCCGCGGTTTCCTCGATCTGCTTGAGTTCGGCAATCGCCGTGATGTCGACCAGCAGATCCGGCTGTACCAAGCGCAGGTTCAACATCGGCCCGAGCGACTGCCCGCCGGCCAGATATTTCACCACGGCGTCCTCGCGGCCACCGAGCGTGAGGGCAGTGGCGAGGTCGTTAGGGCGTTCGTAATCGAAACGTACCGGTTTCACTGCGCGCTCCGGCCCGCCTGCGCAATGGCCTCCAGGATCCGTCGCGGCGTGATCGGTGAATGGAGCAGTTCCGCACCCAGCCGCTGCAACGCATCGTTCACGCCGTTGACGATCGCCGCGGGCGGGGCGATCGCGCCGCCCTCGCCGATCCCCTTGACTCCGAACTCCGTGTACGGCGCGAGGGTCTCCATGTGATCCAGCCGCGGCGCCGGCACCTCCGTCGGACCCGGCAGGAGATAGTCGGCAAATGTCGAGGCGAGCGGCTGTCCCGAGATGTCGAACGGCATCTCTTCGTACAGCGCGGTGCCGATCCCTTGGGCGAAGCCCCCGTAGATTTGACCGTCCACGATCATCGGATTGACCAGCTTGCCGCCATCCTCGACGATCACATAGTCGAGAATTTCGACGTCGCCGATCTCAGGATCCACCGCGACCAGGGCAGCGTGGGTGGCATAGCTGAACGTGCCGGAGTCGCGTGCGGGCTTGTAACCGATTGTGGCCTCGAGGCCGCCAGAGTCCACGTCGCTCGGAAGGTTCTGCGGTTTCAAGTACCAGGTGCGGGCGATCTCGCCGAGACTGATCGAGCCCTGGGGACCGACCACCTCGCCGCCGCGCACCGTCACGCGGTCTGCATTCGCCTGCAGGAGTTGCGCGCCGACCTTGATGGCACGCCTGGCAATCTCCTTGCACGCGGTCGACACCGCGCCGCCTGCCATCACCATGCAGCGTGAGCCCCAGGTCCCGGTGGAATAGGGAGTCATCGCGGTATCGCCGTGCACCACCCTGATCTTGGCCACATCGATGCCGAGGATTTCGTGCGCGACCTGCGCCAGCGTGGTCTCGAGGCCCTGGCCGTGCGAATGCACGCCGACGCGCAATTCGAGGCCGCCGTCGGGCGTGACCCGCGCCGTGGCCTGCTCGTATCCCGGCACCATGGGAATGCCCCAGCCATAGTATACCGACGTTCCATGCGCCGCCTGTTCGCAATAGATCGACAGCCCGACGCCGATCAGCCGTCCATCCGGCTCGCCCCGCTGCTGGCGCGCCCGGACTGCATCGATGTCGATCGCGGCCAGGGCGCGGCGCAGCGATTGCGGATAATCTCCGCTATCGAAATGCTTGTTGGTGATGTTGTCGAACGGCATCTGCTCGGGCCGGACCAGACTCTTGGCCCGCACCTCGTGCGGCTCGACACCCGCTTCGCGCGCGATAGCATCAAGCAAGAGTTCGAGCGCGAAGCAGACTCCCGTGCGCGCGACTCCGCGGTACGGCAGGATCGGGCACTTGTTGGTTGCGACCGAGTAGGTGCGGCAGCGAAATGCGGGAAAGTCATATGGTCCGGGGAGAATGCTCGCGACCTGCGCCGCCTCGAGACAGGCCGAGAAGGGATAGGAGGAATAGGCGCCGGAATCGACGGTGGCCTCGCAGTCGATTCCGATCAATCGGCCGTCGCGGTCGGCATAGCCGGTGATGCGGTAGTAATGCTCGCGGCAGTTGGCGCCGGCGGTCAGATGCTCGCGCCGATCTTCAATCCAGCGCACCGGATGCCGGCAATGCATCGCCAGCCAGCCGAGACACACCTCTTCCGCCAGCAGGATGCCCTTGTATCCGAAGCCACCACCCACGTCGGGCGCAATGATGCGCACTTGCGCCTCTTCAAGGCCGAGGCAGCCGGCCAACCCGGTGCGGACGATGTGCGGCATCTGGCAGGCCGAATAGAGGGTGAGCTGTTCGAGTCGCGTGTCCCACAGCGCAACCACGCCGCGCCCTTCGATCGGCGCCATGCACTGGCGTGCGGTCCGGATCTCCCGCGTGACCTTGATCGGTGCATCCAGGGCCTTGCCGATATCAACGTCCACGAACGTCTCGAGGAAGACATTGTCGGACCAATGGTCGTGCAGAAGCGCGGATTCCGGCGTGCGGGCCTCGAGCATGTCATGCACGGCAGGAAGCTCTTCGAGGTCGAGCGCGATGGAACCGGCGATATCCTCGGCCTGTGCACGAGTCGGCGCGAGGCACATCGCGACCAATTCGCCGACGAAGCGCGCCTTCTCTGTTGCAAGCACAGGCTGCTCGGAGACCTTGAACCCGCGCAACCCCGATACCGCGCGGATCGGCTTGACGCCTACGAGATCGGAGGCGACGAAAACGGCATCTTTCAGGGCTGGCGGGATCACGATGCCGCGGATGCGCGCGTGAGCAAGGGGGCTGCGCACGAAGGCGACGTCCTGCATTCCCGCGAAGCGAAGGTCCGCGACGAATTGGCCGCGCCCGCGCATCAGCCGATCATCTTCTTTGCGGATGAGGCGCGCTCCGACGCCCTGCCCTGTCGCCATGAATTACTCCAGGCCGATCGATGGAACGGCGCAAGATCTTGGGGTCGCGGGCGTCCGGGCGCGCTCCGCTCCAGCGGTGCCCCCGAGCCTCCGCCGGCGATACTATGATCCCAATCTTAGGATGATAGCAATCGCAACCGCGAGGCTCGGCGCCCCGCGCCTCGGCCCGGCGTTCGCGCGGTCTCGGCCGGCAGCCGGGAGCGCTCCACGCGCCGCGACGGCGCCCGCGTATTGGCGAGCAGATCGATGTGAAGCTGAATGACTTCGCTACGGTAGGTGATATCGGCAACGTAGATGGCGATCCCCTTGCTGTCGATTGCAACACAGCGGCATTCCGCGGTTGGAGTGCCTAGAGCGATACGCAAAAAATCGGCGGTCATCGGATTGGCACTGCCGATCACAACGGTCTGATGCGCGTGTCGGATCTCGATGTCCTTCCAGCCGGCGAGAACCGACAGCGCCGTACGCTGAAGGAATGCGTTCGGATCGCGTTCATAGATATCGCTGGCGAGATGCAGATTGACGATGCCGTAAGGTTCCCCGTCCTTGTACTGGACGGTGCGCAGGAAAACGTACTTCGCCGCATGCTCGCCTTCACCTTCCCTCAGGCTCGGCAACGGCGGGGGGTTGTCCACCCTGATGCGCTTGGGGACGTTGTCCTTGATCGATGCGACCAGCACGTCCCAGCTGGTGGCAAGCTTCAACCAGTGCCGGCTCAACGGCTTCGCCGCCACGAAGGTGCCGCGGCCCTGCTGGCAATGAAGCAGACCCTCTTCGCGCAGAATATCGATGGCCTGGCGCACCGTGACCCGCGCCACCTGGAATTCCTGCTCAAGCTCCACGAGGGTCGATATCTTTTGGCCGGGCCGCCATTGCTTCGCTTCGATCCGCTGCCGCATGACCGAAGCGACCTGGATGTAGAGCGGGACGCGGCTTCGGTCGTAGGCCTTCAGCAGCTTGGACATCGTGGTTTCCACCAGCATATGAATCGAACCGCATTTCGCCGATTCGCAATTGCTCCGGCGGAACGTAACGGACGCCCGCGACTTGCGCGACAGGACGATAGCGGGGGCTGGCTAGTCTGTCACCCGGAATTGCCCGATCGTCGGCCTCCGTGATTATGCTCGATAACGCAAGATGGGCCTTTCTCCGAGACTGAATACACCGGGACCACCGGCACCATACCAATTACCGCGGTGCCCGGAAAAGACGCGAGAAGACCGCTTTCAATCGCGCTACCAGCACTTGACGCAGAAGCGATCCTGCGGCTAGCGGCGCGGACACCTGCGGTTGGGGCTCGGAAGCAGATCCCTTGAGGCGCGCCTCAAGATTTCGGGCAAATGCTTCCGTGACGCGGGCAACCAGATCGTCGACGATCCCGCTGCGGCCGAATTGGGCGAGCGGACCGGCGAGCAGCGCCCGGATCACGAGATCCACGCGGGTGCCCGCATTCGCTGGAACGAGGACATATTCGATTTCTCCCGCCGCACGCGATCCGGTGAGCCGGTCATTGCCGGCGCCCAGAACCACGCCGTACCACTTTTCATCATCGCGGACGATGCGAGCCGTGCCGACAAACGTAGCGGTGATCGGCCCAAGCTTGGCGGAGAACTTCCCGTTGACGTGGCCTCCTTCGGACGGGCGCGTCAGGCTCGCGCCGGGAAGGCAGCGAACAACCTGTTCGATGTCGGCGAAAAATCTCCAGACCTCCTCGGGAGGGCAAGCGACCTCCAACGTTTGCCGCAACTCGATGTTCGGCGGCCGCCCGGCAAGGCCGAGAGCGCCCTGCGCCGGGACTTCGGGAGGGCCTGCCGCAGTGGGGACCGGATCCCGGCTCGAGGCTGAATCGAGCGCGGAAGCCGCCCTACGCGCACCGACCGGACCGAGCGGCGAACTTGGCGAAGGCAGCGAGGCGAATGCTCCCTCGCGGCGTTCCTGCAGGACTCGGCTGACGGCGCGGATAATGCCGACATAGCCGGTACAGCGACACAGGTTGCCGCTGAGCTCGAGCCGGACGCGCGCGTCATCGGCAGCGGGCACACGCGTTACGATATCGCGTGCCGTCATCAGCATCGCCGGCGTGCAAAAGCCGCATTGCAGTCCATGCTCCTCGGAAAACGCCCGGCGCAGCGCCGCCATGACGGGATCGTCGTCGAGGCCTTCGATGGTAGTGATCGCGGCGCCATCGCACATCACGGCGTAAGTGATGCAAGACCGCGCCGGCTGACCGTCAATCAGAAGCGTGCAGGCGCCGCAGACCCCCTGCTCGCAGCGCAAATGCGTGCCGGTGAGATTCATCTTCTCGCGCAGGAAATCTGCGAGATGAGTGCGCGCCTCGACGCTCTCGACGACCAATCGCCCGTTCACCGTGAGCTTGATCGGTTTCATGGGCAAGCTGCCTGGTCGAATGCACGGGCAATGATTGCTACATGTTGCCGGCGCGCCGCGCGGTCGCTGATTCCGTACCGATCGAACAAGCGAAGAAGCGCCGCCTCGTCCAGACCGGCGCCGTCGGGCCGCCGGACCTGACGCGAGTCGGTCACGATGATCGGCCGGCCCATGGTCGCCCCAATGACCGCGCGGAAACGGTCGCGTTCGCGATCGTCGAGCACCGCTCCGATTGCCAGCGCGAACTCTCCGGCCTTTCGGCAGAGTTTATTGTAGCCCCAGCGCGCATCGGACGAGAGCCGCGGAACCCGGATCCCGCGCAGCAGTTCCCCTGGCGCCAGCGCATTCTCGAACGCGCCGGTGATAAACTCTTCCACCGCAAGCCGGCGCAGGCCATGCGGGCCTACAATCACGCATTCCGCACCGAGCGCACAGAGCGCCGAGACCCAGTCCGCCGCGGGGTCGGCGTGGCAGACGCTGCCCCCGATCGTGCCGCGGTTGCGCACGGCGCGGTAGGCGATGCGGCCAGCCACGAGCGATAGGGCGCGCAATCCGCGTCCCGGCAGACGGCCATCCTCGATATTCGCCGTCGTAACGCAGGCTCCGAGCGTGACCGCTTCGTCGCCATCTTCGATCTCAGTCAACTCGGCGATGCCGGTGATGTCCACCAAGATCCGCGGCTGTACCAGACGCAGATTGAGCATCGGCCCCAGCGACTGCGCGCCGGCCACCACCCTCGCAGCGCCATCCGATTCAAGCAGAATGGTCGTCGCCTCGGACAGCGTGCTCGCCCGTACGAACTCGAAGGCGGCCGGTTTCATTCGCGCATCAACCGTGGGGTGGGCGCGCGCGGGCGGTATCGATGGCGGCGAGGACGCATTCCGGCGTCAGTGGCAGATCATGGACCTCGGCACCGAGCGGGCGCAGCGCGTCATTGACTGCCGAGACGATCGCCGCCGGAGGGCCGACCGCGCCGCCTTCGCCCAAACCCTTCATGCCGAACTCGGTATAAGGCGAAGGCGTCTGCATGTGCAGGACGCGAATGTCCGGCACTTCGGTAGCTCCCGGCAACATGTAGTCGAGCAGCGTGGAAGCGAGCGGTTGTCCCTGTGCGTCGAACGGCATGGCCTCGTACAGACAGGTGCCGATGCCTTGTGCGGTGCCGCCGCATACCTGGCCGTCCACAATCATCGGATTGACCAGAACGCCCCCGTCTTCGACGACGACATAGTCCAGAATCTCGATCAACCCGGTCTGCGGATCGACCGCCACGACGGCGGCGTGACTGGCATAGCTGAATGTGCCGCTGTCGCGCTCGGCGCGGTAGCCCGTGGTGACCTCCAGCCCCCCCGTGTCGACATCGGGCGGCAGGTTCTGCGGCTGCAGATACCAAGCGCGAGCGACCTCCCGCAACGAGACGCTGCCATTTCCGGCAATCACCTGCCCATCCGCCACTCTGGCGTCGGCAGCATCGGCCTGCAACAGCCACGCCCCGATTCGCGCCGCACGCGCCGCGATCGTGCGCGAGGCGCGCGCCACCGCGCCACCGCCCATCACCATCGAACGCGATCCCCAGGTAGCGGTCGAGTAAGGCGTGTACAGCGTGTCACCTTGCAGGACCTTGATGCGATCGAAATCCACTCCCAGAATCTCGTGCGCGACCTGGGCGAAGGTGGTTTCGTGGCCCTGACCATGAGAATGGGTTCCGACGCGAATCTCGACGTCGCCATCCGCCGTGATCCGGACATTCGCTTGTTCGTAACCGGGGACGATGGGACGCCCCCAGGACGCCAGCACCGACGTTCCGTGCGCGCCCTGCTCGACGAAGAAGGACAGGCCAACGCCAATGAGCCGCCCGTCGCGCTCGGGTCGCTTCTGGCGGGCGCGCACTTCCGGCAGGCGGATGGCATCGACGGCGCGGCGCAGACACTCCGGGTGATCGCCGCTATCGAAATGCTTTCCCACGACATTGTCGAACGGCATCTGATCCGGACGGACCATGTTGCGCAGCCGAACCTCGTACGGTTCGAGTCCTGCCTCGCGGGCAATCGCATCCATGACCGATTCGATCGCCAGACAAATGCCCGACCGCGCGACCCCGCGGTAGGGAATGATGGGGCACTTGTTGGTCGCGACGGCGGCGGAGCGGCAGCGATAGGTCGAGAAGGTGTACGGCCCCGGCAGCAGATTGGCAATTTGCGCCGCTTCGGGCGCGGACGAAATCGGATAGTCGGAATACGCACCGGCATCGACGTAGCCCACGCAGTCGATCGCGAGCAGCTTCCCCTCGCGCGACGCATAGCCGGTGATGGTGTAGTGATGCTCGCGGCAGTTCGCGTTGGCGCTCAGATGCTCGCGGCAGTCCTCCAGCCAGCGAACGGGATGGTTCACCTGCAACGCCAGCCATCCGAGCGCGACCTCCTCCCGGCACAGCAGGCCCTTGTACCCGAACCCTCCACCCACATCCGGCGAAATAATACGCACCGCGCCGTCGTCGAGTCCTAGGCACTCACACAGACCGGTCTGAACGGAATGCGGGAATTGCGTCGAGGTGATGAGCGTGAGGTAGCGCAGCCGCTGGTCGCGATAAGCGACCACGCCGCGGCCTTCCATTGGAAACATGCAATGCCGGGAGGTACGGATTTCCCGCGCCACCTTGATCGCCGCGACCTTGGCAACCTCATCCACCGGACCGTCTTCCGAGAAAGTA
>Ga0310810_10001275_pt1 | contig 26190 bp, 21 predicted proteins | sample NCmetagenome_FD_207641 | JGI IMG/M metagenome (GOLD analysis project Ga0310810, IMG submission 207641) | Soil microbial communities from experimental microcosm in Duke University, North Carolina, United States - NC | ecosystem: Engineered > Artificial ecosystem > Soil microcosm > Unclassified ...
GCTTGCCGTCCAGACGATAGGTGATCGGCGGTCCCATGCCGCTACTCAAGCCGGTCTGAATTTCGAGCAGTTTCTCACCCTTGTCAGCGCTGTAGGCGAGTAGACGTCCGTCGCTCAAGGCCTGGAACACCAGGTTGCCCGCCGTCGTCATCGTGCCCCCGCCGATGCCGCCGCCTCCCGGCATGCGCCATCGCATCTGTTGTGCAACGGGATCCCACGCGACGAGTGCACCACGTCCACCGGGCCCTTCGATCGGTGGCGGTCCGATCGCTGGTGGAGGAGGACGCACCGGTGCTGGCGCCGGCCGCACCGTTCCGGTCATGCGTCCGGGCTGCGGGTCGTACTTCGGCTCCGCCGCGTACGAGAAGCTGTTGTTCGTTGACGTCGGGATGTAGACGAGACCTGACATCGGGTTGAACGACATCGGCGACCAGTTGTGCGCGCCGCCGCCTCCCGGCTGAATCAGGATGGCGTCAGTGCCGTAGTAGGCCTCCTCGTTCACCATCGGCCGCCCGGTCTTCTGATCGATGCCCTTCGCCCACGTGACGTAGGAGAACGGCTGCGCGGAGATGAACTGCCCGGTGATCCGATCGATCACGTAGAAGAAGGCGTTCTTGTTCGCCTGCATGATCACTTTGCGCGGGCGCCCGCCGATCTGCAGGTCGGCCAGGATCAGGTGCTGCACGCTGTCGAAGTCCCAGTTGTCGCCCGGCACGACCTGGTAGTGCCATTTGAGCTGACCGCTGTCGACATCGACCGCGAGGATCGAGGCCGCATATAAGTTGTCTTTGTCCTTGGACGAGCGATGCAGGAAGGTCCACGGCTGCGCGTTTCCGGTGCCGACGTAGACGAGACCCGCGTCCGGATCGAAGGCCATCCCGTCCCATACCGCACCACCGCCGCCGTACTTCCACCATTCCTTCTCGACGTCCCACGTAGCGGCGGCTTTTCGCATCGCCTCGTTCTCGAAGCCCTTGGATGGATCCCCGGGGACCGTATAGAAGCGCCACGCACGCTGTCCCGTCGTCGCGTCGTAGGCGTCGAAGAAGCCGCGTGTCGTGCGATCGCCGCCGCTCGCGCCGATGATCACCTTGCCCTTCGCGATTCGCGGCGCCATCGTGATCGTGTAGTGATCCTGCGCGTACGCGACGCGTGCTTCCCACACGGGCCTGCCGGTATTCGCATCGATCGCTGTCAGCCGTCCGTCGATGACGGGCGCGAAGATCATCCCGTTGTAGATGGCGAGCCCGCGATTCACGACGCCGCAGCAGATCTCCGGCCGCACCGCGCCCTGATTGACCTGCGGATCCCATCGCCATTTCTCTTTGCCCGTGCGCGCGTCGACAGCGAACACGATGCTCCAGTTCGTGATGCCGTAGATGGTGCCGTTCGACACGATCGGCGTCGCTTCCTGGCCGCCGCCACCCGAACCGACGTCGTACGACCAGGCCAGGCCCAGGCTCTTCACGTTTGTCGTGTTGATCTGGGTAAGAGGGCTGAAGCGCGTCTCCGCCTGGCTGATCCCATAAGTGAGCCAGTCATCGCCGGTTCGTCCTGCTCGTGCCAGCGCCGCATCGTCGATGCGCGCTGCCTGCTGGCCCGAGGCAACGACGACGAACAGAGTCACGAAGACGGGGCACGCCAACCAGAAAGCTTTCATATCGTCCTCACCGGGTTTGTGCGGGGGCCGGGGCCGGGGCGGGACCCGGAGTGTCGTTGGAGGCCGTACGCCGCTTGAATCTCCAATGGCCGTCTTCGCGCACGAAGATGTCGTCGTAGCGTCCTGCCTGCGAGATCGCGGCGCCTTTCTCACCGGGGACGACGAACGCCCAGCGCGACCAGGCGGTCGCGGTGTCGCCGTTCACGGTAATCACAAAGTTCGAGAGCAGGTGATAGTTCTTCGCGCGATTCGGCGCGGTGCCCATGCTCTTCTCCATGAACGCCTTGATGCCGGCCGGTCCACCCGAAGCCGTGCCGAAACCGCCGACCCACTCGCCATCCTTCGCAAACAGACTCGAGTACGCCGCGAAGTCGCGATTGTCGAGATGACGTCCGTAGTCGAGCAGGACGTTCTGGATCTCTTCCTTGTCTTCGAACTTCTGGAGCCGCGCTGCGAGCGAGGCGCTATCAGAGGATCGTGACGATTGGGCGGCCGCAGGCAGCGCGACCAGGAGAAACAGCAGACCTACGTGTAAGACTCGGAGCATACGTAATTTCCTCGATCTGGCTCGCGCTCGGGCGATTTGGTAATCGCAGGGCCCTGCAGCGGCGGAGTGTAGCGCCCCGGTGCCCTAATGCCAAGTGCCACCGATCGGTCTGCATATTGCAACTTCGGGAAGGCGTGCCGGCACTCCGCGTCGCGCTCAGTCTTGCCTGCGCCACCGCGTTCGTGGCCAGTGCGGAGTTGAGCGGACTGCCTCGGCCACAGGAAGGCGACCCGTTCTCCTTCCTTTCACCAGTCGTTACGCTTGACCCGGCTGAGCGTGAACGAATCGATCGCGGCGACGTCCTGGTGCGGATCCTGCCCGCCCCTGACGGGGAAGTGGCTGTATTTGCGGCGTCACGATTGTCGGCGGAGCCTGAAGCGCTCGTGCGCTGGACCCACGCTATTGAGGCGTTGAAGCGCAGTCCCTTCGTCGTCGCCATCCGGCGGTTCTCGCATCCACCGGTACTTTCCGATCTGGATGCGCTGGCGCTCGACGATGTTGATCTCGATGGGATCCGTCGCTGCGAGGCTGGTAACTGCAGCGTGAAGCTTGCCGCTCACGAGATCGACGCGTTGAAATCCGCAGCAGGCTCCGCTGGTGAGTGGAGACCTGCAGTGCAGCGAGAATTTCGGCGCCTCGTTCTCGCGCGCGTGACGAAGTATCAGTCAGAGGGGCTCGCGGGCTTGCCTCCCTACGTCGATCGAAGTGAGCCGACGCGGCCGCACGCCGAGTTCGCCGGCATCCTGGCGCGTTCACCGCATCTTCGCAATTACCTCCCGGCAGTCGCGGACGGATTGAGCGACTATCCTCGTGCCGAGCTTCGCAGCGCGGAGTCGTTTCTCTACTGGTCGAAGGAGCAATACAAGAGCGGCAAACCGATCATCGCGGTTACGCAGGTCCACATCGTGCGCCCGGTCGGTGCGTCGCTGCCCGCTGTTGTCGTGCTCGGGCAGGAAGTGTTCGCCTCGCACTATCGTGACGGATCGCTCGGTACGACGTTCGTGCTCGACGGTGGCACGACGCGCTATCTCGTGTACTTGAACAGATCGAGATTGGATAAACTGGGCACCGGGGTGTTCGGCGGGTTGAAGCGCACGCTCGTCGAACGCAGACTCGCCACAGAGGTGAAGAACGGACTCGACACCGTCCGTCGTCGAATCGAATCCGGCGACCCATCCTAGCAATGTCTACCTTACATTCCGATCGTCAGGGAGTGCTCGCAAAGTGTCCGTCGTGCGGCAAGACGAATCGCTTGCGCTACGCCAATCTCGATCGCGCAATCCGATGCGGGAACTGTCATACGACGCTGCCTCCGCCTGGCGAGCCCGTTGAGGCGTCCGATGTCGCTTCGTTCGACGCCATCGTGCAGACTGCACCTGTCCCGGTGGTTGTCGACTTCTGGGCGCCGTGGTGCGGGCCGTGTCGCATGATGGCGCCCGAGCTCGAGACAGCCGCACGAAGCATGGCCGGCCGGGCGCTCGTCATCAAAGTCAACACGGACGGACTCCCGGAGCTGGGAGAACGTTTCCGCATCCTCTCCATTCCGACACTTGCCGTTTTTCGTGGTGGAAAAGAGGTATCGCGTGTATCCGGTGTGAGGCCGGCTGCCGACATCGAAGCGCTCGTCGCGCGAGGCTGACGTCTACGAGCGAACCACGCGCGTGTGGCGCGGTTCCGAGGAGACGAACATCGAGAGGACGAAGCTCACGATGGTGACGGCGAGCCCGCCCACGAACGCCGCGGTGAAGTCGGTGACGTGAAAGCCAAGCCCCAGAGCGTCAGAGACCTTGCTCGTGAGCCACAGCATCACGCCGTTGAGGACGAGCAGGAAGAAGCCGAGCGTCAGGAGCAGGAACGGAAACGTCAACACGACCAGGATCGGTTTGACGGCGACGTTCAACGCGCCGAAGACGAGCGCCACTGCGAACAACAACCACCACTCGCCAGTGAATGAAATGCCAGGCACGATCTGCGTGGCGACCCAGAGTGCTGCGGCGTTGATGATCAAGCGCCCGACGATGTGCACATCTTCACTCTACGCCTTTTGACGCGGATCAAGCGAGGTCATCCCAATAGTCATCGCCTGGGACGGAAATATTCTCGACAGCACAGCGGGCTCGGCAGGCATCAGTCTTCCTACGGGAAGAATCCTTCTCTTTGCGCCTGAATTCGCTCGCAAACCCGGCATGGTGCTTTTCTTGCTCAATGCTCCTGCGAATGCCAGCCTGGCTCACCCCCCGTGTTCGGTTGGGCGCAACGGCGTCGCTCATCGTGTTGATTGCGGCTGCACTTGGAGTCACACCGCATCTCTTTCACGACGACGCCGCCGACGCGCCCGGTTCTTTGTCGTCGCTCAACTCGTCGATCGATCTGCACGCTGTGCCTCCGCCACCGAGTCGCAAGCCGCCGATCGTGCTGCCTCACATCGTACTCAGTGAAATCGATTCGACGCCGCGGCCACCGTCAGGGCCATTGTCACCGCCGCGTGGCGCTGCAGATGGCGGTGCATCTTATTCGACTCAGACTGATTCCCCCGAGTCGGCGCAGTCAGCGGAGTCGGATCAGACTTCGCAGGCAGGGGAGGGCTCTCAGGGCGATTCGGCAGGACCGAGCTATTCGCTCGCCAGTGATGGTTCGCAAGGTGGCGGCGGTGGTGCTCCGTTTGCCGCGAACGGGATCCTCGTGCCGCCGTCAGCGGCCTCGGGCGGGCTTCGCGGAGGAGCACCGAAGCAGCAGCAGCCGATTCCGCTTGGATACGACAGCGGCGGCGTGCCCCCACCTCCGCCGCCGGTCGTCGTGCCTTCTGTCGTGCCACCGGTTGTCGTTCAACCGGTCACGCTGCCACCCAATGGTTCAGGCAGTGGTGATAATCCCGGGGATCCGCCTCCGCCGATCAAACCGCCTGATCCGCCTGTCGTGCAGGTGCCCGAACCGGCGTCACTCGCAATGGCCGGTTTAGGTGCACTGAGCTTCATGATTCGGGCTCGTCTCGCACGCAAAAGACGGGGTTAACTGCCTTTCGGCAGGCGGCGTTTCACGCTAGACTCTGCCCATGGCTCCCGCGCCAAGTCGCCGGGACGTGCTTCGTTCGCTGATCGGAAGTGCCGCTGTGCTGTCACTTCCGGTCGCGTCGAGCGTTCGTACGTACGCCCAGGACCATCACGGGGCGCTGACGCCCACACGACTGAGCGACACGCTGACGCTGGTTTCCGGTGCTGGCGGCAACGTCGTCGTTGTGAGCGCAGATGACGGCGTCGCGATGGTGAACGGTGGTCTTCGCGAACATGCCGCGGACCTTTCGAAGACCGTCGCAGACATCGCTGGCGGCAAACCCGTCCGCTCTCTGTTCAACACCGACTGGCACGCGGACCACACCGGGTCGAACGAGCTGCTCGGTCAGGCCGGCGCGCAGATCATCGCGCACGAGAACACGAAGCAGTACCTGGCCAACGACATCTTCCTCGAGTGGCAGCATCGGACGTACAAGGCTCTTCCGAAGGCGGCATGGCCAACGAAGACCTCATACAACGCCGGCAAGATGACGCTCGGCCGCGAGCGAATCGAGTTTGCTCCGCTCGGGCAAGCGCACACTGACGGCGACATCTACGTTTTCTTTCCTGAGTCCAACGTGCTCGTGGCCGGCGATGTGCTCGCCGTCGGCACCTATCCGATCGCCGACTACATCAGCGGCGGATGGCTCGGCGGACTGTTGACGGCATCGAAGACGCTGCTGGATCTCACGAACGACCAGACGAAGATCGTCCCTGGTGTTGGTCCCGTACAGACTCGCGCCGATCTCAAGACGCAGCACGAGATGCTGGTCACCCTGCGCGAGCGCCTGCACCAGATGATGCGCAAAGGGATGGGCGCCGAGGACATGCTCGCCGCGGGCGCGACCAAGGAATTCGATGCGCGCTGCGGCGATCCCGAGCTGTTCGTGAACATCACGTATCGGGGACTGTGGCTGCACGTGCGTGAACTGGGTGGAATCGTGTGAGGACACTCCTTCTTTTCTCCGCCGCTTTCATCGTCGCGGTCTCGGCGTCGCGTTCAGATGTCGCCACGGTGTCGGCTCAGCAGGCGACTCCCACAGCGACGACGGCGGCGGCAGCGCTCGCGCCACGCGCGCTGCTCGATACCTACTGCGTCACGTGTCACAACCAGCGCACCAAGACGGCCGGCCTGATGTTCGACACCATGGACCTGGCCCAGCTCCCTCAACACGCCGACGTGTGGGAGAAGACCGTCCGCAAGTTGCGCGGCGGCATGATGCCGCCTCCCGGCGTCCGCCGGCCCGATCAGATCAGCGTCGATTCAATGGTGTCGTGGCTGGAACGTTCGCTCGACGAAGCCGCGGCCGCCCATCCCAATCCAGGTCGCGTGGCATTGCATCGGCTGAATCGCGCGGAATACGCCGCCGCGATCGAGGATCTGCTCGGGCTGAAGATTGACGCCGCTGCGCTTCTTCCCAAGGACGATGAGGCAGAGGGATTCGACAACGTGGCGAGCGTGCTCTCCGTGTCGCCATCGTTTCTCGATCAGTACATCTCCGCGGCGCGGGTCGTCAGCGCGCGTGCAATCGGGAACCCGGGCGCACGGCCCGGGAGCATGACCTATCGTCCGGCGCGCGGGACCGATCAGGCTGTGCGCGTCGATGGTCTTCCGCTCGGCACGCGTGGCGGCCTGATCGTCGAGCATCTGTTCCCGGCCGACGGCGACTACAAGTTGAACATCCCGAACATGGCCATCGCCGGCTACGTGCGGGGCATGGAGTACAAGCACACGCTGATCGTGACGATCGATGGCGTGAAGGTTTTCCAGAACACGATTGGCGGCGAAGAGGACATCAGGGCGATCGATCAGCAGCAGGCGCCCGCGGTGGCCGCGATCAACAGCCGCTTCATGGACATCCCCGTGAAGGTGACCGCGGGACCGCACAAAGTCGCGGCGACGTTCATCGCCAGGACGTATGCGGAGTCCGACGACGTGCTGCATCAGTTCCGGCCGGGTGCTGGCGAGGATCGCATTCCGAAGATCGGGAGCCTCGAGATCCAGGGGCCATTCAATCCAACCGGTGTCAGCGAGACGCCCGGCCGTGCGCACGTCTTCGTCTGCCGGCCAAAGACTCAGAACGAAGAGGCCGCGTGCGCGAAGACGATCCTGTCGTCGCTGGCGCGCAAAGCGTATCGCCGTCCCATCACGGAAGCGGACCTTCAGGCGCCTCTCAGCTTCTATAACGCGGCACGGGCGCTCGGCGACTTCGACACCGCGATTCGCGATGCGCTGCCGACGATTCTTGCGAGCCCGAAGTTCCTGTATCGCGCCGAGCGATCACCGGCCGGCCTCGCACCGGGCAGCATTCACGCGATCGGCGATATCGAGCTCGCGTCCCGTTTGTCGTTCTTCCTCATTGGCCGCGCTCCGGACGATCCGCTGCTGGCGGCAGCGGAGAAGGGCACGCTGAAGACGCCGGCGGTGCTCGAAGCGCAGGTGCGGCGACTGCTGGCCGACCCGCGATCGGAGTCACTGACGAACAGCTTCGCGTTCCAGTGGCTGAAGATGCGGGCACTCGAGGAGATCGATCCCGACCCGATCATCTTCCCGAACTTCGACGACAGCCTGCGCGTTGCGTTCCGCGAGGAGATGGAGCTGTTCGTCAGCAGCATTCTTCGAGACGATCGCAGCGTCCTCGACTTGCTGACCGCGAACTACACCTTCGTCAACGAGCGGTTGGCGCTGCACTACGGCATCCCGAATATCAGAGGCGATCGCTTCCGCCGGGTGACGTTGACCGACGCGAATCGCTGGGGGCTCCTCGGCAAGGGCGCCGTGCTGCTCACGACGTCGTACGCGAACCGCACCGCACCGGTGCTGCGCGGCGCGTGGATTCTCGAGAACGTGCTTGGCACGCCGCCGTCACCGCCCCCGCCCGACGTCGAAGCGTTTCAGGAGAACAAGGACGGCGAGAAGGCACGGTCGGTGCGCGAGATCATGGAGCAGCATCGCGCCAAGCCGTCCTGCAACGCCTGTCACGGCGTGATGGATCCACTGGGATTTGCGCTCGAGAATTTCGACGCCATTGGAGAGTGGCGAGCCGAGGACCGATACGCTGGCACGAAGATCGATGCGTCCGGCCGGCTGATCGACGGCACCCCGGTGGAGAGTCCCGCCGATCTTCGCGTCGCGCTCATGAAGCGTCCCGAGCAGTTCGTGCAGACGCTGACCGAGCGGCTGATGACCTACGCGCTGGGCCGCACCGTGGAGTATTACGACATGCCGACCGTGCGCCGCATTGCGCGTGAGTCGGCGCGCGACAAATATCGCTTCTCGTCGATCGTCATGGGAATCGTCAGGAGCGACGCGTTCCGCATGCGGATGGTGCCTCTGCCGGAACCTGCACCAACGTCGACCGCGTCGTTGGCGCCGATCGAAGCAGTAGGCAGTAAGCGGTAGGCAGTAGGCGGGTACGTAGCGGCGGGTCTTTAGACCCGCCGACAATCGCAGGCAGACCGGAGACGGATTCATGTTCATCACAAAGAAGCATCTGTCGCGTCGCACTTTCCTTCGTGGTGCTGGTGTCGTCGTCGGCTTGCCGCTCCTCGACGCCATGGTCCCGGCGTGGACGCAACTGGTTCACACCGCCGCCTCGCCGAAGCCGCGAATGGGCTTCATGTACTTGCCGCACGGCGCGATCATGGAAAACTGGACGCCGACGGCCGTGGGCACCGGCTTCGAGCTGTCGCCGATCCTCCAGCCGTTTGCTCCGTTCAAGAAGCAGCTCACGATCATCAGCGGGCTCGAGAACAAGCCGGCGATCGCGCCGCCGGTGCATGCGCTCAACCCGGGCACCTGGCTCAGTTGCGTGACGCCGGAGGCGAGCCAGGAGCCGCACGGCGGTGTCACGATCGACCAGATCGCCGCGCAGCACATCGGCCAGGACACACCGCTGCCGTCACTCGAAGTGGCGACGGAAGGTCGCGGCGGCAACGGCGCCTGCGATCGCACATACGGCTGTAGCTACGGCGCGACGATCTCGTTCCGGTCGCCGACGACGCCGCTGCCGATGGAATCCGATCCGCGCAAGCTGTTCGAACGGCTGTTCGGTCAGGGCGACACCGCGCAGGAGCGCACGGCGATCACCAAGCAGTACGCGAGCATCCTCGACCTGGTGACGCAGGAAGCGCACGACTTGCAGCGCACGCTCGATGCGCCTGATCGCGCGAAGCTCGCGGACTATCTCGAGAGCGTTCGTGAGATCGAGCGGCGCGTGCAGAAGATGGAAGCGCAGGATCTCTCGAGCCTCGACCTCCCCGACGTGCCGGTCGGGACGAACTTCGATCAGCGGCTGAACTTGATGTTCGACATGGTTGCGCTCGCCTATCAGGCGAACCTCACGCGCGTGTACACCTACATGATGGCTGGTGAGGGGAGCAACGTGACCTACAACCACATCGGGATCTCCGATGCGTTCCACCCGCTCTCGCACCACCAGAACGACAAGGCGCGCAAAGACAAGCTGACGAAGATTCAGACGTACCACGTCCAGGCATTCACGAAGTTCCTGACCAAGCTCGCGGCGATGCCCGATGGCGACGGGTCGGTGCTCGACCACTCGATCCTGCTGTTCGGCAGCAACATGAGCAACAGCAACCAGCACGATGAGTTCCCACTGCCGACGGTTGTCGTTGGCGGCGGATGCGGGAAGCTGAAGGGCGGGCAGCATCTGAAGTACGAGGACAAGACGCCGCTCGCGAATCTGCACCTCACGCTGCTCGAGCGCGCGGGCATTCCGATGGACAAGTTCGGCAACAGCACGCAACTGTTCTCTGAGATGTAGACACCGTAGGCCGGGTCCTGATTTATGGACCCGGCACGACGGGTCTGAAAAGCAAGACCCGCCCTACGAGAGCGATGAATCATGTTGAAACCTGCCCTCATAGCGCTGCTGGTCTTAGGCGGGGCTGAAGCCCCGCCTCTACGTGTAGGGGTGGCTCTACACGCGGCTGGCTCGCCTCCTCTCGTCGAAGCGATCAAATCCGGCGATCGCGCGTCGGCGCTGGCCCTCATCTCCAAGCGCGTTGACGTCAACGCGGCAGAACCGGACGGCACGACGGCGCTGCACTGGGCGGTACAGCAGAACGACGTCGAGCTGGTGACTCGCCTGATCCGCGCGGGCGCGAAGGTCAACGCCAAGAACGACTACGGCTCGACGCCGATGGCAGAAGCCGCGATCGTGGCGAATACGGCTCTGCTCTCCGCATTGCTCGAAGCCGGCGCCGACGTCGAGTCGACGAACGCCGATGGTCAAACTGCGTTGATGGTGGTCGCTCGCACGAGCCAGGTCGATGCCGCTCGCCTGCTGATTCAGCGCGGCGCGAACGTGAACGCGGTGGAGAAGTGGCGCGGACAGACGGCGCTGATGTGGGCCGTCGCGCAACACCAGCCAGGGATGGTGCGCGAGTTGCTCGCCCACGGCGCGCAGGTGAACGCACGCTCCACGGTGAACAACTGGCAGCGCCAGGTCACCGCCGAGCCGCGAGCCATCTACCGTCCGTTTGGAGGGCTGACGCCGCTCCTGTATGCCGCGCGCGAAGGGTGCGCCGAGTGCGCGCGTGCGCTCGTCGAGAAAGGCGCCGACATCAACCTCGCCGATCCCGAAGCGCTCAGTCCGTTGCTCACCGCGATCATCAACATGCAGTTCGATACGGCCGCGTACCTGATTGGCGCGGGCGCGAATCCGAACCAGTGGGATCTCTGGGGTCGCGCGCCGCTCTATGCGGCCGTTGACGTCAACACGATCCCACGCGGCGGCCGTCCCGATCTACCGTCGCTCGACGAGACCAGCGCGCTCGACGTCATCAAGCTGCTGCTCGATGCCGGTGCGAACCCGAACGCGCGGTTGCGTCTGCCGCCCCCGTTCCGCAACGTCGGCAACGACCGCGGTCTCGACGGCATGCTGACGACCGGATCGACGCCGCTGCTGCGTGCGGCGAAGGCACTGGACGCACCGGCCATCAAGCTCCTGCTGGCGAAGAATGCCGATGTGACCTTGACCAACAGCCGTGCCATGACACCCACGATGGCAGCGGCGGGATTGGGATCGGTGGACGCGGATACGCGCGGCTTCTATCTGAGCGAAGACACCCAGCAGCGATCGATCGAGTCGCTGAAGTTGTTGCTCGATGCCGGCGGCGACATCAACGCGAAGGACTCGCGCGGCCTGACCGCGCTGCACGAAGCGGCGCGCTGGGGCTGGAATGACGTCGTCACGTTCCTCGTATCGCGTGGCGCCGATCTCAACGCGAAAGACGCCAAAGGCAATACGCCGGTGGATTCAGCGCTCGGCAAGGCGGGCGGTAACAGCCGCGGCGGTGCGCGCATCGACGTGCACGAAGACACCGCAACGCTGCTGAAGAAACTGATGGCGCAAGCTACGCCCAACGCCAACCAGTAGAAATCAGTTAACTCCCAACTCCCAAGTTCCAACTCCCAAGGAGCCGAGTCCCAACCCCCAACCAGAAAGGTTGGGAGTTGGGAGTTGGAAGTTGGGCGTTGACTACGGCGTATCAACCCGCACGATCGTCGGGTTCGGCATGTTGGTCGAGCCGGTGTACGCCACCGAGCCCAGATACTTCGTGGCAGGCGCGAGCCCAGTGAACGAGAGTCCGATCGTACCGTTCGCTCCCAGCGTCGCTGTCGGCGGCGCGGTCACTGCCATGTTGCCGATCGCCGCGGTTCCAAGCACCCACGAGTGCAGCTTGAACGGCGTCGTGCCCGCGACGGCGAATCCGTGCACGTACACCGTGTAGGTGTCGGCCGCCGGATTCAGCAGGTTCACTTCCTCGTTCGATGTGCCCGTCCCACTGATGGCGATCAGGGTGCCAGCGCTGTTGAACACATAGAGATCGAGGTCGCTGCCTGCTGCCACATCGGCGTCGAACAGAGAGAAGCGCGCGAACGAGGTGCCGGCCGGTACGGCTACCGGGATGGCGACGACGCCAGCGCCCGTCGGGTCGAACGAGTCATTCGGATCGTCAGCGACCGTGCCCGCTGTCACCGCTGCCGGGACGAGACCGCGTGCCTGCGCGGCAAACGGACCGCTGTACCCGAACTTGACCGTGTAGCTCAGAGGTCCACCGGTTCCTGACACCTGGACCGGGGCGCTCATCGCGACTGGGGCGATCACGAGCGGACTGCGGACGTTGTGGCGGCCATCGGTCCAGGTGAGCTGCCCGCCTTGATACGCGTTGAGTGTCGCTGTGGTCCGCGTGAACGTCACCGTGTACGACTTGCTCTCTCCGCGCGCCAGCGTCAGCGACGTTGGATTGACCACGACGGAGAAGCCGGGGAGGCCGGTCGTGGAGACGGCGTACGTACCTGCCGAGCCGACGTTGGTGACGGTTCGCGTGATCGTCTGCGAGCCCGCGAGATCGCCGACCGTGATCGACGCGAGGTTCAGATCGCTGGGATCGAGCGAGAAGCCGGCGCCCGCGAGCGCGCTGCAGCTCGCGGGGTTGATGCCGTTGGTGGCACCGCACAGGAAGGCGACCCACTCGTTGAAGCCCGAGTCGTACACGAGTCCCGGGCTCTCGGCGTCGCTCGGCGACACATGACCGGCGCCCTGCCGGAAGATCACGCCGGCGGCGGTGTTCGGGCCGTCAAGCACGTCGCCCGCGCTCGTCATCAACGCCGACTTGATCATCATCGGCGACCAGTCCGGATGCCGTTGCTTAAGCAGCGCAGCGAGACCAGCGACGTGCGGGCTCGACATCGAGGTGCCGCTGTACACGTCGAACAGGCGTTCGTGATTCCCGGGAGGTGCGACAGCGGCGACGATGTCCTGGCCCGGTGCAATTGTGTCCGGCTTGAGGAGATCGACTGACGCGCGGCTGGGGCCGCGCGAGGAGAACGCCGCCGTGAATGGTGCCGGTGCGTTGAAGACGACTGTTGCCTGACTGATAGTCGCCGTCGCTCCGGCCGTTGCCGCGTATGCCCTCACCGCCGGGAGATCGGTGTTCGAGATGTGGACCGTGGGAACGAAATGGAGGTCTGCGTTGATCGAGTTCAGAGTGGGGTTCCCGAGGATCATCCCGACGCCGCCCGCTTCCAGCACGGCGACGCTCTTCGCGGTTCTTCCGTTGGTGCCGCGATCGCAGAGAACGATCTTTCCAGCGACCTTGGCTGGATCGAGCACTGGCGTTCCGCCGTTGTCGGCTGCCGAGAAGCAGAGCCGGACGGCGGTCGCGTTTGCGCCCGGAAGGCCCGCAACCGTTGCATCGATGAGCGGTGCAGGACCGACGGGCGATGCCAGAGAGCCACCCAAGTACGTCACGTTGTTGCCCAGGCGAACCGAGCCTTTTCCGTCGCGATTGTGCGTGCCCGCGGCCACCGTCGTGATCCAGGGCGATGGGTGTGCGACGGTGAAGTTGGCTCCATCGTTCCCGGCAGATGCCGCCACAAAGATGCCGGCATCAGCCGCGAAGAGGAAGGAGATCTCGGCGGGATCGAGGAAGTTCGTCAACGTTCCGCTGACCGAGTAGTTGATGACGTCAACGCCGTCGGCCACTGCCTGATCGATCGCGGCGACGAGGTCGGAGTTGAAGCCTGACGCTTCTGTCCCGTCCTGCGTCGACCAGAGTGCTTTATAGACCGAAATGCGCGCGCGTGGCGCCATGCCGCTGATGCTGCCGAAGATTGATGCGGCTCCCGTGGTCTCGACGTCGTTGTTGCCACCGGCAGTCGACGCGGTGTGAGTCCCGTGCCCGTTGTAGTCGCGCGGCGACGCGTACTCCCACGGACGCTCCGCCTTCAGTCCTGCGTCTCCACCCCACGCCTCGTTGAAGCGCCGTGCGCCGATCAACTTGTCGTTGCACTTCGAGGCTGGGAACGACTCACCAACCTGACACTTGCCGTGCCAGCCCTTGAGATGGTGGTACGACTTCCGATCCTTCTTTCCGTGACGCTTCGTCTCGGTGCGATCGGAGAAGCTTGGATGCTCTGGCCAGATGCCTGAGTCGATGACACCGATCACGATGTCTTCTCCGGCATCGTCAACGCCGCCGAGCCGATCCCAGAGACCGCCCGGTGCGCTGAGTCCGAGGAACGCCGGCGTGTTCGACGTATCGGCGTATTGCAGTTCGTCCTTGGTGACGCTCAGCACACCGGCCTGTAGCTTCATCCTCTCGGCCTGTGCCTCGGACAGCTCCGCGACGAAGCCGTTGTAGGTGTACTTGAGGTCGTACACCTTGCGGCCGCCACCGACGCGACCGAGCACCTCGCTGTGCCGTCCGTCCAGGTAGCTGGCATAGCGGGACGCGTCAGCACTGTTCGGATCGAGTTTCTGTCCGCGCGGAGGACGAGTCGCGGGATAGGACTGGAGTCCGCCGTCATACAGCGCGACGGGCAACTCCGCCATGCGGACGATATAGAGCTTGTTGGATGCGCGGTTGCGAGATCCGCGCGACTTGGTTGCGGCAGAATCCTGATCTCTTCCTTGAGCCAGGACTCGATCGTTGCCTGCGTCAACTGCGCTCAGAGCAAGAGCCAGGATCGCGATGACACGAGTGAGCCGTTTCATGGGTTTAGCGCCCCCTTACGCGTGATGAGCCGTCAAGTTGAGGGGAGGACGCTATCCCGCGGCAATAGCGCAGTCAAGACCTGACGAGATTGTCGGGGCTCTGCAGGCGGCGCGTGCGGGTGATCAGTGTGCAACCGGGGCGAACGGTCGAGCCGGTTCTATAGCATCAGGCCGGATGAGGCTCGCACAGTAGACGAGTTCGGAAACACGCGGTCAAGCTGCGCAGCTGTCAGATCGAACGTGCCGGACAGCGCCGCTTTGAGCACCGCGCGCGTGTCGAGCGTCGGCTTCAAATCGCGCCCTTCGTACAACGCGTTCTGTCCGACGCCTGGCCAATCCGAGACGACTTTCGCCCGTGTGACGTGCGGACCGATGACGAAGCCGGCTCCCGCTGTTCCGTGATCGGTGCCTCGCGTCCCGTTCGGCCGGGCCGTGCGTCCGAACTCCGTCATCACGACGACGGTTGTCGTCTGCCACGCGGGACCCATCGCCGTGCGAAACGCCACGAGTCCTTCGGCGAGTTGTCCCAACAGACGATCGAGCGCGCCGCCTGCCATTCCCTGATTGGCGTGCGTGTCCCAGCCGCTGAACTCCATAGCGGCGATGTTGGGACCCTGATCCTGGCGGAGGATTCGAGCGGCGGCCTGCATCAGCGGTGTGATGGCGCCGCGTCGGGCCGTGCCACGAGCCATCGGCTCCTCACCCACGAGCTCCTGCTGCTGAAGCGCGGCTTCGAAGCGATTCTGCAGTGTGGCATCGGCGCGATAGAGCACCGCCAATCGTTCCAGGAACGCATCGTCAACGGCACCGAGTTGCGTCGGCGACCAGCTCTCGACCTGATACGGGCCGGACAGCGAAAGCGGCATCCCTGCGGCGATCGCGATCCCGGAGCGACGTCCGGACATGACTTGCAGCAATCGATTGAGCCACCCGTCAGACGAGCCGGCCGGATGATCGAGCCCGGTTTCGAGAATGGCCTGCCCGTCGAAGTGACTGCGCGTCCGGTGGGGAATTGCCATCGCGTGAACCACCGCGAGCTCGTTGCTGTCCCACAACGTGCGCAGCGGCGAAAGACCGGGCGCCAGGCCGAACGTGTCGTCGAGTGGCGTGAGCTCGGACTCCTTGAACGCGAACGAGCCTCGCAGTGCTGCGTAGTCAGGATCGCCGTAGGGAACGATGGCTGCCAGCCCGTCGAACCCGCCACGCAACAGCACGAACACGAGCCGGCCATTCTGCGCGACCTGCGCGAAGCTCACCCGTGGAGCCGCAAACGTCGCGATTCCGCCGTAGCACATGTTGCGAACGAACTCTCGGCGGTTCATCGTCATCTCCACTGAAATGCGGGACCTGCGATGGCAAGCGCCACCCGCTCCGGTGCCGGAATCGACGTGTCCGCGATCAACGAGTGCAGAGGGTTTCCAGCAGGAACATCGACGACTTCGATGAGCGCTCGCGGGTCGAGTGCGGCCATGGCGGGCTGACGCGAGATCGTGCGCGCAAGCTCTCCGCGATTGAGCAGCGAGTCAGGGTCGGCCCACTCCTGCATCGCGTCGCCAAAGCCCTTTGGCGAGGGTGGCGACCAGAGCGGCTGCCTGAGCTGTCGCAGCACGACAGGCGCATTGGGGTTGACCTCGTTCGCTCCGAACGCGCGCATGACCGCGACGAACCAGTCCTGCGGCGTCCGGAACTTGCGCGCGTCATCGCGCCACGCTTCGGGCTCTTCGATCAACGTTCGCGCGACGACCTTCAGGTCGCCATCGCTCGAGCGGAACGCACGCGCCAGGCGATCGACTGCGGCCGGCGGCGGATCGTCACTGATGAAGTGCGTGGCAAGCTTTGTCGCGACGAAGGTCGCGGTAGATGGATGACGACACAGTGCGCGGATCGCGCGCTCGCCCTCAGCAAGCCCATCTTCCTTGTAGTGCTCCTTGAGAACGGTCTTCGTGCCCGGCTCGTGCAGCCTCTCACGAAACGTGAAGCCAATTGCGCTTCCCGGCTGGGGCTGGGCTCGACGGATCGCGCCATTCGCGCGACGCGCCTGTGTACTTTGCGGGACGCGCGCGCCGGGTCCACCGATCCCGTCGATCGTCCAGCCGGTCAGCACACGCGCGAGCTCCTGAACATCGGCTTGCGTGTAGCCGCCGTTGACGCCGAGCGTGTGCAGCTCCAGCAGCTCGCGCGCGTAGTTCTCGTTCAGCCCGCGCTTCGCGCCGTTGTTTCGCTGGCCCATCCGCGCGCCGGGCGACGATGGCCCGATTGATTGGAAGTTGTCGAGATACGCGAGCATCGCGGGATGCTTCGCCGAAGCGAGGACCATGTCTTCGAATCGTCCAAGGACATGCGGACGGATCACGTCGCGCTCGTACGCTCCGGCAAGCGGCGCGACGAGGATCTTCGAGCCCGACGAGACGCACAGGTGATTCGACCAGAAGGCGACGAGGCGCTCGACGAAGGGGCGATCGCTCGAGATGCGCGCCTCGAGCGCCGTGCGCGCCTCGCCTGCCGAGAGCTCGACGAGATGACGACGGGCTTCACGTCGCTCTTGTGCGTCTCGCTGGCCCGGCATTCGCAGGCCACGGACGGCGTCACCGATGACACCGGGCGAAGGGACGTCACTCGCATGCAGAGAAGGCGCGCCGCCGTCGAGCTGCGCTTTCAGCCAGCCTCTGGGATCGGAGACTCGCTGACGCTCACCCCGCCGGGCGCCAAGTCCGAATCGATTGAGTGCGCGAAGTGCGACGTCCATACAGTTGCAGCCTCTCGCTCAGGCAATGCTAACTCCCCGTGCTCGCAGGGGCTCCGGAATCTGGAGTCTAAGACGTATGTGAGGCCCGCGAGCGTTGCTCGGGTTGCGCTTCAGCGCAGGATCGCAGCGAACTCGTGACGTGATTGCGAGAAGACGATGGCGAGAAAGTGAAGGGGGAGCCAGGGAGGTGAAGAGGGGGAGGCCTCGCGCCCTGCCCCCTCGTATGTGTGTCGCGCTACTCTTCGACGCGCTGGAGGGCGGCTTCCGCCTCTTCGTCGCGCTGACGGATATGCCGCGCGAGCGCCAGCGTCGAAACGGCAAACAGCGCAACCCATGCCGCCGTCGGATTCACGAAATATGTCACCAGCAACGCTGCAAGGACCGCCACACCAAAAGACATACGCACCATGCTTCCTCCGCTCGGTGTGAGACAGAGAGCAATTCGTGCACCACAGTCGTGGCGCGACCGGCTGCGCCTGCTAAGTCACAGACGCGGGACACGTTACGTCGCAAAGCGGCGTTCGGCCGTCGGCGCACGCGACGGAGGCACGCGCGCCGTTTCGGAACACGAGGAATGGCGTACGAATGGGAGAAGATGCTGACTGCATTAGTCTTAAAGGCAGAGGTCGAGACACGAGTCTCGAATCTAAGAATTGAACATGTCGAGTCATCACACTGCGAGCCGGGTCGGTGTCGTCCTGTGCACTTTGATCCTTGGGTGTGCCGCCTGTTCCCAGCCGGTGGAATCGCCCAGGCCGCCGCGCCGCGAACGAGACGCGATGCGGCAGCTCGGTCTTCAGCACAAGACCGCCTGGGATCTCTATCAGGCGTTGCGGATGAATGCCGGTGGAGGGCAGCGGCTCACACCGAATGAGGTCCCGGACTGGTCTGGACTCTGGGTGTGGAACTCGAGCCGCGGATTCCTGTTCGATCCCGACACACCTGAAGGCGTGGTGACGACTGCGAAACTGACGCCGGAGTATCAGCGCAAGCTCGATGAGGAGATCGCGCGCATCGACAAGGGAATTGAGTACGACCCGATCAGCTCGTGCGCGCCTCCTGGTTTTCCCCGCTGGCTGGCGATTCCCTTTCTTCGCGAGTTCATCGTGACACCGAGCCAGGTGTGGCTCACGAGTGAAACGGTGAACAACGTGCGGCGCATCTATCTCGATGGTCGCGACCACATCCCGGTAGTCGATCGCTATCCGCTCTACTACGGCGACTCGATCGGCTTCTGGAACAACCAGACGTTGACTATTCACACCAACCAGCTCAGAGCCGGCGTCTACCAGCGGGGAAACCCCGAGTACACCGACAAGGTCGAAACCGTGGAAATCTGGGAGAAGGTGGATGAGCGGACGATCGAGGTTGACGTCTGGATCTACGATCCGCCAGCTCTCGTCGAGCCGTGGTACGTGAAGCAGCGTTACGCGAAGGTCAGCGATCAGGACAAGCAGCTGCGCATCCGCTACTGGGATTGTCTCGAGAACCCGAATAACTCCGTGTTCAAGACACCGGAGGGAAGTACCCAATTCAAGGAGTTCACCTTCTCCAAGCCTGACAAGTGATACCCCTTCGCGCCCCTATACGGTGAGCGCATCTCGACACAATCGTCTCGTAAGGGATAAGGTGATCGGTGGAGAACACGCCGTGCCGGCCACCGCAACCCTCACCACGTACAAGATGTACATCGACGGGCAATGGGTCGATGCTTCCTCTGGCAACCATTTCGAAAGCGACGATCCGTTTCGTGCGGAGCCGTGGGCGCTCATTCCCCGGGGAACAGCGGCCGACGTCGATCGAGCCGTTCGAGCCGCCCATAAAGCCTTCACGTCCGGTGAGTGGCCAAAGCTGACAGCATCGCGGCGCGGCGCGCTGCTTCGCAGGCTTGGCGATCTCATCACCGAGCGGTCGAAGCAACTGGCCGAGATCGAAGTCCGCGACAACGGCAAGCTGTATGCCGAGATGAGCATGCAGACGGCGTACATGGCGCAGTGGTATCACTACTACGGTGGCCTGGCCGACAAGATCGAGGGCGCCGTCCTGCCGACCGACAAGCCCGACACCTTCAACTACACGAAGTACGAGCCGCTCGGTGTCATCGCCGCGATCGTCCCCTGGAACTCCCCGCTGCTCCTGACGACGTGGAAGCTGGCGCCGGCACTGGCCGCCGGCAACACCGTCGTCATCAAGCCGTCGGAGTTCACGTCGGCGTCGGTGCTCGAGTTCATGAAGCTGATCGAGGACGCCGGCTTCCCGCCCGGCGTCGTCAACGTCGTGACCGGTTTCGGCGGCGATGTTGGCGCGCCGCTCGTCGAGCATCCACTTGTTGCCAAGGTTGCGTTCACGGGATCGGATCTCACGGGTCAGCGGATCTACGAAGCCGCTGCGCGTGGTCTCAAGCACGTGACCATGGAGCTGGGAGGGAAGTCGCCGAACATCGTGTTCGACGATGCGGAGATCGACAACGCGGTGAAAGGCGCGATCTCGGGCATCTTCGCCGCGACCGGCCAGACGTGTATCGCAGGCTCGCGCCTGCTGGTGCAGCAGAGCATTCACGATCAGTTCCTCGAGAAGCTGGTCGCGTTTGCGAAGACCGCGAAGATGGGGAATCCGATGAGCGCGGACACGCAAATCGGACCCGTCACGAACAAACCGCAGTTCGAGAAGATCCTCAACTACATCGACATCGCCAAGGGCGAGGGTGCGCGCGCCGTGCTCGGCGGCTCGCGCGCGTCGCGTCCCGAGTGCGGCAACGGCTGGTTCGTCGAGCCGACGATCTTCGAGGGCGTCAACAACGGCATGCGCATCGCGCAGGAAGAAGTCTTCGGACCTGTGCTCTCCGTGATTCCCTTCACGGACGAAGAGGAGGCCATCGCGATCGGCAATGACGTGGTGTATGGTCTGGCCGCCGGCGTGTGGACGCAGAACATGCGTCGTGCACTGATGATGGCCGAGAAGCTCCAGGCCGGAACGGTCTGGATCAACACCTATCGCGCGGTGAGCTACCTGTCGCCCTTCGGCGGTTACAAGCGCTCGGGCATCGGACGCGAGAGCGGTCAGGAGATGATCAAGGAATACCTGCAGGTGAAGAGCGTGTGGATCTCGACGGCGACGACCGTAGCGAATCCGTTTATTCAAAAGTAGTTGGTGGTTAGTGGTCGGTGGATCGTGGTCATTGTTCTTGGTTCTGACCACCAACCACCCACCAACCAGAAGAGGAGACATGGATCAAGTTCTTGGTTTTGTAGGTGTCGGCCGAATGGGCGGGCCGATGGCGAACCGGTTGCTCGACGCCGGTCATTCATTGTGCGTGTTCGATACCAGCGCGGAGGCCGTGAAGCCGCTGGCGGCGAGGGGCGCGAAAGTGGCGTCGTCTGCAGAAGACGTGGCGTCGTCCTCGGACATCGTGCTGATCAGTCTGCCGACGCCGCCGATTGTGCAGGCCGTGAGTCTGGGCAGCATCCTGAAGGGGAATCGACTCAAGACGCTGGTGGATCTCTCGACGACGGGACCGACAGTTGCCGGTGTCGTGGCGAAGGCGGCAGCGGAGCGAGGCGTCGCGTGGGTGGACTCACCGGTCAGCGGTGGCATCGGCGGCGCGACCAAGGGCACGCTGGCGGTCATGGTGTCGTGCAAGAAGGACACGTTCCCGGTTGTCGATCCGGTGCTCAAGACATTCGGCAAGACGTTCTACGTGGGCGAGAAGCCGGGCCTCGCGCAGATCGCCAAGCTGGCGAACAACCTGCTGGCGGCTGCGGCGATCGTGCTGTCGTCCGAAGCTCTGGCGATGGGCGTGAAAGCGGGACTCGACGCTCAGACGCTCTGCGACATCATCAATGCGGGGAGCGGACGCAACAGCGCGACGCAGGACAAGTTCCCCAAGTCGGTCATCCCGCGCACGTTCGACTTCGGCTTCGCGACGGGGCTGTCCTACAAGGACGTGCGCCTGTGCCTCGACGAAGCCGAGGCACTCGGCGTCCCGATGGTCGCCGGCGCGGCCGTGCGTCAGATGCTCGCGATCACCAACGCGAAGTTCGGACCTGAGTCCGACTTCACCTCGATCGCCCGCGTGGTTGAAGAGTGGGCGGGGATAGAGATCAAGTAGTAAGCGGTAGGCGGCACTCATCAGTGACGTGAAGGGGTCAGACCCCTTCACATTCTTTCATGTGTGAAAAAGCGTGTTGGGGTCTGACCCCATCGTGGAGACGAAATGGATAAAGCGACGTTTGAGAAGGGTCGGGAGATTCGCAGCTCGGTGCTCGGCAAGGAATTCGTGGACGCGGCGTTCAAGGCGGCCGACAGCTTCAGCATGCCGATGCAGGAGCTCGTCACCGAGTATTGCTGGGGCGCGGTGTGGGGACGCGAAGGTCTCGACAAGAAGCAGCGCAGCATGCTCAACCTGGCGATGATCAGCTGCCTGAATCGGCCGCACGAGTTGCGGCTGCACATCGCGGGTGCGCTCAAGAACGGTGTCACGCGCGACGAGATCCGCGAGATCTTCATGCAGGTGGCGATCTACGCCGGAGTGCCCGCAGGTGTGGACTCGTTCCGCGCAGCCAAGGAAGTCTTCGAAAAGATCGACGCGAAGTAGTTTTGTCGGCGGGTCTGTCTTCGGATTGGCGCTGGCCAGGAAGACCCGCCGCTACTCGACAGGTAGGGGCGGGCCTTCAGGCCCGCCGGTCAGATGCTCGTCGATGCAGAGGTCGTCGTTGTGGGCGCCGTTCCCGATGCCTGACGATCGGTATGGTGGTATTGCGTCGCTCTGGCGAGCGCTGACTCAATTGAAGAAGGCGTGAACCAGAGAAGCCGAACTTGCGAAACCGAGACAGCCGCCGGTTGCTCGCGACCGCCTACGAGAAAGTCGTTCGTCGCCGTTCGAGATGGGGCGGATACACCGCTCTTACTCGACGACGGTCGGGCTTCACACGCAGGAAGTACGAGAACTCCTCGGCAGCAGTCTGGCCGTTCGCGCTGCCACGGCGCGCGTCAACGGGAACTCGGTCCTGCCCGATCGAGCTGGTCAGGTGGACGGTCTTCGTGAAATTCGACTCAGGCCCTTTTCCAGACGACATACGCATCGAAGTTGCTACCACGAGACGCGAAGACTCTAGTGTGTTCGTGTCCAACGTCGCCATTGGGATCATGCCGGGGGGAGTAGGGGAAATCCCTTAATGACCTTTCAGCATGGCTTTCGCGAGCTTTGCGATCGCCCTGTTCACGGCCATTCGGGCTGCAGCAGCGGTCGGCTTTCCAAAGATCCGGGCGATCTCCGCGTAATCCTTGTCCTCGTGCCGCGCGCGGATCATCTCTCGTTCCGCAGGTTCGAGAGTCTGTAAGGCCCTCTCGTACCTCCCCATGTCCTCTTGCGTCAGCATGACCTGCACAGGGGGCGGCGCCGGGTCCGCCTGCTGTTCGAGCGCCGCGTCATCCCGCGTCCGCAATCGGGCCTTACGAATCTCGTCGATGATCTGGTTTTTCAGCGCTGTTTTCAGGAACGCCTGAAATGTGTCAGCGGACTCGACCTGCATGACGCCAAGTCGAGGCAGGGTCCGCGCGACGACGTTCTGGACAAGGTCCTGCGTATCCGCCAGGCTGCGAGCCCATCGCGGCAGCTTGCCGCGCGCCCAGCTTCTGAGGGGAGGCACCGCCCGCTCGAGCAGCCTGTAACGGGCCTCGATATCGCCAGCCTTGATCCTCGACATGAGATCGATCGTGTCTTCGCGGCTGTCGTCACTCATGGCTGCCCTCCGAGGTTTACGTCTCTAAGAACGGACGACACCGACCGATCGAACGCGAGAGCGGAGGAGGGCGCCGAAGGAGGGCTAGGTGTCGCTGAGCCAGCCCTGGAGGAGGGCGTACTTGACGATGTCGATCCGCCCCTTCAGGCCCAGTTTTCGGGCAGCATTGGCCTTGTGGACTTCGACGGTCTTGACGCTCAATTCGAGCTGCGCCGCGATTTCCTTGTTGCTGTAACCCGCGGCAATCAGCCGCAGGACCTCGGACTCGCGTTCGCTCAGGCTGATGCCGGTGCCCTGCGCTTTTTTTCCCGTCTTGGACAGAAACCCCGCCGTCACGCGGGCGGTGAGCGCTGAGTCGAGGTACTGACCCTTTGCGGCGGTGGCACGAATAGCCTGCAGTAGCTCCGACGCGGCACTCTGCTTCAGCACGTAGCCATCAGCGCCGGCGCGCAGCAGCTCCTGCAGGTACGCATCGTCGCCGTGCCGCGTGAGGATGACGATCACCGAGTCGGGCTGAATCTGTTTCAGCGTGCGCGTGGCGACCAGCCCGTTCATTCCCGGCATCGAGATGTCCATGACGACGACGTCGGGGCGAAGGGTCCGCGCTTGTTCGACCGCTGCCGTGCCATCGCTTGCCTCGGAGACGACGGTCATGTCGCTTTGGCTCTCGATCAGCATCTTGAGCCCTTGGCGGACGGTGACGTGATCGTCCGCCAGCAGGATACGGAGACGAGTGTCAGTCATGGCTCGGCGTGTCTTGTCCGGCGACCATCGGCATCCGGACGATGATAGTCGTGCCCTCACCCGCTGCGGACTCGATCTGCACGGTCGCCCCAACCAGCGCCGCCCGCTCCTGCATGCCGAGGAGTCCGAAACCCTTGTGCGGAGATCCAGCGGCCGGTTGATCGAATCCCACGCCGTCGTCTTCGATGATGAGCGACACGTAGTCGGGCCGCCGCTCGAGGATCACGTCAACGTTCTCCGCGCGCGCGTGCTTGGCGATGTTGTTGAGCGCTTCCTGGGCGATGCGGTAGAGGGTGGTCTCGACTTCCGACGCCAGCCTTGCGGAGCTCAGGCCCGTCGTGTGGAGCTCGGCCCGGACACCGGCACGGACCGACCAGTCCTGCACGTAGTTGGCGAGTGCGGCGCGCAGGCCCAGATCGTCTAGCGCGGTCGGGCGCAGCTCCCAGACCAGATGGTCAACGTCCTGATCGAGCTGCTGCGCGACCTTCTCGAGTGCGCTGACGTGCGGGCCGAGACGCGGGTCGCTTCCGCAACTGTCTCTGAGCGTGCGGATGCCGAGCCCGAGCGCCGTCAGCTGTTCGCCAAACTGATCGTGCATCTCGCGCGCGATGCGCCGCCGCTCGTCTTCCTGCGCGAACACCAGGCGCGAGAGCAGCTCGGTTCGCGCACGTTCGGCCCGTTCGCGTTCTTTCATCTCGTCGCGCAACGATGCGTTGGCCAGTGCCAGCTCCGCGGTCCGCTCCTTGACGCGGATTTCCAGTTGCTCGTGCGCGCGCCGGAGCGCCTCTTCGGCGCGCTTGCGCTCGGACAGGTCGAAGTGTGTGCCGACGATGCGGCCCACGTAGCCGTCGTGTTGCCGGCGCACGGGGAAGCCGCGCGAGAGCACGTGGATGTAGTGGCCGTTCTTGTGACGCAGGCGGAATTCAACCGTGTAGTCGCGTTCGCCGCGGAGGACGCCATCGACGACCTCTCTGACGGCCGCACGATCGTCGGGATGCAGCAGTCGCTCCCATGCGCTGACGTGTGGCTCGATCTCGTCTTCGGAGTACCCGAGCATCTTGAGCCAGTGGGAGGAGTACACGACCGCGCCGGTCTCGAGATTCCAGTCCCACACACCTTCCTGCGCGCCCGCGAACGCAAGCGAGAGTCGTTCCTCACTCTCACGCAACGCCGACTCGGTCCGCTTGCGTTCGGTGATGTCGCGCACGATGACCTGAATGGCCCGGTCGGATAAATCTTCGAACAGGGTGCCTCTGATCTCGACCTCCCTGATCGTGCCGTCGAGGCCGACGATCGTTTCTTCGACGGCTGGAACGCTCTTGCCCATCAGGAGCTGACGGACGCGTTCGCGGATCTGTGGGTGACGCTCGGGCCGAAAGAAACGAAGCGGCGACTGGCCCACGATCTGGTCGGGCGATACCGCACCGAACAGCCGCACCGCCGCCGGATTCACGAAGAAGATTGAGTTGCTGCGGCTGAGAAAAATGCCGTCCGGCGACAGGTCCACCAGCTGGCCGTAATCCATGCTAATCGGCCGCCTGTCCCGTCGGGCGCAATTCGCGTCCGTCAGCGAGCGTGGCTTTGACAAACATGCCACCGGGCGAGCCATCGCGCATCGGACGGATGACGATCGACACCTTGTCTCCGGGCTTGAGCGAGTTCTTGCTCCACCCGCGCCGGCCGAGATAGTTGGGGCTCATGCCTTCGATGCCCCAGGTCTCGACCTTCCCGTTGTCGCCGGCCACATCGATCCAGATCCATGTGTGCGGGTTCGTCCAGTCGAACTTCTTGATGGTGCCGCTGATCGTCTTTTCCGCCTCGAGGTTGAACGGCGCGAAAGAGTGATGGGCGGTGGCCTCGCGAGCACCAGCTGCGAGCAGCGTGACGGCGATGAGTGCCAGCGTGAGTCTGCGCATGAGTCGAGTCCTTACTTGCCTGAGGTCCCGGCCGGATCGTCGAGACGGATACCCGCCTTGCCCTTCTCGTCTACGAAGTTGCGATTGTTTTCCTGGCAGACGTACTCGGCAATCGTCCACGACCGATGCCGTTGCAGCGTGCGCGTCGTCGTGTAAGGCGCGGTGAGGACGTCTGGATCGGTGACGGTCGTCTCGATGCTCATCGTGTCGGGGCTGGTGAGCGTGAAGCGCTCGCGAATGCGCATGTTGTCGCCGTGCG
>Ga0310810_10001276_pt1 | contig 26187 bp, 28 predicted proteins | sample NCmetagenome_FD_207641 | JGI IMG/M metagenome (GOLD analysis project Ga0310810, IMG submission 207641) | Soil microbial communities from experimental microcosm in Duke University, North Carolina, United States - NC | ecosystem: Engineered > Artificial ecosystem > Soil microcosm > Unclassified ...
CCCGCACCAGCATCACCACGTCGCCGGCGCCCGGATACGTCACCGGTATGCCGGCATACGCCGGGACACCGACAGCCGCGGGGACGCCCGGGATCACCTGGAACGGGATCCGTTGCTCGTGCAGGAAGAGCGCTTCTTTTCCGCCGCTGTCGAACACGAACGGGTCGCCCCATTTCAGGCGCACGACGACCCGGCGTTCGCGGGCTTTCTCGGCAATCAGGAGCGAGATGGCGTCCTGATCCATCGGACGCGGGGCAGCCGGACCGACGTCGATCTTTTCGGCCTCGGGCGGCGCAAGCCTGAGCAGGCGATGATGCACCTGATGGTCGTAGATCACGACATCAGCCGATTCGAGGCAGCGCTGTCCGCGAACGGTGATGAGCCCCGGATCCCCCGGACCCGCGCCGACAATGAATACGCACGGCTCTTTGGTCATTCGTCGCTCGCCATTGTCAATCGTCGTGGGTTGTCCGGCATTCGTCGAGGATCGCCGCCGCACCGCCTGCGATCAGCGCATCCGCGAGCTGCTGCCCCAGATCACGCGGCCGGTTCGCCGGCCCGCGGGCGCCTCGCTTGACGCTCCGATGGCCGTCGATCGACGCGACAATCGCCTGCACGTCCATGTCGCTGCCATCGATTGTCGCGATGGCTCCGAGCGGCAGTTGACATCCGCCGCCCAGCGCTTGGACGACGGCGCGCTCGGCCGCGAGCGCGGCTGCGGACTCCTCATCATTGATCGCTTCGACCGCAGCGCGCGTCGTTTCGTCGTCCGCGCGGACCTCGACCGCGACGATGCCCTGGCCTGGCGCCGGGATGCACGCGGTCGGAGGAATCGCAGCCGAGATCCGGCCGCTCAGGCCGAGCCGTTTCATCCCGGCGGCGGCGAGCACGATCGCGTCGAATCCTCCCGCGTCCAGCTTCCGCAGCCGGGTGTCCACGTTTCCACGGACCGGCTCGAACCTCGCCCGCGGCAACAGCATCGAGAGCTGCGCAATACGTCGAACGCTGCTCGTCCCGATTGTCGGGCTGTCGCCGATCATCGTCACGGCGCTCGCGATGTCCGACACGGCGGGCGCATTCGGCAGCACGAGCGCGTCGCGCGGATCCTCGCGCGGCAGGACGGCGCCCACCAGCGCCCACTCAGGCAGTGACGCCGGCATGTCCTTCGCGCTGTGCACGGCGGCGTCGATGGTGCGCGCCGCGAGCGCCTCTTCGATTTCCTTGACGAACAGCCCCTTGCCGCCGATTCCCGCGAGCGAGGCGTCATGGAGTCGATCGCCGGACGTGCTGATGACGCAGATTTCGACGATGTGGCCGCGCTGCTCGAGCTGTGTTTCCACGGCGCGCGCCTGCCAGAGCGCAAGCTGGCTGCCGCGCGTGCCGAGCCGCACCCGCGGCATCAGGACGCCTTCTGCCCGCGGCGCCTGTCGATCGCGGGCGCGCTGTCGTCGGAAGCCAGGCCGAACAGCCTGTTCACCGCGTCCGAGTAGCTGACCATCAGCGCCTCGTCGGTGACCGATTTGAGCTGCTCGGTGGGGGAGAGCAGGAGTTTTTCGACGATGAGATGGGTGATTTCGTCGATCCGCGCCCTCGCCTCGGGCGGCAGCCCCGCCAGCTTCGGTTCGAGGCGCAGCAGTTCCGCGCGGCGGATGGCTTCGAACCGCTGCCGCAGCGCGACCACCGTGGGGAGGATTTCGCGCGACTGCATCCAGGTCGCGAACCGCGCGACCTCCTCGGTGACGATGCGCTCGGCCCGGTCGAGTTCCGCCGATCGGCGCGCCAGGTTCTCTTTCACGATCGTTCGCAGGTCGTCGATGTTATAGAGAAACACCTGATCGAGATCGCCGACCGCCGACTCGACGTCGCGCGGAACGGCGATGTCGATGACGAACAGCGGGCGGCTGCGCCGGGGGCGCATGGTCTCCTCGACGCGCGCGCGCGTGAGCACCGGTTCGGGTGCGCCGGTCGCGCCGATCACGATATCCGCGTCGGCGAGGGCATCGGGAAGCTGCGACCACGCGACGGCGCGTCCGTTCACCTGCCGGGCAAGCGCGTCAGCAGACGATGCCGTGCGGCTTGCAATCGTGAGCCCCTTGACGCGCTGCGCCCGAAGGTGGACGCCGGTGAGTTTGGCCATCTCGCCCGCGCCGAGGATCAACACCTCGAGTCCGGTCAGGTCGCCGAAGATCTTCTTTGCAAGCGCGATAGCGGCGTAGCTCACCGACACGGCGCCTTCGCCCAATCCTGTTTCGGTGCGGACGCGCTTGCCGACCGTGAACGCCGTGTTGAACAACCGGTGCGTCACGGCACCCGTCTGCTTGAGACCATTGGCCGTGGCGAAGGCATCCTTGACCTGGCCGAGGATCTGCGGCTCCCCCACGACGAGCGAGTCGAGGCCGGCGGCGACGCGGAACAGGTGGTCGGCGGCCTCGGCCCCGCGGTGCTGGAAGACGTGCGGCGCGAGCCGGTCCCAGGGCACGCGATGATAGTCGCCGATGAAGCGCCCTACCGCCTCGCCGGCCCGGTCGTCGTCTGCGACGGCATAGATTTCCGCCCGGTTGCACGTCGAGAGCACGACCGCTTCGCGTGCAACGCCGTTCGACGTGAGCGCCAGCAGCGCCGAGTCGACCCCGGTGCGCGCAAAGTCGACGCATTCGCGCAGTTCGATGGGCGCGGTCCGATGCGTAACGCCGACGGCGAACAGCCTCACTAGAAGTTATGACTCCTGGTCAGGAAATATCCCACCGGCAGGAAATTCAACAGCACGATGACGAACCCGATGGCCGACAGCCACGCCGCACGGCGGCCGCTCCACCCGATCGCGCCGCGCGCGACGAAGGCGAACGTGTACATCGCCCAGCAGAGAACCGCGAGCAGAATCTTCGGATCCGCGAACGACATCGCCTTCGCGCGCGGATCCGGCGACGCGTGCACCTGCGTCGCCCAGATCGCGCCGACGATGACGCCGGCTGTCAGCAGCGCCCAGCCGACGCCGATGGCCCGGGCGTTCATCATGTCGAGCGCCTGCAGGCTGGGGAGCCGCGCGTAGAAGAAGCCCAGGTGTTTCGCCTTGATCTCCTTGAACAGCAGCACGTACGTGATGCCGATCACGAACGCGAGCGCGAAGCTCGCGTAGGCAAAGAGAAGCGAGAGCACGTGGATGGTGAACAGCGGGCTGCGGAGCAGCGGCGGCCGCGATTCGACACCGGGGTTGAGCGCAGGCAGCACCGCGAGCGCGGCCATCAGCACGGCCACGAACGCGCCCATGGCGCGCTCGTCGGTCGACAGCTCGATGTAAAGGTACGCGAGGCCGAGCAGCCACACGAACGCAGACACCGCGGCCGTCGTGCCGACGAGCGGCGCGTACCCGGCCTGGACAGTCTGCATGCCGATGAGGAACGTGTGCGCGAGCACACCGGCGCCGAGCAGCGCGGTGCCGGCGCGGCCGACCCCCGGCTTCGGCCGGGCGAAGTTCGCCAGATAGACCGCGGCCGCCGCCGTGTACAGCACCGCCGGAAGCCATGACCCTATCGTCATCTGGATTCTGATGAGGCGGTGGTGGTCGGGCCGTAGTAGCCCGTTTTCGTGCGCGCGATCACCCCGGGCCGGTGCACCCGGATCTGGATCCGCCGCCACGCGCCGTCGCGCTTCGGATTCGACGAGGAATACGCGATGGTGTACTGGCTGGCGAGCTCTTCCCAGATCTGCTGATAGATCTTCGGCAGTTCGCGTGCGTCGGTCGGAAAGTACACATGTCCGCCCGTTTCCTGGGCGAGCTGCCGCAGGACGAATTCCGCCTCCTTGAACTCGCGGCGCGCGATCTCTCCCTGCCGCAGGCCGATCGCGTAGATCGCCGTCTCGCTGCGTTTCGCGAGATCGAGCACTTCGTCGAATTCCACGAGGCTCGACGTGTCGTCGCCGTCGGAGAGCAGCACGATCGCCTGCCGCCGGATATCGTCCGGCGATGCCGCGCGCGCCTTCTTCAGGTCCTTGAGCGAGATGTAGATGGCGTTGTAGAGCGATGTCGATCCGTTCGCGGTCGTCGACCGGATGGCTTTTTCCAGCGCGGCGGCGTCGCTGGTGAACGGCGCGAGGATGCGCACCTGGCTGTCGAAGTCGATGACTTCGGCCTGGTCATTCCGATGAAGCTGCCGCGCGAAGCCGATCGCGGCCTCCTGCGCGATGCCCATGCGTTCTTCCATGCTCGCGCTCGTGTCGAGCAGCAGCGCCAGCGAGATGGGCTGCTGGCTCTTCGAGAAGAAGGTGATCTGCTGCTTTGCGCCGTCTTCGTAAACGTCGAAATCGTCCTGGTTCAGGTCGGTAATGTATTTGCCGGTCGTATCCGTCGCCGTCACGGTCAACGAGACCAGTTCGACGCCGGCGCGAAACCGCTGCTGCGCAGCGAGACCGACCGCCGCGAGCGCCGCGGCGACGAGGACCAGACAGGTCTGACGGGTCATTTCACTTGTGGAGCCTGTGTGCGTGCGCGCACCGTGAGGCCCGGCTTGGTCGCCGTCACCGATACCTTCTCTGGAGGGATCAGAGTCTCGGGACGCGCATAGGTAACGACATATTGGCTGGCGAGTTCGTCGGCGAGCTGCTTCATCGCGCCAGGGATGGCCGTTGCCGCCAGCAGTTGATCGCGGCGGCCGCCGGTGCGGTCGGTGCCAAGCGCCAGCACCTGGTTGCGATTACGCAATTCATCGGTTTGCGCGCCGCTCGGCTGCCCCAGCGCGAGCACGTCGAGGGTCGCGCCGCTCTTCGCGAGTTCGTCCAGGATCTGCTGATAGAAACGATTGCTGAATTCGTGCGCATCCTCAACGAGGAGGGCCGCGATCACGCCGCGGGGGGCGTCGCGCTTCTGCAATCCGCGGCTGACCTCATAGACCGCGTCGTCGAAATACGCGCCCGCGCCGGGTTGCGGAAAGAAGCGGCCGACCGCGTCGAGCAGGCGTTTCTCGTCCGTCGTATAGTCCTGGACAATCGTGGGACGGTCGCCAAACGTGACCACGGCGATTTCAGCCTTGCCGGAAAGCGCCTTGATGAAGTCACGGGCGCCGTCCCGGATCATCTGCGTCGCGCCCGACGCCGCCTGACTGTTATCGAGGAGCAGCGCGATGGTGAGCCGCTCGGCCGCCGGCTTGACCGAGAGCACCTCCCGCGCGACGTTGTCTTCCCGCACCTTGAAGTCCGCGGCGGACAGGCCCTGGACAGGATGGCCGTTCGCGTCGAGGACGCTCGCATACACGCTGATCGGCTTCGCCTGACCGAGTGCGGTGACGGGTGTCAGACAGGACGCCGCGAGAACGAGAGCGCTCAACCGTCGAGTCATGTGGCACGTGCCTTTCGTTTCGAGTATAGAGCAAAGCTGCAGGGATCCGGGGCCTGTACGGAGCAGGATGCTCTGATCTAAAGATCTTGGGATCAATGGTTTAAGCAAGGTAAGGTGTCAGCATGACCCGCGCTGCCTCTGCCGTGGTGTTCCGGGTGCTGCTGGTGGCGTTCGCCGCCGTGGTGCTCTATTTCAATCTGACGCTGGCGCTCGCCCGGTCGACCCGCCGGCTGCCGGTGAAAGCCGCTGCCGATTGCTCGGCCTCCCCCGCTCCTGTGACAACGGCGGCAGTGCCCGCGCCGAGCGTGCCGCCGGGCTTCGACGCGGCATTCGGATCCTGCGGCGAGACGGCCGCGCCGTCCCGGAAGGCGCGGTGAGCGCGCCATGACCGAAGAGCCACAGAAGAAACCACAGGGGCCCAACTCGACCGCCGACGCGATGCGGGAAATGGGCACGCTCGGCAGCGTCGGTTTCGCGTTCGTCCTGTCGATCGTCATCGGATGCGGCGCCGGGCTGCTGGTCGATCACTTCGTCGGCCGCGGCCACTGGGGGTTCTTCATCGGGTTCTTCCTGGGCCTTGCGGCGGGCGTCGTAAGCGTCGTCCGCGCGAGCCGGTCAATCAAGTAGCGTGGCGGGCGACGATCTGCTTCGCCGCCTCCAGCGGAACGCGTGCGTGGCATGCGTGCTCTTCGCGGCGATCGCGTTCGGGGTGTCCGGCGGCGGCGCGGCCGCGGCGGTCGCCGGCGGGGGGATTCTCGCCGGCATCAGCTTTCTGTTGATCAAGGGCGCGATCCTCGATGTGACCGCGTTTGCGGACGATCCGCGGTCGCCGGCGCCCCGCGTCAATACGGGGTTTGCCCTCGTCAAGCTGACGGGCCGATACGCTTTACTCGCGTTTCTGGCGTACGTTATGATTGCGCGTTTGCGCCTGCACCCGATAGGGCTCATTGCGGGCGCGTCTTCGTTCGTGGCCGTGGCGGCTGTCGAAGCTGCACGGCTCTTCAGGCACAAATAGCGGCAGCGCGGACTTCCGGCGGGAAGAGATGGAGAAGCTCGAACATCCCTTGTGGATCGTGGAGGCCGTCAACGCGGTCCTCGGTCCGATCGTGGCCGCCGCGCTGGCGCCCTTCGGGTTTCATCTCCAGGGGCCCGAGATTATTCCCAACTACATCGTGATGACGATCCTCATCGTCGCCGCGATTACGGTCATGTGCCTCCTCGTGCGATCGCGTCTCAGCGTCGAGCATCCGAGCCGGTTCCAGATCCTGCTGGAAGACGGCGTGGTGATGATGAACGGGATGATCGAGGAATGGATCGGGCCGGGCACGGGGAAGCGATACCTGCCGCTCATCTCGGCACTCGGGCTGTTCATCCTGATTGGCAACTACGCGGGCCTCGTGCCGGGGCTGATGGCGCCCACGAGCAGCATCAACGTGACGCTCGGCTGCGCCCTCACGATCTGGGTCTACTACCACTTCGAAGGCATCAGGCAGAACGGGATCGTCAACTACGTGAAGCATTTCTGGGCGCCGCCCGGCGCGCCGTGGTGGATCGGGTTCGTCATGTTCCCGATCGAGATCATCAGCCACACGTCGCGCATCATGTCGTTGTCGCTGCGGCTGTTCGGGAACATCTTCGGCGAAGAGCTCGTGATCCTGATCCTCGGCAGCATCATTCCGTTCGTCATCCCGGTCCCCATGATGCTGCTCGGCCTGATCACGGGCGGTCTGCAGGCGTTCATCTTCGTGCTGCTCTCCATCATCTACCTGCAGGGCGCCGTCGCCGTGGAGCACGAGCACGATCAACACGGGCACGACGCACCGTCGGGCATCCATGCCCCGGCGGCGGCGTAACTTCGGCATTCGTCATTCAACCGTCGACATCAGGGAGGAACGTGGTGAGTAAACGCAGTCTCATGACAATCGCGCTCGTCGTTCTCGCGGGGGCGTTCGCGCCGCTCTACGCGCAGGGGACGGATGCCGCCGCGGGCAGCGAAGTGGCCCGCTGGTCGATCATCACCGCCGGGTTCGCGCTGGGCATTGCGGCGTTCGGCGGCGCGCTCGGTCAGGGGCGGTCGATTGCCGCTGCCTGCGAGGCGATCGCGCGGAACCCGAGTGCCACGGGCGACATCCGCGGCGCGCTGATTCTCGGCCTCGTGCTCATTGAATCGCTCGTCATCTACGTCCTGCTGATCTCGCTCATCCTCTTCTTCCTGACGCCGTTCGGGAAGTAAGCACGCCGGCGGCGTCCAGCCGCCTGAGCCATGGTGGGGCCGGCCCGGCCTCACCAGGCTCCATCCACCCGCACCCCAGGCTGGTAAAATAGCTCTGTCGTGAAATCCCACTATTACTCGCAGCACGCAGGAACGCTGCGGGCAGAGCTCGGCACGGTCATCTCGCGCGAGCTCATGCGGTCACTGCACCGCAAGCAGCCCTGGAGGCACTTCGCGATTGCGGTCCGGCAATTCGCGATGCTGGGGCTCGCCACGTGGGGATTGATCCGGTTCGACAACCCGCTCATCTGGATCCCGCTCGCGTTCGTGCAGGGGTTCACGGTGTTCAATTTCACCGTCCTGCTGCACGAAGTCGTGCATCACACCATCTTCGACCGCAGGCATCAGTTCGCGGAGCGGATGCTCGGATTTCTCTATGCGGTGCCCAGCGGCATCTCGGCGAGCCAGTTCACGCGCTGGCACCTGGATCATCACGCGGAACTGGGATCGGACGAGGACGACCCGAAGCGGCACCACCTCTCGCCGAAGGTCAACAAACCGTGGTTCAAGCTGCTGTACTGCACGCCCGCGCTCTTTCCGATCTACTTCCGCGCCGCGCGGAAGGAGTCGTCCACGTACCCGGCGGATCTGCAGGCGAAGATCAAACGTGAACGGTGGCTGTCGCTTGCCGCTCACCTCACCGCGCTCGGCGTGATTTGGTACGTTTTCGGGTTCTACGCCGCGCTCCGAACGAGTATCATCCCGGTCTTTTTCATCTTCCCGATCGCCTTCACACTCAACAGGCTCGGGCAGCATTACGACATCGATCCGAACGACCCCGCTAAATGGGGCACGCTCATGAAGGGCAGTTGGTTCTGGGACTTCGCATTCCTGAACTCCAACTACCATCTGGAGCACCACTATTTCCCGGGGGTGCCGTTCTATCGGCTCCCTGAACTGCAGCGGGCGCTCGTGCCGTTCTACGAACAGAAAAAGATGCGCTGGCGCACGTACGGGCAGCTTGTGTACGGGTGGCTGGTGGAAAATCACGCGCCCCACACTGACTGGTCCGAATCCGCTGGCCACGAGACTCCCCCGGCCCCGATCGCAACCCGCCGCTCGCGCGTCGCAAAGAGCTGAACTGCGTTCAGCGCCGGGACGTCAATCCTGCCGTTTCGAAAACACCCACTCCAGGCCGACAGCGACGTGGTGTGATGTGTAGCGGCCGTTGATGCGGCCGCCGGCGACCGAAACAGTGGGCGCCGCCGTCGTCAGCTTGTACTCGCCGAATGCGCCGAGTTGCCTCGCCAGGCGCAGCCGGATCGCGGCCGCGCCCTGCAGCGCCAGCGACGACACCTCGTACTGTTCCTGTGCGACGCCGTCGATCTCGCTCTCGCCATGCGGAATCGCGACCCCCGCACCTGCGCGGGCTTCGAGCTGCACGCGGCCTTGCGGGGCAGGCCGCCAGGTCACGTTCCCGAGGAGCAGATTCAGGCCGTGGGACATCGAGAACCGTTCCACGTTCGGCGGCAAATCCGCGGCGTGCGCGTACACCTTGAGGTGAATGAGCTCGACGTCGATGCCGAACGCCTCTCTTGAACGCCATCCGGCACGGTAGCCATAGTAAGGAGGCGACGCAAAAGGCCTCCCATCGAAGTGGACGCCGCGGGCTTCGCGGGATCCGGAGCCTTGGGTGATCGTGAGCGTCGACCGGCGCGTGAAGCTCGCGCCCATGTAGGCGGCCACCGTCCAATCAGCACGCGCCGGAACGGTCACAGTGAGGAGCAGGAAGGCGGCGGTGAGCAGCCGCCGCGCGGCGTGACCTGTTCTGTCACACGGGGCCGTTATCCTCGCGATCATGGTCATCCCGTTTCGCCGGCGCCATGACTCCGACGCATCCGTCACTGAACGCGAACGCCGTATCGCGCCGAATCGCCGCGCGCTGACCGTCCGCGAGATCACGCATCGGCAGCGGATGTTGTCTCATCTCGCGCGGCTCGCCGAGTCGCGCGCGCCGAGACGAGCCTGACGGATGCCGCCGCCATTCGGCAGCAGCCCTCCGTCAGTATCCGATCTCGCGCTCGATTCCCCGGACGATGCGATCCAGTTCGTCCACGAGGTGCCCACCGCCCGCCTCTCGGTATGCGCGCACCAGACCCTGGTAATAGGCGAGCACGTCGTCCGGCTTCGCGTTGAAGCGCTTCCACACCTCGTCGCCGATGGTGCGCAGGTCTCTCAGAATTGCGTACGCGTTGTGCACTTTGTCGGCCGCCGACACGCGGAGGCTCGAAGGTGACAGTGTGCGCGCATGCTCCAGATACTTCTGCTTGCGCTCCGCCCACGGTTCCTTTGGCGTCGTCCACGAATCGGTGCAGTCTTCGACGATTCTGGCGACGACGTCGCCAAACCGCTGCCGGATGTTGTCCATCCGTGCGCGGCCGCCGGCATCTTCCGCGGCGTCGTGCAGCAATGCCGCGATCGCTTCGTCTTCCGTCCCGCCGTCGTCCAGCACGATTGAGGCGACGCCCATCAGATGCCCGACGTAAGGAACCGGTGTGTTCTTGCGCGTCTGTCGGGCGTGAGCAGCGTGCGCGTAGATGAACGCGTCGTCGAACCGGCTCGTCAGCGGTGGCATGGCGGCTCCTCGCGGTATTGTCCTCTAGAATTGACGCCGTGGATCCCGCCCCTCCCGTCTATGCGGCCCTCGAGGCGCTCGGCATCCCGTACGAACGATTCGAGCATCCGCCCGTGTTCACGAGCGAAGAGGCTGAGGTGCACTGGCGCGGCCTGCCCGGTGTGCCGTGCAAGAACCTGTTCCTGCGAAACAAGAAAGGAGATCGGCATTACCTGGCGATCGTGCCGATCGCCAAACGGGTCGATCTGAAAGATCTCGTAAAAACGCTTGGCGACGATCGCCTGAGCTTTGGATCGCCGGAGCGGCTCATAGGGGAACTGGGGCTGACGCCGGGTTCGGTCTCCCCGTTCGGGCTGCTGAACGATCCCGACGGATCCGTCGTCGTGCTCGTCGATGAAGATCTGCGCGGCGCGGCCGGGCTGATTTTCCATCCGAATATCAACACCGCGTCGGTCGTCGTCTCCTGGGAGGGACTCGAGCGATTCCTGAATTCCCGGACCAATCGGGTCAGGCATCTTCGAATCTGAGGCGTTCCATAGACGGCGCCCTGCCGATCGCAGCCTCCGAGAGCTCCTCGGGTAGTTGGAAGTTGCGCCGTTGCGAAATGACGCGCGCAGCGCAGTTTACTCGGCGTTCTTCCTTGGCCGCATGTTCGCGGCGAGCACGCGCTTGCGGAGGCGGATGCTCTTCGGCGTCACTTCGACGAGTTCGTCATCGTTGATGAATTCGATCGCCTGCTCGAGGCCGAGCTTGCGCGCCGGGATGAGACGCACGGCTTCGTCGGCCGTCGACGCGCGCATGTTCGTCTGTTTCTTTTCCTTCGTGACGTTCACGTCGAGGTCGTTGGCGCGCGCGTTCTCGCCGATGATCATGCCTTCGTACACTTTTTCCGCGGGGTCGATGAAAATCTCCCCGCGCTCCTGCAGGTTCCAGATCGCATAGGCGGTCGCCACTCCCGCCCGGTCGGCGACGAGCGCTCCTGTCGTGCGCGATGGAATCGCGCCGTGCCACGGCTCCCACCCGGCAAAGATGTGGTTCATGATGCCGGTGCCTTTCGTGTCTGTCAGGAACTGCGAGCGAAAGCCGATGAGCCCGCGCGCGGGAATGCGGAATTCGAGCCGCACCCGCCCGCTGCCATGGTTGACCATCTTCGTCATCGTCCCGCGGCGCGTGCCGACCAGCGCGATGACGACGCCCTGAAACTCCTCGGCGACATCGATGACGAGATCTTCAACAGGCTCGACGACCTGCCCGTGGTGTTCCTTCGTCACGATTTCCGGCCGCGACACCTGCAGCTCGTACCCCTCACGGCGCATCATCTCGATCAGGATCGACAACTGGAGCTCGCCGCGCCCGAGGACCTTCATCTGTTCGGGTGTGTCCGTCGGTTCGACGCGGATCGACACGTTGCCGAGCAGCTCCCGATCGAGGCGGTCCTTCAGTTGCCGCGAGGTGACGAACTGGCCGTCGCGCCCTGACATCGGAGAGGTGTTGACGCCGAAGATCATCGAGACCGTGGGCTCGTCGACGGCGATGGCCGGCATCGGCTTTCTATGCTCGATGTCCGCAATCGTTTCGCCGATCGTGATGTCCTCGATGCCCGCCACGCACACGATGTCGCCCGCCGCCGCCTCGGGAATATCGATGCGCTTCAGGCCGTCGAACGCGAACAGTTTCGTGACCTTCGTCTCCTGAAAGGAGCCATCGAGCTTGCAGATGGCAATCGGATCACCCACACGAATCCGTCCGTTGAAGACACGGCCGATCGCGATCCGGCCCAGATAGTCGCTCGAGTCGAGGTTGGCGACGAGGAGCTGGAGAGGGGCGTCGGCGCTGCCGCGCGGCGGCGGGACGAAATCGACGATCGCGTCGAACAGCGGCCGGAGATCCTCGCCAGGCGTGTCGACCGACGGCGAGGACGTGCCGGCCTTCGCGCTCGTGTAGAGCACCGGAAAATCAAGCTGCTCCTCGGTCGCATCGAGATCGATGAAGAGGTCGTAGATTTCGTTCAATACTTCGCCGATTCGAGCGTCGGGACGGTCGATCTTGTTGATCACGACGATGGGAGGCAGCCGGCGTTCCAGCGCTTTGCGCAGGACGAAGCGGGTCTGCGGGAGCGGCCCCTCGGACGCGTCGACGAGCAGCATCACGCCGTCGACCATCGCGAGCACGCGCTCGACCTCGCCGCCGAAATCGGCGTGGCCGGGGGTGTCAACGATATTGATGAGCACGTCGTGGTAATGGACCGCGGTGTTCTTTGCCAGAATCGTAATGCCGCGTTCACGTTCCAGGTCGGTGTTGTCCATGGCGCGCTCGGCGACGCGCTCGTTGGACCTGAAGGTGCCGCTCTGCCGTAAGAGGCCGTCGACGAGCGTGGTTTTCCCGTGGTCGACGTGCGCGATGATGGCGACGTTGCGGCGAAAAAGGTTGGCTATGGCCGGCATGGATCCTGACGAAGGCATCTAAACAGTATAAAGCCGCGTCACGCCACGATTACGTAAGTTGGCAATCTTGCACGCCCGATCAACCGTCGGCGGACGGGGCTCGTCATAAACATGACAGTGGACGGCGCATTCCGTTCGGCGGCCGATTCGGACCTTGTCGCCCGTGCGGCCGCCGGGGACGCGTCCGCCTTTCATGCGCTGGTGGAGCGCCATCGCGCCATGGTGTATCGCGTCGCGTATCAGTTTGCGGGCAATCACCACGACGCGGAAGACATTGCGCAGGACGTGTTCATCAAGGTGTACCGGTCGCTCGACCGCTTCCGCTACGACGCGCAGCTCACGTCATGGCTGTATCGCATCGCGATGAACGCCTGCATCGACCACCGGCGGAGGCAGGCGCCCGCGGGATGGGCGCCGTTCACCGAGGATGCGGAGCAAAAGATGTTGAACGCGCCCGAGGAACGCCCAGGCCCGGAGGACGCCGCATACGGGCTTCAGCTCGGGGACGTGCTGCAGGCGGAGATCGCACGGCTCCCCGCCGGCCAGCGTCTGATCTTCACCATGCGGCATCATGAAGGGCTGAAGCTCTGCGAAATCGCGGAGGCGCTGGGGCTTGCAGAAGGCACCGTCAAGCGCCAGCTGCATGCGGCGGTGCACCGGCTGCGCGCGGCCCTGCTGGCGTCACGGGTTACGGTTGGAGGGCGCGCATGAAAGCCTGCGAATTCGTGGACGCCGCGGCGATCGAGCAGTACTTCTACGGCGAGCTCGAGGCGGCGGCGCGCGCGCGGCTCGAACAGCATCTGCAGCGGTGCGCCACGTGCCGCCAGCACCTCGATGATTTGCGGTCGATTCGCGCGGCGCTCGCCTCGCGCGGCCGTGTCGAGGGGCCGCCGGCGGGCGACTGGTCCGGCTTCAGTCGACGGCTGGAGGCGGCAATCGCGACGACAGCCGCTCCGGAGCGGAGCCGCCGGATCATGCCGTGGCTGGCGATCGCGGCGACCCTGACGATCGTCGCGAGCGGTGCTCTGTTGACGAGTCGGGCGCGGCAGGAACCGTCTTCGCCAGCGTCAGCGCCGGCGACCCCCGCGCGCGTGGGGGCGATTCCAGCGGACCCGGATTCCGGGCTGGATCGCACCGCCGCGACGGTCGGCGACCGGTCGCTCGTGGAGCACAGCGAAGAACATTTCGAACGGTCGAAACTCGTCGTGCTCGGGCTCGCGACGCTCGATCCGCAGCACGCGCGCGCGACCGACTGGCAGCACGAGCGTCAGCTCGCGACGTCGCTGCTGCCCGACACGCGCTTGTATCGACTGGCGGCGGAGGATCGCGGGATGACGGACCTCGCGCGCGTCCTCGGCGATCTGGAGACCGTCCTGCTCGAGACGTCGATGAGCGAACGCGCCGATCCCGACGCGCTGCAGCGCGTGCAGCGATTGATCGCGCGTCGCGATCTGGTCGTCAAGATGAATGTGGTGGGTTCGGGGATCTGACATGCGACGATTCTTTGTTTTCCTGGTTGGGTACTCGATGATCGCTGCGGCGGCTTCGGCGGCACCGGCAGAATCCAGGCGGATGGCGCATGCCAAGGACGCCATCGCGGACGAGCATTGGGTGAGCGCGATCGCGGATCTCAAAGCCGCCGCGGCCGATCCCAAAGAGCCGAGCCGCGCCGAAGCGATGTTCTGGCTGGCGCATTGTCAGAATCAGACAGGCGAGCAGGTCGCGGCGCTCGAAACCATTGCGCGCCTGCAGCGGGAATTTCCGTCGAGTCCGTGGATCCGGTTCGCGCAGTCGCTTCGCCTCGAGATTGCCCAGAAGCTGAATCGCGACGACGTGCTCTGGCAGACGGCGCGCCCCGAAACGCCGGCCGTCGCTCCTGCACCGCCCGCGCCTGCTGCGCCCGCGACCTCGATGCGACCGCGGTCACCGCGTCCCACCCCTGTCATCGCGCCGCTGCCGCCGCAGCCGGCGCTCGCCGTACCGTCGAATCCGCCGCTCGCGCCGGAGGCGAATGTCTGGGTCATGTCGCCGCTGCCGCCGGACACGAATCTCAGGATTCAGGCGCTCGGGAGCCTGATGCAGACGCACCCGGATCGCGTCATTCCCCTGCTGAAGGAAATTGCGCTGGATCCCGCATCGCCCGGTGACGGCCGCCGCGCGGTGTTCGTGCTCGCGCAGTCCTCGAACCCGAAGGCGCAGTCGTCGGTGCTGGAAGTCGCAAAGCTTGCGGCGGAGCCGGTGCGGGTTGAAGCCGTCAAGGAACTGGGACGCTTTGCCAATCCGAACGTATCGCGGGAGTTGCTGGACGTGTATCACGCCGGTACGCCGCGGGTGAAGCGCGAGGTGGTGACGTCCCTCGGCGAACGGTCCGACAAATCGGCGCTCCTGCGCATCGCGCAGTCGGAGGGCGACGTGACGGTTCGCAACACCGCGATCGTCACGCTCGGCCGCGCCGGCGGCCGCGACGAGCTGCGCATCCTCTACAAGGCGGTGCCCGCCGACAGCCGCAAGGCATTGCTGACGGCGCTCTTCAACGCGCGCGACGAAGACGAGCTCATTCGCATCGCGCAGTCCGACCCCGACCCGGCCCTTCGCGCGGTCGCCCGCACGAACCTCCGCCTCCTTGGGACACCCAAAGCGCTCGCATTCCTCGAGAGGCGTTAGCGGCCATCGGCCATCGGCCATCGGCCATCGGCCATCGAACATCGGTCATCGAACATCGGTCATCGGCCATCGATCTCCGATAAGATCGCCCCGTGGACGTTGCGGCGACGAATCCCTTGCTCGACGGGCTCCGTATCGAGCCCACGCCCGAACCGACGGTTCTGGTCATCTTCGGCGCCTCGGGCGACCTCACCAATCGCAAGCTGCTTCCGGCGCTCTACCAACTCGCGCGCGGCCAGCGGCTGCCGGCGCAGTTCAAGGTCCTTGGCGTCGCGCGTACCGACTGGACTGACGACGCGTTCCGCGCGCATTTCCACGACAGCCTGAAGCAGTTCGCGGGTCTCGCCCAACCCGACGACGTATCCACCGCGCTCGCGTCGGATCTCTTCTACGTCGGCGGTGAGATGGATGATCCGGCGCTGTACTCGCGGATCGCGGCGAAAATTTCGGAGCCGGGCTGGCCCGACGGGGTGCTGTTCTACTTTGCGATTCCGCCGTCGGTCTATGGGGATGTCGTGAAGCGGTTAAGCGAGGCGGGTCTCGTGAAGCCGCGTACGCCGGCCGGCTGGCGGCGGGTGATCGTCGAGAAGCCGTTCGGTACGGACCTGAAGACCGCGCGGGATCTCAACGCCGTTCTCCACCAGCACCTCGACGAGCCGCAGATCTTTCGTATCGATCACTACCTCGGGAAGGAAACGGTACAGAACCTGCTCGTCTTCAGGTTTGCCAACGGTATGTTCGAGCCGGTGTGGAACCGGCGCTATATCGATCATGTGCAAATCACCGCAGCGGAGACCGTCGGCGTCGAACGCCGCGCCGGCTACTACGAAGGTGCGGGTGCGCTGCGCGACATGGTACAGAACCATCTGATGCAGGTCCTCACACTGGTGGCGATGGAGCCCCCGATCCGCTTTTCGGCCGAGAACGTGCGGGATCGCAAGCTGGACGCGCTGCTGAGCATTCAGCCGCTCGTGCCCCAGAACGGCGAGAACGGCGGCGCGCACAACGTCGTTCGGGCGCAGTACACCGCGGGCTGGGTGAACGGCAAAGAAGTGCCGGGGTATCGGCAGGAGGACGGTGTCAGTCCGACGTCGGTGACCGAGACATTCGTCGCGCTGCGCCTGCAGCTCGATAGCTGGCGCTGGGCGGGCGTTCCCTTCTTCCTCCGCACCGGCAAGCGCCTGCCCAAACGCACGACGGAAATCGCGATTCAGTTCCGGCGTCCGCCGCTGCACATCTTCAAACGGGTCAGCCCGACTCCGATCGCGCCGAACCTCCTGATCGTGAACGTCCAGCCCGACGAAGGGATCTCGCTGCGGTTCGAGGCGAAACTGCCGGGCAGCCGGATGCAGCTCGCGCCGGTGATGATGAATTTCCGCTACGGGAGCGCCTTCGGGAAGCCGGTGCCGGAAGCCTACGAGACGCTGCTGCTCGACGCGCTGCTCGGCGACCCCACGCTGTTCGCGCGCCACGATTTCGTCGAGAACTCGTGGGCGTTGATCACGCCCGTGCACCAGATGTGGGAAGCGTCGGGCCTCGAGTCGATCCCGACGTATGAGGCGGGCGAGTGGGGACCGCCCGAGGCCGACCACTTGATCCAGGCGGACGGCCGCCGTTGGAGGACGCTGTGACTTCCCCTGACATGACACTGCTGCCGAACGGACGCGAGGTGCCGTTTGCCGACATCGAAGCAACGCTGGCGCGGCTGGCCCGCGACGGCCGCCGGCGCAAAGGCGGACCGGCGCGGGCGCTGACGGCGACGGTTGTCGTTGTCGGTGAACACGATCGTCTGATCGACGCTGCGGACGCGCTGGCGCACCTCAGCGAGGCCGAAGGCGTCCGCGCGATTCTCATCTCCGAGGGAGGCGAGACGACGCCCACGGCGCGCGTCACGGAGCACGCGATCGGCATTGCGGGCCTCGCGCCCAAGTTTCTCAACAACGCGGTGGCCGCGCTGCGGCTCTCGAGCCTGCCGACCGCCGTGTGGTGGCGCGGAGGAGCGCCAGAGTCGCTCCAGGAGATCGCGCATCTGGCCGATCGGCTGATCATCGACGTCCTCGACCCGTCGAGTGCGTGGTCGATCGTCGATACCATCGTGGAGCAGAGCGCCGTGACGGATCTCCGCTGGACGCGCCTCACGCGCTGGCGGTCGGTGATCGCGCACCTGTTCGACCTGCCCGAGGTGCGCAGCGTGCCGGTGACACGGCTGTCGATCGCGGGCGCGGATCCGTTTGCCGCGCGGCTGTTTGCCGGCTGGCTGCGGTCGGCGCTGCACTGGGGGACGGACGTCACGATCGATCTGCGTCCGTCGGGGAGCAGCGACCAGCGCGCGCCGCTGGATTCCGTGGAGCTCGACGCGGACGGCCATCACGTGTCGATCGCGCGGCGCGCTACCCGCGGCTGTCTCCGCGCCGAGATCGCGGGGCGCGATGCATCGACGCGGGTGGTACCGCTCGGCGAGGGCACGTTGACCGCCGTCATCGGCGAGGAACTCGGCGTGCGGACCCGGGATCTGGCGTTCGAGCGCGCACTCGCCGCGGCGTTGGAGATTCCGGCATGGCAGTGAGCAGCTTCGGCATGATCGGCCTCGGCACCATGGGGCGCAATCTGGCGCTCAACATCGAATCGCACGGCTTCAGCGTGGCCGTCTGGAACCTCGAGGGGGACTGGACGGACAGATTTCTCGCCGACCACCGCGGGTCGACATTCACGGGCACGAAGACGCTGCAGGATCTCGTGTCGTCACTCGAGCGGCCGCGCCGCATGATGATGATGATTCCTGCGGGGGCGCCCGTGGATTCGATGATTGACCAGCTCACACCGCTGCTCGAACGCGGCGACATCCTCATCGACGGCGGCAACTCGTTTTTCGAGGACACGCGCCGGCGCGAAGCGCAGATGCGGGCCGCGGGACTGAACTTCGTCGGGTGCGGCGTATCCGGCGGCGAAGAAGGGGCGCGGTTCGGGCCGTCGCTCATGCCCGGCGGGTCCGCTGACGCGTGGGCCCGCATCGAGGATGTGCTGACGGCGATTGCCGCGAAGACCGATGCCGGCGCGTGCGTGACGCACGTCGGACCCGACGGCGCGGGCCACTTCGTGAAGATGGTCCACAACGGCATCGAGTACGGCGACATGCAACTCATCGCCGAAGCCTACGACGTGCTGCATCGCGGGCTCGGGCTGTCGACGCCGGACATCGGAGACATCTTCGCGCGCTGGAACACCGGCGTCCTCGAGTCGTTCCTCGTCGAATTGACGGCGCACGTCTGTCACGTGATCGATGCCCGGACGGGCACGCCACTCGTCGACGTGATTCAGGACAAGGCAGGCCAGAAGGGGACCGGCCTCTGGACGGCGCAGGTCGCGCTCGACCTCGGCGTTCCCATTCCGACGATTGCCGCCGCACTCGACGCGCGCGTCCTCTCGAGTATGAAGGAGCAGCGCGTATCCGCATCGGCGCGCTTCGATGGACCCGTCACGAGCGACGCATTCACCGCATCGGACCGCGAACTGATCGTCGACTCGGTCGCCGATGCGCTGCACGCGTCGCGCATCTGCAGCTACGCGCAGGGCATGGCGCTCATCGCGGCCGGCTCTGCGCACTACGACTGGCACGTGAACCTGTCGGAGATGGCGCGAATCTGGACAGGCGGGTGCATCATCCGCGCGCGCGTACTCGACGACGTCCGGGCTGCGTTCACGCGCGACCCTGCGCTCGTGAATCTCCTCATGGACGAACGCCTCGGGCGCCAGGTGCAGGGCGCGCAGGCCGGCTGGCGCCGCATCGCCGCGTCAGCGGTAGCGGCAGGCATTCCGATTCCCGCCATGACGGCGAGCCTCGCTTACTTCGACAGTTATCGAACGGCGCGCTTACCCCAGAACTTGACGCAGGCGCAGCGCGATGCGTTTGGCGCCCACACGTTCGAACGGATCGAGCGGCCCGGCTTCATCCACGCCGACTGGGGTTTGCAGGCTGCGCCTGACCCGCGCTAGCTCATCAATAAGGCTGTTCAGATCTGCGTGGTATATTCGCAACCGCATGCCTCTCGAGCTCCCAGGGTCCCACCAGCGCGGGACAGGACTGGTCGACGTCCTGGACCGCGTGCTCGACAAGGGGCTCGTCATCGCCGGCGACATCAAGGTGTCCCTGGCCGAAGTCGAGCTGCTGACGATTCGTATCCGCCTTCTCGTCTGCTCGCTCGACAAGGCTCAGGAGATCGGTCTCGACTGGTGGCGGTACGATCGTGATCTCTCGCCCGGCGCGACGCGCGCCGGCATCGCCGAACACGACCAGTTGCGAGCCCAGCTGCAGGAGTTGCAGGCACGTGTGGATGCACTTTCAGTCCCCCGGGGCGCGACCCGCCGCCGGCGTTGAACGGTAGCTTGGGAGAGACATGACATGGCAGTTGAACGAGCTGCAGGCGGCACGAGTCTCATCGACGTCCTCGACCGCGTGCTCGACAAAGGCATCGTCATCGACGCGTGGGTTCGCGTGTCGCTGGTGGGCATCGACCTGATCACCGTCGAGGCGCGCGTCGTGGTGGCGTCAATCGACACCTATCTGAAGTATTCCGAAGCGGTCGGCCAGGTCGCCCCGGTGTCGCGTCCCGCGGCCGAACTGCCCTCCCACCAGGACGTCATTGCCGAGAACGCGGCACTGCGTGCCGAACTCGCCGCGTCCAAAGGACGCAGCGGGCGCCGCCGAAACGTCGAGGGGTAAACACCCGTGTCGCGCGTGGCGGCGCAGATGGCGTCCGTGTCGTCGCTGGATTCGGAACCGAAGCTCGCGCTCGTCGAATTTCTGCTGACGAGCATGGACATCCAGGAGTCCGCGCGGCGGGCCGTGGACTGGGTCGTCGCTCACGCGCCCGTGGAGCAGGCCGTCGTGCTCGTCGTCGAGGCGCTCTCGAACGAGATGCTGCTCGTCGCGGAGCACGGCGTTTCGAGCGCCGCGATCATGGACTTCGCGCTGAGCCGGGACGATGGGAAGCACCCGCTCGTCCAGGCGCTCTCGAGTCCGGAGCCGGTCTTCATCTCCACCCTGCCGCCCCATCTGCGAGCGCCCATCGAGGCGCGCGCGTTTCACGCGATCCCGCTGCGGGCCGACACCCGTGAAACGGCGCAGGGGCTCCTCCTTGCCAGCACGGCGTCCCCGCAGATCGATCCGGACACGCTGTGGCTGGCGCGCACGCTCGGAAAACAGGTTTCGAGGCTGCTCAGCCGACAACTGCTGGCGGAGACGCGATTCGGCCAGGAGCGGATGCTGCTCTACAGCATCATCAATGCGGTCACCGACCCGATTCTGCTCACCGACACGGAAGGCAAACTGATCATCGCGAACAGCCATGCGGAGAAGCTGTTTGCCGCCCCTGAAGAGTCGAGCGAGGGCTGGCGCCGGGCCGTCGCGCTCAACAACATGTTGTTCTCTGCGGCGTTGTCCACGAGCGCCGTCACGATGTCGGAGCTCGCGCGCCGCGAGCTGCTGCTGGTGGACCCGCTCGAAGGGTCCGATCTGCTGTTCGAGCTGCTCAGCTCCCGCGCGAAGGACGAGCGGCAGGGGACGTTCGTCGTATCGATCCTCCGCAACGTGACGGACCTGGCGCGCGCGAAGGAAGAAATCGAAGAGAGCTATCGGACGCTGCGGGTCGCTCAGGCGGAAGTGCGCGACGAGCGCCACCGGCTGGATCTGATCATCGACTCGGTTGCCGACCCGATCCTCGTGACGGATCAGGAAGGCGACATCGTGTTGATGAATACACCGGCGGAACGGCTGTTCAGCCCGTCGCCGGCGACGGAGATGGAAGCCGCGCTGCGGCGCGTGCGCGCGAACGGCGCAAACCTGACCTCGTTCGTGTCCAACGTGCTGACGCGCTCGGGAGAGCAGCGCTATCGCGGTGAGATCCAGCTGGCCGACCCCGTCACAGGTCGTCCGCTGCCGGTCGAAGCGCTGGCGGGCACGATCCTGTCGGAACAGGGCGAACTGATGTGGGTCGTGACGATCCTGCACGATCTCACGGAGGCGATCGAGAAGGGAAAGCTGTACGAGCAGTTGAAGCACGCATCGGAACAGCTCGAACGGAAAGTGCAGGAAGCGACGGCCGAACTCGCCGAACAGAACGAGCTGCTGCGGCGGCAGCACATCGAGCTCGAGCAGGCGTCCGCGCTGAAATCGCAGTTCCTCGCCAACATGTCGCACGAGTTCCGGACGCCGCTGAACGCGATCCTCGGCTACACGCACATGCTGCTCAACAACGTGACCGGACAGGTGACCGAGCCGCAGCGCAAGAGCCTGACGCGGATTGACTCGAACTCGCGGCACCTGCTCGCCCTGATCAACGACATCCTCGACATCACACGGATCGAAGCCGGCCGGATGCCGCTGAACGTGACCTCGTTCGCTGTGGGGGATTTGATCGCGGAGGTGATGGCGGAGCTCGAGCCGATCATCCGCCGCAGCAATCTCGCCGTCACGTCGAAGGCCAAAGGACCGCTGCCGAAACTCCGGAGCGACCGCCAGAAGGTCAAGCAGATCGTGCTGAACCTGCTCAGCAATGCCTTGAAGTTCACGCCGGCGGGATCGGTCACCATCCAGGCGGCATTCGAGCGCCGCGCCAAGCAGATGTCGATCTCCGTGCGAGATACGGGTGTCGGCATTGCGAAGGAAGATCAGGCCAAGGTCTTCGAGGACTTCCGTCAGCTCGACAGCTCACCCACGCGCGGCTATGGCGGCACGGGTCTTGGTCTCTCGATTTGCCGGAGATTGTCACAGATGCTCGGAGGCACGATCGACTTGACCAGTACACAGGGAGAAGGATCGACGTTTACACTGCGGCTGCCCGCGCGCCCGAGGCGGCGATGAAGAGCCGGCGCGACCAGCCCCTGGTGCTCGTCGTGGAGGACTATCAGGATGCACGTGAGATGTACGCGGCGTACCTGCAGTTCTCCGGGTACGAGGTCGCGGAAGCGACCAACGGCATCGAGGCCATCGAGAAGGCGCAGCGCCTGATGCCCGACATCATCCTCATGGACCTCGCGCTCCCCCGCATGGACGGGTGGGAGGCGACACGGCGCCTCAAGAGTGATGAACGGACCCGGAAGATCCCCGTCGTCGCGTTGACCGGCCATGCGCTCGCCGGACACGCCGAAGGCGCGAGGCAGGCCGGTTGTGATGCGTTCGTGACCAAGCCGTGCCTGCCGGACGCCTTGGTGGCAGAGATCCGGCGGCTGCTCGATCGGCAGCCGACGGGGGCCGACGGACGGGCGTCCCGCGGCACCCGGAAGCGATCCTGAGGCTCAGACCGTATGGCAAAAGCGGCAAAGAAAGCGTCGAAATCGAAGACCTCGCCCCGCAAGCCGGAACCGCCGGCGCGAAAGCCGCCGCTCGAGCGCGCCAGCATCGCCCGCCAGGACGCCGGCCGGGGCAAGCTCGAACGCGTGCGGGTCCCGCAGACGACCAGGCGTGAGGACCGGCCGGAAGGCAAGTATGTCTACTGCATCATCCGATCGGAGCAGCCTCTGAGCTTCGGCCCGCTGGGACTCGGCCCCGAGCCCGCCGACGTGCACACGGTGCACTATCGCGACATCGGGGCCGTCGTATCGAACACGCCGATCGTGATTCAGGATCCGACGCGCGAGAACGTGCTGGCGCACCAGCGCGTGAACGAGACCGTCATGCAGAAGCACACGGTCATCCCGATGTCGTTCGGCACCGTGTTCAAGACCGACGACGACATCATGGAGCTGCTGCGCTCGGCGTACGACGCGTTCAGCGACGTGCTGAACAAGATGCAGGAAAAGTTCGAGTTCGGCCTGAAAGTGCTCTGGGACCGCGATCAGATCATCCGCGAAATCGAAGAGGACGACGAAGACATCCGGCGGTTGAAAACCGAGATCTCGTCGCAGAAGGGCTCCACCTATTTCGCGCGGATGCAGTACGGGCGCTTGATCGACGCCGCCCTGCAGTCGCGTTCCGAACGATACGTGGCAGACATCTTCAACGCGCTCCGCAACGTGTCGGTGGCGTCGCGATCGAACAAGCCTATCGGGGATCGGATGATCATGAACGCCGCGTTCCTCGTCTCGCGTGAGACGGAAGGCGCCTTCGACGCGCGCGTCAAGCAGATCGGACAGCAGTTCGACAAGCTCACGTTCAAGTACACCGGCCCGTGGCCGCCGTACAATTTCGTGAACATCCGGCTGAAGCTCGAACGGGCGCATTGAGCCATGGCGAGTGCCGAACGGCGAAGCTGAATGCTGATCGTTGACAGTCTGCTGATTTCGGGGATTCGCTTCGTGCTCGACAAGGTGGCTGCGGCCGTCGACACGGAGATGAACGACGAGTCGGCGCTGCACGAGCACCTCCTCGCGGCGCAAATGCGCGTCGAGCTGGGGGAGATGACACAGGGCGAGTTCGACGCGCTCGAAGCAGAGATCCTCGCGCGTATCCGGGAAATTCGGGAACGGCAGCGGGGCGGCGAAGCCGCCATCGCGTCTTCGTCCGACATGCGCATCACCGGCATCGAAGCCACGTTCGAGGGCGACGAGCACTGAACGCGCCGCTCGTGCTCGTGGGCGGCAAAGGCGGGGTCGGCAAGACCACCTGCGCAGCAGCCATCGCGTTCCGCTCCGCCCACCACTGCCGGACGCTGCTCGTTTCCACTGACCCCGCGGCCTCCGTCCGTCGGAGCTTTGGATTTTCCGGCCGTCCGGCGCGGCTGGACGTGCGCGCGATCGATGCGAGGGCCGCATTCCGGGCCTGGCTGGCACCGCGCGAGGATCTCCTCGCAGCCATCGCGGTGCGCGGGACGTACCTCGACGAGGACGATGTCCACCGGCTGCTGGCGCTCTCGCTCCCGGGAATCGACGAAGTCGCGGCGCTGCTCGAGATCGTGCGTCTCTCGGAATCACGCTACGAACGAGTCGTGGTGGACACGGCGCCGACTGGCCACACGCTGCGGCTCCTCGCGATGCCGGTGCTCGCCGCCCGTATGGCGGAGGTGCTGGACGGCCTGCAGTTGCACCACCGGGGTGTGGTCCGGGCGCTCACGGGGCGCTATCGGGAGGACGCGGCGGACCGGTTGATTGCGTCGCTCGCCGAGGATTCGACGCTGCTGACGACCCGCCTGCGAGACGAGAGGCAATCCGAGTTCGTGTGGGTGACGCTTCCGGAGCCAATGGCGCTGGAAGAGACGGCCGACGCGCTCACCGCGCTCGCCGCCAGCCGCATTCGCGTACGAACGCTCATCGTGAACCGCGCGACGCCTCGCGGCGGCTGCGAGTGGGATGCGGCGCGCCGCCGCTTCGAGGCGCGCGCGCTGGCACCGATCGCCGCATGCTTTCCGGCCATCCGCGTCAGAACGGTCGCGGAATCCGAGACGGAACCTCGTAATGCCGCCGCGCTCCGGTCGCTTGCATCCACCTGTTCGCGGGCGCAACAGGTCACGCGCCCGTCACCGCTTCGCCGGCGGCTGTATGGAGCCATTGCCCACGGCATTCGAACGACTGCTGTTGGCAAGTCGATCTTCGATGCGCGGTGGCTGCTCGTGAGCGGGAAGGGGGGTGTGGGGAAAACGACGTGCGGCGCCGCGCTGGCGGTCGATCTCGCACGGGCGAGTCCGAACGAATCGTTTCTGCTCCTGTCTACCGACCCCGCGCACTCGCTCGGCGACGTGCTCGGCGTGCGCGTAAGCGATTCGGCAGCGCCGTTGGCCGGGGGCCTTCCGAATCTCGACGTGCGCGAAATCGATGCCGCTCGCGGCCTGCAGCAGTTTCGCGCCCGCTACACGGGCGCCGTTGACGCGATGTTCGACGGCCTGACGCGGTCGACGCTCGACCCGACCCCCGACCGGAGCGCCCTCCGCGAACTCATCGAATTCACACCGCCCGGTCTCGACGAAGTGATCGCCATTGCGGAGGTCGCAGAACTGCTGAACGGACGCGGTTCGTACCGCACGATCGTCACCGACACGGCGCCGACGGGCCACGCGCTGCGGCTGCTCGAGACACCGGCAATCCTTCGCGAGTGGACGCAGGCCTTGATGGCCATTCTCCTGAAGTATCGCGAGATCGTGCGCCCTGGTGCGTTCGCGCAGCTCCTTGTCGATCTGTCGCAGCGGCTGCGCGCGCTCGACACGATCGTTCGCGACAGGAACCAAACCGCCTTCGTCATCGTCACCCGCGCCGCAGCGGTGCCGCGCGAGGAAACGCTGGCGCTTCAACGGTCGCTCGACGCCCTTGGTGTGGCTGTCCGCGCGGTGATCGTGAACGCGTTCGGCGCCGGCTCGTGCCCCCGCTGTCGTTCGATCGAGGGGAGACAGCGCCGCGAACTCGGCTCCCTCCGCGCGCAACTGGCGGACCGCGGGCCTTACGCTATCATCGTCACTCCATCCGCCCTGCCCCCGCCTCATGGCGTCGACGTGCTGCAGGCGTGGAGATCACGATGGCGCGCCGTCAATTGAGCACCGTGAACGCGACGTACGTCTACTGTGTCGTCGCGTCGCCCTCGCGGCCGCCGCTCGGCGGCGTGCCCGCCGGTATCCCCGGCGCTGCACGGCCGGAGCCGGTGCTGCTCACGGGAAAGCTGTGGTTCATCGCCGCGGGGGTGCCCATCGCGATGTACGGAGAGCACGCGGTGAATGCCGGATTGCGCGACCTGGAGTGGGTGTCTGCAATCGCGGTCGGCCACGAGGCGGTCGTCGAATACTTCACGCGTCGCCGCGGATCGACGGTGATTCCCATGAAACTGCTGACAATCTTCTCGTCCGTCGAGAGCGCGCGTGAAGAATTGCTGCGCGAGCGCGAAGACATCCGCCGCGCGGTGCGGCGTATCGCCGGATGTGAGGAGTGGGGGATCAGGGTGTTCGCGGAACCGGGTGTCCAGTCGGTGGCGGTGCGACGCGCG
>Ga0310810_10001278_pt1 | contig 26156 bp, 22 predicted proteins | sample NCmetagenome_FD_207641 | JGI IMG/M metagenome (GOLD analysis project Ga0310810, IMG submission 207641) | Soil microbial communities from experimental microcosm in Duke University, North Carolina, United States - NC | ecosystem: Engineered > Artificial ecosystem > Soil microcosm > Unclassified ...
TGTCCCGGTTCAGCGTGAAATGGAGAGCGGGCGTTCTCCGTTAGTGAGCATTCCGCCCTTCGGGCGGGGATTTTGAAGGCATCGGGGTCTACCGATCCGATGCGGTCTTTTGGAAGAGCGCGAAAGGGGAGCCTTCGAGCTCCGATCATCGTCTCGATGAGCCCACCAAGTTATCCCTCAGCATGGTTGCATCCCTGCAGAGCCCGCTTCCGTTTCGCCTAGCAAGGTCATTGTAGCTCAGGTCGGCCTCCTCACCGTTCATGTCGGACGTGTTCAGTTAGCTACCGATACAGTGGGTCTTTGCAATTTTGCCCTTCCAGAAATTCGCTTGGCACGCGCTCCTTTCCCCAGATCTTTTGCCCCGCCCGCCTGGGGTGTTTAGAAAAGTGCCCGTTTCTCTCAGCGAAGTAGAGGCCGATGGCATCCTTGGCGGCCTCGATCGAAGGGTAATCGCTGTTATGAATGATTGCTCGGGCCATTCCGCTAAATACCGACTCGATTACATTCAGGAACTGTGCTCCGGCGGGCAGTGGAGCGGTTTTTACGATGGGATAATGATCTCGTGCTGCTTCCTGATTAAGCTTTTCTAGGTGAGCGAGCAACGTCTTCGAAATGTGCCACGAAGCTGCATCCCAAGATAGATAGATCGTGCGGCAAGTACGGTACTCAGCGCGCAGGAGATCCGCCATCTTGATCATTTCCTCGGTATTCTTTGCGCGGGAATAGAAATGGGTCACCTGGTTCCTTGATAGCTCAAGCGCGGCGGTAAGGATCATCCAACCTCTTGACTTCTGCCACTGCGGAACCACATACTCCTGGCCCGGAGCAACTCGCTTTACTCCGCCCTTTTTCTTCACCGCGAACGGCCCATATTCGTCGATTGAGAAAAAGGCTTCGTCTTGGCCGAGTTCGAAAAGGATCTTCTTGACGCCTTCCACTTTGCGCCGGTACTCAGGATCGGTGCTAGTCAGTACGACGCGCGCACTGCGCCACTTATAGCCGGCGTTTTTGATGATCGTGCGAATGACATCCTTACAAAGGGACAAGCCTTGCTCTCGCAAAACGTGTTGCAGATCTGCCATTCTCCACGTGGTTCGGTTGATTCCGTATGTAGGCGGTGGCGTGTGGAGTAAGGAAAAGATCGCCTCCTTGTTGTTCTCCTTGTCAACCTTGATCGTGCTCGGGATTTTTCTGGCCATCAGCAGTTCTTCTCCGCCCTCGTGGTAGCGCCGGCAATACTTCAAAACAGCGGCTCTGGAGATGTGGAGGAACGCGCACACGTTGGTGAGGCTGATCCCTCTTTCTCGGGCCAACACGGCAAGTGCTCGGTTGCGAACCGGAAGCCGTTCTTCTACAACTGCGGTCAGAAGTTCGTTCAAGCCCGAGAGCTCACCAAGTTCCCTGGCGACTGCATCGAGGGACACCGCCCCCTGGAGCACCTTCCGCATCCAATCGAACGCCGATTGCCTTGCCCTTAGCCTCACCGCCCCGCTAGTTTCCTTAATGGCGAACGGGGCAAGTAAGTGTTCCAACCTTTTTAGATCGAACTGTGGCGGGCCACCACGGGACATGACGCGAAGAAGCTTAATCGCCTCTGTTTTCGGCACAGACTGAATGAGCTCATATGCGACCTGGGCAGGGTCTTCGGACTCGAAAAAAGGCTGACTCACCGCAATCAGCGAACGTTCGGTATTCGAACCGCTGGCCATTCGGTGGCGTGCTTCCCGCACGTAGTCCTTGACGATTGAAAAGCCGCCTGTAAATCCGCGCCTTTCCTTTAGCCATTCCCATATCTGGCCGGCAGTGTGCTGTTGCTTCTTGGGCTTGCCGTGGTCTTCCTTTATGATTTGATCGATCAATCCCAAACACGGCCCCAGTTTAGGTCGATCGACCGTTTTCCTTCTTCGATATCCCGGAGGAATGGGGAACTCGATCATCTTCCGAACCGTCGTCCGACAGATTCCAGTTTCCCGCTCGATCTGTCGCTTGGAGACACCTCCAGTGAGCACGCGCCGGCGAATCCTTGTCCATTGAGCCACGTCTCTGTACATCGATTGACCTCCCAACACGATTTGACGTGGGCTGCACGGTTTTCATGCCGCCTGTTGCCGGCGCAGCTGCCGCTGCCGGCGGGCCTCCTCTAGCTTCCCATCCCGGGCGGCGAGAATCTCAACTTGACGGCCCGCGAGCATGTCCTGCGGGGTCACGTAACCGATCGCGCTGTGTAACCGCACCGTGTTGTAGTGATCCACATACCGCTGGATCAGGCGCCGCGCATCCTCCGGCGTCAGCGGCGTTCCGGGCCGGATGCACTCTCCCTTGAGCGATTTGTGCCAGCGTTCGATTTTTCCGTTCGATTGCGGATAGTACGGCGAAGTTCTCACATGCGTCATGCCCGAGATGCGGATAAACTCTTTGAAATCCTTGGCGATGAATTGCGGGCCGTTGTCGGAAATGATCCGCGGTCTGGCCTCTGGGTGCTTCTCCTTGGCCGCCTGGAGAATGATTTCGATGTCGGCCTCCGTCATCGTCTCGCCCAGATCCCAGTGCACGATCGCGCGGCTGAAACCGTCCAGCACGCTGCACAGATAGTAGAACGTACCGCTAATATTGATGTAGGAAACATCGATATGCCAATGCTGGTGCGGCTGCTGCGGTTGCTCGAAGCCGGTCCTTTTCTTGGACGGCTTCTGGCTCCACTTCCGCAGCAGCCCCGCCCGGCTCAACACCCGCCACACGCTGGCCGGGCTAGCCGCCACGATGTCGGCGTCCAGCATCATGAAGGTCAGCCGCCGGTAGCCCTCCAGCGGGTTCTTCAGATGGAACCCAACGATCGCCTGCTTCTCCCAATCCTCCAGCCAAAAATCCCGGGGAACCCAACCGTTGTGCTCGTTAACGCGACCGTAGCGCTCTCGCCAATCGTAAAACTTGCTGCCGGTCACGCCCAACCATCCAACGAATCGTCCGGCGCCAATCTCGCTGGCCTCCGACCAGCGCCGCACGAAATCCACGATCTGGTCCCGCACGTCGTGCGGCACCCAGACCCCGTTCAGAGCTCCCCAAGTTCTTTTTTTAGCGCGATGTGCTCCGCCATCAGTTCCGCCAGGACCTCGTCCTTGCGCTGGATCTTCTTCTGCAGGAACTCGATGCGCTGTTCCCCCTGATGGTCGGTGCGGGCTTTGGCCTGAAAGGCGGCGGCCCCGTTCTCGAAGAACTCTTTTTGCCAGCGGTAGAATACCGTCGGCTGCAGCCCCAGTTCGTCACACAGGGCTGAGACAGCCGTTCCTTCCAGCAAATGCCGCCTCAACACGGCGACCTTCTCTTCTGCGGTGTAATGTTTCCGTTGTTTTTTCACGCGTTCTCTCCGTTATCTTAACGGCAGAACGCTCTCTCCATTTCCAGCTGAGGCGGAACACACGCGTAATACATAGTTTATAACTGCTCTTCTGCTGTGGGTGCATTGGACTCCGGCTTCACCAAAGTCAGTCCTGGAAAGTACGGCAGTGATCGGCACCGAATCTCAATCCGCGAGATGGCGACATCCCGTCAACTTGGATTGTTTCCGAGTCGACCATCCGGAAACACCCCCGCCAACCCACTCCAAATGAGACCGTTATGGGAATTCCTATAGCGATGGGTGGACTGCCCGAGAAGTGCACCGAAACACACCTGTGTTACAGGTTGGCTCCGACTCGGAGGGTGCACCACCCACTTCTCATAAGTACTAGTACAATCTCCGGCGCAGCGCTGCCCAAACTTAGGTCGCAATCGAGGCGATACCGTAGTATATTGGCTGGACTGGAAAACCAAAATGGAGGCCGGTGATTTAATTGTAGGACAGGCCATGAAAACATTATTTTCGTATCTTGTGATCGTCGGGGCGGGAATCGCGCTGTTTGCCCAGCCTAGTCAGGCTGATCTTATTACCTTGAGCGGCATTCTTGATGCGTCACAGGTCGTGGATGGCGGCGGCAGTACATCGACTGCCACAGGCTTTGGCACCGTAACCATCGACACGACCCTTTTCACCATCACGACCGATCTCAGTTGGAGCGGGCTGTCCGGTCCTGCTGATCGGTCACATCTGCACGATGCTCCTGAAGGTGTGAGCCGCTTCACTCCGCCAAACGACATGTTCTTTCACGAAATTTTTTATGATGATACGTCTGTGCCGCTTAGCGAACAGGTGCCCTGCGGCTCCGGTTTATCACCTGTCGGCCTAACCGACTGCGCTCCACCGACGGGAACTGCATATAACGTCCTGCAACTGAGTGTCGGTGATGGCTATGGATTCCCGGACTTTGCGTCCCTGACAGACGCATTTTTGCGCGACGGCGTGTATATCGATATCCATACACAGCTTTATCCGGCGGGGGAGATTCGGGGACAACTGCTGGCTCCGGTCCCCGAGCCCGCCTCGCTCGGAATGTTCGGCGCCGGTCTTTTGGCACTTGGCCTTCTGCGTCGCCGCGCCAAAGCTTAGCGCAGCAAGGTCTTCAACATCGCGCCTTGCTGTTGGACAGGCTGCCCTGCTAATTCCTTAAGACTGCAAGCTGCACCTCATGAGCCGCGCGGCGCCGCCGACCCGGAAAAGCGGCTCGCAGATCTCATGTACGAACAGGTAAAGCGTCGGACAGGACTCCAGGCGCCATCTGCTGGCTGTGGAGCGGATTGGGAACGACGCGCCATTCGGAAGTTGGGCCGTTCGGTGTCAAGTTGCCGGATAACGCGCGTTCGTTTCATGTGGCTCGCGCACCATGGCGTCCCACGCGCCGGATACGATCAATTCCGGCCTCTGCCGCATGTAAAATCTCTTCATGGTATTCACCAAGCGACTACGCGAGGGAGTTCGTCGCGGAGAAATCACTTGCCGGCTTCGATCCGCTGGATGCCATCACGTTACGCCAACCAGTACCGAACTATGGGCAGGCGCTTCACGCACCCATTGCCAACCTCCGTATCGGCGTTCCGCGCGAGTACTTTTTCGAACAGCTTCATCCAGATGTTGCAGCTGCCGTAGACTTGGCCATCAACCTTCTCAAGACCAAGGTCCGCACGGTGAAAGAGGTGAAGCTCCCGCTGTTTCACGGCGCTAACAACGGCACCTACGACGTGGAGTTGTACCATTACCAGAAGCCCTACTTCGACAAGAACCCGGGGCTCTATCATCCCTGGTCGCAGCGCCAGATGAATGAGTTGAAGAAGGTCGAAACCATTCCCTATGTCGAAACGCTGAAGCGTGTCCGCGAATGCCGCCGCGACATCCGGAAGACCTTTGAAGAAGTGGACATTCTTTTAGTGCCGACCATGCGGGAACCGGCGCCGCTGATCAGCGAAACGGAAAACGAGACGCATCAGCGCCTACCTAGCAATACCTCGCCCTTCAACCACTTCGGCACACCGGCGCTGACGGTTCCTTGCGGCTTCTCGCAAAACGGTCTTCCAATCGGGCTTCAGATCGTCGGCCCCGTGTTCGGCGAGCCTGTCGTGCTCTCGGTCGGTTACTCCTACCAGCAGGCCACCGAGTGGCACCGGAGGTGGCCGCCCATCGTCATGAAGCTCGGCTAGTGAACCGTCCCTCAGTGCGCCGTCGGGTACTTGATCCCTAATTCGAACAGGCACTCGCAGGTCTTCCGTGTAATTCGCCAGGGTGAAGTGGACACTAGGTCCATTCGGGAAATTCGATCGCGCTAAGCCACATGACGGGTAGCCGACTTTACAGGCAGTGGCCGAGCCGTTCATAAACACTTCGGCGTCGGGCGGGATCTGGGGCTTCGGCCTTGCCGACGTCAGTGATGGGGCGCGATGCGGTTAAGTGACGTCGTGTGCGGTGGCCCGCACACACGCGTTACTGCCTCTTGGCGAATACACCAAGCCAAAGTGCCTTTCCGGCAGGTACGGATCGGTTTTCCTGCTCAACTAGTTGGAATCCCTTCTGCCCGAGCAAGCGTTGAAACTCACTGATGTCGATCAGCGCGAAATCCTGCTCAGCTTCTGCATCGACGCCCGTACGGGGCTCTCGTGGCGGAGTTCAATAAGCACCCCGGCTGGTATCTGATCCCGAAAGCGAAGTACACTTGACGTCAGCCGGTAGCAAACGTCGCCCCCTCAATCCCCGTTGGAGCGTCTTTGATGAGCGCAGCAGCGATTTGTCGGAGCTTTTGTTCTGCCGCTTGCTCCTCGGCTAACGACTCCTTGAACAGGGTCACTACGTCCTTTGCGCCCAGTCGCTGTGCCAAACTAATTGCAGTCTGATAGCCTGCCATTTCGTAATGTTCCACGCGACTACCCGCCCCGATCAGACCGAGGTCCAAGACGGTAACATCCCCCTTCTCTTCCAGGGCTTCGGCACCTTCCTTGATGACGCCTTCCATGCCCTCGCACTTTTTTCCACCGGGCATGATTTCGAGCAGCTTCGCAACTTGTTCGAGGCGAGAGACGTGCCCTTCTGTTTCTTTGAGGTGGTGTTTAAATGCCACTTGGAGCGAGGCGTTATTGGAGCCCTTAGCCATCTTAGGGAGGGCTTTGGTCAGTTGCTTCTCCGTCGAGTAGAGATCCTTGATTTCGTCTTCCAGCAAGTCTTTGATTGATTTTTTATCAGCCATACTCTTAGCCTTTCTTGGTTGAGGAACTGCTTTCGAGGTCGAACCATCGCCTCGTCCGCGACGGGCGTCGGGGACATGGGGCAAATCGTAACCGAACGGGTGCAATTGGAAAACAAAAGGCCGCCAACCAAAGGTAAGAGAGGCGGCCCTAAACGTAGCTGAGAACGACTCTAAACCTTGCCCGAAGCAGTGCCAGTCTGCACACCGTGTGAACTGACCGCTTTTTCCCCGGCGGAGGAGATATCTTCCGCTCCGGTCTGCTTCAGCAGATCCTTCGCCCTGCCGATTTGGTCGGACGTTTCGCAATGCACCGATAACAACACGCCACCGTCTTTGACTCGACCTTCATACCGCTTGGCCTCATACTCCGGAATGCCCATCCCGACTAGCGCTCCGATCAGCCCCCCAACCGCCCCGCCCACTCCCAAACCAGCAAGCGAAGCCACGATCGGACCGGCCGCAATTAACGGACCGACTCCTGGAATGGCCAAGGCACCAATACCGGCCAATAACCCTAGAGTCCCACCCACAACGCCTCCGGTGGCCACGCCGGTGGTTGTTCCCTCGGGGGCCTTGGTGTTTTTCTCGTGTGCGAACTCTTTAGAGCTCTGAGTGTCGGGTAGTAGAACCGAAATGTCGTTTTGCGAGAATCCCGCTGCGAAGATCCGATCAACGGCACTTTCTGCCTGAGCCCTGCTCTTGTAAATGCCGAATACCTTGATTCCGGGCTTTCGCATCTCGCAGTTGATTTCACTGAAGCGCGCATGGGGTTCGATCGCCACCGAGTTCATCGCGGCAAAGAAGTCGCCCGAGACGCTCAAGGCGTTCATCAATACCGTACTGGCGGAGTTGTGGGAAGAGAACCACGAAGTGCCGACGGATGCGCGGGCGTTGTGGAATCGCTGCGAGCCGTTTGCATCGGAGGCGCCGGACAGTGTCGCGCTCATCACCGCGGGAGTGGACGTGCAGGCCGACCGCCTTGAAGTGGAGATCGTCGGCTGGGGGCGCGACGAGGAGTCCTGGTCGATTGCTCATCATGTGATCCCCGGTGACGTCATGCGTAACGAGGTGTGGGATCACCTGGAAGGATTGCTCCTGGCCGAGTATCTGCACGACTCCGGTCACCCAATACGGATCGTTGCGGCGTGTATCGATTGCGGATTCAAGGATGCCACCGTGCTGCGGTTCACCCGCGACCGTTATGCGCGCCGTGTGTATGCGGTGAAGGGACGCGCGGGCGAGTCTCCGATCTGGCCGCGCAAGCCGGGGCGGAAGAACCAGACTCCGTTCTTCATGATCGGTGTGGATGCCGGAAAGACGGCGCTTTATGGCCGGCTGAAGATCCGGGAGGTCGGGCCGGGATATTGCCACTTCCCGCTTGGCCGCGACCAGGAATATTTCGATCAACTCACGGCCGAGAAGAAGTATACGCGATATCACAATGGCTATCCCAGGCAGGAGTGGCGAAAACCTCCCGCGGCGCGGAACGAGGCGCTGGACTGCCGGGTGTACGCTTACGCGGCACTACACGCGCTCTACGCGAGCGGTTTGAAGCTGACCGTCTACTGCGATCAATTTGCGCAGATGACGCGCCCGCGGCCCAAGCAATCCGAGCCGACTGAATCCGAGGGGCGCGCTCCTGCCTCCTCTGAGCGCGCGGAAAGATGGATACCACGGCGTGATTGGTTTGGGCGACGTTGACATGGCTCTGACGATTCAATAGGCTGCTGGACGCGGCCACCTTTTCGGTAACGGGCGGACTGATCGGGTTGTTGGACGAGGGCTTTTACCGAGAGCTAACGGTGGCGGATGCATTACCCGGCGCAGTCAAGCTACTCCGGTTGTCGCAACACCCGCACCGACGCACGTTCCCGAATGACCCTACGCTGTTCAGGATTGAACTCCATACGTCCGGCTGGATCGTATTGAAAATCGGTTCTATCCCAGATGGCTTTCATGATTCCGGCAGAAGAGTGCTCAGTCGATCCGAGGAGCAGGTGCCCAATCTCGTGAGCCATGACATGCCCCAGCATCCTGGGAGCCGTGATAATAACGAGTTGGGTAAGCTGTTCAATCCTGTCATAGAAGATGGTGGCGTGTACGCCGATTTGTGCGTCTGGCAATGCGAATCCTAGAGCGCCGGGAAAAGCGCTGGCCGGATCCCCGCGCCTAATGCTAACGACAAGGTAATTCCTAGTGTCAGGCTTGGGGTGCTGCCCTTTGCCGTGGCCGGTGTGATCGAAGGCGCGCGCTTCCGGCGAGTCGGCAGGCCCTTGCTGCCAGACAATGTCCACGGCCGCGGTGGCGAGGATCCTCGTAGCTTCCTCCGCAGCGCGATCCAAAGTCTGGGGCGGTACGCCCGCCAGATTATACAGACGTATGCAAAGGCACGGCTTTGGGACTACTTCGGAAAGGTCGCACTGCGCGACGGACTGCCGGCTTGCCGCCGAGATTGTTCCCGACGGCGAGAGCCATCCCAGAGTCAAGAAGAAACTGAAAGCGAGCCAGGCTCCGGATATCCGGCTCCTCGATCTCGCGTCTGCCGTGCACATTACGAGACGCGAGTTTGGGTCCGGCGAAGGGGAAGTTCAATTCACGGGGGCTCAAATGTGTCCGGCGGTATCGCTAATGTATCTCAAAGCATAACGGTCTGGTTTTTAAAGGGTTAGATTGATAAGTCAAAATCAGGCGGTCTTTGGGTGAGCCAAGAACGAGTGATATAATTCGCACCAAGTTCGGCCCTCAAAGGGGGGCAGGCCATGACCAGTCAGCCGCAAACTCCTCGTGTGGTTCGCTTCGGTGTATTCGAAGTGGATCTCCGGGCACGCGAATTGCGCAAAGGCGGTCTGAAAATCAAGATTCACGACCAGCCCTTTCAAGTTCTGGTCGCCCTACTGGAGCACCCGGGGGAGATCGTCACTCGGGAGGATCTGCACCAGACAATCTGGCTGGCCGACACTTTCGTGGACTTCGACCACGGCCTCAACACGGCAGTCAATAAGCTGCGGGATGCGCTGGGAGACTCGGCTGACAGCCCGCGTTTTGTCGAAACGGTTCCGCGGCGGGGCTATCGGTTTCTGCCGTCGGTGGAAGTACGCGCGGGCGGAGCTGCCGCTCTACCACCCGTGCCGGTAATCTGCGAGAGCAGTCCGGACTCTGGTGGGCCGGTACGGCCGTCTGTGGCCCCCGCCTGGAGCCGGAACCGAAGAATCCTAGCCTGGACGCTTTTAGTGGTGTCGCTCGCATTCGTCGCGGTGTTCTCGGTTCCCGTCTTCGAACGACCTAGATGGAATCTGGCCGGGCGCTTTCAGATACCAATGCCGGACAAGATCATCTTTGGATCGGACGACTTGGACGTCGCGGTAGTGTCGCCGGACGGCCAGCGTGTAGTCATTTCTGGAGTCGCTCCGGACGGTAAGAGGCATCTCTGGATCCGTGCCCTGGATTCTATTACGGCTCGACTGCTGCCGGGAACAGAGACGGCTCTTTTGCCCTTTTGGTCGCCTGACAGCCGGTTCGTGGCTTACTTCCATGGATCGGAAAATAGCCTCAAGAAAGTGACAGTTACGGGCGGACCGCAAATGCCACTGACGCTTTGCAAGTTAACTCAGGCTGGTCTGGGAGGAGGTACCTGGAACCGGGATGGCACAATCGTGTTCGGTGAAACGCCATTTCTATATCGTGTTCCTGCCGGGGGCGGCGAAGCGAAGCGCGTCCTGACACTCGACGAGTCGCGGCAGGAGAGAAGTCACTCATTTCCCCAGTTCCTGCCGGATGGACGGCATTTCCTGTATCTCTCGCGGAGCGCTAGACGGAAAGCTGGAATATATGTCGGGTCACTGGATTCCGCAGAGACCCGCCTGTTGCTCCCCATCAGATCGAACGCGCAGTATGTGGCGCCCGGCTTTCTCCTCTATGGTCGGGAGGACACGCTGCTGGCCCAGCCCTTCGATGTCAAGAAGCTCCGTCTAACGGGCGAGCCATTCAAAGTGGCCGAGCAGGTTGACCGCGCAGAGAATTTTCTCTACATTTTCTCAGCTTCCGAAACCGGAGTTCTCGTCTATCGCCCCATCCATCCAAATAAGTCTCAGGTCACCTGGTATGGCCGCGATGGAGCGCAACAGGCGACCGTTGGGGAGGTCGGCGTGTATGACGGTCTGAGCCTGAGCCCGGATGAGACCCGGCTCGCCGTCGAGCGGCCGGACCCAGCGGTCGGCGGAAGCGACATCTGGACGCTGGAGCTCTCCACCGGAGTCCTCTCGCGGGTCACGTTTCATCCGTCAACAGAGTCGGTGCCGATCTGGTCCGCCGACGGACGCGAACTGGTATTCAATTCAGATCGTAACGGCGAACTCGACCTGTATCGAAAGGCGGTGGGCGGGGCGGAAGAGGAGTTGCTGTTGGCCTCGGATTACTTCAAGTACCCAGAACAATGGTTGCGGGATGGGTCACTGCTCTTTCTCAGCGGCACCAGCGAGGGTGGTATGCACTTTGGTCGACTGCCGGCGGCTGGGACCAAACCGGAGATCTTGTTTCATACGGATCCCTACAAGGGAAGTGCCCGCGTCTCTCCCGACGGACGTTGGGTCGCCTACCAAGGCACGGAAACCGCACGCTGGGAGGTTTATGTCGCCAGGTATCCCGCCTTTACGGAAAGGCGGAGGGTTTCAAACGATGGCGGCTGCCAGCCGCAGTGGCGCAAAGATGGCAAGGAGCTCTTCTTTCTCGGCCTGGATGGAAAGCTGATGAGCGCCGCGGTGAAAGGTGGGTCAAGGCTCGAAGTGAACCGCCCAACACCCTTGTTTCAAGCGCCGATGCGGGTGGACACCTGGAATCGATACCAATACGCCGTCGTTCGCGACGGACAGAGGTTTATTCTTAACGCACCGGTCGATCAAGGCTCTCAAACATTCACCCTCGCGATTAACTGGACCGCCGGGCTGAAGCCGCAGCGCCCCTCAACCGTACTTGCTGCACCATGAGCCGACCAAGAGACGAGATCGTGTTTGAGTTGGCATCGATCATTCGGCTTTTTAAGAAGTCGTAACGCGACCGACTACCAGCCCTAAAAAATAGCTGTTGCGAAATCCCTTATGTCATTCCCTATCAAGTCGCGCACGGCGCCCAGCCACCAGTTTCGGCCGCAAGTGCCTGAAGGTTGAGGACGGAATTTGGACCTCCTCAGGCTGGGCTACCAGAGCTCAGAGGGGGATTCGATTCCAAACCCACTCTCTTCTCAAGTTAAAACCCGACGTTCGCGACAATTCCGCTTCTAACCTACTTATCCGGCTGGCCTCGGGTTCGACGGAGGGAAATCTCACCAACACGACAGGAGCCAGACAAGATGCCGGGTGTGTCCCCCCTGGGTGAACGCGTAAGACGACGCTCGGGCCGCCCATGAAGTGCTCTGTTGACGACTGAAACCGCAGAGTGCTAACAAAGAATTGAACGCTCGCAAAGCGTTCCCCAGTCGTCCAGAGCGCCGGCACGCGTGTGAATCTCCTTCCCGCAGTCGTACCCGTTGCTCCGCGTGTTCCCGAGCATCATGAACCCGTCAATACCTCTGTGCCGCCCTGATGGCAGCCCTTGCGCCAACGCGCAAGTCGGAGAAGGCGGACATGAATTTGGGACCGGGGGGTGGGGTACCTCGAATCCCTACGCTCCTTCGCCCGGAACCAGCGGGCTGCGTGCGTGTGAAAATCCGCAGGTTGCAGGGTAAAAGTGGCAGACACATTTATGGCTAAATCGAAAAACAAGAGTCAAGTCACTGAAAACGCGCAGCTTCCGAAGTGGCGCAACCGCATCGTTGGCCACGGCGAGGAAGATCCCGAGCAATTGCTCGCCAATCCGAAAAACTGGCGTATCCATCCGAAGAATCAGCAGGATGCGTTGGTCGGCGTCCTTACCGAGGTCGGTTGGGTCCAGGACATTATCGTTAATAAAAGGACCGGATTCGTGGTCGATGGGCACGCCAGAGTGGCCTTGGCCATCTCCGCCGGCGAGCGGGTGCCGGTCGTGTACGTGGATTTGAGCGAGCAGGAAGAGGCCCTGATCCTCGCGACGCTCGACCCGCTGAGCGCGATGGCGGCGACCGACGAGGATCTGCTGGCCGGGCTGGTGGGCGAACTGGAAGTGGGTGATGGGGCAGTCAAGGCGCTGTTGGCGGAGCTTGGCGGGGAGCGAATCAAAGCTGGCCTGACGGACGCAGACGCCTGTCCGGAGCCACCTGTTATCCCGGTTACGATTCCCGGCGACCTTTGGCTGATGGGGGAACATCGCGTGCTTTGCGGTGACTGCACCGACGCCGAGACCGTGAATCGCCTGCTGGGCCAGCGCAATCCGTTCTTGATGATTACCGATCCGCCGTACGGCATCGAACTGGATTCAGAATGGCGTGACAGGGCTGGACTAAACGGCTACGGACCGGCCGAGCCCAGCTATTTGAAACGCACTGAGGGCCATCGCAACACATCGATTTCGTCGGACACACGAGCCGACTGGTCTGATGCGTTTGCGCTGGTACCCAGTCTTGAGGTGGCGTATGTCTGGCACGCATCGAAGTTCACCCGCGAAGTGCTCGATGGCCTCCTGCGGATTGGATTTCTGCATCACCAGCAGATCATCTGGAACAAAGGCCGCACGGTGCTCACCCGAACCCACTATTGGTTTCAGCACGAGCCTTGCTGGTACGTCCGGAAGAAAAACGCACCGTGGTTTGGGAAGGCGGGCGAGAACTCGACGATCTGGGATTCACCATCCCCAAAATTCATCATGGGTGGCTCCAGGGAGGCAAAGTTCGACCATCCCACGCAGAAGCCACTGGAGCTGATGCGCAAGGCGATCGTAAACCATACCGTCAGGGGCGAGGCCGTTTACGATCCGTTCCTGGGAAGTGGAACAACGCTCATTGCCGCTGAGGTCTCCGAGTGCATTTGCTACGGCATGGACATCGATCCGAAGTACGTTGAACTGACCGTTCTCCGTTGGCAAGACTTCACGGGCAAGGAGGCAACTCTTGATGGCGATAACCGAACATTCGCGGAAGTCGCTCGAAGTCGAACTACGGCGGTGCAGAGCGGAGATCCAGTCGGCGCGGAGCCAGTTGCTCGATGGTCACCCTGACATTCAGGGACTGCTGCTCGCCTTATCCGACTGGTGCGAAGAGGAGCGCATAGTTCGTGGGTTACTCCGGTCCGCCACCGAAGCCGACAGCAATCCGGAAAGCCGAGGGCAACCCTGGCAAGCGTCCGTTCAACGACAAGGAGCCACAGCCGAACGTGGTCCGGCCGCGGATGCCGAAGCACCTGAATGAGCTGGCGAAGAAGGAATGGAGGCGCCTCTGCCCGCTGCTGGAACGGATGCGGGTGTTGACCGAGGCCGACGGCATCGCACTGGCGAATCTCTGCTTTGACTATTCGATCCTGATCCAGGCGCAGGAATCGCTTACGAAGACAGGTCTGCTGTCGAAGTCTGGCCGGTCGGGAATGATCCACCAGAGCCCTCTGCTCAATGTCGTCGCCGTGACGACGGATCGGATCTCGCGGGCCCTGCGCGAGTTCGGCCTGACGCCGGCATCGCGATCAAGGATTCAGATGATCGACGAGAGCGGAGATGACGATTTGATGGCGCTCCTTTCGCAGCCATGCGAGCCGCTGCTGCCCGAGGCGATTCGATGAACACCTGAATCGCCCGACCGTAAAAAAGCCGCCATCCCTTGCGGGCGTCGTCGTCGTACTGGTCGAGCCTTACTTGGCGATTTTGTAGACGCGCTCGCCGGCAACCAAAAACCGGCGCCTTTTTTGTCTCAGACGGGGTTTCCAAGCCACGCCAGTTGTCGTGAAGTTGTCGGGTTCGACTCCGAAATTACCCCCCAGGACGTTAAGTGACGTGAACGACCGGTGACGTCACTTGCCTGGTGCCCTATTTCGCCGCAGGCGCGCGCTTTTCATTGGTCAACCGTCGAGCAAAATCGAATCTAGTCTGATGCGTACATGCAACAACTAGCTACCCGGACCTTCAAATAGCCGAGCGTTTTTGTGAGTCTTCGGGGAAGGGGGTCCTTTTTTTGCCGCCGAATCCCGACAACTCCAGCCTTTGGGTCCCCTATTACCCCTTTAGGCGCAATCGGCAGGTCGCGCACCGCGGCCTCGTTCTCGATTTGGATGCGGATCATTTGACGAACGGATCAGCGATCCATATGCCGCGCCTGCAACTGCTGAACGAGCGCCGTGGATTTCCGATGGATTTCTGGATTCAAATGACCGAGCTGACCTCCGGCCTAGACCGTCCTGGACGCTCGCGACGCCAATGGCGGGAAATCGCGCTGACAACCTCGGACCGATATACTCTAAATCTGACCATGAATGACGATCAGCACAATGCGTCCTGAGACAGCGACTCCGGAACGCATCCCGGAACGCTGAAGATCGGCGCTTGGCAGCATGTCGCAGTGATTGTCGACGGAGGGCCCAGAATCATCTCCTTTGTTGTGAATGGAATCTTGAACGATGGCGGCGCAGTCCGGCGGGATGGATGGGGGCGCTTTCCCGCAGACCTCGGTGACGTAAATGGTTCCTCCACTGCACAGGTCGCTCCGGCCCTTTATGGGAAGATGTGGAAGGTTCGAATGTATGACCGTCATTTGCGCACGTCCGAAGCGATAAGTAACTTCCGGACGGGCTCTTGAGACAAGCCGCCCTCCACCCGCGCCGGCTGGTCACCCTGATGGCGGCTCTGTCCACCGCGAGCTATTTCGATCGCACGATTCTGTCGGTAGCTGCGCCGGTGCTCATGCGCGAGTTTCATCTCTCCGAGCCTGTCATGGGCACGGTCTTTTCGGCGTTTCTTTTGAGCTATACGTTGTGCATGCTCCCCGGCGGCTGGCTTGCGGACAAATGGGACAGCCGTGCCATTCTTACGGTCAGCTTCTTGGGCTGCGGTGCGCTGACCTGCCTGCTGGCCCTCGCCGGGTCAACTGCTGTCCTGGCGATCCCTGCTCTGCTGACGTTGCTTGTGGCTCGCTTTGGGTTCGGAGTGTTTGCCGCACCCCTTTTTCCTTCCTGTGCGAGGCTAATCACTACCTGGTTTCCGAGAGACCGCGCCGCAAGCATCCAGGGCCTGGTCACCGCGGGTGCCGCGGTGGGGAGCGCGCTTTCTCCAGCACTCTTTTCGCGCTGGATCGCCGAGTACGGCTGGCGCACGTCGTTCATGATCGCCGGAGTGGCGACGGCGCTCTTGTCCATGATCTGGCATGTCATCGTACGAAGAGCACCCGCACCACAGAGGGCGAAGCGCAAGCCGGGGAGCCGCCCGAGCATCGTGACCTTGTTGCTGCGCTCCTCCTTTCGCTGGCTGATCTTCAGTTATTTCTGCCTGTGCTACTTCGAATACATCTTCTATTACTGGATCTACTACTATCTCCGCGAGATCAAACACCTCAGTCTCGGCGAAACGGCTCTCGCGGTGACGATTCTGATGGCCAGCATGGGCATCATGACGCCGCTGGGCGGTTGGGTGTCCGATTGTATGGTCTCGCGTTTTGGGCCGGAGCGGGGCCCGGGCATTGTGCCGATTGTCGGATTGTTGTGCAGTGTCATCTTCCTGTTCTTCGGCGTGCGAGCACCCGTTGTATCGCACACCGTGATTCTGCTTTCCCTGGCGTTTGGATTTGCGACAGCCGCCGAGGGTCCTTCGTGGGCAGTGGCCATCTATCTGTCCCGTGAAGACGTGGGAACAGGGGGCGGAATTCTGAACACCCTCGGCAATGTGGGAGGCACGCTTGCACCAGTCGTCACACCGCTGCTGGCCACGAGGTGGGGATGGGCCAGCGGACTCTACGGCGGCGGTGTGATGGTTGTGTTATCGGTGGCATCCTGGCTTGTGCTTACCGCCAGGCGATATGCGGATTAATGAGAACCGAATCCGTGACTGCGCTTTTCAGAAGTAAGTCCGATACCAATCACGGACATCGTAGGAATCATTCACGACCGGGATTACCCACCATTTGTCGAACGCCGATGGCTCGCGGGCTGGATGGGTGTTGTCGAAATGGATCTGCCCATTCCTGTTTTGCTATAGTCGGTAACCTGCTTCGGATGACACGTCATGCACGGGTTCGGGGAAAGAGTGTGTGCGCAGAGGACAACTCAAGGAAATAGGGACGCTCCCCGCCAGCATGTTCTCACTCCCGATTTCAGCGACGATAATGGTGAAAAGCTCTGGGACGTCTCCCCTTTCAGAGGGCAAGTCAAAGTCCCAGCTTACACCCTGCATGATGGCAGAGCGGGTTGTTTCTCAAGTACATTCAAGAACGAGGACGCTATGATCCTGCCTGCCATTCCCGGTTGGGTAAGGCTGCTCGTATTAAGGGCGTGCTTGATTTCGTCGCTGGGCGCCGCGGAAAATGCTGCGTATCGCAACACGGCTCCGTCTGTGGCATACACTGGCTCGCGGGCCTGTGCAGGCTGCCATCCTAAGATCTACCGGGATTATTCTCGTACCGCTATGGGCCGTTCAATGACCATTGCAACACCTCCGGATCAGCTTGCAAATGGAACAGACACGGTCTCCGTGTTCAGTGAGAAGCTGAACCGCCACTTTGAATTCTCGCGGCAAGGTTCCGATCTATATCAGACCGAATATGCGTTGGTTAACGGGCGCGAGGTTTTCCGGGCGAGCCACAAGCTCGATTACGTACTTGGTTCTGGGACGAACAGCTACTCCTACATCGTCCGCCGCGGCAATTTCTTGTTCGAAGCGCCACTCTCGTATTACTCGCAAAAGAAAGCATGGGACCTTTCGCCCGGCTACGAAGTTGCCGACCGTGGCTTCAACCGCCCGATCGCAGCCGCCTGTATCGCCTGCCACAGCGGCCGGCCCCAGCCCGTGCGCGAGCCCACCGGTCTTTTCCGCGATCCCCCTTTCCTGGAACTGGCGATCGGATGTGAGAACTGTCATGGGCCGGGCACATTGCATGTGGCGGAGAGAGCAAGTGGAACGCACTTCGTTTCCGTGGCAGACAGCAGCATTGTCAACCCAAGGCGGCTGCCGAGCGGCTTGGCCGAAGACATCTGCATGAATTGCCATCAAGGCGGGGACACTCGGATACTGCAGCCCGGGAAAGAGTACTCCGACTTTCGTCCCGGTAAGCCGCTACATCAAACGCTGGCTATTCTGCGAATTCCGCTTGCCCGCGGCGGAGCCAGCAGTTCGGATCTGCTCGAGCACCACTTTTCGATGCATTTGAGCCAATGTTATCGCGCAAGTAGGGGCCGCCTGAGTTGCCTGACCTGCCATCAAATTCATGCCGGTCCGGCCTCCGCTGGGGCTGGGGCCGATTATCGGGCGCGTTGCCTCACCTGCCATTCGGAAACTAGTTGCCGGTTGCCGATGCCGCAGCGACTCCGCGAAACAGATGACTGCGTGAAGTGTCATATGCCGAAGCGGCAGGTACAGGGCATCTCGCATTCGGCGCTGACGAATCATCGCATCCTCGCACGCCCCGGCGAGCCGCTTCCGGAAGCCGCGTTCGCAGAACCCACACCGGGAACGCCCGACCTGATCTATTGGAATGTTCCCGACGATTCGAAACTCCAGGTATTGCCCCCTCTGATGTTGCTGCAGGCATACGGCGAACTGATGGGAAAGGAGTCGCGATATCAGGCTCTTTACCTTGCCGCACTGGATGGGCTGGCCAAGAGCGCTCCCGATGGACCGCTGGTTCAGGCGGCACTCGGCAGCAGAATGCTGAGAAGTGAATTCGGCTCCATTGACGCTGCTGTAGATCACCTGACCCGCGCCCTTGAGCTTGGTTTTAGTGCGCCCGCGGTTTATGCGGATCTAGGTGAAGCGCTGACCCGAGCCAAACGTGAGGAAGAAGCGGCTCAGACTCTTGAGCGAGGCATCCGATTGATGCCTTACGAGCCGGTACTCTACAAATCCCTGGTGCTGCGCTTTATCAATCTGAAGCGATACGCTGAAGCCAGAAAGGCGATGGAGCAGTACCTGGAACTCTTTCCGGAAGACGACTTCATGAGAGGTTTGCTCCTGAAGGTGGGAAATACGACTTCCTCCGGCCGGAGATGATGAGCTGACGAGAGCTTTATGCGGAAACCTGCGATAGCTGCGCTCGGAACCGCACTGACCGTATGCGGCGCTTCGGCATTCGGTCAGATGCCACCGGAATGCCACGGTCCCGCGGAGATCGAACGTGCCCTGGCAACACAGCCCTCCGCCGGTGCTTACAATGCTCTGGGCGCGTGGTTCGCGCGGCGGAATCAGGAAACCTGTGTCGTTGCGGCGTTCCGAAACGCCATTCGCTTGAGCCCAAACGCCGTGGAGGGCCACTTCAACCTCGCTCTGGCGTTGCGGCCCAGCGATTTGCGGCAAGCTGTCCGCGAGTTGGAGATGGCGGCGAAGCTGGATCCCTCGCGCCCGCAAGTCCACATGGCCCTCGGAATGGCACTTGAGGAGTCAGGACAACTGGCGGCCGCGGAAAGCGAGCTGCGGACGTCGCTACGGCTTGACCCGCAATCGATCCATGCGCTTCTTCACCTGAGTGCCGTGTTGATTGCTCAGAAGCGGCCATCCGTAGCGGTTCGCTACCTGAACCAAGCCCTTGCGCTCGATCCAACAGATCCCGATCTTCGGAATGCCCTGGCATCGGCCTATGCCGACATCGGCCACACCTCGGAGGCGATTGATATCCTGAGCAAGCTGGCCCAAGACAAGCCAGACTCCGCGCTTGCGCATTTGAATCTGGCTAGCATTTATGCGCGCGGGAAGCGTTTCCCCGAGTCGGCTGAGCAGTATCGCATCGCATTGCAGCTCGATCCCGGTAACGACTTGGTGCGCGTTTCCCTCGCGAAAGCCCTAATGGCCATGGCCAAGTTTGACGACGCCCTGCCGTTGCTTGAAGATTTTGCGCGCCGGAAACCAGATAACTTCGAGGCCCACTACCTGCTTGGAACCGTGTACCGCAATTTGGGGAACTATGAAGCGGCCGAAATGGAGAGCCGCCGCGCGGTGCAGATGAAGCCCGATGACTACGGTGCTCGCTACAATCTCGGTTTCATACTGGCGAAAGCAGGAAAACCAGCGGACGCTCTGCCGCATTTACAGAAAGCTTTGGAGTTGAACCGGGACTCCTCGGAGGTGCGGTATCAACTGGCTAATGTCCTGCGGGCCCTACACCAGACCGAACAAGCTCGGCAGGAGCTTCACACGTTCGAGCAGAAAAAACAGGAGAGCGCACAGGAGACAATGGCGGGCGTTTCCGCGCTGCGCGCAAATCGACTTCTGGAGGACGGAGATCTGCGGCACGCTATCGCAGGCTACAGGGAATCATTGAAAATAGATCCTAACAACGCCAAGACCTACTACGATCTCGCGCTAGCGCTGGGTAAGATGGGCGATCGCGCCGGGGAGCGCGAGGCGCTGGAGCGATCCGCGCAGCTCGATCCGCGCCTGACTTTGACGCAGAACCAGCTCGGGTTGCTCGATCTCGAGGACAACAACCTAGCTCAGGCAGCCGCCAGGTTCGCGGCAGCTCTATCAATCGATCCGGAATACGCGGAGGCACAGAACAACCTCGGGGTGTTATACGGCCAACAAGGCCGTTCCCGTGACGCGGAGGCGCTCTTTCGCCAGGCGGTTGAGAACAATCCCCGGTATGCGCAGGCGTTCGTGAATTTAGGCCTGATCCTCGCCAGCCAGGAAAAATTCGGCGAAGCCGCCAAAGAGATTGAAACCGCTCTTCAGCTCTCTCCCAGGGATCTGTCCGCACTCAGCGCGCTGGGAATGGTTGAGACCAAGCTGGGGAGGCAGGATGACGCGATTCAACATTTTCGCAAGGTCGTTGCATTGACTCCCAATTCGCCCGAAGCACATCTGAACCTCGGCATAGCCCTGGCCGATCACATGGATCTATCTGACGCGCTAGATGAATTCTCCACGGCAGTGCGTCTCCAGCCTGGCTCCGTCGCCTCGCGCTACAACCGGGGCCGCTGCCTGCTGGATCTGCGCCGTAACGAAGAGGCCAAGGCGGAGCTGGAAAAGGCCGTGCGGCTGGATCCGCGCAACACTGCGGCGCTCTACCTACTCGCCCTCGCCGAAAAACAGCTCGATCAGCTAACCCAAGCTGTTCAATCGGTACGTAAAGTGGTCGCGCTCGAGCCAACGAATGCAGATGCGCATTATCTGCTCGCGCAGATCCTCGCCAAAATGGGCCATGAATCCGACGCCGTCGCCGAGTGGAAGGCGGTGATCAAGCTGGATCCCGACCGCGGAGAAGTCCTCTATAACCTGGCACGTCACTTGAGTAAGAGCGACCCCACCGCAGCCAAACAATACCAAGAGCGCTTCACCGATTTACAGAGGAAACGGCAAATTTCAGAGCGGGCAGGTACGTTGCGCGGCTTTGCATTGGCTGCCGCCAAAGCCCGGGATTGGGATGAGGCTGTCGCGCAGGCCCAGGAAGCGGTTGAGGTTTGCGGGACGTGCCGATTGAAAGGCGACCTTCACAAGAACCTGGGGTTGATCTATTGCCGTTCCGGCGACCTCGAGAGAGGTGCGCAGGAGCTTCGCATTGCGCAAACCATGAGGCCGGACGATCCGGAGATTGCGAAATCGCTGCAGATCATTGAAGAGGTGAAAAGCGCACACCACAAATAGCAGATTGGAAGCAGTTCGACGGTTGTCGAGCGATAATGGGACTCCTCGATGATTCGCTCGCAGATCTTTCAGGATTGGTTCAGCACTCGCGAAATGCGAGAGACTTTTTCGGACCTCAACACCGTGCAGCAATGGCTCAATGCCGAAGCTGCGCTGGCTCAGGCGCAGGCCGCTAGCGGCCTGCTTCCCTCGCACGCTGCTGAAACCATAACGCAAAAAGCGGATGCGGCTTTGATCGCACTCGATTCACTCCGGGAGCAATACCACGTGGTTGGTTATCCCATTCTCCCGTTACTCAAAGTCTGGGAAGAAGAATTGGGTGAGGCCGCCCGATACGTGCACTGGGGCGCCACCACACAGGACATTACCGACACCGGCCTCGTGCTGCAGATCAAACAGGCTCTGTTTCCATTGGAACGCGATCTCGCCGGTCTAATAAGCACTCTGGCCGCTCTCGCCAGGAAGCACCGGCACAGCCTGATGGCTGGCCGGACACACGGACAACACGCCGTGCCCATCACCTTTGGGTTCAAAGCCGCCATGTGGCTGGCGGAACTGAAGCGACATCGCGCGCGGTTCGATGCTTTGAAACCCCGCCTTCTTGTGGGCCAGCTCGCCGGAGCTGGCGGGACGCTCGCCTCCCTGGGCGCTCACGGCGCCGGAATTCAGGCGGAAATGATGCGCCGCCTAGGTTTGGCAGTTCCGTCCATCGCTTGGCATTCCGCCCGCGATTCTTTTGGCGAGTTCGCCTGCTGCCTGGCCTTGCTGGGCGCCACGCTGGAAAAGATGGCGCACGAGGTCGAACTGCTGCAGAAGAACGAAGTCGCTGAGTTGTCCGAGTCGTATGAAACGGGCAAGGGCGCCAGCAGCACGATGCCGCAGAAGAGAAATCCTACTAACTGCGAGGCCGTGATCGCCCTGGGGCGCCTTCTGCGGGAACAGGTTCCCGCGGTCATGGGCACAATGACCCAGGAACACGAGCGTGATTGGTGGGCCATGCATATCGAGTGGAAGGCGATTCCCGAAATGTGCTGCCTGTGCGCCGCCGCGCTTGCCCTCTCCCTTCGTATCTTCGGCGGGCTTCAGGTGGACGAAGTTCGCATGCGACAGAATCTGCAGATCACGCGTGGGCTCATCTTGGCGGAAGCAGTGATGATGAGCCTGGCCCGGAAGGTCGGGCGAAACGCCGCGCACGAATTGCTGTACCAGATCTCGATGGAAGCCTTCACCGCTGGCAGTTCTTTCGAGGCAGCTCTTCAGCAAAACCCCGTTGTGCGAGATCATTTAAGCACCGAAGAGATTTCCAAACTGCTGGATCCTGCCAGTTACCTGGGACAGATTTCCGAGGCCGTGGACCGCATAGCGGAGGAAGCATGAGGCGGCGGCCCGCTGACCGGAGCCGATCGTGAACGGCGCAGCCATTGTGACTGGGGCCGGTCAGGGGATGGGCCGAAACTTCGCCCTGCGGCTGGCGCGGGACGGTTTCGCCATCGCAGCGGTAGACATCCAGGCCGAAAAGGTTCGGGAGACCGTAGCGTGCGTCCTTGCCAGGCAAGGAGCTGCCCGCGCCTACGTGGCCGACGTGAGCGACGTACCGGCGATCGAGCCTCTGGTAGCGGAGATCGAGCGAGACCTGGGCGCTATCGAAATCCTGGTCAACAATGCCGGCAGGATTAAGACCCAGGCGCTGCTGGATGTTACCGAACAGGACTGGGACCAGGTCATGGGTGTCAACGCCCGAGGCTTGTTCTTTTTGCTGCAGGCCGCAGGCCGGCGCATGGTCGTGCGGCGCCGTGGCAGTATCATCAACGTAGGAAGCGTCGCGGCGCGCAGCGCTCGGCCGAAGCAGACCGTCTATGGCGCCAGCAAGGCCGCGGTGTTGCACCTGACAAAATCCGCTGCCGCAGCCTTCGGCCCGGCTGGCGTGCGAGTCAACGCCATCTGTCCTGGGGTGATTGATACCCCAATGACCAAAGCCGTCCAGGCGGCGCGAACACCCGAGGAAGTCCGCCACATTTTGGAATCCATTCCGCTCCAACGTATGGCAAACGCTGACGAAGTGGCCGAAGTCGTCGCATTCCTGGCCGGCGAGCGTTCGAGCTACGTCAATGGCCAAGCCATCAACGTGTGCGGGGGAATCGAGATGGATTGAAGGTCAGACGCGCAGCAAGTCGCGGGCTTTCGCCGCGACCGTCTCGGCCTTGAGCAGCAGCGGCGCTTCTAAGGCGGGCGAAAACGGAATCGGGATATCGGGGTGCGTCAGCAGCGCAATCGGAGCATCGAGATCGAAGAACGAGTCCACGGCCATTTTCCCCGCCAGCATCTGCCCAAAGCCGGCGGTCAGATAGCCTTCATCCACGATCAGCACGCGGCTGGTTTTTTTCACCGAGGCCGCAATCGTGGCATAGTCGAGTGGCACGAGCGTGCGCGGATCGACCACTTCCGCCTGGATCCCGTCGGACTCCAGCAGAGCCGCAGCCGCCTGCGCCACACTGACGCTGTATGACGCTGCCACAATCGTAACGTCCCGCCCTTCCCGCACCACTGCCGCCTTCGATAACGGTGTGTACCCATCGGTCGGTACTTCCCCGGAGGTGAAGTACAACTGCTTGTTTTCCAAGAACAAGACCGGCTGGCGTGACTGGTAGGCGGCCAACAATAATCCTCTTGCGTCGGCTGGATTAGACGGCGCCACGACGGTCAGTCCTGGATAGTGCAGAAACGTGGCGTGCAGACTCTGGGAGTGCTGGGCGGCGGCTCCGCCGCGTGTGCCGATATTCGTTCGCACGATCAGCGGCACCTCCACTTGCCCACCTGACATGTACTTCAACTTGGCAGCCTGGTTGCAAATCTGGTCCATCGCGAGGACGGCAAAGTCCACGAACATGATCTCAACCACGGGGCGCAACCCGGAAATGGCCATGCCAACACCAGCACCCACGAGGGTTTGTTCCACTATGGGAGTATCAATTACGCGCTCCCTCCCGAATTCACGCAGCAACCCACGGGTGCATTTGAAGACTCCGTCATAGGGGCCAATGTCCTCGCCCAACAACAGGACACGTTCGTCCTTCTGCATCAACGTGCGCAATGTTTGGCGGATGGCTTCGCTATAGGTAATGTGGGCCATCTCACGAAGCGTCGGGGTCCGTCGTGACGGCCACGCGGGAATCCGCGGCGGAATATTCGGCGAGGCTCGGGACCGCCGTTTCCTCAGGATCGTAGGGTCCGGCGGGCGTGAAGTAGTCGCGTCCAAAAACCATGTCGGAGTAATTGCCGTCGGGAAGAGGCACACCTTTCGGCATCCGGAAGCGTTCGAGCGCTGTCGGATTCAGTTCGATCCCCAGACCCGGGCCCCGTGGCACGGCAACCTCCCCGTCCAGAACTCGCAGCGGCGTGATGAGCAGTTCATCGATGAGTGAATTCCCGGTCCGGTCTATTTCCACTGTGATGCCGTTTTCGAGCGAGGCGATCACGTGCATATTCGCCACAATGGCTACAGCGTCGCTCCAACTGTGTGTAGCGACGCGCAACCCGTACTGTGCGGCCAGCGCCCCGATGCGACGGCATTCCGTGATGCCCCCGGTGCGGCTGCAGTCCGGTTGCACGATGTCCACGATTCTTCGGTCCAAAAGCTCGCGGAAACCCTGCACACCGAACTCGTTTTCCCCCGCGGCAAGCGGAAGCCCCACGTTGGGGCGCAGTGCGAGATAGCTGTCGATGTCTTCTGGAGGGAACGGCTCCTCCAGCCAAAACACTCCCGCCGCCCGATAATCCGCTGCGATGCGCTCGGCTTGCGAAAGGTTGTACCGCGCGTTGCCTTCGATGAGCAAGCGGTTGTGCGGGCCAATGGTGTCCCGAACAATGCGCACAGCAGTCCGGTCGTACTCATGACTCCGCCCCAGGCGCATCTTCACGCCGCGGAAGCCTTCGGCCAGATGCCGCGCTGCCTCCCTCCCCAGCTCCGCGGGGTCATCCTTCCACAAAAGGGCACTCGCGTAAGCTGGCACGTACGGCCGCTTCCCGCCAAGCAATTCGAAGATAGGCTTGCCAACGGCCTTGCCCCGTATGTCCCACAACGCCGTATCAATGCCGCCCAGCGCAGAGACCGCCACTCCCTTTCGGCCATACCAGCGCGTCAGACGGTAGCAACGATCCCACAATTGCTCCACTTGCAGCGGATCTTGGTGCAGGAGCATCGGCTGCAAATGGTCTTCGATAATGGAGGTCACCAGACTGGGATGCGAATACACCGACCCCACTCCGGTAAGACCTGCATCGGTGTGGACCAACACCAAGCACGACAGACGTCCGTTGCAATAACCTCCAGCAAACTGGAACCCCTGGCCAGCAGGGTACTCATACCGTAGCGAGATGACTTCAATTTGCGTGATTTTCAAATCCGGAGAGTCCTTTCGGGCGAAGGTGCGTTGCGGGCCTCGGTCCGCAACACCGAAGGCGGAGTGCGCGGAGGAACAACCGCGAGAACGGGCACACCTGCCAGGCGCACGGCAACCCTAATCGAGAGTAAGTCCTTCAAGCACCGTCGTATTGCATTATCTTGCCCTGATTTGCGCTAAATTGCTCTAAATCTGCCCCGAATGGAACGCTCGGGAACGAGGGCCAGCCCGCTGAGCTTGCAGGACCCGGGGAAGTCGGGCTCGGGGTTGAGGTCTGCCAGGACATGCGTTAATGGTTTGCTTGACAGGGGCGGGTTTGTGTGTTCGAATCGCTTGGTTATGCCCCGAGGGCGAACGCCGTAGTATTGGGGGCGTGTAATCGTATGGGTTCTGACTTAGTCAAACTTTTTGTCAACCCGCAGTTTTCGGTTGCGCATGCCGTCAGGTCCTCCGCCTTGGGCCCCCATGCCCATTCTGAACA
>Ga0310810_10001279_pt1 | contig 26155 bp, 16 predicted proteins | sample NCmetagenome_FD_207641 | JGI IMG/M metagenome (GOLD analysis project Ga0310810, IMG submission 207641) | Soil microbial communities from experimental microcosm in Duke University, North Carolina, United States - NC | ecosystem: Engineered > Artificial ecosystem > Soil microcosm > Unclassified ...
GGTCCGTGCGTTGGAGATATCGACGATGAGCGTGCCGACCAGAATCGGCCGAGCCGTCGCCGACCCCCACCGATCACCGCCCAGGCCAAAAGGGCCCCACCCGTAGGTCGACCCGGTGATCTCGAGGTTGTGATCGAAATTCGCGCGGCAGGCGACGAGCACGTCGGGGTTGCCGCTCGGCTCAACCCGTGCCAGCCCCTTCGCCGCGAAGGCGTGTTCAGTCTGCTGTTGGAGCAGCGCGAGCCAGCCGCCAGCATCACGTTCGACAACCTATCGCGTATGGCGTGCGCGAACGCGCAGGACGGAATCGTCGGAAACGGGCGTTGTTGTCAAGGCCAGCGTGGGAGCGCCGCCCCGCAAAGAACCGCGACCTTCGCGCCGTGGAACCGGAGCGGCGCCCAGGACAGTGTCCGCGAGAGGTATCTGCGACGGGCGGGTGCCGACCCCGAGCGACGACGCGTGCAGATCCCACCAAGCGTGTGCCAACTCGGGACCCCACGCTTCCGGTGACACCGCCGCCGCGAGGCTGCGTTCCAGGGCTGCCGCCGAAGGGGGGCGCTCGGCCGGGTCCTTCGCAAGGCACTGGAGGGTGACCGCTTCGAGTGCCGGCGGGATGGCGAAGTCCGAGCACTTGCGGGGTGGCACGGGCGAATCGTTCACGTGCCTGAGAAGCGTCGCTACGGGGCTCGGCGCTGTGAACACAGGCCGTCCGGTCAGCAGGTAGTACCCGACGCAGCCGAGTGAATAGATGTCCGCGCGTCCGTCGATGGCCTCGCGACCGAGTGCGATCTCCGGCGCCATGAACTCGGGGGTTCCGGCGATCGTCCCTTCTTTCGTCAGCATGCGACGCGTGCCAGTCGGCTCGACCTTCTTGACCAGACCGAAGTCGAGCACTTTGACGAAGTCGTCATCGGGACCGAGCCGGCACATGAAGATGTTCTGAGGCTTGATGTCGCGGTGGAGCAGCCCCCGATCGTGGGCCTCAGCCAGCGAGTGGAGTACCTGCCGCAGCAGATAGACCGTGCGCGCGGGGGCCATCGGTCCGAAGGTCCGGACGTAGCGCTCGAGGCTGATGCCCTCCAGCAGTTCCATCACGTAGTAGAACGATCCGTCTTCAGCGACACCGAAGTCGTACACGTCGATGGTGTGGATCGAGCGGAGTGCGGCAGTTTCGCGTGCTTCCTGCTCGAACCGCTGCACGACGGCCTCCCGCGCCCCCTGGTTCGACCCCAAGAGCTCGGCGCGTATCAGCTTGATGGCCGCCGGTCGCGCCAACAATCGATGGCGAGCGCGCCACACCACACCCATGCCGCCCAAGCCGATCAATTCGACCAAGGCGTAGCTGCCGATGTCGCGCAACTGCTCCAACCGGATCCCGAAGCCATACACGATCCGCGCGCCGATATACGCGAAGATCGCGCACAGGTAGTTGGACGTGAGGTAGTAGATGGCAAACGCTATCGCACCGTCGCCGGTCAGCCCCGTGCGGGCAACCGACAGGCCGAGTGCGAGGGGGCCCATCGAAGCCGAGAGCAGGGACGCGATCAAGATCTTTCGCGGGGTATTGGGGACGAACAGCGGAAACATCAGGATCCACGGGCATTCGGCGGGCACGAACGAGGTGGGCACATCCAGCACGGACGGAGGCCCGGTCCAGAGGGTACTGCCGGCGATTCCGAACGCAGCCACCACCTGGAACACCAACCCGGCATCGAGGAGACGCGGCTTCGACAAGAGGCCGCTTCGCGACAGCAGGAACACCGCGATGCCGACGAACACTGCGATCAGCGTAAGGACGTCGGTGGCCCGAACCCCCGGACCGTCGGTTCCGGCCCAGATCAGGAGTTCCCGCCGGCCGGAGTAGCTGACCATCGCCGCAGTGGAATACAGGAGGCCGAGCCAGCCCAGACGCCGCGATCCCTGCGCCAGCAGCTCGGGCGGCAGCGAGTACGAGCTCTCGGAGTGAGCCGATGCTCGGGACCCGCGGACACCTAAGGTCGTCAAGGTCTCGGCCACGGCTCTAGCGTGTCCCTTCCGGAACGGCAGTCCGCGCCGGGCCGGAGAAGAAGCGGTCCTGTACCTCGGTCTGGTCGTACCAGTACAGAAAGCGTTCGGTGTCGGATCGGGTCCCCGGCTGCGACTCGCGCTCGCGTTGCTGTCGAGCGCCGTCCAGGAGCGATTGGCGCGTCCCCCCCACGGATGTGGACGTCGTCTGCGGGGTCGCGAGGGCGGGCGCCAGGACCGTCAGCCAGACGATCACCGCCGTGGCGCATGTCCCGAGGTGAGAGGGTCTTCGTCGCACGACATGGTGTGGGGCAAGGAACACGCCAACCGCGGCAGACGCGGAACAACGGTGGCGCACGCAGTTTGCGCGGTCGCGACCCCGCCGGCGTGTACGTTCCTCGACAACCTGCGTGGAAACCCACACTCCGGCCCATGCTCGCCGCCGCCGCGATCTTCGACGCTCTCTTGCGGACAGATCTCGGACGACAACTGACGTGTCTGGTCCATCACGTCGGGTTCGTGCGTCACGAGCGCCGACTCCAGACGCGAGGTCCTCGCCGATGCCACTAGGACGCAGTCTGCGCAGCCCCGAGCACCGTTCTGGGGGCGCAGGGGCCGACCGAGCGCCGGAAGCGCCGACCCGGCGTCGGTGCCCGTCGTGAGGAGGTGTGAAGCGGCGGTACGCACGACGACCCCACCACCTGCATTTCGACGGTCGGCCCCTACGCCGAGCAGGCGGATGTTCAGGAGCTACCCGCCACAGGGATGACGGAGGCCCGTTCGTCAATCCGCCGGGCGCCTCTGCTGCTCGACCGCGGCCAGCAGCGCGCGGAAGGCCTTTGCAAAGAGCTGGATGCCGTCGGCCAGCAGCGCGTCGGTCGTGTCCTTCAGCGAGATGCCGGCTTCGGCCAGCGTCCGCATGGTGTCACGGGCACCCTCGAGATCCTCGGTAAGGCTCGTGCGAGGACGCCCGTGATCGCGGAACGCCGCGAGCGTCTGGGGCGGCATCGTGTTGACCGTGTCGGCCGCGATCAGCTCCTCGACGTACAACACGTCACGGTAGTGAGGGTTCTTCGTTCCCGTGCTGGCCCACAGGAGCCGCTGCGTCTGCCCGCCGCGCTCGGCCAGGGCGCGCCACCGCGGCCCGCTGAAGATTTCCTGATAGCGCTGGAATGCGAGTTTGGCGTTGGCGATGGCCACCTTGCCGCGGAGCGCTTGCAGCACCCGCTGCTCCCGCGGGTCGTCCGAGTTCGACGGCCGCGCGTCGAGCGCTGCGTCGATGGCGGTGTCGATGCGGCTGACGAAGAAGCTCGCCACGCTGGCGACACGCGACGGATCGCCGCCGCGCGCCACCAGCGCTTCGAGACCAGCAATGTACGCTTCGGCAGCCCGCTCGTACGCCTCCCGGGCGAACAGCAGCGTGACGTTGACGTTGATGCCCTCCGCGATCAGCTGGTAGAGGGCGGCTATGCCCTCCGGCGTGCCCGGCACCTTGATCATCAGGTTGGCGCGCCCGACCGCGGCCCACAGCCGCCGCGCCTCCGCGAGGGTGCCCGCCGTGTCCGCGGCAAGCAGCGGCGACACCTCCAGGCTCACGTACCCATCGCGCCCTCCCGTTTCGTCGTACACCGGGCGAAGCACATCGGCGGCCTGCTGGATATCTTGTACGGCAATCCTCTCATACAGCGCGGTGGCGTCGGTCGACGCGGCACCGGGAGCCTCGAGGATGTCCGCATAATCGGAGCTGCCGGCGATGGCTTTCTCGAAGATGGCGGGATTGGAGGTCACGCCCCGCACCCCGTCCTCGCTGATCATTCGCTGCAGCTCGCCGCTCGCCATGAGGCTGCGCCGGACGTAATCGAGCCAGACCGACTGTCCGAGCACCTCGAGGGCCCGTAGCGGATTCTCGAGCGCTGTCATCTTCGCGACCCGGCGCAGGTGGCGGGCCTCGCCCGTGAACCTGGCGTTCAGGAACGCCTCCACCAGCTCGCGCGCCAGCTCGCTGCCGACCACGCGGCCGCCGAGCACCAGGACGTTCATGTCGTCGTGCTCGACGCCCTGGTGGGCGGAATACGTGTCGTGGCACAGGCCGGCCCGGATGCCGGGGATCCGGTTGGCGGCCATCGACGCGCCGACGCCGCTGCCGCACAGAATGATCCCCCGCTCGGCGCGGCGGTCGCGCAGCGCGGTACCGACAGCCGCGGCGTAGTCCGCGTAGTCGACGGCCTCGCGGCCATAGGTGCCGACGTCGAGCACTTCCCGCTGCTTCCCGGCGAGGAACGCCTTTAGTGTTTCCTTCAGCTCGAAGCCGGCGTGATCCGATCCGATCGCGATGCGCATCTCAACTCTCCCGCCCGGCCAGCCGCCGGGCTGTCTCCACGATGTTCTCCGGTGTGAAACCGAACTTCCTCTGCAGCTCCGCGAGCGGCGCCGAGGCCCCGAACGTCTCCATGCCGAGCGCCACGCCCGCCGGGCCGACATAGCGCGCCCAGCCCAGGGTCGCTCCGCTCTCCACCGAGACGCGTGCGCTCACCGAGGAGGGCAGGACGTGCTCGCGATATTCCGGATGGTCCCGGCAGTACCGCTCGAACAGCTCCCACGACGGCATGCTCACCACCCGCGTCCTGATGCCGTCCGCCTCCAGCCGCCGATGCGCTTCGACGCACAGGCAGACTTCGCTGCCCGTCGCCAGCAGCAGCACCTCGGGGGCTCCGTCCTCTGCGTCGAGCAGGATGTACGCGCCGCGCTGCACGCCGTCGGCAGGCGCGCAGCGGCGCCGATCGAGCGTCGGCACGGCTTGCCGGGTCAGGACCAGCGCCACCGGCTCGTGGCGGCGCTTCATGATCACATCCCACGCCGCGACAACTTCGTTGGCATCGGCCGGGCGCAGCGTGATGAGTCCTGGAATCGCCCGGAGGGACGCCAGTTGCTCGATCGGCTGGTGGGTCGGCCCGTCCTCGCCAACCGCGATCGAATCGTGCGTGAAGATGTGGATCACCGGCAGCTCCATCAGCGCACTCAGCCGGATGGCCGTCCGCCCGTAATCGCTGAAGATCAGGAATCCCGAGCCATACGGCCGGATCTTCGACAGCGACAGGCCATTGAGCACCGCGCCCATGGCGTGCTCGCGGATACCGAAGTGCAGGTTGCGGCCGCCCGGCGTCTCCGCGCTCAGGTCGCCCGCCCCTTCGAATGTCAGGCGGGTCTTGCACGAGGGCCCCAGATCGGCCGACCCGCCGAGGAGCCACGGCGTGTTGCGGGCCAGGGCATTCAGCACCTTGCCGGAGGCCTCGCGCGTCGCGATGCCCTTGTCGTCGGCGGGAAACAGCGGCAACCCTTCCTCCCACTCGTCGGGCAGCTCGCGGCGCAGCATGCGGTAACCGTGGTCGGCCAGCTCCGGGTACTCAGTGCGGTACCGCTCGAACATTTCCCACCAGGCGCCGTGCAGCGCCGCTCCCCGGGCACCGAGTCCGGCCTGGAAGTGCTCGCGGACGCCGTCGGGAACGAGGAATGCCGCGTCGGGCGGCCAGCCGTAGCGCTGCTTCGTGAGGCGGACTTCCTCGGCACCGAGCGGTTCGCCGTGCGCGGCGCTCGTGTCCTGCTTGTGCGGCGCGCCGTAGCCGATGTGGCTGTCGACGATGACGAGCGTCGGGCGGTCGGTCGCGCTGTCGAACGTGCGGAAGGCGCGCTCCAGCATCTCCAGATCGTTGGCGTCCCCCACCCGGGTGACGTTCCAGCCGTAGCCGATGAACCGGGTCGCCACGTCGTCGCTGCAGGCCAGCGCGGTGTTCCCTTCGATGGTGATGTGGTTGTTGTCGTAGATCCAGCACAGGTTGCCGAGCCCGAGATGACCGGCGAGCGAGGCGGCCTCGTGGGAAATGCCCTCCATGAGGCAGCCGTCGCCGCACAACGCGTAGACGTCGTAGTCGAACAGCTCGAACCCGGGCCGGTTGAAGTAGCGGGCGAGCCATCGCGCCGCGATCGCCATGCCGACGCTCGTGGCCAGTCCCTGTCCGAGCGGCCCGGTCGTCGTCTCGACCCCAGACGTCCACCGATACTCGGGATGGCCCGGGCACCGGCTGCCGAGCTGCCGGAAACGCCTGATGTCGTCGAGCGTCACCGCGGGATCGCCAAGCGTCTCGTACTTTGGGTTCACGGTCCTGACGCCCGTGAGGTGCAGCATCGAGTAGAGGAGCATCGAGGCGTGCCCCGCCGACAGCACGAACCGATCGCGATTGGGCCAGATGGGATGGGCCGGATCGAACCGCAGCCGCCGTTGCCACAGGCAATAGGCAACCGGCGCCAGCGCCATCGGCGTACCCGGATGGCCGGAGTTCGCCTGCTGCACGGCGTCCATCGACAGGGTCCGGATGGTGTTGATGCACAACTGGTCCATCGCGTCGCCGGTGAGGACCTCGTTCGGCGCAGTCGGCGCCAGGACATCGGGCCGGGTCATGACATGCTCTCCTGTCAGTACGGCCACACCCAGTCGGCAATCTCGGGCCGATCGGTGCCGTGCTCGTGGGCGTAGGCCGTGTTCTCGATAATCGCGTCCCGCATCTCCTCTCTCAGGTGCGCGGCGGTCGTGCTCAGCTTCGGCACGCGATCGATGATGTCGATCACCAGGTGGAAGCGCGACGTCTCGTTGAGCATCGCCAGCTCCATCGGCGTGTTGATGTTGCCCTTCTCCTTGTAGCCCCGGACGTGCAGGTTGTCGTGGCCCTTGAAGCGGTACGACAGCCGATGGATCAGCCACGGATACCCGTGGAAGCTGAAGATGATCGGTTTGTCGGTCGTGAACAGGGCGTCGAACTCGCTGTCCGTGGATCCGTGCGGATGCTCGGCAATCGGCTGCAGCTTGAACAGGTCCACGACGTTCACGAACCGCAGCTTCAGGTCGGGCAGCTTCTCCCGTACGATCGCGGCGGCGGCCAACGCTTCCATCGTCGCGACGTCGCCGCAGCAGGCCAGCACCACATCCGGCTCGGCGCCCGCGTCGGTGCTGGCGCGGGCCCAGAGGCCCATCCCCTTGGTGCAGTGCACCACGGCCTCGTCGATTGTGGTGAACTGCAGGTGCTTCTGCTTGTCGGCCACGATCACGTTGACATAGTCCTTGCTGCGGAGGCAGTGATCGGCCACCGAGAGCAGGGTGTTGGCGTCCGGCGGCAGGTAGATGCGGACCACCGACGGGCCCTTGTTCGTCACCAGATCGATGAAGCCCGGGTCCTGGTGCGAGAAGCCGTTGTGATCCTGGCGCCACACGGTGGAGGTCAGCAGGATGTTCTCGGAAGCCACCGACGCGCGCCACGGCACGTGGTTCTTGCTGATGTCGAGCCACTTCGCATGCTGATTGAACATCGAGTCGATGACGTGGGCGAAGGCTTCGTAGGTGTGGAAGAAGCCGTGCCGTCCGGTGAGGAGATACCCCTCGAGCCACCCCAGCAGCGTGTGCTCCGACAGCATCTCCATGACCCGGCCGTCGGGCGACAGCTCGCCGCCGTCGGCGTCCTCCGGCAGCATCTCGGCCATCCACGCCTTCTTCGTCGCCTGATAGATGGCCTGCAGGCGGTTGGACGCCGTCTCGTCCGGCCCGAAGACGCGGAAGCTGGTCGGGTTGAGCTTCATGACGTCGCGCAGGAACTCGCCCAGCGGCCTGGTGTTCTCGTACTGCACGGTGGCGCCGGCGCGTACGTCGACCGCGTACTTTCGGAAGTCGGGCAGGTGCAGGTCTTTGCGCAGCAAGCCGCCGTTGGCGTGCGGGTTGGCGCTCATGCGGCGGGTGCCGCGCGGCGCCAGCGCCCTCAGATCCGGCCGCAGCCGGCCGCCGGCATCGAACAGCTTCTCGGGCTCATAGCTGCGCAGCCAGTCCTCGAGCAGCTTCAGGTTGGCGGGGGTCTCGCGCACGTCCGAGAACGGGACCTGGTGCGATCGCCAGGACCCCTCCACCTTGTGGCCCTTGATCTCCGCGGGTCCCGTCCATCCCTTGGGCGAGCGCAGGACGATCATCGGCCAGCGCGGACGGAACGGGGTGTTCGACTCGCGCGCGGTCTTCTGATAGCCACGGATGTCGCCAATCGCCTGTTCCAGCGTCGCCGCCATCTTCTCGTGCATCACAGCCGGATCGCCGCCCTCGACGAAGTACGGCGTGTAGCCGTAGCCGACGAAGAGTGCCTCCAACTCCTCGTGGCTGATGCGCGAGAGAAGCGTCGGGTTCGCGATCTTGTAGCCGTTCAGATTGAGGATTGGGAGGACGGCGCCATCGCGCACCGGGTTCAGGAACTTGTTGGAATGCCAGGCCGTCGCGAGCGGCCCCGTCTCCGCCTCGCCGTCGCCCACCACGCACGCGACGATCAGATCGGGGTTGTCGTAGGCCATCCCGTACGCGTGCGAGAGGCTGTAACCGAGTTCGCCGCCTTCGTGGATGGAGCCCGGCGTCTCGGGGGTCACGTGGCTGCCAATGTGGCCAGGAAAGGAGAACTGCTTGAAGAACTTCCGCATGCCCTCCTCGTCCTCGCTCTTGTCCGGATAGATCTCGGAGTAGGTGCCTTCGAGATACGCCGGGCCGAGGACTCCCGGCGCACCGTGGCCCGGCCCGGCCACGAAGATCACGTCGAGATCGTGCGCGACGATCATGCGGTTGAGGTGCGCCCACACGAAGGACAGCGCGGGGCTGGCGCCCCAGTGGCCGAGCAGCCGATGCTTGACGTGCTCGGGCCGCAGCGGCTCCTTCAGCAGCGGATTGTCCCGCAGGTAGATCATCCCGACCGACAGGTAGTTGCACGCGCGCCAGTACTCATCGATCAGGCGGAAGTCCCGTCCGGCCGCCGGCGTCGCCATCGAATGCCGACCCTGCGGCGTCACGTTCGTTGTCTGTGTCGTCACGGCTTGCTCCTCTTCCATACTCGGCTTCGATTTGTGAATGAATACCGTGTGCTCCGGCGTTGCGATTTCGTCCCCGACCAACCTACGGATAGAACGCGAGCGGCGCGTTCCAGCACTTCACGGCACGAATGCCGCGGTAGTGGCTCAGCGCGCTGACGGTCGCGGGATCGAGGAGGAAGTGGCCGCCGGCCGACGGGGGCAGTCCGAGCCACCGGGCGGCGAAGACCCTGAAAAGGTGGCCGTGTGCGAACAGCGCGACATCGCCCTGCTCGCCGTCGACTCTGGCGATCACGCGGTCCACACGGGCCGCCACCTGTGCGGGACTCTCGCCGGCCGGGCAGCCATCGGTGAACAGCGTCCAGCCGGGCGCGCGCGCTTGAATCTCTTCCGACGTGAGCCCCTCGTACTCACCGTAGTTCCACTCGCGCAGGTCCGCCTCGACCTGCGCCTGCGCGCCGAGGCCCGCCAACTCGCACGTCTGGCGCGCGCGCTTGAGCGGGCTCGTCAGCACCAGCGCAAAACTCGCTCTCGCGGCGAGCGGCGCCAGTTCCCGCGCGGCCGCGCGGCCGTTCTCGGTCAGCGCAATGTCCGTGAGTCCCGTGTGCTGCCCACTCAACGTCCACTCCGTTTCGCCGTGACGGATGAGAATGGCGCGCCGCAGCAGAACCTGCCTCTCCTCGGCGTTGGCGCCGACGAAGGCGGGCGCGGAACCGGGGTGCACTTCGAAGTAGCGATTCACTACATCGCCGACATCGATGAGCCGGTCAAGCGGCGGAGACGCGCCCGCCGAAGGGTGCACGGCCATCGATTACCCCGCCTCTCCCGCCCGAAGCATCGGCGCCAGCAGCAGGACGCACGACCGCGCCTGCACGTGATACCGGTCGCCCACTACGGTCGGCCCATCCCCAGGCGCGCAGACATCGTCGGGAGACCGCAGCGCTGTGTCCACCAGGCGCTGCCATCGGAGCGGCTGGGCGTCGACGCGCGGCGGCAGCTCGAACTCGAGCGGCTCCCAATACGCGTTGAACATGCCCTGGAGAACGTACGGCCAGTGCGGGGAGTGCGCCGTGAACGCGATGGAGTGCGAATCATCGCCCCAGTCGGGCCGACCGAGCGCCACGCCGTGCCACTCGAGGCGCGACCGTTGCAGCAGCTGGTTCAGCGTGTACGGGGCGCTCTCGTCCACGATGTCGGGCGCCAGACGGGCCCGCGCGAGCCCCTTGACGAACGCGTGCAGGCCCGCGTGCCGCTCCAGCAGCCGCCAGTCGAGCCAGGTCGTCTCGTCGTCCAGGCAGTAAGCGTTATTGTTGCCGCCCTGGCTGCGGCGCACCTCGTCGCCCATGAGCAGCATCGGCGTTCCCACCGCCAGCAGCAGCACGGTCAGAAAGTTCTTGACTTGCCGGCTGCGCAGCGCCTCGATGGACGGTTCGCCGGTCGGCCCCTCGATCCCGCAGTTCCAGCTCCCGTCGCTACTGCAACCGTCCCGGCTGTGCTCGCCGTTCGCTTCGTTGTGCTTCTGGTTGTACGAGACCAGGTCGTTCAGCGTGAAGCCGTCGTGGCAGGTGACGAAGTTGACACTCTGCTCGGGTTCGCGCTCTTTGTGCGCATACAGATCCGGGCTGCCCAGCAGCCGCGCCGCGAACGCGGACACGGTGCCCCGGTCCGCTTTCCAGAACCTGCGCACGTCGTCGCGGAAGCGGCCGTTCCATTCCTGCCAGGTATCGCCGACGAAGCTGCCCACCTGGTAAAGCCCGGCGGCGTCCCACGCCTCGGCGATCAGCTTGGTGCCGGCCAGTATCGGATCGGACTCGATGTCCCAGAGCACTGGCGGGTTCCGCAGCGGCCGCCCGGTCTCGTCGCGCGACAGGATCGACGCAAGATCGAAGCGGAACCCGTCGACGTGCATCTGGGTGACCCAGTATCGGAGGCTGTCCTGGATCAGGCGGCGGACGATGGGCTGATTGGCGTTCAGCGTGTTGCCGCAGCCGCTGAAATCGGCGTAGTACGACTTGTCCTGCTGGAGAATGTAGTAGAACTCGTTGGCCAGACCGCGGTAGCAGAGCATCGGCCCGCGGTGATCTCCTTCGGTCGTGTGGTTGAACACGACATCGAGAATGACTTCGATGCCCGCGCGGTGCAGCGCCTTGACCATGTCGCGGAACTCGTCCAGCACACCCAGCGGGTCCCGGCGCGAGCTGTAGGCGTGGTGCGGCGCGAAGAACGACACCGGCTGATATCCCCAGTAGTTGGTTCGTCCGCCCGGCGCGTCGCGCGGATCGAATTGAAAGACCGGGAGCAGTTCCACGGCCGTGACGCCAAGATCCTGCAGATAGGGAATCTTGTCGATGATGCCGGCGTAGGTTCCGCGCCGCTGCTCGGGCACACTCGAGCTCGGGTGCTGCGTGAAGCCGCGCACGTGCATCTCATAGATCACCGTGCGGGAGAACGGCCGTCGGAGCGGCCGATCGCCCTCCCAGTCATATGCCCCCGGTGCGGCCACCACGCTCCTCATCGCCGTGCCGGCGTTGTCTTCCGGACCAATCGCCGCCTCTCGGTCGTATGACGGGGGCACGACGAGAGCCAGGCCGTAGGGGTCGAGGAGCACTTTCTGCGCGTCGAACCTGAGACCGCGTTCGGGCGCATACGGCCCGTGCGCGCGATACGCGTAGACCTGCCCCGGCTGCAGGTCCGGAACGAACACGTGCCAGTAGTGGTACGTGCGGTGCCGGCGCGGCTCGAGGTTGACCACGCGCGACGGCGCCGGCGCCAGCGGATCCTCGAAGAGCAGCAGATCGACGGCGGCGGCGCCCTTCGAGAACACGCTGAAGTTAACCCCAGCGGGGCAGACCGTGGACCCGAGCGGCGCGCTCTGACCGGCGCTGTCGTTCCAGCCCTTCATGCGTCACGTCCGCTGGAGGCACCAAGCTCGAGGGCCCAGAGGTCTGGGCAGTACTCGCGGTTCGCGGGATCCGACTCCTTGACACGCGCACGTTTCATGAGCACCTGACTCACCTCAAGCACCGCTCATGCCAGATACCCGACGCTCTTCCGCGCATCGTGTTGGCGTGGCATTCGCGGCTGCAAGGCTCTCGAGTGCCGCGCCGTACGGCCTTAGGGCGTGCGTCCCGATGCGCACCAGTCCGCACGATGCGTAGTTCGGCGCAGCGCCGCCGCGGCACGCACACGATCCGCGCTTCGATTCAGCCATCGACGTGGATCGGATCCTCTCGCCGCGGCACGCGACACCGGATTGGTGGTCCGTGCGAGATCGAGCACCAGTCGATGAACACGTTCAGGCCGCCTGCCGCGTGCGGTACACCGTTCCCATCCCGCCGGGCCGATCGCATCTCTCCTTTTCTCGTCCGCGTGCCGGATCCGAAGGCCTCGGTCTCTATGCAATCCAAGGGAACGCTGCAGCCCTCGCGCGGCTACCCGGTCACCAGATGTCCGCGAATGCGCAACCTGATGGATTCCACGCAGCGCGCGTCGTGAACTCTGGAGCGGGCTTCCGCCCGTCCGATTCGGCAGCTTTCCTCGGACCCTCAAGATTCCGCGCAAAAGCGACCGCATTCTGCGGCATGGCACACCCGGCGCGTCGGTCGAAATGCTGATGTCGGGCTTGGCACCGAAGCTGCTCAGTGTTGGATGAGCGTAATCGCGGCGTGTGAATCGTACCGATGCTGGGGGTATCGGCACGCCCCCGTTCACAACGCCCCGACATCCGGGACGGGAGACGACGATGCGACATCGATCGCGAATCAGCGTGCACGTGCTCTGGGCGATGGTGTTCTTCTCGGCGACGGTGCGCCCGGTATTCGGCCAGTCGTCCCTCACCGCCGCCGGTCCGTCAGACCTCGCCATTGTCCAACCGCAGCAGGAAGCCGGAGCGCCCGGGCCGGGCGATCTGGGATTTCGATTTCAGGGATACCTGCGGTCCGGCTTCGGGGTCGACGACGACGGAAAGAGCCAGCAGCCGTTCCAGGCTCCACTCGCCGGCTCCAAGTATCGACTGGGCAACGAGGCGGAGACTTACCTCGAGACCACGTTCCTGTATGGCGCGAACTCCGAGGGCGAGAATCCCGGCTACTTCGACACGCGTGTGAGGCTGGCGTATGTGACGCCGACATCACAAACCAGCACGTACGACACGACGTTTTCGCTCCGCGAAGCGTACGCGCTGGCGCGACGGGTGTGGGACGCGCAACCGACCGCGACGTTCTGGGCCGGTGAGCGCTTTTACGATCGGCAGGACGTGCACATGATCGACTTTTACTATCGCGATCCCAGCGGATTTGGCGGCGGCATCGAGGACGTGGCGCTCGGGAATGGCGCCAAGCTCGCCGTGGCCTGGATCGGCGGGACGCAGGACGAGCTCGAATCGAGGGGCGTGCCGTCCGCCGATCCGTTCCGGTTCAACAAGAACACGGTCGACATCAGGCTGTACGGCTTCGGGCTCGGCCGCGCCCGCGCATCCGTCGCGGTCGATCTCTCACGCTTCGCCGGGGACGAAGACACAAGCGGCGAGCAGCCGATCACCATCGGCGACAGCTTCGGCGCGTCCACCACGGGCATTCTGGAGCTGCCGTTCACCGCAGGCCGCAACAAGCTCGCGCTGCAGTACGGGAGGGGCGCGGCCTACGACTTTCGATCCGTCGTGCAGAAGCCGGTGGGCCGGACGTTCCAGCCCGGCGAGCACGTCGACATCGATGGTCTCTGGCAGTTCCGCGCCGTGAACGACTTCCTGATCGAACAGCGCGGGCCCTGGTCTGTTCAGGGGGTTGTCGTCTACCAGGAACTGGACAACGGCGCGGCATCGAACAGCCGAATCCGTTGGGTATCGGTTGGCGCGCGCCCTGTGCGCCGGCTGGGACGTTTCTTCTCGATGGCGGTCGAAGCCGGCTGGGACCACACCGAGCAGGGCGACCTCCCTGGCGGGTCGTTGTTCAAGCTCACCGTCGCGCCCCAGATTACGCCGGTATTGAAGTTTCTCAGCCGCCCGTCGCTGCGGGCGTTTGCCACGTGGGCGCACTGGTCGGATTCGTTTCGTGGCCAGATCGCGGCCCCGACGGACCCGAACGCCGTGCGCGGCATTGCGGTCGGCGTGCAAATGGAAGCCTGGTGGTAGTCGCGACTGATCCTTACACGTAGGTGGCCGAGATGACGTCCCAACTCAAGATTCTGTCGCCGCTGTCGGGCCAGACCTGGCCGCTCGAGCGGGTACCCGATCCAGTCTTCGCACAGAAGCTGGTCGGGGACGGCGTATCGATCGATCCGACTGATGCCGTGCTCCTCGCCGGCTGCGACGGCGAAGTCGTTTCGCTGCCTGCAACCGGCCACGCGGTGACGCTGCGCACGCGCGAGGGCATCGAAGTGTTGATGCACGTCGGCATCGATACGGTGGCGATGAAGGGAGAAGGATTTCATCCATGCGTGAAGCCCGGCGACAGCGTGCACGCGGGCGATCCGCTAATCGCCTTCGACCTCGACTTCCTCGCGACACACACCAAGAGCCTGCTTACCCAGATCGTCATCGCCAACAGCGACCGGGTGGTGTCGTGCGAACGCGCTGGCGGCTGCGTGTCGGCCGGCAAGGACACACTGCTCACGCTCACGCTGAAGAGCGACGGCGCGGCGCCCCCCGAAGCCGGGACCGCGACAGTCAGCTCCGAGGCCATCGTGATCCCGAATGCGTCCGGACTCCACGCCAGGCCCGCGGCCGTGCTGGCGAACCTTGCCAAGAGCTTCGCCTCGGCAATCACGCTGCAGATGGGTGACCAGCAGGCGAATGCGCGCAGCATCACGGCGATCATGGCGCTGGACGTCCGGCAAGGGGCGAAAGTGCAGGTGGTCGCCCGAGGTCTCGACGCGCGAGCCGCCGTCGAGAAGCTCGCGCGCGTGCTGGCAGAGGGCTGCGGCGACGAGGGCTGCGTGCCGGCCCCCGCTCCGGCCACGACCACGGCACCACCGCTGTCCGCTCCGCCGCCGCGCCAGCAGCCGACGGATCCGAATCTGCTGACCGGTGTTGCCGCCTCCCCGGGGCTGGCCGTCGGCGAGGTCTTTCAGGTCCGACGCATGGAGATCGATGTGGCCGAGCCGGGCGCGGGTGTCGATGCCGAGCGGCGCCGCCTGGCCGCCGCGCTGGCCTCGGCTCACGGGCAGCTCGCCGCCCTGCGCGCACAGCTCCATGCCAAGACGGATGCGGCCAAGGCGGCGATCTTCGCGGCGCACGAGGAGCTGATCTCGGACCCCGATCTTCTCGAGATCACGGAGTCGGCAATCGCCAAGGGAAAGAGCGCCGGCTTTGCCTGGAAGAAGGCCGTCGCCACGCACGCCGATCGCCTGGCCGCGTTGCCCAACGAACTGCTCGCCCAGCGCGCGAACGACCTGCGCGACGTGGGGCAGCGCGTGCTATCCCTGCTCACCGGCGTAGACGTTCGCCCTCCTGCGTACCCGCCGAACTCAGTGCTCGTCGCGGAAGATCTCACGCCGTCGGATACCGCGGCGCTCGACCGCTCGCGCGTGTCGGGGATCTGCACGACACGCGGCGGCGCCACGTCGCACGTCGCGATCCTCGCGCGATCGCTCGAAATTCCGGCGCTCGCGGGCGTCGACCGGGCCGTGCTCGAGGCTCCCACCGGGACTGTCGTCATCCTCGACGCCAACGGCGGGACGCTGCGGCTGCATGCCTCGTCCGAAGACGTCGCGGTCATCCGTCGCGCGCAGGCGCGTTCGGAACTCCGCCGGCGCGAGAACGCCGCCCGTGCGCTCGAATCAGCGATCACTCTCGATGGGAGGCGCATAGAGGTTCTCGCAAACATCGGCGGACTCGAGGACGCCACCCGGATCGCCGGGCTTGGCGGTGAAGGGGTGGGGCTGCTGCGCTCGGAGTTCCTCTTCCTCGGACGACGTGATGCGCCGACGGAAGAGGAGCAGTTCGCAACCTACAAGGCCATCGCGGAAGCGTTGGGGCCCGAGCGCCCGTTCATCATCCGGACGCTGGACGTCGGCGGCGACAAGCCGCTCCCCTATTTGCCGATTCCCAAGGAGGACAATCCGTTCCTTGGCGAGCGCGGAGTGAGGGTCGGCCTGGATCGTCCCGAGATCCTGCGCACCCAGCTCAGGGCACTCCTCCGCGCCGCGGCCTTCGGCAAGGTCAGCGTGATGTTTCCGATGATCGCGACCCTGAACGAGCTTCGTGACGCGAAAGCGATGCTCGGTGAAGAGGCCGCCAGCCTCGGTGTCCCGCCGGTGGCGGCCGGCATCATGGTGGAAGTCCCCGCAACGGCAATCATGGCCGCGCAGTTCGCTCGCGAAGCGGACTTCTTCTCGATCGGGACGAACGATCTCACGCAGTACACCCTCGCAATGGATCGAGGACATCCGAAGCTCGCTCGGCAGGTGGATGCTCTCAACCCGGCGGTGCTCAGGCTCATCGCACATACCGTCCGGGGCGCCCAGCCGCTGGGCAGACGAATCGGCGTGTGCGGCGCCATCGCCAGCGATCCCGATGCCGTACCCATCCTCGTCGGCATCGGCGTGGACGAACTGAGCGTCAGCCTGCCGGCCATCCCCGCAGTGAAAGCCCAGATCCGGGGCCTTTGCCTCTGCGAGTGCCAAGGGCTCGCCGAGCGCGCGCTCGCGGCGGAGTCTGCCCAGGAGGTCCGCGCGCTTCTCCCCGATCCACACGCCCAACCGACATCAGGCAATGTGGGGTCCTGAAAACATGTCCTTTTTCAAAAGCGCCTTCTCCGTCCTTCAGAAGATCGGCAAGTGCATGATGCTGCCGGTGTCGGTGCTGCCGGTCGCCGGCATTCTGCTCGGCGTCGGCAGCGCGAACCTGTGGTGGCTGCCGGACACCGTCTCGCAGGTGATGGCCGCGTCGGGCAGCGCGATCTTCGGAACTCTGCCGCTGCTGTTCGCGATCGGCGTCGCGATTGGGCTCACCGAGAACGACGGTGTCTCCGCGCTGGCGGCCACCGTCGGCTACTTCGTCCTGGTCGCCGCGATGGGCACGTTCGCGAAGCTCCTCGGCATGCCCACCGCGACCGTAATGGGGATTCCGTCCATCGAGACCGGCGTCTTCGGCGGCATCATCGTCGGCCTCATTGCCGCCGCGGCCTTCAATCGGTTCTTCCGGCTCGAGCTTCCCAGCTACCTCGGCTTCTTTGCCGGTAAACGCTCCGTGCCCATCATCACCGCGTTTGCGGCCATCGTCGTCGGTGCCGTGCTGAGTGCCGTCTGGCCGCCGGTTGGTGGGGCAATCCAGCAGTTCTCTCATTGGGCAGTCGACGTGCGCCCTGCGCTCGCCTTCGCCATCTACGGCGTGGTGGAGCGCGCGCTGATCCCGTTCGGTTTGCACCACGTCTGGAACGTGCCGTTCTTCTTCCAGGCCGGCTCTTACATCGATCCGAAGACCGGCGCCACCGTCACCGGTGAAATCGCACGGTTCATAGCCGGCGACCCGACGGCTGGAAACATGACGGGCGGATACCTCTTCAAGATGTGGGGCCTTCCCGCAGCGGCATTCGCGATGTGGCGCGCCGCGCGGCCGGAGCAGCGCGCCAAGGTCGGCGGCATCATGGTTTCCGCTGCGCTGACGGCGTTCGTCACTGGCATCACCGAGCCGATCGAATTCGCCTTCCTCTTCGTGGCGCCGCTGCTCTACGTCGTGCACGCGCTGCTCGCCGGCCTCGCCTATTTCCTGTGCGTGGAACTGGGCATCAAGCACGGCTTCACCTTCTCGCATGGCCTGATCGACTACATCGTGCTGTTCCCGAAGTCCCATGGAGCGTTGTGGCTCCTGGTCATCGGCCCGGTGTGGGCTGCCCTCTATTACGGCATCTTTGCGTTCGCAATCCGGCGCTTCAACCTGGTCACCCCGGGACGCGAGCTGGAGGAGGCGGCGAAGACCCCGCGTGCGGCGTCAGGCGACCAGTTCGCGCTGCAGCTCGTGCGCGCGTTCGGCGGCCGATCGAACATCGTCAGCCTCGATGCATGCATCACCAGGCTTCGCGCCACGCTTGCTGACGTGACCAAGGCCAGCCCCGACCTTCTGAAGGCGCTTGGTGCCGCCGGGGTGGTAGTGGTGGGCAACGGCATGCAGGCGATCTTCGGTACTCGGAGCGAGAACCTGAAGACCGAGATGGAGGAATATCTCCGGAGCGCAGGCTCCGAGGCCGACGGGATGGAGCCCCCCTCGCCGGTGAAAGCCTCGCCAGCCTCGGGCTCCCTGCCGCGGCTGCGCGATCCGGATGCCGCACGCAAAGCCGGCGCCTACATCGCCGCGCTCGGCGGCGGCGACAACATGGTTCGTGTCGACGCCTGCGCAGAGACTCGCCTCAGGATCGTGGTACGCGACGACGGCAAGGTGGGCGAATCCGCCCTGCGAGCCGAAGGCATCGCCGCCGTGGTCAGGTTGCAAGGTGGGGTTCTTCACCTCCTGGCCGGTCTCAACGCCGATCAATATGCCGCTGAGATGCGCGGCCAGCTTGCCGGCGCGGCCAACAGAGAAGCGGTCGCAGCGGTACTGACCTGCCCGCGCTGAATCGCCTCACGTAGAATGTGAGTCCTCCGTTTGCTGAGCCGCCCCGCAAAACCGGCTTCCGGGGTTTGGGTCATACCAGGAGCTTGAGTCCGGAGCTCGGGTTCCGGCCGGCGCGTCAACATGGTGCCCGCACGTCCACCGTGTGCCCGATGACGTTAATGGGTCATAGGTTGATGATTTCCATCCGGTGGTTGCTCTCCGGGTCATTCGCCATCGGCCTTTGGGTCAGGATGGCGAATCCGCCCGGCAAGTCGTGACGTGTCACCCACTCCTTCACGAAACTGTTCCAGGACGCCGGCGGCTCCGGCTGATGCACCGGGATGACACCGCTCGAGAACAACAAATCCTGAGCAGTCTTCGCATCGGGACTGATCGCCACGGTCCAGACCGGCAGTCGGAATCCGGCGAGGCGGCGGGCCGACGCGCCGCTGTCGGTTCGCGCGAAGATGGCGGCCGGCTTGAGATATTCAAGACTCGCTTCGACTCCGACAGAAATCAGGTGCAAAGGCAAGATCTTGCCGGTGAGATCGACATTCGCATACATCTCCTTGACCGTCGTTCGGCGCCGGGCGGCCTCGGCCGTCGCGGCAATCCGCGAGAGCATCGCCACCGACTCGACGGGGAAATCGCCCATCGCGGATTCAGCGGACAACATCACGCCATCAGTGCCATCGAAGACGGCATTGGACACGTCGGTGGCCTCGGCGCGAGTTGGCAGGTAGTTATGAATCATGGACTCCAGCATCTGCGTGGCCGTGATAACCGGCTTCCCCCGGCGATTGGCCTGGCGAATAAGGTCCTTCTGGATGACGGCGATTTGTTCGATGGGCACTTCCACGCCCAGATCCCCGCGCGCAATCATGATCCCGTCGGCGGCGTCGAAGATTTCGTCGATGCGTTCCAACGCCCGCCTGCGTTCGATCTTCGCGATCAGAAATGGCTGACGGCCAACGTCGCGGGCGGCCTGGCGAACAGCTTCCAGATCCGCAGCGCCTTCGACGAATGACTGGCTGACCGCATCCACTCCCTGTGCCAACGCGAATTGCAGACATTCGCGATCCCGTTCGGTGAAGGCGCTGACGCCGAGGTCAATGCCAGGGAGATTGAGTCCCTTGCGGGAACGCAATTCGCCTCCCACCGTGACCCTGCACACAACCTCCGGAGCGCGAACCTCCTCCACTTCCAACTGGATATAGCCATCATTGAGCGACAGCTTGTCGCCAGGCTTCACCACCTTCGGTAATCGCGCGAAACTGACCGACACACGTTGTTGATCACCGACAATCTCGTCCGACGTGAGAGTGAAGAGGGCGCCATGTTTGAGCTGAATAGGCTCGGCCTTCAGCCGTCCGATGCGCATCTTTGGTCCGGACAAATCGGCCATGATGGCGAGGGGGCGTCCGGTCGCCTCGGCGGCCGCCCGCAAATGGAGGACGTTCTGCTGATGGGTGGCGAACTCGCCGTGGGAGAAATTCAAGCGCGCGACATTCATGCCCGCCTGAATCATTCGCTCCAGCACGGCGGGCGCGCTCGAAGCGGGGCCGATGGTTGCGACAATCCTTGTCTTGTTCGACGGCAGGCTGACAGGTTTTGGCGTATTCATGGCAATCGCTCGTTGATGATGAACCACCCGCTCATTTCAAGTTCAGCGATTCCAACGCCTCCCGCAAAATGCCGGCGCTGCGCCGGAGTCCTTCGCGCTCGGCGACGTCCAGTGGCATGGGAATCGTGGCGAGAGCACCTTCGCCACCCACCAGATGCGGCAAGGCCAGCGTCACGCCCTCGCAGTCGGGCACTTCAGAAATGCGTGAGCATATCGTCAGGATCGCCCGCTGGTCGTGCAAGAGTACGTCGACGATGCGGGCCACGGCACTGCCGATGCCGTAATACGTCGCCCCCTTGCCGGCAATGATGTGATACGCGGCCCGGCGAACATTCTCGTCGATGCGGTGCCGCTCCGCCTCCGGCAGCGGAGTTCCGCGGACCTTGACGAACTCATCTACGCTCAGCCCGGCGATGGTGGCTTGCGACCAAGCCAGGATTTCCGAATCACCGTGTTCACCGATGACGTACGCATGAACGTGTTGCGGGTCTACGCCGAAATGCCGCCCGAGCAGCGCTCGAAAGCGCGCCGTGTCGAGGGTCGTGCCGGAACCCAGCACCCGCGTAGCGGCGACGCCACACCGGGCCGCGAAGTGAGCGGCCAAATGCGTCATGATATCCACCGGATTCGTGACGACCAGCAGCACGGCCTCTGGCGCTTGTTGCAGCACCGATGGAACAATCTGGCGGAAGACGTCGGCGTTGCGTTGCAGCAATTGCAGCCGGGGTTCACCCGGCTTTTGCGCCACGCCGCCGGCAATGACCACCACCTGGGCGCCCGCCAGGTCCGGATAGTCGCCAGCGCTGACGGAGAGCGGATGAGCAAACGGGACGGCGTGAGAGATGTCGTTGGCTTCCGCTTCAGCGCGGGCGCGGTTCAAGTCGACCAGCACAATCTCCCGTCCCACGCCGCTCATGACGAGTGCGTAGGCCGAAGCTGAACCGACCATCCCGCATCCAACGATCCCGATTTTCATCGTTCGAGCTACCCGATTCCGAGGACCACGCGGCCATTGACCTGTCCGGTCCGAAGCCGTGTGAAGACATCGTTGATGGACTCGAGCGCCAGCGTTTCGATGGTCGCTCTGACTTTGCCTTCGGCGGCGAACGCCAGCGCTTCTTCCAGGTCGAGGCGGGTGCCCACAATCGATCCACGAATGGTGTAGCGGTTCAGGACCATATCGAAAATTGAAACGGGAAAGTCGCCCGGAGGCAGACCAACCAGCACGCACGTGCCACCGCGACGCAACATGCCGAATGCCTGCTTGAACGCTACGGTTGACACCGCCGTCACCAGAACCCCTTGAGCTCCGCCGATCCGCTTCTGAATTTCGGTAGGCGGGTCTTGCGTCTTCGCATCGATTGCAATCTCGGCTCCCAGCTTCCGTGCCAGCGCCATCTTCTCTGGTCCCAGATCCACCGCTGCGACGTGTAGTCCCATGGCCTTGGCGTACTGAATGGCTACGTGGCCGAGGCCGCCGACGCCCGAAATGACGACCCACTCGCCCGGTCGCGCGTTGGTCTCTTTCAGCCCCTTGTAAGTGGTGACGCCGGCGCAGAGAATCGGAGCCGCGTCCACAAACGACAGATCCTTGGGGATTCGTCCCAGATAGTCGGCTTGACCCACCGCGTACTGCGCGAAGCTCCCATTCACCGAATAGCCTGAGTTCTTCTGTTCCAGGCACAGCGTTTCCCAGCCGGACAAACAGAAGTCGCAATGCCCGCACGCGGAGTGCAGCCATGCGATTCCGACCCGGTCTCCCTCCTTCAAGTGTCGGACCCCGGAACCCAGTGCAGCCACAATGCCGGCTCCCTCATGACCCGGTATGAAGGGAAGTGTTGGTTTCACTGGCCAGTCACCGTCGGCCGCGTGCAGATCGGTATGACATACTCCGGTCGCGCTGATTTCCACCAGTGCCTGCCCCGGTCCGGGCGTGGGGACCGGAACTTCTCGAACCACCAGTGGCGCGCCGAATCGTTCGACGACCGCCGCGTTCATCGTCTTTGGAATGGCCACAGTCTCCCCCCACACCTACTACGCGCGCCCCTGTTCGACGACTGCCTGCTCTGCCTGGCGGATTGCGTGCGGGTCGCCGAGGTAGTAGTGCTTGATCGGTCTGAGATTCGCGTCAAGCTCGTAGACCAACGGCACGCCGGTCGGAATGTTCAGTTCCACAATATCGTCGTCAGCGATGTCGTCCAGAAATTTGACCAGCGCCCGGAGGCTGTTGCCGTGAGCCGCGACGATCACTTTCCGGCCTGACTTGATTGACGGCGCGATGGCTTCGTGCCAGCAGGGTAGAAAGCGGAGCACGGTATCCTTCAAGCACTCGGTCAGCGGGATATCGGGTGGCTCCAGGTCGCGGTATCGCACGTCGCGACCGGGCCAGCGCGCGTCATCCCCGGTCAACGCCGGAGGCCTGATGTCGTAGCTGCGGCGCCAGAGCTTCACTTGATCGTTCCCGTACTGCGCCGCGGTCTCAGCTTTGTTGAGCCCTTGCAGCGCCCCATAGTGGCGCTCGTTCAAGCGCCACGAGTGATGAATCGGGACCCACATCCGGTCCATTTCGTCGAGGACAATCCACAGGGTGCGGACAGCGCGCTTGAGCACGGATGTGAAGGCCACGTCGAAGGCGTAGCCTTCGGCTTTCAGACGTTGCCCGGCGCGCTGCGCTTCGGCGAAACCGCGCTCCGACAGATCCACGTCCGTCCAGCCGGTGAAGCGGTTCTCCATGTTCCAGGTGCTCTCGCCGTGGCGGAGCAGCACGACTTTGTACATGGGCCTGTTCTCCCAGCTATCGCTTGTCGTTGAGTGCCGCCACCCCTGGCAGCACCCGGCCTTCCAGGTACTCCAGCGACGCTCCCCCGCCGGTCGAGACATGAGTCATCTGCTTGGCCACGCCAGCCTTCTTGACCGCGCTCGCGCTGTCGCCGCCGCCGATGACCGTGATCGCGCCGGTAGTTGCCAACAGCCTGGCAAGGGCGAACGTACCCTCTGCGAAGGCCGGGAACTCGAACACGCCCATCGGGCCGTTCCACACCACCAGCTTGGCGCGCTTGAGCACCTCGCCGAACTGCGCGATGGACTTGGGCCCGATGTCCAGCACGCGCCAGCCGGCCGGAACCTGGTCCACCTCCACCACCTGGCTCGTCGCCGCCGCATCGAACTTGTCGGCCGCGACGGCGTCGACCGGCAGCATCAGTCGATCGCCGGCCTTCGCCATGATCGCCTTAGCCGTCGCCACGGAGCCGGCTTCCACGAGGCTGTCCTGCATGTTGTAGCCCTTGGCGGCCAGGAAGGTGTTGGCCATGCCACCGCCGATGATCAACGTGTCGCACCGCGTCAGCAAATTCTCGATCACGGCGATCTTGTCACTGACCTTGGCTCCGCCGAGGATGGCGACGTAGGGATGGACCGGGTTGTCGGTGGCGCGGCCCAGGTACTCCAGCTCCTGCTCCATCAGGAAGCCGGACACGGCCGGCAGGAAACGCGCGACCCCCTCGGTCGAGGCGTGGGCACGGTGCGCCGAGCCAAAGGCGTCGTTGACGTATACGTCGCCGAGGGCGGCCATTTGCCTGGCGAGGTCGAGGTCGTTCTTCTCTTCGCCCTTGTGGAAGCGTGTGTTTTCAAGCATGAGGACATCGCCGGGCTTGAGGGTCTTGGCAATCGCCTCGACGTCGGAGCCGACGCAATCGGGGGCCATCTGCACGGGCTTGCCCAGCAACTTGGCCAGCGCCTCGGACGCCGCTTTCAGACTGAAGTCCGGTTCGAATCCCGTTCCCTTGGGGCGGCCCAGGTGGCTCATCAGGACGAGCGAGGCACCCTGGTCGATCACGTACTGGATCGTCGGCAGCGCGGCCTTGATGCGCTTGTCGTCGGTCACGACGCCGTTGGCCATCGGCACGTTGAAGTCCACGCGCATGAGAACATGTTTGCTCTCGAGGCTAATGTCGCGGACGGTCATCTTGTTCACGAGGTGACTCCCAATTCGACGGCCAATGGATAGGCGGTCAGGCCCTTGAAGACCGCACTGGCTCCCAGTTCTGCCTCGATCTTCATCAGGCGGTTGTATTTTGCGGTGCGCTCACTGCGCGTTGGCGCACCCGTCTTGATCTGCCCGGTGCCCATGGCCACGACCAAATCGGCGATGGTCGCGTCTTCCGTCTCGCCCGAGCGGTGCGACACGATCGCCGACCACGACGCGCGATGGGCTTCCTGGACGGCCTGGATCGTCTCGGTGAGCGTGCCGATCTGGTTCAGCTTGATCAAGATGCTGTTACAACTGCGCTCGCCAATCGCCCGCCGCAGGAACCTGACGTTGGTCACGAGCAGATCGTCGCCGACCAACTGCACTCGATCACCAAGTCGCTCTGTAAGTAGACGCCAGCCGTTCCAGTCATCCTCTGCCAGTCCGTCTTCGATGCTCACGATGGGGTACTTGTTGACCCAGTCCTCCCAGAAATCGACCATCTGAGCGCTGGTCAGACTGCGTCCTTCGCGTTCGAGGTGGTAGAGGCCGTCTCGATAGAACGAGCTGGCTGCCGGGTCGAACGCGAGGAAGCAGTCCCGGCCCGCCTTGTATCCGGCCTTCTCGATGGCCTCGAGGATGACCTCGACGGCCGCTTCATTCGACGGCAGCGACGGCGCGAAGCCACCTTCGTCGCCGACGTTGGTGGAGGCGCCGCGATCGTGGAGCGCCGACTTGAGCGCCGAGTAGACCTCGGCTCCGCAGCGCACGGCCTCGCCAAACGTGGGCATGCCGGCCGGCACGACCATGAACTCCTGGATATCGGTTGAATCCTGCGCGTGTTTGCCGCCGTTCAGGATATTGAGCATCGGCACCGGCAGAACGTGAGCGTCCACTCCGCCCAGGTAGCGGTACAGAGGGACGCCGATTGCCGTCGCTGCCGCCCGCGCGCACGCGAGCGAAACGCCGAGAATCGCATTCGCGCCGAGCCTGCTCTTGTTCGGCGTGCCGTCCAGTGCAATCAGCGCGAGGTCGATCCCGCGCTGGTCGCTGGCGTCGACGCCCTTCAAGACCCGCCCGATTTCCGTATTCACGTGCGCGACGGCCTTGAGCACTCCCTTGCCACCAAAGCGCTTCTTGTCCCCGTCGCGTAACTCGATTGCCTCGTTGACTCCGGTAGAGGCGCCGGACGGCACCATGGCCTCGCCGCTGGTGCCGTCTGCCAGCGTCACCTCCACAGCAACCGTCGGACTCCCACGCGAGTCCAGGACCTCGTGGCCATCGACGCTGGCAATTCGCAGATCCATTGCAACCCCCGTCGCATCCGTCGCGCTGTCTTCGGAACCGACTAGGCTGCGATATGCGCAGCCGCTTCGGCGAGGCGAGCTGAGTAGCCCATCTCGTTGTCATACCAGGCCGCGACGGACAGCAACTCGCCCTGGATCGCGGTTAGCGGCAGATCGACGATCGACGAATGCGGATCGCCGACGATACGAGACGACGCCCATTCGTCTTCGAGGACGGACATGACGCCCTTCAGGGGTGGAACGGCGGCTGCCTTGCGGAACGCGTCGTTGACCTGTTCCACTGTCACAGAACGCTCGGTGAGCAGATTGAGTTCGGCAATGCTCCCGGTACGTGTGGGGACGCGGTAGGCCTTGCCCGAGATCTTGAGGCCCTCCCAGATGAAGGAGAGGGCGCGCGCCGCGCCGGATGACGAGGGGATGATGTTCTCGGTGGCGGCCCACGAATCGCGCCGATCCTTCATCGGCTGGTCGGTCAGCGACTGCGAGTTCGTGTAGGCATGAATGGTCGAAAACAGGCCATACTTGATGCCGAAGTTCTCGATCACGACCTTGACGACGGGGGCCAGCGCGTTGGTCGTGCAGCTCGCCAGGCTCACGATCTTGTGTTTTCCCGGGTCGAACGTGTCGAGGTTGATGCCCGGCAGCAGTACCGCATCGCAGTCTTCGCGCTTCTTGCTCGGCGCGCTGATCAGTACGCGCCTGGCGCCGGCGTCGAGATGGGTCTGGGCACCGGCACGCGTGGACGCCCGCCCTGTGCAGTCGATCACGAGATCGACACCAAGAGCCTTCCAGTTTGGCAGCGCCTTCATCGAGTCGAAGTACGGGATCTCGCGACCGCCGACAACGAA
>Ga0310810_10001283_pt1 | contig 26135 bp, 14 predicted proteins | sample NCmetagenome_FD_207641 | JGI IMG/M metagenome (GOLD analysis project Ga0310810, IMG submission 207641) | Soil microbial communities from experimental microcosm in Duke University, North Carolina, United States - NC | ecosystem: Engineered > Artificial ecosystem > Soil microcosm > Unclassified ...
TCAAGGTCTCGTCCTTCGCCTCCGGACTGCTTTTCTCGACTTCCAGATCCACCATGGTCCGAAGCTCTTTCATGTCGGTGGAAGGCAGCTTGAGCTGCGCCGCGCGCACGAACGACGACGCGCAGGAAATTATGATGCGGGGCTCTTTGATGCCGTGAGCGGAAAGAAATTGCCGCAGCTGCGTGACGGCTTCTTCTTCCGAACCGTCGCTTGGCATAGGAATTTTGGCGAGCGCAATCCGCGGCTTTTCCGGGGTCCCGGCGGCCGCCAAGACCTTGACGGAAGTTCCGTGCATCGAAAGCACGACAAGCGGCGACCGGGAAGTCTTTAACGGACGGCGGAACCACGCGCCGAAGCGCGGCGAACCCGGAACCGCAGGCGCTTTTATCTTTGCGACCATGACACGATTTCCCCCGTCCGCTCGAGGACGCAATCGATAATCACGGGCGCGGCCTCGTGCTCGAGACGGCCTTCGCTCGTGAAGGAAAAGGTGGAAGAGCTGACACCGAGCAGATCTCCCTGAAGCAACTCGTTGAGGCGGTTCATGTCTTCCATGGGAATGTAGGTCCCCAATTCGCCGGAGATCGCGGACTTGGACGTGACGATGCCGTCGTCCTGAGTCCCTGCCTCGCCGTCTCCCCCGAGGCGGAAAAGACGCACGCCGTTCACGGCGGCTTCACTGAGGCCGAGCGAGAGAAGCACCTTGCTGCCCGCGGTGTTGACGTTGACGGTGCCGTCGCCGTAAACGGTGACATAGGGGCGGATGGAGGAAAAAATTTCAGGGGTCATGCCTTTGACAAGCAGGAGCTCTTCGATGCTTTGCAAATCTCCGTCCTTAGGTTCGTATGCGCCGCGCATGGAAAGATAGTCGTATTTCTCGGCGCCTCCCGGCAAAGTGGGTTCGGTGTCGTCATCGCGCCAGTCGGTAATCCTGTTCGCGAGAACGGCCGCGTCCTCTTCTTTGAGCCCGGCGGCCAGCACGAGCAAATTTTTAAGTATATCGGTCTTTGCCCGGTTCACATTTAACTTGCTTTCTTCATCCAGAATACCGTATTTGCGCTCGGTTTGTCCGGAATATTCGTTCAAGACTTCATGATAGACGCTGAAAACACCGCCTTGGAGAGGATGGTCGCGGAAAAGCGATTCATTATCGCTCCAGCCGTCGGCGCTTCCGTCATATTTAGGGGACTTGTCGTTTTCGAGCTGATAAAGGACGTACGGAAGCCCGGCGCGTGCAGCCCCGTACGATTCGAGGCTGTAACGAAGCGTCTCCGTGGCGTTGATGGAAAAAAGCGAGACCGCGCCGAAGCCTATGGCCATAAGGCCGAGGAGCGCCGTCACCCATACGGTGAGAATGAGAACGCTACCCGATTGGTCCCGTAGGAATCGCGATCTCGACGCCTTTTTTTCTTTTTTCGAGCGTGCAGGAATCATGGTAAACAACCTCAACCGCTACCGACAGCGGAGGTTCTTGATCGCGCCAGGTGCCCGACCAGCCGAACGACTTCTGTTCCGCGTCATAGTGGTAATACTTCAGACTGACCTTGTCGACATTCTCCGCCAGGACGACGCATTGATCTTCGGGCCGGGTCTGCCGCAGGGTGCGGTACGGCGTGGAAGATTTGCACAACAGCCCTTTCCGCTTGTCGAAAAAATAGGCCAGACGGCCGGGCTCCCGGAGTTCACTTTCTTCTTCCGTTTCGGCTCGCACGAGCGCCGGGAACGTGACACGCTCATATTGCCCGTCAAACGGCACCGGCACAAAAGCATGATAAGACTGCAAGTCGCGCTTCATTTCCTGAAATCCGATGAGCAGCATCTGTTCCTGCGAGCCGCCGCATTCGAGGCGCTGCCAGATGCGCGAGCCGCCCATGAGCACGCTGCCCACGGCCATGAGGGCCAAGGTCATCAGCGACATGGCGATCAGAAGCTCGAAGAGCGTGAAGCCCGCGTCGCCGCGGCGGACATCATTCCGCGGGCGGGCGGTACCATGACAGCGTCTGAAACGACATGCTGTTTTTTTCTTCTCCCTGGTTCCAAGAAACATGCAATTCCCTTTTCAGAATAAGCGGGGTTTGAAGCGCTTCGCCGTTTTCGTCCTGGGTTTCCCCGGCTTCGACCGAGTTCTGGACGTCCCACTCGAACGCATCCTTGCCGTCCTGGAAGCGGCCTTTTTGCTTTTCATCGATTTTTTGGGGGGGCAAGACGCGCATTTCGAGGGCCGCGAATTTCGAGAGTGCGAAGAACTGGGCTTTGCTCCGGCACTCCTGCACCCTCTGGACTTCGGCGGCCTTGACAAGGGCTCCGAGCACGAAAACCGTGGCCGTGGAAAGAATGACGAGGCTGACCAGAACTTCGATGAGCGTCATCCCCCGGCAGTTCAGCCATCCTTTTTTCCGGCCCGCCCGGGGCATCACGTTTTCGACGCCTCGGCCTGACGCCAGTTTGCGATGTCATCATCGCTCGCGACCCCGTCCGGCCCTAGCGAAGCCAGGTCAAAATCCCGCGGGGGATGCGTGCTGGGATATTTATAATCGTAAGGTTTGCCCCAGGGGTCCATCGGCAGCTCTTCAAGATAAGGGCCTTTCCAATTCGCCGGCACCGGAGAAGAGGAGGGCTTTTCCAGCAGCGCATGGAGCCCCTGCTCGGTGCTCGGATACCGGCCGTTGTCGACTTCATACAGCCGGAGGGCGAGCGCAATATTTCCCTTAATGTCCGCCTCGGCCGCCGTTTGCCTTGCCGCCTCGGTCCGTCCCGCCAGCCTGGGCACGGCAAGGGCCGCGAGAGCTCCGATGATGATGATCACGATCATGAGTTCGATGAGCGTAAAACCTCTTTGGCTTTCAAAAAATGCGGCCGTTTTTTTTCGCGGTTCCATAATATTCCTTTCTGCTTACCTTCGACTTTACCCTGGTTCTTTTCTGTCTCCATCACCGGATCGAGCTGCTGATTTCGAAGATCGGAAGCATCGTGGCCATGACGATGAATCCGACGACCGCTCCCACCGCGAGAATCATGACCGGTTCCAGAAGCGACGCCAGCACCTGCATGCGGCTTACCGCCTCCCTTTCCAAAAAATTCGCGGCCTCCAGCAATCCTTCCGGCATCCGCCCGCCCTCTTCCCCGACCTTCAGGGTCTGGAGCAGATACGGCGAAGCCAGAGGGAGTTTTTTCATCCCTTCCGTCAGCAGATGCCCTTCCCTGACCATTTTCGGCAGCGTCTCCAGCTGGCTGCGGATCCAGCGATTCCCCACCACCGCGATGCTGGCCTCCAGCGCCTGGATGATCAGGACGCCGTGGTCCATGAGCAGTCCCAGTGAACGGCAGAATCTCACCATTTCCGTATAGAGAGCCACTCGGCCCGCCACCGGCACGCGCAGCAAGAGTTTGTCGAAGAGCTCGCCGGCCTGCGAGGACAGGCCCTTCCAGACGATGATCCCGAGGATGGCAAGTGCCGCGGCTCCGGCCCAGAAAAAGGGATGCGTCAAAATATGCGTCAGCGCTATGAGCGCCCTCGTGGGCCAGGGCAATTCGACGTGCAGCCGTTTCAGCATGACGAGGATGCGCGGCATCACAAAAACAAGAAGGACGACCACCGTGACGGCGCCCATCACGCCGACAAACGCGGGGTAAACGACAGCGCTCTGCAGCTTCGAACGCAGCGCGGCTTCGCGGTCCATTTTCTCGGCCAGCTTGTCCAGGATCTCTTCTATGGCGCCGCCCAGCTCTCCGGCATTGATGAGGTTCACGTAATCGGCCGGAAAGGTTTCCGGGAAACAGCGCAAGGCTTCGGACAGCGTCGCGCCGTTGCGCTCCATGTTATCGAGCACGGCGTTGAGGATCGCTTTCAGGCGCGGGCTTTCCGCCTGCTCTTCCAGGACGCGGAGCGCTCTCAAGACCGGCGTCTGCGACCGGATGAGACTCGCAAATTGACGCGTAAAGGACTGGAGATGATGGAAAGAAACCGCGCGGCCGCTGATCTTGCCCGCGGCGGGCGCCGCAGATTGAATCTGGATGACCTTCAGCGGCGTGTATCCCATCTTGGAAAGATACTGCAGCACAGCCTCTCTGCTTTCCATTTCCAAGACATCTTCAACGGTCTGCGTCGGGTTCACTTTGGCGAGGAATCGAAACTGAGGCATCAGATCTCCATGGTTTCGTTGCTTGTGATCCGAAGCACCTCTTCGGGCGAGGTCAGCCCTTCCTTGACTTTCGCCCAGCCTTCGGTCTGAAGACTCGTCATGCCTTGATCGACGGCAAGCTGGCGGATCTCGTCGACCGAGGCTTTCTGAAGCACGAGTTTTTTGATCTCGGCCGTGACAGGAAGGACTTCGTAAATCGCCATGCGTCCGTTATAGCCGGTCCGGTGGCAGGCATTGCAGCCCTCCCCGTGGAAAGAGCGCGGGACAACGCCGGGGACTTCCTGTCTGCATTTGTCACAGATTTTCCGGATCAGGCGCTGCGCCACGAGGCAGCTCACCGAAGACGCAAGCAGGTAAGGCGGAATGCCCATGTCCGTCAGGCGCGCGAAACCCGAGGCGGCGTCGTTGGTGTGCAGCGTGGAGAGCACCAGGTGGCCGGTCAAGGCAATGCGGATGGCCAGTTCCGCGGTCTCGACGTCGCGGACTTCGCCGACCATCATGACGTCCGGGTCATGGCGCAGCATGCTTCGGAGCCCCTGCGCAAACCCCATGCCGACCTGGGGATTCACGGGAACCTGCATGATGCCCGGAAGCTCGTATTCGACCGGGTCCTCGATCGTGATGATTTTCCTCTCTTCGGTGTTGATCTGCTTGAGCGCCGAGTACAGAGTCGTGGTTTTGCCGCTCCCGGTCGGCCCCGTGACGAACATCAGCCCGTAAGGCTTGGCCAGCATTTTTTGCATGATCTCGAGGTTACGCCCCTCGAGGCCGAGTTCGGAAAGGTTATAGAGCATGGCGTTGGGCAGAATGCGGATGACGACGCCCTCCCCCGCGGAGCTGGGCAGGACAGACACTCTGAGGTCCAGCTTCTGGCTGCCCACGGTGACGCTGCCGCGGCCGTCCTGGGGCGCGCGTTTTTCCACGAGGTTGAGCCCGGAAAGCACCTTGATGCGCGAAATGATCGCGGGAAAAAAACGGCGCATCGTGTCGGGAAGATCGGCGGTTTCGAGCACACCGTCCACGCGGTACCGGAGCCGGATCTTGTCCCGGAACGGCTCGAGATGAATGTCCGTCGCCCTCCGCTGGTAGGCTTCCAGCAGAAACTGATTCACCAGCTTCACGACGGACGCTTCTTCGCTTTTCTGAATGTCCTGAACCGCGGGCTCGGCCGAGGCCTGGGCCTGGGGCTGTCCTTCCCGGAGCAGAATTCTGTCCACGGTTTCCGCGCCGAGACCATAAAAACGGGAAATGGCCTTGTCGATTTCATGCCCGGTAGCAAGGACGGCGTTCAACACGTACTTTTGCCGGAGCGCAAGGCTGACATGGTCGAGAAGCAGGATGTCCTGCGGCGCGGCAATCGCGATCGTCAACTGCGTGCCTTTGAGCTCGAGCGGCATGACCTTGTAATGCAGCGCCACCTTCAGGGGAAAGACTTCCTTGAGCTTCGGGTCGACAGCCGTTTCCGCAAGACGGACCAGCTGCATTTTGAACTGCTCGGCCAGGGATTCCATGAGCTGCTCTTCGGTGACCCATCCGTTTTCCACGAAAATCTCGCCGAGGAATCGGTCTTTCTTCGCCTGGGCGTCGAGCGCCTGCTTCAGCTGGTCTTCGGTGATCAGCCCTTTTTCCACCAGGTGCTGGCCGATCTTCATTCTGCTTTTCATGATCTTTGGCCCTTTAAGCTGTCATGCGCGGCGTTTCTCATCTCATTTTGCTCCGGCAATCCGCCGGGTGTATTCGTCGATGATTTTCTCGATTTGCGATGGCACGGCGAGCACCAGCTTCACGGCGCGGCCCCGGGCGTGCGTCTGGATTTCGCTCATGACCCAGGCATTCAGAGGATCGGAAATCGCGAGCGTTACGGAAACCGTGTCCTGGCGGATCGGGAAGCAATGGTGCTCGGTAAATACGGCGGAAGGATACTGCCCCGCGACCTCCCACTGGACATCTCCCGGCCTGATCTGGATATACGGAATCCCGAATTGTTCCGACAGGGCCTGGATGACCTGCTCTTCGGTGGCCCAGCCGTGAGCCATAAGGCATTTGCCGAGGAACTCTCCGGACTGCTTCTGTTCGTCGAGCGCGATCTTGAGCTGCGTTTCATTGATGATGCGTTTTTCGATCAGGATTTCCCCCAATTTTTTTCCGCGCGGGTTCACGTCAAGGCTCCTATCATGTAGAAAGTCTCTTCGGGTTGCCGGTCCAGGCGGCCTGACAAAATCCGTTCGCAGCCGGCCAGGGTTTGATCAAGTGTCACATACACGCCTTTTGTGCCGGAAAAGACTTCGGCCACGATGAAAGGCTGGGTGAGAAAATTCTGGATCTTCCGGGCGCGCTCGTAAAGCGTCCGGTCGGCCTTGGAAAGTTCATCCACGCCGACGACGGAAACGATACGCCGCAATTCTTCGTAACGGCTGAGCGTTTTCAGCACCTCCATCGCGGTTTTATAATGACGGCTGCCCACGATTTCAGGCGCCATGTTGGAGGACGAGGACTGAAGCGGATCGATGCAGGGATAAAGGCCCATTTGCACGCGTTCGCGCGAAAGCACGATGATCGAATCCAGGTAGGTGAAGATCGTGACCACCGCCAGGTCGGTCAAGTCGTCGGCGGGCACGTACACGGCCTCGATCGAGGTCACCGATCCCGCACCTTCCATGGCCCGGATCCTTTCGTGAAATTCGGCCACTTCGGAAGCCAGCGTGGGCTGGTATCCGGTTTCCGACGGGGCGCGGCCCAGAAGCGTGGAAATCTCCGCGCCCGCCTGCACGAAACGGAAGATGTTATCGACGAAAAACAACACGTCGCGGTTTTGTTTCTGGATGGATTCTGCCAGCGTGATGCCGGTGGAGGCCGCGCCGAAACGCGCGCCGGGCGGCTCGTTCATCTGCCCGTATACCAGCATGCCGCGGGACAGCAGGTTGTGCGTTTTCATTTCATGATACAGTTCATTGCCCTCGCGAACGCGCTCTCCCACGCCGGTAAAGACGAAAGCGCCGTGATGGCGCTCGGCGATGTGCTGGATGAGTTCGAGGATCAGCACGCTTTTGCCCAGGCCGGCGCCGCCCAGAATCCCCGTCTTACTGCCTTTCACCATGGGAAAAAGCAGATCGATGATCTTGATGCCGGTCTCGAGGAGCTCCGCCTTCTGGACGTTGATCTCTTTTTTGTCCAGCCTGTTTCCTCCGAGGTGGACCCGGATCGCTTTGGTCTCGGACGTCTCGATGCGCCCGCGCTTGTCGATCGGCTCGCCGAGAACATTCATGATCCGCCCGAAACATTCCGCGCCCACCGGGACTTCGATCGAAGGCCCGGCGCGGCGGACGGGAGCCGACCGCTGAAGGTTGAGGGTGGACGACATGGCGATGCAGCGGACAATGTTTCCCTTGCTGTGCTCGGCGACTTCGAGTACGACCCTGCGTCCGTCTTTGGTGTCTGTTTCGAGGATTTCGAAAATCGCGGGCAGCGCCTGGCCGGCGTCGAATTTCACTTCGACGACCGGGCCTTCAACGCCCGCCACCCAGCCGTTCAATTTTTTCCCGGATTTTGAATCATCCATCGCTGCGCTCAGGGTAAGGGCCCGCCGCCGCTTTCTTCCTCGGCCGCGAGCATCTGGTTGACTTCCGAAAGAAGGAGCTGCGAGGCGAACACTTCGCGCATGCTGCGGTCGATCATGGCATGCCGCGTCTTGAAATACTGGTGTTTGAGATGTTTTCCCTGCAACGTCAGCTCCTGGATGCTTCCTTCCAGGTGCATGACGCGCGCGGCCAATTCGGACACGCGGCTCATCGCGAAGACGGAATCCAGCCGGTTTTCGACCCAGAAGGTCATGACGTAGGCCAGCATGTCTTTGGGCTCGGATTCCCAGATCACGTCCTGCGCCGCGGCCGTGTTTTTTTCCGTGGCCAGCCAGGTGCTGCACGGCAGCACGGTCTCGACGGTGACTTCCTGCAGCGCGAGCGAAATCGGCTTTGGAAAGACCACGATGAGCCGGCCGCATTCCCCGCTCAGAATTTTTCCCAGGAGGAACTCACAGACCTCCGTCGCAAGTTTTGACTGGGTCTTTTCCTTGATGCCCGGAAACAGCTTGGTCTCCCGGCGCTGGTCGCCGATAAGGCCCATGCCTTTTTCCCCGATCACGGCAAGGTATCCCTCCGCGCCCGCTTCCGCGATGCCCGCATTGACGATCTGCGCGTTCAGGCTTCCCATGAAACCGGAATCGGTCGTGACCATCAGCACCACCGGCCTCTGGGTCGCGGGACGCACGTAAGGGTGATCGATGTTTTCCAGCGGGATGCCCGACAGGATATCGCCGGCGAGTGCCGGAAAGCGGTCGAAGACCGTGAGCTGGCGCTGGAGCGCGTAAAAGCGGTTTAGCGCAATACCCTTCAGCGCGTTCAGGATGCTTTTCAGCTCGACATTGAATTCCACTTCACGCTTGAGCTTGACAAGCGGGATCATGCCGCGCCTCCGGGTGAAAAAAACCGCTTAAACGCCTCATCCACGTTCTGCTTCAGCGCGTCGTCCCATTTTTTCTTGGCCCCGATCTCCTCGAGAATGCCCGGATAATGCTGGCGCATCCACGCAAACACGTTGTCCCGGAAACGGAGCCAGTCCTGCGGCTTTTGCTCGAGAATGCCCGAACGCAGCCCATAGAGAAAGAGGAGCTGCTCGGCAAGCGGCGACGGCTTGGTGTTCGGCTGCACGAAAAGCTGGTTCATGAGTTCGCCGCGCCGCAGCCTTTGTTCGGCGGAGTCGGAAAGATCCGCCTTCATCGTGGTCATCCGCTGCAATTCCTGGAACTGAAGGTACTCCAGCCTGAGTTTCCCGCTCATCTCCCGGAGCGCTTCGGTCTGCGCGCGGTTGCCGATACGGGAAACCGAGAGTCCGAAGTCGATGGCCGGCCGGAAGCCTTTTTGAAAAAGGTTCGTGTTCAGATAAATTTGGCCGTCGGTGATCGAAATCAGGTTCGTCTGGATATAGCCGGTGATGTCGCCCTGGATCGTCGCCACGACCGGAAAGAAACTGATCGTGCCGCCGCCCAGGTCACTCACGAATTTCCCCGCCCGTTCGAGGAGCTGCGAATGGATGTAGAAGATGTCGCCCGGATACGCCTCGCGGCCGGGAGAACGCTGCAAGAGCAGCGAAAGCTGGCGGTAGGCCCAGGCGTGCTTTCCCAGGTCGTCGAAGGCCACGAAGACATCGCGGCCCTTGGACGCGAAATATTCCGCGAGCGCGCAGGCCGAATACGGGGCGAGGTACTGTTCGCCCAAAGGCACGGAAGCGATGCCCGCATAGACGACCGTATAATCCATGGCGCCTTTTTCCCGCAGAAGCCGCAGCACCTTGAGGAACGACGACCGGCTTTGTCCGATCGCGCAGTAAATGCAGATCACGTTTTTGCCCTTCTGGTTCAGGATCGTATCCGTGATGATCGAGGTCTTTCCCGTCATCTGGTCGCCGATGATGAGCTGCCGCTGTCCCTTGGCAAGAGGAAACGCGGCGTCGATGATACGCAGCCCCGTCTCGAGCGGGTCGGAAAGCGGCTTGCGGTCCATGACGCCGGGCGCGTCCTTGAAGATGGGAAAAGAATTGTCGGCCTGAGGCGCCTCGCGTTCGTCAAACGGCTTTCCGAGGCTCGTTATGATTCTCCCCAAAAATGCGTCACCCACGGGCGTGTGAAAGGGCTCTCCCCTGGAATACACCTGGTCGCCCGCGTGCAGTTCGGATTTATTGCCGAATCCCAGGATCTTCACCTTGCTTTCGCTGAAGCCCATGACCATGCCGACGTCGCCGTTCTCGAATTCGACCTTCTGGCCGTTCAGGCAGGAAGGCAGGCCTTCGGCCTCGACGATGAATTCCTTGACGGTCGTGACGCGACCTACTTCTCTCACGTCAAAAACGTTTCCCGGTTGGGCAGAACGGGCCGGATTAAGCGGCATTTTTCAGATACTCCTTCACGCGTGAGGCCAGGGAACCCTCCAGAACCAGATGGCCCAATTCGATGCGCAGCCCCGCGACGAGTTTCTCATCGACGACCTCAGCGATTTCGGGCAGGTGCCCCAGTTTTTTCTGCACGGTTTCTTCGATCTTGGCGCGCAGCCCGCTCTCTAGGGGAAAGGCACTGACGATCCGGACGCGGGCGATCTTCTCTCTCGAGTCCATCTTCTCGAGCGTCTGCAGTCCGCCTTCCATGAGCTGGCAGAGCATCTGCTCATGCGCGCTTTTCCGGGCTTCGGCGGACAGGATCTCCAGTACGACCTGGCAGGCCCGCACCACCACTTTTTTTTCCATCTGCTGGACCATTTCCTGCCGCATGGCGTCGCGCGTTTTCACGGCCTCGCTGACGATGTGCTCGGCCTCGGTCCGGCCCTGCTGCTGCATTTGATCGAGGATCATGTCCGCCTTTTCGCGCGCCTCTTTTTTGACACGCTCGGCTTCCTGGCGAGCCTCATTGATGAGCTGGGCGGCTTTGAGCTCGTTGTCCTTGGCCTGTTTCTGCAGCTCCGTGATTTTCTTGTCCTGCTCTTCAGAAATGGTCATGAGCTGGCGCGTGACCTGGTGCGCCTGGGTGTTCAGGACACGGTTCATAATGAAAAGCAGTCCCCCGCAAAAAATGAGCAGAAACAAAAACGTTCCGACGAAAGGCATTTTTTCTCCTTGGGCCCCGTCACCCGGGCCCGGTCGTTATTCCTTAATTAGGCGCGAACAACTGCCAGGCGATCAGAAAGGCGACGATCGCCACGCTTTCGGTAAACAGCAGGCAAAGCGTCATGGCGCTCATGATCTTCGGCGCCGCCGACGGATTTCTGCCCAGGGCCTGGATGCTCGAAAAACCGGTCGCCGCGAATACGCCCGAGGGCCCAAGGATGCAAATGATGAAAATGATGGTCAGCGCGATGTTCCGGCTCATAGGGCGCCCACCGGCCTTGCCATGATGACGACTTCGTTGTTTTTGACTTTGACGGCGCCATGCCGGATGGCGAAAGGGGTTTTATCGATGAGAAGGGAGCCGGCCTTGAGCCGGGTAAGCAGAGGCTTGTGGAAGGGGTGCACTTCAAACCATCCCTGTTCCCCGGGCAGGGTCACACTTCGCGCCTGCCCTTCGTAAATCATCTGCTTCGAACTGAACAACACTACCTTCAGCACTTCTCCTACCTCCGGCGCGGCGCGGCCGCGCGGTTGAAGGGTTTATCAGGCCACCCGGTTTCTCACGTCCTCTCCCGGCAAATCGCCGGGCATAGCGCCCTGAGATTCGTCGCGGACCGTTTTTTCGGCCGCGGCTTTCCGGTACCAGGTGACAAAAAAAACCAATCCGACCGATCCCACGAAAATCAGGATCGCGAAAATAATCATCCAGGTCGTCTTCGCCGACGGCGCGTCGGACTTCAGCTTTTCGGGAATGTTCGGAGTCGGCACGCCGCCGGTCACCGTCAGGATCTTTTCCATCTTCTCGAGCAGCTGTTTGATCTCTTCCATGGCAAGGAGATTGAGGCGGTAGGCGCCGATGCGCTGCTTTTGCCCGAGCGTCTCGTCATTCTGCTTGGCCTCGATGCCGGCAACCTTTTCGCCGATGAGATCATAGAGGCGTTTGCCGGAATCGTAATACTCCGTCCCCTTCAGGCGGGCGAGCAGCCGCTGCGCTTCGGATCCTACCTCCGCGAGCGCCGACTTCGGGATAAACCAGACGTCTTTGACCTGGACGTTGAAAACGCGCGTCTGTTTGGGTTTGAGTTCCACCTTGGAGTTGTACAGGAAATAAATGGATCGCTGGTCGTCGTATTGAACCTGAAGGCCTTCGTTTTCGACGATTTCCGAGGGCGTGATTTCCTTCGGCAGGTCGATCTTGACCGGGATGGTCTGCGTCTTTTCCTTGGACGGATTGGAGACGACCACGCTGATCGTGACCGGCTCGCGTTCGGCTTCCTGCGCACGCAGGTCCGGGGCTGTGGCCATGGACGCGCACGCCAGCCCGAGAAGCGCGAGGCCGGCCATGAGAAAGCGCGGGGAACTCTTCTTTTGCGGGGCGGCGGACGGGACGGTCTTCATCGTTGCTTCTCCGGGGCGCGAGGCCCGTTTATGAGTAAACGACTTCCACGATCGGCGTTTCATCGTTTACGAGTTCGCGTTCAATGGTTTGCTGGACAACTTCGATGGCGCCCTGCATCTTATCGGAGCGCTTGCGGATTTCGCGCAGGCTCGGGGACTGTTCCAGGCCTTCCTGGACGCTGACGTCCATGAGCTCGCCCAGATTCAGGCCCTTGTCTCCGGCCAGCGTACTGATCTGTTCGGCGACTTCCTGGATCTGGTTCTGCATTTTCTTGTTCGACCTGTCCTTGCGCAGAACTTCGGGAATCTCGGTGACCTGCTTCTTGAGCGCTTCCAGCATCTGGCCGATGTAGCCTTTTTCGGAAACCACGTTCGAAACGCCTTTTATCTGCTCGCTGATTTCCTGCAGTTCCTTGCTCTTACCCATGCCCGCGGCCACAAGGCCCTGCACTTCGCTGAGCGTCGTGGATTCGATGAAGACCGATCCGGCTTCGAAATTGCCCGTCTCGTTTTCTTCGACCATGACGGTGACAGCCTTGCCCGCCGTGAATTCCGCGGTGCTGATCCTCGGGAAGACGTATTCGTACAGGCCTTCGACGTCCGGCACCGGCTTCATGGGCTGCTGCTGCAGGATGGGCTCACCCTCGTTACTCAGGACGCGCAGGAACGGGATCAGGCCCGTCTTGCCGCCGCGGTAACGGATGACGAAGTCGTCGCCGAGCAGGACGGACGTGGGAATAAGGAGGCGTCCGGCAAATTTCATGTTTGTTTCTTCGAGGTCAGACGTCGCTGACTTGACGTCGTCGGTCGCGTTCTGGACCTCGGTGGTCGCGTTCTCGAGGCTGACGAGAGAACCGGTCAGGGTGTTCATCTGCGTCTGGATAATGGTGGTTTGCTGGTCCAGCTTGTTCGAGACGAGCGAGGTCTGGTTGTTCAACTGCGAGCTGAGAGCCGTCGTCTGCGCGTCAAGCTGGCCCTGGATCACGACCGATTGCGCGCTGAGCTGGTTCGTCACGGTATTCGAAATGCTGTCGCGGACCTGGGACAGAGGCACGTCGATCTTCGACGCGACTTCGGAAGACACCTCCTCCAGTTTTTTGGTGTCGGTGATGTTGAACGTGCGCGGCGTCTTGAACACGCCGCCGGAAGCGATGCTCATGGTGGTGACGACGTTATAAACCTTGCCGGACTGCAGGCCGGTGGGAGCGGCCCAGTTGAAATTATAAAAGCCCTGGGCATCGGGGGCGCCGTTGTTGTCGAACTGCTTGATGAGCGTGCCCGCGTCATAGAATTGAATGGTGCAGCTGACCACGCCCGAAACCGTGCTGCCATCGCGGCGCAGCGTCGAAGCGATGGAGACGGTATCCGCGGCCGCGTTATAAGCCAGTTCCGTCACGGATTCCCAAAGGTGGACGACCTGAGTTTCCATGAAGATCGTCACGGTCTGGTCGCTGTCGGCCACAAAGTTGACCTGCTGGTCGCCGTATTCGACGCGCGTCCAGATGGCGACGTAAGTGCCGGCCGGATGGCCGTGGACGACCGGCGAGTTAAGCGCCGACGCGTTCCAGCCGTCGCTCGAAGAGACGGTCAACTGGTCCAGACTGTTGTTGGTCAGGAGGTCGCGCACCTGCCACGTAATGTAGTAATAGTCGATGGTGAACGTGAAACCGGTCACGTCTTTGACCGTCGTCGGATCGTTGGGATCGGAGATGCGCAGCTTGACGGTCGGCGACGGCGTGTCGGGAATGTTCCAGGTGTAAGTGCCGGTATTGGGAACGATGCCGTCATTGGCTGTTCCCTCGTTTTCCTTGATGGGAGACCAGTTCATGCCGTTGTTGGTGGAAACTTCAATCAGGACGTTGGGAATGCTCCCCGTTGAAGTCCAGGTCAGCGCATGGTTCTCATTGACGACCCATTTTTGCGCGGGCTGCGCAAACGTCCAGTCCAGGAAGCCGTGGATCTTGAAGGGATTGGTGACAGACTGGACTTCGTTGTCAAACGGATCGCGGATGCGGATTCTCACGTCTGCGGAAATCGTGTCCGGCACAACCCAGTCAAAGGACCCGTCGTTGGTGACAATGCCGTCATTGGGCGTGCCCTCGTTTTCCTGGATGGGAACGTAGGCTCCCCCGTCCACGGAGTATTCGATGACCGCGTTCGGCATGCTGCCGCCCCACGTCCAGGTGATCGTCTGCGTCGAGCCCACCGGCACGGCGGTGAACATGGGATTGGTGGCCGTGAACTGGCCCTGGATGCGGAAATCGGCATCCGAATCGTCGTAGACGGTTGTATCGTTGACGTCGAGGACGCGCACGCGCAGGTTCGCCGAAGGCATGTTCGGGATCGGCGACCAGGTGTAGGTTTTATTGCCGTTGGGGACGTTCGCCACGCTGTTGGCGATGACGAGCGGTGCGGCCGCGGTGTACGGGAACCCGGTGTCTCCGGGCAGCGTGGAGTAAGCGACCACGCGCACGTTCGGAATATTGCCGACCGTCGTCCACTGGATCGTATCACTCAACCCGATTTTGAAGCGGTCCGTGCCGTTCGGCTTGGTGATCGTGAAATTGCCGCGGATTTTGAACGCGTTGTCGGAAATGTCGACCGCATCCGAATCAAGGCTGCTGCGGACGCGCACTTTCACCAGCGGCGAAGACGTGATGTCGTCAGGGACGGTCCATTCGTAGACGCCGTCATTGGCCGTGGGAAGGCCGCCGTTGATCGTCGACGAAGTGGCGAAATTGTCTTTGGAGTAGGACAACAGGACGTCTGTGACCGTACCTTCCCATCCCCACGTGATGTTGTAGGTCGATCCTACGGTGGCGGTAATGTTCACGGCCGACGGCGTCAGGACCTCGAAATAAGCCTTGATCTTGGCGTTGGCATCGGAATCATCAAAGGCGGTCGCATCATTCGCATCTTCGACACGCACTTTGAACTGAGACGTGATCGTATCCGGAACCGACGGCCAGCTCCAGGTGCGTTCCGCATCGGGCGCGCCGCTGTTGCCCGCCGTGGAAGTGAGGGTGAAAGGAAACGTCGCGCCGCCGTCCACGGAATACCGGATTTTGGCCTGCGGCGAATTCGCGCTGGTGGATTTCCAGCGGATCGTCTGCGCGCTGCCCACATCCCATTTGTCGCTCGCCGCGTTCGGCGACACGACCGTGAAGCCTGCAACGGCATGGAACACATCCGAATCGTCATAAGCGGTCTCGTCAGCGGGATAGGCCACGCGGACCTGCAAAGGCAGCGGGCCGGTGCTCAGCTCGGCAAAATCGGGAACGGCCCAGGCATAGGAACCGTTGTTCGAAGCGCCGAGCGCAATCGGAATGCCGGGGCCCGAGAATCCGTCCTTGGAATAATAGAGGTTCACGGTCGGGTTCTGGCCCTGGCGCGTCCACGCGATCGTGAAGTTCTTGTTGACCGGCACGTTCTGCCCGAGCGCGGGCGCCGTAATAATAAAGGAAGGCGTGATCGAGAACGTCGGCGAAACGTTGAACACACTCGCGTCCGTGACATCGGAAACGCGTGCCTTCACCGTCGTCGATACAATGCCCGCGGCGTTCGGGACGGTCCAGGTGTATCCGGTGTCGCCCTGGCCGCCCGGAACCGAACCCGCGATCTGGTTCCAGGTGGTGCCGTTGTCGGTGGAATAATCGAGACGGACGTTCGCCACCGATCCCGTGCGCGTCCATTTGATGTCATGGGCCGTGCCCACGCCCCATTTGTCCGTGCCTGTCGGCGAAGAAAGCAGCAGGCCGCCGATGATTTTGAAAAGGCCGTTCGACACCGCGCGCACGGCAAACAGATCGGCTTCGGGAAGGCTCGAAATGCGCACCTTCACGCTCGGGGCCGCCGTGATGCTGTCCGGAATCAGCCATGCAAAGTCGCCGTCGTTTGCCGTCGATGCCGCGATCACGTCGTTGTAGGTGACGCCGCCGTCTTTCGAGTAGTCGATTTTGACGGTCGCCACGTTCGTTCCTTTGAAGTTCCAGGTAATGTTATGCGTGTCGCTCACCTTCCACGATTCGCCGCCGGCCGGCGCCGTGACCTGCAGGAGCGGAAGCACCTTGAAGGCATTGGAGGAGGTGTCGGAAACCGTCGCGTCGTCCGGATCTGAAACGCGGATCAAAGCGCCCGCCGTCGCCAGGGTCGTGTTCGGCGCGTCGAGGAGCATGGCGTACGGGCCGTCCTGGGGCGCGCTCATGGTAATCAGGGACCAGCTCGTCCCGTCGTAATATTCGACCTTCACGGGCCCGATGTCGCCTGCGCGTGTCCAGGTGACATTCAGCGTACCGCCCAGCGTGGTTTCGATGCCGGCCGCATCCGGATAGGTCAGCGTAATTTTTCCTTTGACCGTGAACGCGTCCGAAATCGCAGGCGCAATCAGGCCGTTGCCCTGCAATTTGACTTTGACGTTCAGGGAAACGATGTTGTCCGTGGGAAGCGTCCAGTTGAACGTATTCCCGACCGCCAGTGTGGTCGCGACGCCGGAAGCGATCGTGGTCCAGTTCGTGCCGCCGTCGTTGGAATAGAAAAGATCGACGTTGCCGATCGTGCCGTTCGCGTTCCAGATAATGTTGCGGCTTTCGCCGGCGCCCCAGACCGAGGTCGAGATCGGGGCCGTGATGACCGCGCTGCCTTTGATCGAGAAATTCGCATCCGAAACGTCGAAGACAAGCGGGTTGTTCGCGTCTTCAACCTTCACGCGGAGGTTCGAGCCGATTTTGTCGGGCACGCTCCAGTTGCAGCTGAACGCGCCGCCCGCCACGGCCACCACCGAGCAGCCTTCCATGGCATAGTCATAGGTCAGGCCGCCGTTAGTGGAATAATAGAGCTTCACGCTCGTAATCGGGCCAAAGACTGAGCCGCTTACGGCATAAGGCGTTCCGACTCCCAGCGTCTCCCCGCCGTTCGGGGTCGTGAGCGACACGCGGCCCTTGATCGTGAAATTGAAATTGGCGGGATCGTAGACCGTCGGATCCGAGGCGTCCAGGACCCGCACGCGCGCCGAAGTCGTGGTGATGCCCGGCTGGTCCGGAATTCTCCAGTTAAAGGTATAGGGGCCGGGACCTGTGGTATCGATATTCTGCGTGTCTTTGCCGTCCGCGTCGACCAGAGGCTCATAGCTCGCGGGATCGTCGCCGTTGTTGGAGAATTCCAGGCGGACCGCGGTGATGTTTCCTTTTTTCGTCCAGTTGATGTTATTGAAGGTATTGATTTCCCAGGATTCGATGCCCGTGTTCGGCGCGGTCATGGTGAGCGAGCCGCGGATCTTGAACGCATCGCTGGTGATCAGGCTGTCCGAATCAAGGGCATCTGAAATGCGCACGCGGGCCACCGCCGACAGTCCCGTGCCCAGGGTCCAGCTCCGGCTTCCGCTGTTAGTCACGATGCCGTCGTTCGGCGTGCCGTCGGATTCGGGAAGCAATTGCCAGCCCGAGCCGTCATTCAGGTTGTACTCGATCTTGACGTTGGCGGGCAGGCCGTTGACCGGCGTCGTCCACGTGATCGTCTGAGAACTTTCCGCGACCCACACATTTCCGGACACCGGCGCAACGAACGTGAAGTTGGCGAGGGTGGAGCTGGCGGCATCCGCCGTGTCGTACACGTTCGTGTTCGCGGCATCCAGCACCCGGACCCGGAAATTATCCTTCACGATCGGGAAATTGGAGGGAATCGTCCACGAATAGCTCTTGTCATTGCCCGAACCGGAAGGCGTGGAGGAGACAATCGTGCTCCAGGGCCCGGTCAGTCCGTTCGTCGAATATTCGAGCTTGACGTTCACGATCGAACCCGTGGCGTTCCACTTGATTTCATTGCCGGAACTGTTGATGCGCCATTTGACGCCCGTCGTGTCACCGGGCTGCGTCAACTGAAGCTTGCCGATGATCTGGAAAAGGCCGTTCGATGCCGCCGTGACCGACCACGGGTCCGTCGCCGGCAGGGTCTGCATGCGCACCTTCATGTTTTGGACGCTTTGAATATTGTCGGGAATCAGCCAGCCGAACGATCCGTCGTTCGGCGTGGAACCCGCGATCACGTTCGGATAAGTGGCTCCGTTGTCGGTCGAATATTCGATCTTGACGTTCGCCGTATTCGAGCCGATCGCCTCCCACGTGATGTTGTGCGTGCTTCCGACTTCCCAGGCTTCGCTGCCGCCCGGAGTAAGAACAAGAAGGTGCGGCCTGACCACAAAATCGTTCGAGGAAGTATCGGAGACCGTGCCGTCGTCCGCGTCGGAAATGCGGACGCGGGCGCCCATGGTCGCGACCGTCGTGAGCGGCGCATTGAGCGTCATGGCATAAGGGCCTGCTTCCGGCGCCGTGGTGGTTGCCGTCGTCCAGGACGTGCCGTCAAAGTATTCGACTTTGACGTTTCCGATATCGCCGGCCACGGTCCAGGTGACGTTCATGACATTGCCAAGGACGGTTTCGATGCCGGCGGCATCAGGATAGGTGAGCGTCAGCTTGCCTTTGACCGCAAACGCCTGCGTGACATTCGGCCCGACGAGATTCGCGCCGTCGATCTTGACCTTCACATTATTCGATACGATGGCCGTCGTCGGAAGCACCCACGAGAAGCTGTTGCCGGTGGCCAGAGGCGACGGCACGCTCGTCGTGATCGTGTTGAATGGGCCGTCATTGACGCTGTAATACAGATCGACATTGCCGATGTTTCCGGTCCTGTCCCAGGTGATGTTGTTGGCTTCGCCCGCGATCCAGACGCTGGAAGAAGTCGGCGAGGTCAGCGTCGCGCCGCCTTTGACCGCAAAATTGCTGTCGGAGGTGTCGAACACGACCGGGTTATTCGCGTCGACAGCCTTGATGCGCAGCGGCAGGCCGACGATGTCCGGAACATTCCAGTTGCAGCTGAAAGCCGCCTGGCTCACGGCAACCGTGGCGCAGCCTTCCACCGGGTAGTCATAGGTGGCGCCGCCGTTGGTCGAATAATAGAGATTGACGTTCGCGATGGGGCCGAAGACCGAGCCCGTGACCGCGTAAGGCACGCCGACGGTCAGAGAATTGCCGCCGTTCGGAGTGAGGACCTGCACGCGGCCCTTGATCGTGAAATCACCGTTGGACTGATCGAGCACCGTCGAGTCCGTGGCATCCACGATCCGGATCCTGCCGTTGATCGTCGTAATACCGGCCTGGTTCGGGATTTTCCAGTTGAAAGTGTACGGACCCGCGCCTGTCGTATCGATGTTCTGCGTGTCCTTGCCGTCCGCGTCGACAAGCGCCTCGTACTGCGCCGGATCATCCCCCGCGGTCGAAATCTCGAGTTTCACGGCCGCGATGTTACCTTTCTTGGTCCACGTGATGTCATGCAGCGTATCGATTTCCCAGGACTCGAGGCCATTGGGCGCCGTCAAGGTCAGGCGGCCGCGGATCTTGAACGGATCGCTCGTGCGCGCGCTATCGATGTCGGCGGGATCCGAGACGCGGATGCGGGCCGCGGCCGAAAGCCCCACGGGCAGCGTCCAGTTCTGGCTGCCGCTGTTGGAAACGACGCCGTCATTGGCCGTGCCGAAGGTCTCCGCGATGGGCAGGTAGCCGTTTCCGTCATTGAGGTCATATTCGATTTTGACGGTCGCCGGCACGCCCGCCTGAGGCGTGGCCCAGGTGATCGTGTGCGTATTTTCCGCCTGCCAGACATTCCCCGCGACGGGAGCAGTGATCGTAAAGTCGCCCAGAATCGAGCTGCTGGCGTCCGCCACGTCGAACACGTTCGTGTTCAACGCGTCAAGGACGCGGATCCGGAAATTATCTTTGACGAACGGAATATTGATCGGGATTGTCCAGGTGTAAGACTTATTCGTCCCCGCTCCGGAAGGCGCGGAAGCGACGAGCGTCGTCCACGGGCCTCCGGACCCGGAGGAAGAATACTCGAGTTTTACGTTGGCGATCGAGCCGGTCGCGTTCCACTTGATGTCCTGCGCCGTGCCGACGCGCCATTTGACGCCCGTCGAGTCGTTCGGCGTCACCATCTGCAGCGCGCCGATGATCTGGAAAAACCCCTGGGAAAACGCCGCGACGGCCCAGACGTCTGTCGTCGGGAGAGAAGAGATCTTGATGCGCATGTTCTTGATGGTCTGGATGTCGTCCGGAATGAGCCACGGATGCGTGCCGTCGTTGGCCGTCGAAGACGCGATTACGTCCGGATAAGTGACCCCGCTGTCTTTCGAATACTCGATCTTGACGTTCGCGACGTTGGAGGCGATGTGATTCCACGTGATGTTCTGCGTGGTCGCGACCACCCACTCTTCCGCGCCGGCCGGGCTCGTGACTGCCAGCAGCGGCCGGACCATGAAATCATTGGCGGACGTGTCGGTCACGGTGGCATCATCGGCGTCGGAAATCCTCACGCGTGCCGTGGCAGTCGCCGCGGTCGTGTTCGGCGCGTCCAGCACGAACGTGTACGGGCCCGCCTGCGGCGCCGTCGTGCTGATGGTGCTCCAGGCCGTGCCGTCATAATATTCGACCTTCACGTTCCCGATGTCGCCGGCGACTGTCCATGTGACCGTCAGGTTGTCGCCGAGCGAGCGGTCGATGCCGGCCGCGTCGGGATAGCTCAGGATCAATTTCCCTTTGACTGTAAACGCATTGGACACCGACGGGGCCACAAGGTTCGCGCCGTCGATCTTGACCTTCACATTCGCGGAAACGATCTGGTCGGTCGGCACGCTCCACGTGAAAGAGTTGCCCGAGAGAAGCGGCGAGGCAATGCCGGAAGCGATTGTCGTCCAGGCGCCGCCGTTGACGTTGTAGTAAAGGTCCACGTTGCCGATCGTGCCCGTGCGGTCCCAGACGATGTTGTTCGTGTCACCGGCATACCAGATGTTTCCCGAGACAGGCGCCGTAATCGTCACGCTGCCCTTGATGGCGAAATTCGCGTCGGAAGTATCGAAGACGAGCGGATTGCCGCTGTCAACAGCCTTGATACGGACATTCGGGCCTACGCGGTCCGGCACGTTCCAGTTGCAGCTGAAATTACCGGCGGAGGTGGCGACGGTCGCGCAGCCTTCCACCGGGTAGTCGTAGGTCGTGCCTCCGTTGATGGAATAATAGAGGTCCACGCTCGGGATCGGGCCGAACACGGTGCCGTTGACGGCCGCCGGCACCCCGACGGTGAGCGTCTCGCCGCCGTTGGGATTGCTCAACTGCACGCGGCCCTTGATGGTGAAATCGCCGTTGGACTGATCAAGCACGGTGGGGTCCGAGACGTCGGTGATCCGGACGCGGGCATTGACGGTATTGATGCCGGCCTGGTCCGGAATTTTCCAGGCGAAGGTGTACGGGCCCGCGCCGGAAACGTCAATGTTCTGCGTGTCTTTGCCGTCGGCGTCGACCATCGCCTCATACTGCGCCGGATCATCGCCCGCGGTGGAAAGTTCCAGCTTCACGGCCGAAATATTTCCTTTCTTCGTCCACGTGATGTTGTTGATCGTGCCGATTTCCCAGGATTCGAGATTGTTCGGAGCGGTCACGGTGAGACTGCCGCGGATCTTGAACGGATTACTTTCGACGGCGCTTTGCGCATTCGTCGAGTCGGAGATCCGGATCTTGGCGGAGGCGGAAATGCCGGTTCCCAGCGTCCAGTTCTGGCTGCCGGTGTTGGTCACGATGCCGTCGTTGGCCGTGCCGGAGGTTTCGGCGATGGGCTGCCAGCCGTTGCCGTCGTTCAGATTGTATTCGATCTTCACGTTTGCCGGAACACCGGCCTGGGGCGTGGACCAGGTGATCGTATGCGTATTTTCCGCCTGCCAGACGTTCCCCGCGATAGGCGCCGTGATCGTGAAATCCGTCATCATGGAGCTCGCGGCATCCGCGACGTCGAACACGTTGGTGTTGGCCGCGTCGAGCACGCGGATCCTGAAATTGCCGGACGTCAGCGCGACGTTCGAAGGAATGTTCCAGCCATAGCTCTTGCCCGCGCCCGCCCCTGAAGGCGTGGACGCCACGACCGTCGACCAGCTCGTGCCGCCGTTGGTCGAATATTCCAGCTTCACGTTCGCGATGGAGCCGGTGGCGTCCCATTTGATTTCGTTCGCCGAAGAACCGGCGCGCCAGAGGACGGGCGTCGTGTCATTCGGCACCGCCATTTGCAGCGCGCCCACAATCTGGAAAAGGCCGGTCGAAAGCGCGGTCACGGCCCAGGGATCGCTGGTCGGAAGGCTGGACATCTTGATTTTCATGTTTTTGACGTTCTGGATGTTGTCCGGGATCAGCCACGGGTGCGTTCCGTCGTTGGCCGTCGAAAGCGTGATGGCGTTCGGGTAGGTCGCGCCGCTGTCCGTCGAGTATTCGATCTTCACGTTGGCCACGTTCGAACCGATTTTGTTCCAGGTGATGTTGTGCGTCGAATCCACGACCCAGGCCTCGCCGCCCGCGGGACTCGTCACCTGCAGGAACGGCCGGACCAGGAAGTCGTTCGCGGAGGTGTCGAAAACCGTGGCGTCGTCCGCGTCACTGATCCTCACCTTGGCTGCCGCAGTGGCCGCCGTCGTGTTCGGAGCGTCGAGCAGCAGCGCAAACGGGCCCGCCTCGGGAGCCGATGAAGTAATCGTGCTCCACGCGGTGCCGTCATAATATTCGACTTTCACGTTGCCGATGTTACCGGCCACGTTCCAGGTGACATTCATGGTATCGCCGAGGGTCACATCAATGCCCGCCGCATCCGGATAGGTCAGCGTAAGGCTGCCCTTGACGGTAAAGGAGCTCGACACGGCCGAGGACAAAAGGCTGGGGCTGTCGATCTTGACTTTGACGTTGGCCGAAACGATGTTGCTCGTCGGCACGGTCCAGGCGAAGGAATTGCCGCTTGCAAGAGGCGAGGCCACGCCGGACGCGATCGTGTTCCACGAGCCGTTGTTCACGTTGTAAAAAAGGTCGACGTTGCCGATGGTGCCGGTGCGGTCCCAGACGATGTTGTTGACGCTGCCCGCGGTCCATACGTTGCCGGAAACCGGCGCCGTCAAGGTCACGCTGCCCTTCACGCTGAAAACCGCGTCCGAAACGTCATTCACGAGGGCGTTATTGGCGTCCGTCACTTTGACGCTCAGGTTGGAACCTATGATGTCCGGCACGCTCCAGTTGCAGCTGAAGGCGCCGGTGGAAACCGCGACGGTCTCGCAGCCTTCCATGGGAAAGTCATAGGTCGCGCCGCCGTTTTTAGAGTAGTAAAGTTTCACGCTGCTGATGGGGCCGAAGACGGTGCCGGTCACGGCAAACGGGTTCCCGACGATCAGATTTTCTCCCCCGTTCGGCGTGCTGAGCTGCACACGGCCTTTCACGGTAAAATTCGCGTTCGCCGGATCATAGACCGTCGGATCCGACGCATCGACCACCCGGATGCGCGCGGCCGTCGTCGTAATGCCGGGTTGATTCGGGACTTTCCAGGCGAAGGTGTAGGGCCCCGCACCCGACACGTCGATGTTCTGCGTATCCAGGCCGTTGTCGTCGACCAGCGGCTCGTAAGCCAGCGGATCATCGCCTGCCGTGGAAAGCTCCAGTTTCACGGCCGTGATCGCGCCTTTTTTCGTCCAGGTGATATTGTTCGTCGTGCCGACTTCCCAGGATTCCGTGCCCGTATTCGGCGCCGTCATGGTCAGGCTGCCGCGGATCTTGAACGGATCGCTGACCATGATGCTGGACGCGTTCGCCGGATCCGAGATGCGGATCTTGGCCGAGGTCGTCAGCGTCGTGCCGAGCGTCCAGTTGCGGCTTCCGCTGTTGGTCACGATGCCGTCGTTGGCCGTGCCGTCGGTTTCCGGCAGATTCTGCCAGCCGCCGCCAAGGTCGTATTCGATCTTCACGTTCGCCGGCACGCCCGCCTGCGGCGTCGACCACTGAATCGTCTGCGTGTTTTCAGCCACCCACACATTCCCAAGCACCGGCGCCGTGATCGCGAAATTCGCCAGGAGCGAACTGGCCGCGTCCGCCGTGTCGCTGATGTTGGTGTTGGCCGCGTCCAGCACGCGGAATCTCAGGCCGCCGTTGGTGATCGTCGCATTCGACGGAATCGTCCACGCGTAGCTCTTGTCATTACCCGCGCCTGAAGGCGTGGACGCGATCACCGTCGACCAGCTCGTGCCGCCGTTGGTCGAATATTCCAGTTTCACGTTCGCGATGGAACCGGTCGCATTCCACTTGATTTCATTTCCGCTCGAATTGATGCGCCACTGCACCGGCGTCGTATCATTCGGCACCGACATCTGCAGGGCGCCCACGATCTGGAAAAGGCCCGCCGATACGCTGGTCACCGCCCACGGGTCAGTGCCCGGAAGGCTCGAGATGCGCACCTTCATGTTTTTGACGCTCTGAATGTTGTCCGGGATCAGCCACGGATGCGTGCCGTCGTTGGGCGTTGAGGCGATGATCGTGTTCCCGTACGTCGCGCCGCTGTCGTTCGAATATTCCAGCATCACGTTGGCCACGTTCGAGCCGATCTTGTTCCACGTGATGTTCTGCGTCGAGCCCACGAGCCACGCCTCGTTGCCCGCAGGACTTGTAATCGATAAGTAAGGCTTCACGGTAAAAGCGTTGTCCGAATCATCGCTCACCGTGGCATCATCCGCATCTGAAATCCTGATTTTTGCCGAGGCCGTTGCTTTCGTCGTCAGCGGCGCGTCAAGTGTCAGGATGTAAGGACCGGCCTGCGGCGCCGTCAATGTCGCCGTGCTCCAGGCCGTGCCGTCATAATATTCAACCTTCACGTTCCCGATGTCGCCGGCCACGTTCCAGGTCACGTTCGGCGTATCGCCCAAGGTCAGCGCGATGCCCGCCGCGTTCGGGTACGTCACCGTCAATTTGCCCTTGACCGTGAACGCGTCCGAAATCACGGGAGCCAGCAGGTTCGAATTATCGAGTTTGATTTTGACATTGGCTGAGACGATGTTGTCCGAAGGCACGGTCCATGCGAAGGTGTTGCCCGTTGTCAGCGGAGAAGGCACGCCTGAGGCAATCGAGGTCCAGGCCCCGTTATTGACGTTGTAATAAAGGTTCACGTTGCCGATCGTGCCGTTGCGGTCCCACACGATATTTTGCGAATCTCCGGCAAACCAGATGTTGCCCGTCACCGGCGCCGTAAACGTCGCGCTGCCCTTGACGTTGAAAACCGCATCCGAGACATCCGACACCAGCGGGTTGGCCGCGTCTTCGACGCGCACCTTGAGATTGGTCCCAATCACGTCCGGCACGCTCCAGTTGCAGCTGAAGGCGCCGCCGGCAACCGCCACGGTCTCGCAGCCTTCCATGGCGTTGGCATAGGTCGTGCCGCCGTTGGTCGAGTAAAAGAGTTTCACGCTGTTGATCGGACCAAACACGCTTCCGGTCACCGCATACGGGCTTCCCACCACCAGGTTTTCTCCCCCGTTCGGCGTTGTCAGCTGAACGCGGCCCTTGACCGTAAAATTGGCGTTATCAGGATCATAAACCGTCGGATCCGAGGCATCGACCACCCGGATGCGCACGGCCGTACTGGTGATGCCGACCTGGTCCGGAATCTTCCAGGCAAACGTGTAGGGGCCCGCGCCGGAAACGTCGATGTTCTGCGTGTCCGCCCCGTTGTCGTCAACGAGCGGCTCGTAAGCCAGCGGATCATCGCCTGCCGTGGAAAGTTCCAGTTTCACGGCCGTGATCGCGCCTTTTTTCGTCCAGGTGATGTTGTTCGTCGTGCCGATTTCCCAGGACTCGGTGCCCGTATTCGGCGCCGTCATGGTCAGGCTGCCGCGGATCTTGAACGGATCGCTGACCATGATGCTGGACGCGTCCGCCGGATCCGAAATGCGGATCTTCGCCGACGTCGTCAGGCCGGTTCCCAGCGTCCAGTTGCGGCTTCCGCTGTTGGTCACGATGCCGTCGTTGGCCGTGCCGTCGGTTTCCGGCAGATTCTGCCAGCCGCCGCCAAGGTCGTATTCGATCTTCACGTTCGCCGGCACGCCCG
>Ga0310810_10001284_pt1 | contig 26130 bp, 26 predicted proteins | sample NCmetagenome_FD_207641 | JGI IMG/M metagenome (GOLD analysis project Ga0310810, IMG submission 207641) | Soil microbial communities from experimental microcosm in Duke University, North Carolina, United States - NC | ecosystem: Engineered > Artificial ecosystem > Soil microcosm > Unclassified ...
GAAGCGAAGCGCTCGCGTACCAGCTCGAGCACAAAGCGGTTGGGTGCTGCGAGAATCAGCGTGTCGTTGGGCGCGCCGCTCTCGGGCGCCAGCGGCCGAATCCAGGTATTGAACTGCTGCGCGGGGAGCTCCTGCTCGAGTCTTCGCAGGCAAGCGTCCCAGAGGTTTTGCATCTTTTAGTGGGCCTAAAACGAGTCGAAATTTTACCCGCTTCGCGATGGGTTATCCACAGCGAAATGCCGATGAATTACGAGCAGATTTTTGATTTGACAATGCATTCCGGCGCACGCTCTAATACCGCCCTTTTTCGCACTCGGGGCACACATGAAGCGCACTTACCAACCGTCCAAGACGCGTCGCGCGCGGCGTCACGGCTTTCTCGTGCGCTCGAGAACGCGTGGCGGACGCAAGGTGCTCCGCGCTCGGCGTGCTCGCGGCCGTCGCCGGATCGGGTTGTAACCGTTGTAGCGGCACCGCAGAAGCGTTTCGTCCTGGACGCCGCACGCAAGCTGCGGCAAAGAGCCGAATTCGAGCGGCTGCTGCGTCAAGGCGAGCGCCGTGTTCTTGAGGGCTATACCTTTTTTGTCGAGCGCCGTCCCGCTGGAAAACCGCGGCTCGGAATCCTCATCTCGCGCAAGCATGCTGCAGCTGCCGTAGACCGTAACCGCATCAAACGATGTATTCGCGAAGCCTTCCGACTCGAACAGGAGCAACTAGGGCCCTTGGACGTGTTGGTACGCCCTCCATATGGAAGACGCGCGTCGCCTGACATGGTGTCCCTGGTTCGCAGTCTTTTCGCTCGCCTGAATCCATGATCCGCCGAGCGCTTCTCTTGCTGATTAGGGCCTATCGCTGGGTGGTCAGCCCCATGCTGCCGCCGGCGTGCCGTTTTCATCCGAGTTGCTCAAGCTACGCGGAGGAAGCGCTCCAGCGCCATGGCGCGCTTCGCGGCGGCTGGCTTACGGCGCGTCGCGTGTGCCGCTGCGGCCCCTGGCATGCGGGCGGCTACGATCCGGTGCCCTGATGGATACGCAGCGCCTAATACTCCTCTTCATCTTCGGCTTCTCGGTTCTCATGCTCTGGGAGGCTTGGGAGCGCGAGCACCGTCCGAAACCGCCGCCGGTCGCTGTCACACAGCCCGCGGCGCCCACGGCGCCGCAAGGAAAAGCAACCCCGTCCGTCTCCACGCCCAGTCACGTCGCGCCCTCAGGTCTGGCCGAGCCCGGCGAGACGATCCGTATCACGACCGATCTCGTGATCGCCGACATCGATACGCGCGGCGGCACGCTGAAACGGCTGGAGCTCCTGAAGCACAAGGATTCGAACGACCCCGACAAGAACTTCGTCCTCATCAGTCCGGCGCATCAATATGAAGCGCAGAGCGGAGTCGCTCGGGACGGAGGCCCGAATCACCGCAGCCTTTGGATTGCCGAGCCCGGTCCACGGACACTGGCGCAAGGCTCGGATACCGTCGAGCTTCGCCTTACCGCCGAGGGCAAGGACGGTATTCAGGCGCAGAAGATCTACACCTTCCATCGAAATAGCTACGTCGTCGATGTCGCGCTGCAATTGCGTAACGCCGGCGCCGCGCCGCTCAACACGTACGCATATTTCCAATTCACCCACGACGGAAAGCCAGAGGGCAACCGAAATGCCGTCGCGGAGACGTTTGGGGCCCGTAGTTTCACCGGGTTCGCCGTATACACGGAGGAGCACAAGTATCAAAAGGTGCACCCGGAGGATCTGGACAAGGGCAAGGCCGAGTACGCGAAGGAGGCGAAAGACGGCTGGCTTGCCCTTGTTCAGCACTATTTCGTGTCGGCATGGATCGAGCCGCCGGGTGCGCTGCGCGATTTCGAGACCGAGAAGCGCCAGGACGGCACTTATGCGGGGCGCATGCTCGTTCCAGTGGCCTTAGCGCCGGGTGCCAGCACCGATGTCAAGGTCGAGCTCTATGCCGGACCGCAGGAAAAACGGCGATTGGAGTCCGCCGCTCCCGGCCTCGACCTCGTGGTGGATTATGGGTGGCTGGCGATCATCGCTTGGCCGCTCTTCTGGCTGCTGGAGCATTTGCATTCTCTGACCGGCAACTGGGGCGTCTCGATCATCCTGCTCACGATCCTCATCAAGCTCATCTTCTTCCCGCTTTCCGCCGCGAGCTATAAGTCGATGGCGAAGATGAAGCTCGTCACCCCGCGCCTCACCAAGATTCGCGAGATGTACGGCAACGACCGCAACAAGATGAACCAGGCGATGATGGAGCTCTATAAGACCGAGAAGATCAATCCGCTCGGCGGCTGCTTCCCCATCCTCGTGCAGATTCCGGTCTTCATCGCGCTCTACTGGGTGCTGCTAGCTGCGATCGAACTGCGCCATGCGCCGTTCATCCTCTGGATCCACGACCTCGCGGCGCTCGATCCTTATTTCATCCTGCCGATCCTCATGACGGTGACGATGGTGCTGCAAACCCGCATGAACCCGACGCCGCCCGATCCGGTGCAGGCGAAGGTCATGCAGTTCATGCCGTTCGTCTTCAGCATCTTCTTCTTCTTCTTCCCGGCGGGTCTCGTCCTCTACTGGCTCGTCAATAACATCCTATCCATCGCCCAGCAATGGCAGATCCAGCGCATGTTCAATCGCGACAGGCCTGCCCATGCCAAGCGGTGATTCGAAGCACGACACGATCGCCGCGGTAGCGACGCCGCCTGGGCGCGGCGGCATCGGCGTTGTACGCATTTCGGGCGTGCGAGCTCCACAGATTGCCGAACGGGTGATCGGCAGCATTCCACCCGCCAGAGCGGCCACCCTGGCGCGTTTCAAGGACGCAAGCGGCGCGGCGATCGACGAAGGCATCGCCGTCTACTTTCCAGCGCCGCACTCCTACACAGGTGAAGCGGTGCTCGAGCTACAGGGACATGGCGGCCCCGTAGTCATGGGCATGCTGCTATCTGCGTGCCTCGATGCAGGCGCGCGGCTCGCGGAGCCAGGCGAATTCACCCGGCGTGCTTTTCTCGAGGGACGTCTCGATCTTGCGCAGGCCGAGGCGGTCGCCGATCTCATCGATGCTTCGAGCCAGGAGGCTGCGCGGAGCGCGCTGCGGTCACTGAGCGGCGAGTTCTCCGCTGCCGTGGAAGCGCTGCGCAGCCAGCTCGTCGAACTTCGTGCACTGACCGAGGCGCAGCTCGATTTTCCCGAAGAGGAGCTCGACGGTATTCATCGCGACGACGCTGCCAACCGGCTGCTCGGCGTTCAGGCCGCGTTGGACGACGTACTCGCGCGTAGCAAGCAGGGAAGTTTGCTTCGAAGCGGTGTGCACGTCGTCCTGGCCGGACCGCCCAATGTCGGCAAGTCGAGTCTGCTGAATCGTCTCGCCGGCGAAGAACGCGCCATCGTCACGCCGATTCCCGGAACCACACGTGACGCGCTGCGCGAGACGATCCATATCGATGGGGTTGCTGTTGTCTTGGTCGACACGGCAGGGTTGCGTGAGTCGGCCGATGAAGTGGAAAAGCTTGGCATCGCGCGTACCCGGTCGGAGCTCGAGCGCGCCGACGTTGTTCTCGCCGTGCACGATGTCACCGCGGGAGTTGCCGCGGTCCCGTCGACCGCGCAGCGCATAGACGTCTATAACAAGACCGACCTGCGATCGGGTTTTGTGCCGCCCAAGGGCGCGATCGCCGTTTCCGCGAAGACGGGCCAAGGCATGGCGGACTTGCGTGCAGCAATTGCACGAGCGGCCGGATGGTCCAGCACCGGGGAATCGGTCTTTCTTGCGCGCGAACGCCATCTCCGTGCACTAGGTGCGGCAAAGGAACACCTGGAGCGCGCCGGCGCCGAGAAAGGCCGATGGGAGCTCTTTGCTGAAGAGTTGCGCTTGGCGCATGACGAGCTCTCCGCGATCACCGGCGCATTCACCGCGGACGACTTGCTGGGCGAAATCTTCGGGCGATTCTGCATCGGAAAGTAAGCATTTCGCCACCTTTAAAGCTTTGATTAATATGGATTAGTGTCCCCCACTGCCCAGTCGGCACGGGGGCAGTTTCCGCACCCCGGTGCTAGAATCGGTCCCCCTGATTCATTACCCATTCCAACGGCCCAGCATCGCTGGGCTTTTGAGTTTCTGGAGTTAGAGCAGATGAACGCTCCCGCGGCAGGCACCAAAGACCAATCGAACGCACCGGCTTGGGTACGACACCCGGGTCTCCGGCAGTGGGTATCGGAGATCGCAGGGCTGACCAAGCCAGAGCGCATCGTCTGGTGCGACGGCTCAGAGGGCGAATACAACCGCCTCTGCGACGAGCTGGTGGCCAAAGGAACCTTCATTCGCCTGAACCAGAAGCTGCGGCCGAATTCCTTCCTCGCGCGCTCGCACCCGAGCGATGTGGCGCGCATGGAAGAGCGCACGTTCATTTGCAGCGGCTCCAAGGAAGACGCAGGTCCGACAAACAACTGGGTCGACCCGCGCGAAATGCGCAGCACGCTCGGCAAGCTCTTCTCCGGATGCATGCGCGGTCGCACGATGTACGTGCTGCCTTTCTCCATGGGACCGATCGGTTCGCATATCGCGCAGGTCGGGGTGGAGATCACCGATTCTCCCTACGTCGCGGTGAGCATGCGGATCATGACCCGCATGGGTCGCGCAGTCGTGGACTGGCTCGGCGAGAACGGCAAGTTCGTCCCATGCGTGCATTCCGTCGGCGCACCCCTCGAGGCCGGCGCGAAGGATGTCGCATGGCCGTCGAATGAAAAAGACAAGTGGATCGTTCATTTCCCCGAGACGCGCGAGATCTGGTCGTTCGGCTCCGGCTACGGCGGTAACGCGCTTCTCGGAAAGAAATGCCTTGCCCTGCGCATCGCGTCAGTAATGGCGCGTGACGAAGGTTGGCTCGCCGAGCACATGTTGATTCTCGGCATCGAGGCTCCTTCGGGTGAGAAGAGCTATGTGGCGGCGGCCTTCCCGTCTGCCTGCGGCAAGACCAATCTCGCCATGCTCATCCCGCCGGCTCCGCTTAGCGGCTGGAAGGTCACCACGATCGGCGAGGACATCGCCTGGATCAAGCCGGGCAAGGACGGGCGCTTCTACGCGATCAATCCCGAATACGGACTCTTCGGCGTCGCGCCGGGCACCTCCGAGCACACGAACGCGAATGCGATGCGCATGCTGCGCGAGAACGTCGTGTTTACGAACGTGGCGCTCACGCCAGAGGGCGACGTGTGGTGGGAGGGCATGACGGACCAGCCGCCGGCGCAGCTCACCGATTGGCAAGGGAAACCTTGGACGCCGGAAGACGGCAAGAAAGGCCGCCTCGCCGCACACCCGAACGCGCGCTTCACGGTGTTCGCCAGTCAGTGCCCGTCGATGGATCCCAAGTGGGAGGATCCGCAGGGCGTGCCGATCGCCGCATTCCTCTTCGGCGGACGCCGTTCTTCAACGGTGCCCTTGATCGTAGAAGCGCCTAGCTGGGAAGAGGGCGTCTACATGGCTGCGACGCTTGGCTCCGAGACGACCGCCGCGATTACCGGAAAGGTCGGCGTCGTGCGCCGCGATCCGATGGCCATGCTCGCCTTCTGCGGCTACAACATGGGCGACTACTTCGACCACTGGCTGAAGATGGGTCGCGCGGTCAAGCAGCCGCCGCGCATCTTCCGCGTCAACTGGTTCCGCCGCGACGCTCACGGCAAGTTCATTTGGCCAGGATTTGGCGAGAACATGCGCGTGCTGCAGTGGGTCGTTGAACGCGTGCAGGGCAAAGGCAAGGGCACAGACACGCCACTCGGCACGATGCCGCGCTTCGAGGACCTGAACTGGCAAGGCCTCGAGAAAGTGTCACCGACGCAATACGCCGAGCTGACCAGCATCGACAAGTCAGCCTGGCGCGACGAGCTCAAGTCGCACGACGAGCTCTTCGAGAAGCTGGGTAATCACCTGCCTAAAGCGCTCGACACACGGCGCGGCCAGTTGCACCAGAAGCTCGGCGCCTAGCGGCGCGACAACCAAAGAGTACCGATCGCCGCGGTCAGTGCCGCAATGCCGGCCGCCGCAAACGAGGCGGGCGAGTGCCAGGTCTCGACCAGGACTCCGCCAAAAGCCATGCCGAGCCCGACGCCCGCAAGTAGCGCGCTCGACGACCAGGTAAAAGCCTCGGTCGTGTGCTCTGGTTTCGCCATCTTCGCCACGATCATCGACTGAATGATGAGTGCGGGCGCCATCACTACGCCGGCGAAGATGCAGAGCACCGAGAAAACCAATTGCGACCATGGCGCGGCGATCACTAGCAGGCCAGCGCCCATGATCGCGAGCGTCGTACTGAACTGACGCAACAACGGCGCGTGCCAATGCGCGCTGCCGTACGCAAGCCCGCCGAAGGCGCTCCCAGCGCTCATCAAACCGAGAAAGACGCCCGCTAGCGCCGGCCGGCCCGCCTCATTCGCATACGCGGTTGCGCCGAGCTCGGTTAGACCGAACGCGATCGCGTAGCAGACGACGATGACAATGAGCGCTACAAAACGCCTTTGCGCGAGCGGACCGAGCAGCGTGCCGCGCGTGCGCGCCTCGATGCGCCAATCGCGCAGTGCACCGGAGCGCAGGAAAAGAAACACGCCTGCCAATCCACACACCGCCGCGAACCAGATCGCGAAACGCGGCGACGCGACGGCGACGAATAGCGCCACGAGCAACGGGCCGATGATGAAGATCGTCTCGATCAAGACGGAATCGAGCGAATACGCCGTCGTTAGCAATGGGTCGTCGCCAAACCGCTGACGCAAAAACGTGCGCACGCACACGGTGATCGGCGGGAAGCACGCGCCGGCGGCAGCCGCACACAGCGCCACGGTGAGCAGAGACGCCTCTGCCGACACCGCCGCAACCAACGCGACAAGCCATGCGGGATAGAGCACGGCGCTGGTGATGAGCACAGCCCAAGGCCCATAGCGGTCAATGATTCGACCCAGCACCGGCGCAACAAACGCCAGCCCGGCCACGAAACAGCCGGTCGCAGCTCCGCCCGTGGCAAACGATCCACTCGCGCCTTGCACGAGTAGCAGAATCGAGAGCCCGCTCATCCCGATCGGCAACCGCCCGACGATGGAGGCCGCGAAGAGGTAGCCGAGACCCGGCGACGCAAGTACGAGCTTGTATTTGGCGAGCGAGATCATCGGGTGCTGCAGTGCAGCAAATAAATTATCCTACGGATGTTCCACGTGAAACGTCGCCCCCGCGTTCCCCGCCAAATCGCGCTCGCGTAAAATTCGCCACCCCATGAAGTTCTCCCAGGATTTCGACGTCATTGTCGTCGGCGGCGGCCATGCCGGCACGGAGGCCGCGCTTGCTGCCGCTCGCATGGGGCAGCGCACTCTTCTATTGACCCACAGCATCGAGACCCTGGGTCAGATGTCCTGCAACCCCTCGATCGGCGGCATCGGCAAGGGTCACCTCGTGAAGGAGGTCGACGCGCTGGGCGGTGCGATGGCGATCGCTACCGACGAGGCCGGGATCCAGTTCCGCACCCTCAACGCCTCGAAGGGACCAGCCGTGCGAGCCACGAGGGCACAGGCCGATCGGGTCCTCTACCGCCATGCAATCCGGCGCCGGCTGGAGGCGCAGCCGAACCTCCAGCTCTTTCAGCAGGCGGTCGATGATGTCCTCGTCGAAGGCGAGCGCGCCGTCGGCGTCCGCACACAGATGGGGCTGGTATTCCGCGGGCAGGCCGTCGTGCTGACGACCGGAACCTTCCTAGGCGGCCTGGTGCATATCGGGCTCGAGAACCATACGGCCGGTCGCGCCGGTGAGCCGGCAGCGACGACCCTTGCCGCGCGCCTTCGCGAACTAAAACTGCCGGTCGGGCGGCTCAAGACCGGCACGCCGCCGAGGATCGATCGGCGAAGCGTCGATCTCACGGTCATGGAAGTGCAGCCAGGCGACTCGCCCGAGCCCGTGTTTTCCTTCCTCGGCGAGCGCAGCATGCATCCACAGCAGCTGCCTTGCTGGATCACCCATACGAACGAGCGCACCCACGAGATCATCCGCGGCGCACTTGATCGGTCGCCGATGTTCACCGGCGTCATCCAGGGCGTCGGGCCGCGCTACTGTCCGTCGATTGAGGACAAGATCCACCGGTTCGCGGCGAAGACGAGCCACCAGATCTTCCTCGAGCCGGAGAGCCTCTCCACGCAGGAGCTCTATCCCAACGGCATTTCCACGAGCCTACCGTTCGATGTGCAGCTCGAGCTGGTGCACTCGATCCGCGGCATGGAGAACGCACACCTTGTGCGGCCTGGCTACGCGATCGAGTACGACTACTTCGATCCGCGAAACCTCCATGCATCGCTCGAGACGAAATCCATTCAGGGGCTCTACTTCGCCGGCCAGATCAATGGCACCACTGGCTATGAGGAGGCGGCAGCCCAGGGGCTCCTAGCGGGGCTGAATGCCGCGCTCAGCTCAAAGGGCGAAGCCCCTTGGTCGCCTGCGCGCGATGAGGCGTACCTTGGGGTGCTGGTCGACGACTTGGTCACACGCGGCGTATCCGAGCCGTACCGCATGTTCACGAGCCGTGCCGAGTATCGACTCCAGCTCCGCGAAGACAACGCAGATCTCCGCCTCACGGAGACTGGCCGCCGTTTGGGTTTAGTCGATGATGTGCGATGGGACGCCTTCAACAGGAAGCGCGATGCGATCAGGCAGGAAACTGATCGGCTACGGCACATGTTTGTGAGTACAGGCTTTCAGGAAAAGGCTCGTGCTATAGAGGCTCTTCGCCGACCCGAGGTGACCTACGCGAGCCTGATTCCAGATGCGCAGGTGTCGCCGGAAGTAGCGGCACAGGTAGAGATTCAGGCGAAGTACGAGGGCTATATCGAGCGGCAGAAGCGCGAGATCGAGCGCCGTCGCGAATTCGAGTCGCTCAGCCTGCCCTCCGATTTCGACTATCGAGCCGTGCGCGGCTTGTCCTTCGAGGCGCAGCACAAGCTCGCTCAACATCGACCGGAGACGATCGGGCAGGCGTCGCGCATCTCGGGCATCACGCCGGCCGCGATCTCGCTGTTGTTAGTGCATTTGAAGAGGGGTTTGCGGCCGTCGCAGAAAAAAACGGCATGACGCAGCGCGCCGCGCTCGAGCGCGGCTTGGGGGAACTCGGGCTCGCGCTGCCGGCACGGGCGTGCGATCAGCTCATCGAATACGTGACGCTGATCGCGAAATGGAATCGGAGCTACAACCTGACGGCAATTCGAGAACCGCACGCGATGGTGAGCCACCACTTGCTCGATTCGCTCGCCGTGTTGCCTCATCTACCGCTCGGCGAGAAAGGCCGACTCGCCGATGCCGGCACGGGCGCTGGCCTTCCCGGAATTCCGCTCGCGCTCGCGCGCCCGCACTGGCACGTTGCGCTGATTGAGTCGAACCAGAAAAAGGCGGCGTTCCTGCGCCAAGCGAGCATCGAGCTCGGCATGAAAAATGTCGAGGTCCACGAAGGGCGAGTCGAGGAGTGGCATCCGGCTTCGCTCTTCGCCGTAGTGATCTCACGCGCGTTCGCTGAGCTTGCAGAGTTTGTCGCTGCCTGCCGCCATTTGCTCGATGCAGGCGGTACGCTCGCAGCGATGAAGGGAAAGACGCCAGATCGGGAGGTAAGGCAGCTACCGTCCGACGTGCGATGCAGATCAGTGGTTCGCCTGCATACGCCGCAGATCGATGCTGAGCGGCACCTCGTGCTCTGCGAGGTCGTGACGTGAGCGCACGGATCCTGGCGGTGGTCAACCAGAAAGGTGGCGTCGGGAAGACGACCACCAGCGTCAACCTCGCTGCGGCGCTGGCACAGTCGGGGCTGCGCGTTCTGCTCATCGACCTGGACCCGCAGGGCAACGCAACGATGGGAAGTGGCGTCGACAAGCGCAACGCGCCGCGCACGGTCTACCACGTGCTCCTTGGCCTCTCGGAGCTGGCAGCCACGCGGCAGCGAACCGAGAAAGGCGGATACGACCTGGTGCCCGCAAATCGCGAGCTCGCGGGCGCGGAAGTCGAGCTGGTGGAGTTGTCCTCGCGCGAGTCGCGCCTGAAGGCCGCGCTCCAGCGCGTACTCGACGAATACGACTTCGTACTGATCGATTGCCCGCCCTCGCTCAGCCTTCTTACGGTCAATGCACTGACGGCCGCGCAGCATGTCCTGATTCCAATGCAGTGCGAGTACTACGCGCTCGAAGGCCTTTCGGACCTCGTCGGAACCATCAAGCGGGTGCGGGCAAACCTCAATCCGCAGCTCGAAATAGCCGGCCTACTACGAACGATGTACGACCCGAGAAACACGCTTTCGCAGCAGGTGTCACAGCAGCTCGAAGAGCACTTCGGCGACAAGGTCTACCGCACTCTCGTACCTCGTAACGTCCGCCTAGCGGAAGCGCCGAGCTACGGCGTGCCGGCCGTGCTATGGGATGCGAGTTCCAAGGGCGCGCAGGCTTATGTAGCGCTCGCCGGCGAAATCATGGGGCGCGCATGAAACCAAAGGGGTTGGGAAGGGGGCTCGACGCGTTGCTCGGTGCCGACGAGGCGCCGGCGCGCGAGACGCTGGGAACGATCGATGCGGCACGCATCCATCCGGGCCGCTACCAGCCGCGTACGCAAATGGATGAGCAGGCCCTGAAGGAATTGTCGAATTCGATCCGCGCGCAGGGTTTGCTGCAACCGGTGGTTGTGCGCCCGCATAACGGGGGCTACGAGTTGATCGCGGGCGAACGACGCTGGCGCGCGGCGCAAATGGCCGGCCTGACCCAGATTCCCGCGGTGGTGCGCGAAGTGCCGGACGAAGCGGCGCTCGTCATGGCGCTGATCGAGAACATCCAGCGCGAAGACCTGAATCCGATGGAGCAGGCGACTGCCGTGCAACGCCTGATCGACGAATTCAAGATGACCCACGAGCAGGCGGCCGACGCCGTGGGTCGGTCTCGCAGCGCGACGACCAACCTCCTGCGTCTCCTAAAGCTCGCGCGCCCGGTGCAGGAAATGCTCATGCGCGGTGCGCTCGAGATGGGCCATGCGCGTGCGCTCCTCCCGCTCGATGGCGCGCGCCAGATCGAGGTGGCTACGCGCATCGGCGCTAAGCAGCTATCGGTGCGCGAGACAGAAGCACTCGTGCAGCAACTGCTCCGCGCGCCCGTCGCGCGCCGCAAAAAACGCAGCGATCGCGATGTCGCGCGCCTGGAGGAGGAACTGTCCGAGCGAATGGGCACCACGGTCGAGATTCGGCAGGCGCGAAAGGGGGGGAAACTCATCGTTTACTTCTCGAGCGTCGAGCATCTCGAACAACTTCTGAAGCGCTTGAAGTGACTGAGTTCGGTTACAATTTTGCCGCTTTGCGAGGTGCGGGGATTCCGAACGCCATGCTTCGCCGCCTCAAAAAGCCTGTCCTCACGGTTCTGAAATGGCAAGTGGCTGCAACAGTGGCGCTTGCGCTGCTAGGCGCGCTGTTCGCGGGGGGACACGGTGCGGCATCAGCGGTTGTCGGCGGCCTGATCAGTATCACGGCCGGTCTGGCGGCGGCGATGGTGGCTTCGATGGGGAAGGCGAAGTCCGCAGGGGGAGTCGTGCTGAGTGCGTTGCGTGCCGAAGCGGTCAAGATCGGCCTCGCCATGTTGTTGCTGTGGCTCGCGCTCGTCACCTATAGCCATGCGGTAGTCGGCGTCCTTATCGCAGCCTTCCTCGTCACCCTGGTGATTTTTGCGATGGCGTTCTTTGTGCGCGAGTACTGATCGTTCTGTAAATGGCTGAAGCGACCGAACTCACTCCGTCGGAGTACATCCAGCACCACCTGACCTTCATGACGAAGCCGCTCGGGGGGGATGAGCATGGCGGCGGATTCTGGACGCTGAATGTCGATTCGATCATTGTCTCGATCCTGCTGGGCTTTGTCGGCATCGGGTTCATCTGGTGGGTCGTGCGGGGCGCGACATCCGGCGTACCGAACAAACGCCAGGCTTTCGTCGAGCTGCTGATCGACTTCGTCGATGAGCAGGCGAAGGGCATCTTCCATCATGGCGACCGCAATCGCTTCGTGGCGCCTCTTGCTCTGACGGTCTTTGTCTGGGTCGTGCTGATGAATGCGATGGATTTCATACCCGCGGAGATCATGGGCCTGGTCACGCACCACATCTCCGAGCACGGCTTCCGCTACGTGCCGACCGCGGACGTCAATACAACGTTCGCGCTGTCGATCTCCGTGCTGATCCTCACGATCATTTTCGCGATCTCGGTAAAGGGCATTGGCGGCTGGTTGCACGAGCTCTTCTTTGCGCCGTTCGGCTCGCATCCGCTGCTCATCCCCGCGAACTTCCTCTTCCAGATGGTCGAATACATCTCGAAGACGCTGTCGCATTCGCTGCGTCTGTTCGGCAACATGTACGCAGGCGAGATCCTGTTCCTGCTGCTCTGGATGTGGGCCGCGACGGGCCTGTCCGGTGCGTTCTTCGGCGCCGTCCTCGGCGTCGGCTGGGCGATCTTCCACATCCTGATCGTCCTGCTTCAAGCCTACATTTTCATGATGCTGACCATCGTCTACATCTCGATGGCGCACGAGCACCACTGATTCATCACATTCGCTAAGGAGAAAGGGAGAAATCGATGGATAAACTTCAAATGCTCGCCATGGTGCAGGCTTATACCGGCATCGGCGTGGGCCTCATGATCGGCCTCGGCGCCGCCGGTGCGTGCATCGGCGTCGGCATCATGTGCAGCCGCTTCCTCGAAGCGGCGGCGCGCCAGCCCGAGCTCACCAACTCGCTGCAGGGCAAGGTGTTCCTGCTGCTCGGCCTGATCGACGCGTCGTTCATTATCGGCCTGGGCATCGCGATGTTCTTCGCCTTCGCGAATCCACTGGCCACCGCGTTCCGGTAGAAGCCTGAGGGGGTCGCATGAACCTCAATCTGACGCTCGTCGCACAGATAGTCAGCTTCTCGTTGTTCATCTGGTTCACGGTGAAACTGGTCTGGCCGCACATGCTGCGCGCCATCGAGACCCGCCAGAAGACCATTGCCGACGGCCTCGCTGCCGCCGAGCAGGGCCGCAAGTCGCTCGAGACCTCGACCAAACAGGCTGACGAGGAGATCAAGCGCGCGCGTGATCGCGCCGCCGAGATCATTTCCCAGGCTGAGAAGCGGGCTACGCAAATGGTTGACGAGGCCAAGAACGCCGCCAAGGACGAAGGCAACCGCGAGAAGGCTGCGGCCAAGGCCGAGATCGAGCAGGAAGTGACCCGCGCGCGCGAGCAACTGCGCGATCGCGTCGCCTCGCTCGCCGTCGCCGGCGCTGAGAAAATCCTGCGCCGCGAAGTCGACACTAAGGCGCACGGCGAGCTCCTCGATTCCATCAAGCGCCAGCTCTAAATGGCAGAGCCCAGCACCGTAGCGCGTCCGTACGCCGAGGCAGCGTTCAAGCTTGCGGACGAGGCGGGCGCGCTCGCCAAATGGTCGGAGATGCTTGCCGCTCTCGCGCAGGTGTCGGAGAACGACCGGGTGCGCATGGCGATCGTCGATCCGAATCTCTCGGACGCGAAGGTCGCGGGCCTCTTCATTTCGATTCTCAGCGGCAAGATTTCCGGCGAAGCCGAGAACTTCGTGCGCGTGCTGGCGCAGAACGGACGCCTCGAGCTCCTGTCGGAGATCCGCGTCCAGTTTGAGGCGCTCAAGAACGAGCGCGAGGGCGTCCTGGAGGCTGAAGTGCAGTCAGCCTTCGAACTCTCCGACGCGCAGCTCAAGGACCTGGTGGAGCGGCTTGAGAAGAAAACGGGGCGCAAGGTGCGCCCGCATGTCTCGGTGGATCGCGAGCTGATCGGTGGCGTAAAGATCGTGCTCGGCGACAAGGTTATCGACGGCTCGGCGCGTGCGCAGCTCGGTGCGCTCGAGTCCGCATTGAAAGCTTAAGGAGCAGTCATGCAACTCAACCCGTCCGAAATCTCGGAACTCATCAAGAGCCGGATCCAGAACCTCGACGCTGGCGCGCAGATGCGCACGCAGGGGACGGTCGTGTCGGTGACCGACGGCATCTGCCGCGTCCACGGGCTCTCCGACGTGATGCAAGGCGAGATGCTGGAATTCCCAAAGAACACCTTCGGCCTGGCACTGAACCTCGAGCGCGACTCGGTGGGCGCGGTGATTCTCGGCGAGTACACGCAGATCTCCGAGGGCGATACCGTGAAGACCACCGGCAAGATCCTCTCGGTGCCGATCGGCCCTGAGCTTCTCGGCCGCGTGGTGAACTCGCTCGGCCAGCCGATTGACGGCAAAGGTCCGATCAACGCCAAGCTCACCGACGTGATCGAGAAGGTCGCGCCCGGGGTGATCGCCCGCCAGTCGGTGTCGCAGCCGGTGCAGACGGGACTCAAGGCTATCGACGCCATGGTGCCGGTCGGCCGCGGCCAGCGCGAGCTCATCATCGGCGATCGTCAGACCGGCAAGACCGCGGTCGCGGTGGACACGATCATCAACCAGAAAGGCAAAGACCTCTTCTGCGTGTACGTCGCCATCGGCCAGAAGGCCTCCACCATCGCCAACGTGGTGCGCAAGCTCGAGGAGCACGGCGCCATGGCCTACACCATCGTGGTCGCGGCCTCCGCCTCGGAATCGGCCGCGATGCAGTACATCGCGCCTTACTCCGGCTGCACGATGGGCGAGTACTTCCGCGATCGCGGCCAGGACGCGCTGATCATCTATGACGACCTGACCAAGCAGGCCTGGGCTTACCGCCAAGTGTCGCTGCTCCTGCGCCGGCCGCCGGGACGCGAGGCCTATCCGGGCGACGTGTTCTATCTGCACTCGCGCCTGCTCGAGCGCGCGGCGCGCGTGAATCCGGACTACGTCGAGAAGTTCACCAAGGGCGCGGTCAAGGGCAAGACCGGCTCGCTCACCGCGTTGCCGGTGATCGAGACGCAGGCCGGCGACGTCACCGCTTTCGTCCCGACCAACGTGATCTCCATTACCGATGGGCAGATCTTCCTCGAGACGGATTTGTTCAACGCCGGCATCCGCCCGGCCATCAACGCCGGCATCTCGGTGTCGCGAGTCGGCGGCGCCGCACAGACCAAGATCATGAAACGCCGCGACACGGGCGGCGGTGTACGCCTCGCGCTCGCCCAGTACCGCGAACTCGCGGCATTCGCGCAGTTCGCGAGCGACCTGGACGAAGCGACCCGTAAGCAGCTCGAGCGCGGCCGCATGGTGACCGAGCTCATGAAGCAGCCGCAGTACCAGCCGCTGCAGGTCTGGGAGATGGCGCTCACCCTCTTCGCCGTGAACAACGGCTACTTCGACTCCATCGACGTCAAGAAGGCGCTCGGTGCCGAGAAGTCGATGCGCGACTACATCAAGGGCAAGTACGCCTCGCTCGTGAAGACGATGGAGGACAAGAAGGACCTATCCGCGGACGACGAGAAGGCGCTGAAGTCCGCGATCGAGGACTGGAAAAAGAACGGCTCTTTTTAGATGCCCGGCACCAAAGAAATACGGATGAAGATCCGGAGTGTGCAGAACACCCGGAAAATCACCAAGGCGATGGAGATGGTCGCCGCGTCGAAGATGCGCAAGGCGCAGGAGCGCATGCGTCACGCGCGTCCGTACGGCGAGAAGATTCGCAACGTCGCCGCGCACATCTCGCATGCCAACCCCGAGTACCGGCACCCGTTCCTCGTCGATCGCGATTCAGTGAAGCGCGTCGGGGTCATCGTCATCACCACCGACAAGGGCCTGTGCGGCGCCCTCAATACCAACCTGCTGCGCCTGGTGCTCAACCAGTACAAGGAATGGCAGGCGCAGGGCGAGGAGATCGACGTCTGCGCCATCGGCAACAAGGGACTGGGTTTCATGCAACGCCTCGGTGCGAACATCGTGTCGCAGGTGGTGCAGCTCGGCGACCGGCCGCAGATGGAGAAGCTGATCGGCGCTGTCAAGGTGATGCTCGATGGCTACGCCTCCGATCGCTTCGACCGCCTGATGCTCGCCTACACGCGCTTCCTCAACACGATGAAGCAGGAGCCGGTGATCGAGCAGCTGCTGCCGCTCTCCGGCGAGCGGCTGGGCGCGCCGGAAACCGTCTGGGACTACATCTACGAGCCGGAAGCGCGCGCAGTGCTCGACCAGGTGATGACGCGTTACATCGAGGCGCTCATCTACCAGGCGGTGTCCGAGAACATGGCCTCCGAGCAGTCGGCGCGCATGGTGGCGATGAAGGCGGCTTCCGACAACGCCGCGACCCTGATCGACGAGCTGACCCTGATCTACAACAAGAACCGGCAGGCGGCGATCACCAAGGAGCTTTCAGAAATCGTCGGCGGCGCGGCCGCCGTCTAGAGGAAAACGAAAATGGCACAAGCACAAGGCACCATCGTCCAGTGCATCGGCGCGGTTACCGACATCCAGTTCGACCGCGACGCCATGCCCGGCATCTACGACGCGCTCTTGCTGGTCGAGGACCCGAACAACAAGCTCGTCGAAAGAGAGCTCACGTTCGAGGTCGAGCAGCAGCTCGGCGATGGCGTGGTGCGCTGCATCGCGCTCGGCTCCTCCGACGGCCTGCGGCGCGGCATGAAGGTGACCTCGACCGGCGGGCCGATCTCGGTCCCGGTCGGCACGGGCACTCTGGGCCGCATCATGAACGTGCTCGGTCGCCCGATCGACGACGTCGGCCCGATCAAGTCCGACAAGAAGCGTTCGATCCACCAGATCGCACCGAAGTTCGACGAGCTGTCGCCTTCGGTCGAGCTGCTCGAGACCGGCATCAAGGTGATCGATCTCATCTGCCCGTTCTCGAAGGGCGGCAAGATCGGTCTGTTCGGCGGCGCGGGCGTCGGCAAGACGGTGAACATGCTGGAGCTGATCAACAACATCGCCACCCAGCACTCCGGCCTCTCGGTGTTCGCCGGCGTCGGCGAGCGCACGCGCGAAGGCAACGACTTCTATCACGAGATGACCGAAGCGGGCGTGGTCAAGCTCGACAACCTGACCGAGTCCAAGGTGGCGATGGTGTTCGGCCAGATGAACGAGCCGCCGGGCAACCGGCTGCGCGTTGCGCTGACCGGCCTCACGATGGCCGAGAGCTTCCGCGACGAGGGCAAGGACATCTTGTTTTTCGTCGACAACATCTACAGGTTCACGCTGGCGGGCACCGAGGTCTCGGCGCTGCTCGGCCGCATGCCCTCCGCGGTGGGCTACCAGCCGACACTGGCCGAGGAGATGGGCCGCCTGCAGGAGCGCATCACCTCGACCAAGACCGGCTCGATCACCTCGATCCAGGCGGTGTACGTGCCGGCGGACGACCTGACCGACCCGTCGCCCGCAACCACCTTCGGCCACCTCGATGCAACGCTCGTGCTCTCGCGCGATATTGCTTCGCTCGGCATCTACCCTGCGGTCGACCCGCTCGACTCGACTTCGCGCCAGGTGGACCCGAACGTGATCGGCGAGGACCATTACAACACCACCCGCTCAGTGCAGGCGACCCTGCAACGCTACAAGGAGCTGCGCGACATCATCGCCATTCTCGGCATGGACGAGCTTGCGCCGGAGGACAAGCTCGCCGTGGCTCGCGCGCGCAAGATCCAGCGCTTCCTGTCGCAGCCTTTCACCGTCGCGCAGAACTTCACCGGCACGCCGGGCAAGTACGTGTCGCTCAAGGACACGATCAAGGGCTTCAAGATGATCGTCGCCGGCGAGTGCGACGCCCTGCCCGAGCAGGCGTTCTACATGGTGGGCCCGATCGAGGAAGCGTTCGAGAAAGCGAAAGCGCTGAAGTAGATGGCCAACGCGACCATCCACGTCGACGTGGTGAGCGCCGAGGAGGCGATCTTCTCGGGCGAAGCCGAGTTCGTCGTGCTTCCCGGCGAGGCGGGCGAGCTCGGCATTTATCCGCGCCATACGCCGCTCATCACGCGCATCAAGCCCGGCGCGGTGCGCATCATGCCCGCCGGCGGCGGCGAAGAGCAGCTCATCTTCGTGGCGGGCGGTATCCTCGAAGTGCAGCCGAAAGTCATCACGGTGCTCGCCGATACCGCGATCCGCGGTGCCGACCTCGATGAGGCCAAAGCGAGCGAAGCGCTGAAGCGCGCCGAGGAAACGCGGCGCACGGCGACCGATAAGGCCGAAATCGCCACCGTCGAAGGCGAGCTCGCCATGCTCGCGGCGCAGCTCGCCGCAATCCGCAAGCTCCGCAAAAAATAAGGCCTCACAGCGGCTTAGCTGCGCGTGTCGCGATAACGCGACTCGGAAATTTTTCCTGTCGCTTCGCAGCAATAGTCCGCCAAGACCAAGGCGGGCGCGCAATGTCTCCAGCCGGTCTTTGAAACAATGCCCCGGTACCCCAGCAGGAGACGGCATGAAACATATTCTCGATTCCGACTTCCACTATCGTCCGAGCTTCGATACGGACGTGAAGAAGACGTTTGAGAAGATTCGCCGGCAGCAGATGCAGGCGAAGGAGCAGCAAGCGAAGGATCGCGCAAAAGCGCATCCCGAGATTCAGGTCAAGGTCCTCAAGCTCGACCAGCTGAAGAAGGCGAGCGGCGGCGGCTAACGCAGCACGTCGTCCCTGCGGGCACTATCGGATATAGTGCCCCGCGGGGTGGTCTACGACCTGCTGGTCATCGGCGGTGGCATCAACGGCGCTGGCATCGCGCGTGACGCGGTCGGCCGCGGCCTGTCGACGCTGCTCGTCGAGCGGGACGATCTCGCCGGCGCCACTTCCTCGTCGTCCTCGAAGCTGATTCACGGCGGGCTTCGCTACCTAGAGCACTACGAATTCAAGCTGGTGCACGAGGCGCTCGCCGAGCGCGAGATCCTGTTGCGCACAGCTGGGCATCTGGTGTGGCCGGCGCGCTTCATCATGCCGCACGTTCCGCAGTTGCGGCCGCGCTGGATGATTCGCATCGGCCTCTTCCTCTACGACCACCTAGCGCGTCGGTCCCTCTTGCCGGGGTCGCACGCCGTTCGCCTCGATTCACCGCCGTACTCATCCGGGTTGAAGCCCGACTTCAAGCATGGCTTCATCTATTCGGATTGCCGTGTCGACGATGCGCGCCTCGTCATCGCCAATGCGCTCGACGTGCGACAGCGTGGCGGGCGGGTGCTGACCTCCACGGAAGTCCGCTCGGCCAAGCGTGAGCGCGACGCCTGGCGCGCGCAGCTCTCCAACGGGGAAGAAATCGAGGCGAAGGTCATCATCAACGCTGCTGGCCCTTGGGTGAAGCACGTACTGAACGAGCGGCTCCACCAGCCGTCGAGCGACCTCGTCCGCCTGGTGCGCGGCAGCCACGTCCTTCTGCCGAAGCTCTACGACGGCGACCACGCTTTCATCCTGCAGAACGATGATCGCCGCGTCGTCTTCATGATTCCATACGGCGACTTTCACACCCTGGTCGGGACGACCGACGTGCCGCAGCATGAGTCGGAATCGGCCAAGCCGACCTTCGCCGAGGTGGACTACCTCTGTCGCGCGGTGAATCGCTATCTGGCGAAGCCCATCACCCCGCACGATGTCGTCTGGCGCTACGCGGGCGTGCGTCCTTTATACGACGATGGCAAGGGCGACCCCTCGGCGGTGACCCGGGACTACACCCTGCGCGTAGACGACGATGCGGGCGCAACCCCGGTGCTCTCGATCTTTGGCGGCAAGATCACCACCTATCGGCATCTCGCCGAGACGGTCTTGGAGCGCTTGCGACCCTACTTCCCCGAGCTCAAGGGTCCGTGGACCCACGACGCCGCGCTTCCCGGCAGCGACTTCGGCAACCAATCCCGCGTCGCTCTGCGCGATGCCTTTTTCGCCCGGCATCCGCAGATTCCCACACCTACTCTGCGCGCCATCTTCCGTCGCCATGGGACGCGCGCCGATGAAGTGGTCGGTGACGGCCGCCTCGGCGAGGACTACGGCGCAGGCTTGAGCGAGCGGGAGCTCCGCTACTTTGTCGACCACGAATGGGCGCGGACCGCGGATGACGTACTGTGGCGGCGAACGAAGTGCGGTCTGCACATGACGGAAGCGCAGCGCGGCCGCATCGCACAGGTCCTCGGCCATTGAAGGCGCTCCAGGAGCTCGACGCCAGTGGCGTGCGCGTAGTCCTCTTTGATGTCGACGACACGCTGACCACCCAAGGCAAGCTGACCGCCGAAGCCTATGGCGCGCTCGAGTCGCTGCAACGGGCCGGCTTGCGCACGGTGGCAGTGAGCGGCCGCGCCGCAGGGTTTTGCGACTATGCGGCGCGCATGTGGCCGGTCGATGCCGTCATCGGCGAGAACGGCGGTTTCTGCTACCGCGTCGCCGGCGGAAGAATGCACCGCGAATATCGCGAATCATCCGAGGTCCGCGCGCAGAACCGCCAGCGCTTCCGCGCCATAGCTCAAGCGATCGTCGCTGCTGTTCCGGGCTGCATCCTGGCTTCGGACGAGCACTATCGCGAAACCGATTTCGCGATCGACTACGCCGAGGAGGTGCCGGCGCTGCCGTTCGAGGCCGCCGAGCGCATCGCAGAGCTGATGCGCCGGGAGGGCCTTCACATTGCCATCAGCTCGATCCATGTCCATGGCTGGTTCGGCAACTACGACAAGCTCATCACGTCGCGTGATCTCCTTGCCCGCCATTTGCGGATGGATGAGGGCCAAGAGCTCACGGCCGCGCTCTACATAGGCGATTCGCCCAACGACGCGCCGATGTTTGCGTATTTTCCAAAGTCTGTCGGCGTGGCGAACGTTCGGCGGTTTGCGGGCCGCATGCCGGCAGAGCCGAACTATGTGACGCACGCAAGCTATGGCGCGGGCTTCGCCGAGCTCGTCTCGTACATCCTGCGTCGCTGACATGGAGTGGGCGGCCTATCTCGGCATCGGCGCGCTCGTCGGCTTTGCGGCCGGCTTGCTCGGCATCGGCGGCGGCGTGGTGATGGTGCCGCTCCTCGTCCTCGTCTTCCGCGCGCATGAAATGCCGCCCGAGCATGTGCTTCACCTTGCCCTTGGCACGGCCCTGGCGGCGATGATGTTCACGTCGGTTGCGAGCATGCGCGCGCATCACGCGCATGGTGCGGTCGACTGGAAGATCGCGCGCGCCATGTCGCCCGGGATGCTGTTCGGTTCGTTCGTGGCAGCAATCGTCGCCGGATGGATTCCAACCAGGCCGCTCGCCGTGGTGTTCGTTGCGTTCGTCTTCTACGCGGCGACGTCCATTCTTCTCGACATCAAGCCCTCGACCACTCGCGAGCTGCCAGGGTCGGGCGGCATCTTCACGGCGGGTGCGGTGATCGGCGCCGTCTCGAGCCTGCTCGCTGCCGGCGGCGCGTTCATGACGATTCCGTTCCTGGCATGGTGCGGCGTATCGCTAAGGCGAGCGATCGGCACCGCAGCCGCCAATGGCCTGCCGATCGCGATCGCGGGCACTGCGGGCTACCTGATCCAGGGATGGAAAATGCTCGAGTTACCAACCCCGAATCTCGGCTACGTCTACTTGCCGGCACTCGCGCTCGTCGTGACCACCAGCATGCTCACGGCGCCGATCGGTGCACGCATCGCGCATCGCCTGCCGATCAAGATACTGCGCAGGATGTTCGCGGTGCTGCTCTATGTCTTTGCGCTGCGCATGCTCGTCAGCGTGTGGTAGTCCGCGATCCAGTGTTCGGTGATCAGCGGATCGACGATGGCACGCGTTTCCAGGTGTGCGGGGTCGTGGTGATACGCGGTTAGCGCGGCCTCGTTCTCAAAATCGCACACGAGCGCAAAGTCCGCCGCGCGGCGGCCGGTGTTAACGCTGCGGCCGACTTCGACGTGCAGCAGGCCGGGGATGCGGCCGAGCTGACCCTCGAGGGCGCGACGGATGGTTGCGAACTGGTCGGCGGATTTCAGCCGCCAAAGGACGATGTGCCGGATCATCGGCGCTAAACTGCGGCCTTTCCGTCCGTAAGGCAAGCATGGCAGGTCCGCTTTCACATATCCGCGTCCTCGATCTCTCGCGCGTCCTCGCAGGGCCCTGGGCGAGCCAGAACCTCGCCGATCTCGGCGCCGAAGTGATCAAGGTCGAGCGCCCCGGCACCGGCGACGATTCGCGCGCCTTCGGCCCGCCCTGGATCCGCGACGCGCAGGGCAAGGAAACGAAGGACTCGGCCTATTTCAGCTCGGCGAACCGCGGCAAGAAATCCCTGACCCTCAACATCGCGGCCGCGGAGGGACAGGCGATCGCCCGCGAGCTCGCGGCGAAGAGCGATGTCCTGATCGAGAACTACAAGTACGGCGACCTCGCGCGCTATGGGCTTGGCTTTGACGATCTGCAGAAGGCGAACCCGCGCCTCGTCTACTGCTCAGTCACCGGCTTCGGCCAGACCGGGCCGTATCGCGAGCGGCCGGGCTACGACTTCATGATCCAGGGCATGGGCGGAATGATGAGCGTCACCGGCGAGCCCGATGCTGCGCCCGGCGGCGGCCCGCAGCGCGCGGGCGTGCCGATCGCCGACATCATCACCGGGATGTATGCCTCGATCGCGATATGCGCCGCGCTTGCCCACCGCGAGCGCTCGGGGAAGGGCCAGCATCTCGATCTCGCGCTGCTCGATTCGCAGATCGCGCTCCTTGCGTACCAGAACACCAACTACTTCGCGACGGGAAAGCCGCCGCAGCGAATCGGAAACCTCCACCCGAACATCGTGCCTTATCAGCCGTTCCGCGCATCGGATGGCGAAGTGATCCTCGCTTGCGGCAACGACAACCTCTATCGGAAATTCTGCGACGCGGCGGGATGCGCCGAGCTTGCCATGGACCCGCGCTTCGCGACGAACGGCAAGCGTGTAGAGAACCGGGCCGAGCTGACGCGCTTGCTGGCCGACGTGTTCAAAAAGCGCACCAAGCGCGAATGGCTCGGGCTCCTCGAGGCCGCCGGCGTGCCGAACGGCCCCATCAACGACGTGGCCCAGGTCTTCGAAGAGCCGCAGGTGAAGGCGCGCGGCATACGGATCGAGCGCCCGCACGGCGCGGGCACGAGCCTCCCCATGGTGGCGAGTCCGATGCGTTTCTCCGCTACCCCCTTGGAATACCGCTCGGCCCCTCCGCTGCTGGGCGAGCACACCGATGTAGTGCTGCGCAACGTGCTGGGCAAGAGCGAAAGCGAGATTGCACGGCTGCGCTCCGCGAAGGTGATATAGCTTAGGATACGCAGCGAAATTTCCTGAGGAGGAAAAGTATGGCCAGTTTCAAGCTTGGAATCATCGTCACGGCGCTCGGCGCCTTCTCTGCCGCAAGCGCCATCGCGGCCCCAACCACCCTGCGTGCCTCGCACCAGTTCCCCGGCGGACGCGGCGACGTGCGCGATGAGATGGTGCAGATCATCGCCCGCGACGCGAAGGCGGCGAACGTCGATCTCGAGGTGCAGGTTTATCCTGGCGCGTCGCTCTTCAAGCCGAATGAGCAATGGAATGCGCTGGTCAACGGCCAGCTGGACATCTCGTCCTTCCCGCTCGACTACGCGAGCGGCAAGCAGCGCGCGTTCGGCGCGACGCTGATGCCGGGTCTCGTGCGCAGCCACGAGCGCGCGCAGCGCATGAACAGCTCGCCGTTCATGAAGGAGATCAAGGCCCAGATCGACAAGGCGGGCGTGATCGTTTTAGCGGATGCATGGCTGGCCGGTGCGGTCGCTTCGAAGAAGGCTTGCATCCGCAAGCCCGACGACATCAAGGGCCTCAAGGTGCGTTCCGCCGGCCCCACCTTTGCGGCCATGTGGCAGGCCGCGGGCGCATCGATCGTCTCGGTCCCCTCGAACGAGGTCTACAACGCGCTCCAGACCGGCGTCGCCGAAGCTACCGACACGAGCTCCGGCAGCTTCGTTTCCTTCCGTATCTACGAGCAGGTGAAATGCCTGACCGCGCCTGGCGATAACGCCCTGTGGTTCATGTACGAGCCAGTGCTGATGTCCAAGAAGAGTTTCGCCCGCCTGAACAAGAAGCAGCAGGATGCCCTGATGAAGGCCGGGAAGGCGTCCCAGGAGTTCTTCGCCGGCAAGGCTAAGGGACTCGATGACGAGATGGTCAAGGTGTTCAAGGACCACAATGTTGAGGTGGTGACCCTTTCGCCTGCGGAATACGACGCGTGGGTCGCCGTGGCACGCAAGAGCTCCTATGAAGAGTTCGCCAAGGAAGTGCCGAACGGTAAGAAACTGATCGACGAGGCCTTGTCGGTCAAATAGCAGGCGGCAAGGGCGGCGAGAGCCGCCCTTTTCGTTCGCGAGGGAGGGGGATGCAGGGCTACGTGCGCGCCATGCGCGCGATCTCGCAGCTGTGCGGGTTCATCGCCGCGGGCATGATCGCGGCCGGCGTGATCGTCGTCTGCGAGATGGTGATCCTGCGCTACGTCTTCGGCCAGAGCACGATCTGGCAGACGGACTTCACGACCTACTGCCTGATCGCCGCGACGTTCGTCGGCAGCCCGTACGTGCTGATGACCCGCGGCCACGTCAACGTCGACATCCTCCCGCACTACCTGGGGCCGAAGGGGCGCCGACGGCTCGCATTCGCCTCCAGTTTCGTCACGATCGCGTTCGCCGCGACGCTCGCCGTGCTGACCTTCAATTTCTGGATGGAGGCCTGGGACCAGAAGTGGGTCTCGGACACGATGTGGCGAGCACGGCTGTGGATTCCCTATTCATCGATGCCGATCGGGCTCGGTCTTCTCGCGCTGCAAGCGCTCGCCGAGCTGATCCAGCTGGTGAAGGGAGAGGCCACGCCGTTCGGCGTACCTGACGCGGAGCATATGGAATGAGCCCGACCCACCAGGGCGTATTCGTGCTCGTCGTCACGCTGGCGATGCTGCTCTCGGGCGTGCCTGTCGCGTTCGGCCTGGGCGCAATCTCGATCGTCTTCCTCGTTTTCTTCCAGGGATTCGACGCGCTGAAAGTAGTTGCCGAGACCTTCTATGCCGGGCTCAACGACTTCACGCTCGTTTCGATCCCGATGTTCGTGATGATGGGCGCCGCGATCGGCTCTTCGCCCGCCGGCAAGGACCTCTACGAGGCGCTGGATCGGTGGCTCTACCGATTGCCCGGCGGGCTTGTCATCTCCAACCTCGGCGCCTGTGCGATTTTTGCCGCGCTGACGGGCTCGTCGCCGGCGTGTTGCGCAGCCATCGGCAAGATGGGCATTCCGGAAATGCGCCGCCGCGGCTACCCCGACGACGTTGCCACCGGGTCGATCTGCGCGGGCGGGACGCTCGGCATCCTGATCCCGCCGTCGATCACGTTCATTCTCTATGGCATCGCAACCGAGACCTCCATCGGCCGTCTCTTCCTCGCCGGGGTGATGCCGGGACTGATGCTCACGGGCTTATTCATGGTGTGGACGCTCTTCATCATCTGGAAGCGCGGATTCCGCTCGCACGCTCCGGACTTCCGCTACTCCTGGAAGGAGAAATTCCAGTCGATCCCGAAGATCGCGCCCTTTATCGCCATCATCGTCGGCGTGATGTATGTGCTGTACGGCGGCGTTGCGACGCCGTCGGAGGCTGCCGGCGTCGGGGCTGCCCTGTGCGTCGTCTGCGCGGTCGCCATCTACCGTATGTGGGACGCAAAGAGCTGGTGGCAGATCCTGCGCGACACCACGCGCGAGTCGGTGATGATCCTCACCATCATCGCGGCGGCCGTGCTTTTCGGCTACATGCTGACGTCGCTGTACCTCACGCAGACGCTCGCGCAAGCGATTGCCGAGATGCACGTGAACAAGTGGGTGCTGATGTTCCTCATCAACATCTTCCTGCTCGTATGCGGCTTCTTCATTCCGCCCGCGGCGATCATCCTGATGACGAGCCCGATCCTGCTGCCGATCATCACCGCGGCCGGCTTCGATCCGGTGTGGTTCGGCGTGATTCTCACGATCAACATGGAGGTCGGGCTGATCCACCCGCCGGTGGGGCTGAATATCTACATCGTCCAAGCGATCGCGCCCGACGTGCCGGTGACGCGGGTCATGTGGGGAACCATCCCCTACGTGCTGTGCATGTTCCTCGCGATCATGATCCTCTGCGTATTTCCGGAGATCGCGACTTGGCTGCCGGACACGCTGATGGGGCCGGTAAAGACTAGGTAGCTTTTCGCCGCAGTCGGTCCCAGGCTGCCGAGATCAGCGGCCAGAAGAGCAGGAT
>Ga0310810_10001286_pt1 | contig 26106 bp, 27 predicted proteins | sample NCmetagenome_FD_207641 | JGI IMG/M metagenome (GOLD analysis project Ga0310810, IMG submission 207641) | Soil microbial communities from experimental microcosm in Duke University, North Carolina, United States - NC | ecosystem: Engineered > Artificial ecosystem > Soil microcosm > Unclassified ...
TGCCTTGCGCGCATCTTCCATATGCTTCCATAGCTTGCCACGGAGGATGTCGAGTGCCTTTTCTTTGTTCTGAGCCTGAGAGCGCTCAGAAGTTACATGGATAGATATACCTGTTGGCTTATGAAGCAAGCGCACTGCAGTTTCACGCTTATTCACGTTCTGACCGCCGGGGCCGCCCGACTTGGCGATCGATATCTCAAGATCTTTATCTTCGACTACCACATCGTCAGAAGAAGTCTTTTCAAATTCAGGGATGACTTCGACGAGTGAAAAAGATGTCTGACGCTTTTGAGCTGAGTTGAACGGAGAGATGCGAACGAGACGATGGACACCGGATTCATTTTTGAGCGTGCCATACACGTTTTTGCCAGTAATCTCGATAGTTATATTTCTGTAGCCACCATGATCATTTTCATTTGAATGAATCACACCGAAGCTCCAGCCTTTTCCTTCCGCGTAGCGGCGATACATGCGCACGAGCATCGCCGAGAAATCCTCAGCATCGTCGCCTCCCGCGCCAGAGAGGATGGAGAGGATAGCATTGCCCTTGTCGTACTTTCCTATGCCCTCAAGGCTATCTTTGAGGTTTTGCAGCTCTTTGATAGCAGCTTGAGCTTTGTTCTTATCCTGCCAAAAATCCGCTCCTGCCATAGCGGCTTCGAGGTCGGCTATCTTCTGTTGGATTTTCTCTTTGTCACTATTCATCTTGAGCCAAAGGCCGGGATTGAACCGGCGACCCTCGCTTTACGAAAGCGATGCTCTACCAACTGAGCTACTTTGGCGCTGGAGCCAATGTCCGGGATTGAACCGGAGACCTCGCCATTACCAATGGCGTGCTCTACCAACTGAGCTACATTGGCGAATTTTGCATTTCAAAATTCGGATCGAGAGAATTCTTGTAGCGAAGCTGCAAGAATTTCGAGACCAGAATTACCTTTCGAAGGGAATTCGGATCAAAAGATTTATTTTAGCGAAGCTGAAATAAATTTTTGACCGAATTTTCTATCTACACGGGTGCAGCTAAGAATAGTCTATTTAAGGGATTATTTCAATCACTCAACGATGAACTTCACCTTATTGCTCATTCTTCCCCATGGATAGACAAAGACATTATATTCTCCAGGAACGATGCTCAGGTACGATGGGCAGGATTTTCCTGAATATGACGTATCCGCTGTACAATATTTATCCTTCAACGTGAACTTGATCAAGTTATCAGTTGAACCGGCATCATTGTATATGATCCCTTTTATGCCTGTTGTCGGGTTTTCTATCCATGCATATCTGTCACCTTCAAAACCAGTAAAATGATTACCACTGATCTCAACAGCATCACCGATATGCGCAGGCGATGGGGCGACCATGGTGATCGTTGGACCAGTATTGATCAGCCCGGTGAGTTGCGCAACAAAATCATTTATAAATTGATCTTGCACTATCTTTACTGTCTTTGCGCCATTCTGTATGCGCACGAGCACTGTCATCATGTCAGGATATGACTGTGGCTTCTGGATCTTTGACTTTATCAGACCGATAAATGAAGTGACATCCGCGGTGTATTTTTTATCTGAAATATACGCATTAAGCGCAGCAAGCTCCGCATCATCGAGCATTCCAATGTTTCTATCAGCCTTAAAAACAGTGCCACCATAGTCCACGGTAATATTGTCATTGAAGCCGGCAATGCCCCCAGTACGCTGGAAATTAAATAGGGTGTGTTCAGGTAAATTCTCTACACCGACGGGAATAATAGGAATAAAAACAAGCACACCAAGGATCAAGATTACAAAGAAAATAAGTAGTGGTTTCATATGGGTATTGTACAACAAATAAATGCTAGTTGGCTCGCTCCGGGCGCAAAAAATCCCCTTAAGGGGATTTTTTCTGCGCGCCCGGTGGGACTCGAACCCATGACCTCTCCCGTGACAGGGGAGCGCTCTAACCAGCTGAGCTACGGGCGCAGTGAAAGGTAGTGTAGCAAAAAATGAGGAAAAGACAAGAAAACGAAAAAAAGTGTGTCGGCGGGAGGAATCGAACCTCCGACCTTGGGCTTATGAGTCCCACGCTCTAACCGACTGAGCTACGCCGACATGACACACTGATATTAACTACATTATCGAGCAGCTGCGCTTTCTAGCCAAAACAGCTACGCCGACGTAACAGTCAGAATAGCTGAAAAATCGCTAATGTGCAATTGCAATTTGCACCCTGCCCTATTTTGTGCCACAATAGCCTTCTATCGCGGGGTAGAGCAACGGTAGCTCGTCAGGCTCATAACCTGAAGATTGACGGTTCGATTCCGTCCCCCGCAACAAGATCAGTGTCAAAAGCTAAATATAATAAAACTCCTCAAAAACCTTCTTATATAGGTTTATCACGCGTTGCGCTTCATACTTTGTCAACTGAAACGCTGTGCCATCATGAGCAATCTTGTTACGTACCAGGTGAGCATCCCATGCCGCTTGGAGATTTTCCATATCGCCTTTCACGACTCTCTTGAGCTTTTCGCCAATACCCTCACCTTGATAGCCGAGTGTAGTGAGCACATCCTCGAGCATGATATCTGCTTCCATGATAGCTTGTCGCCAATCGCTTTCATTATCTGAACTGATATGCGTTTGCACGCGCTCCCAGCGATCAGCGAGAACGTGATCCGGCTTTACATCTGCCTCATATGCTGGCTCGACTTTGAGATCATATTTCTCTTCTTCTTTATTGCGGATATGCTTGAGTTGTTCGACACAATATATAATCCCAAGCAAAAAGAATAGTGAAACTGGAAAAGCGAGCAAGATGACGATATCGAGCGCTTTTTTCCCAACCATAGATATGAGCGGACCGTAGCTACCTGTATATTTATTTGCTTCAGATAAAATATGAGGAACGCCGAAAGCGTTGAGTAACACTTGAAGGTATTCAGATATCGAAGGCCATGCAGCGATGAGAACGATGAGTCCGATCAAAGCTCCGATCTCAAGACCCGCCACCTCAATTTCCTTTTTTTCTTTTTTATCAGCCATGGTGAATTACACCTATATTATACCCTATTTCTCATTCAAAAAATCCTTACCTGCTTTGAAAAGGGCTTTTTCATCACCATGACGGGCAGTCAGCTGCAGTCCGATAGGCAATTTTTTGCTTTCTTTTTCAACTTCGCCGCACGGGATAGAGATTGCAGGAAGTCCAGTGAGATTCGCGGTAACCGTGAAGATATCTTCGAGATACATAGCAACTGGATCAGCAGTCTTCTCCCCCATCTTGAAAGCGGGAGATGGTGCCGTCGGCGTGGCGATGAGATCGACAGATTCAAATGCTTTGAGGAAATCATTCGTGATCATTTGGCGCACCGCATTGGCACGGTTGTAATAAGCATCATAGTAGCCAGAAGAAAGAACGTAGGTGCCGAGCAAGATGCGGCGGATGACTTCTCTGCCGAAGCCAGCGCGACGCGTTTCAAAATAATCTTCAATGACATTTGCGCCATCTTTGTGGAGGCCATATTTCACGCCATCGAAACGAGCCATGTTCGAAGACACTTCTGCAGGCATGAGGACATAGTAAACCATCAATGAATATGAGATGTTCGGCAATGAAATATCTTTTATCTCATATCCTATTTTTTTGAATGATTCGATAGACTCATTGAAAGCAGCGAGCACTGCAGGGTCGATGCCGTCTCCTTTGAGGAAGTCTCGAGGCACGCCGATAACGGGCTTTTTATTTGTGGCATTCGTATGTATTCGTGTATTGGTGTCATACGTCTTTTCATCAATTGTTGTTCCATCCTTTATATCTTTACCCTTGATCGCATTGAAGACAATTTCGGCATCGGCAACAGTATTGGTGACTGGACCGATCTGATCGAGTGATGAACCCATAGCCATGACACCATAGCGCGAGACAGCGCCATAGGTAGGCTTGAGACCGACGACACCACAAAAGCTCGCTGGCTGACGGATGGAACCGCCAGTATCTGAACCGAGTGTAAAAAGCGCTCCTTGCATGGCTACTGCAGCGGCTGAACCACCCGATGAACCGCCAGCTACTCTGCTCTCATCGTGAGGGTTTTTTGTCGGGCCGAAAGCCGAATTCTCAGTGGATCCGCCCATAGCGAATTCGTCCATGTTCAAACGACCAAGAAATACCGCCCCCTCGGCTTTGAGCTTGGCGATAACAGTTGCATCGTATGTAGCATGATAGTTCTCAAGAATCTTTGAAGCAGCACTAGCGATATGTCCTTGGATAAGGATGTTATCTTTAACGCCGCATGGAATACCGCAAAGGAGAGGAAAATCTTGGTTATTGTTTCTTGCTTCTTGTATCTTTTGATCCGCCTTCTTTGCCTGATCGAGCACATCTGCAAAAACCTCAAGATACGCATTGATAGTCGGGTTTCTCTTTTTGATCTCATCGAGATATGCCTGAGTCAGTTGTACTGAAGAATATTCCCCTTTCTTCAAGGCTTCATGCGCTTTCTGTATGGTGAGTGTTTTGAGGTCTATGTTCATATTATTTGTAGCATTCGTGCGCTTATCGTAGATTCATATTACGTTTTATTGTTCTATCATTTTCTTGACTGCGATAAAGTCCCCCTCTCGGTCAGGCGCCTCGTTGAGCAGTCCTTCTCGATCAGCAGGGCTCGTCGAATGGACTTCATCTGGTCGCGTCACGTTCTTCACTGCGCCGACGCGGCCTTCCGTATCGAGCGATACATCTACTTTCTTGAGCTGGTCGACATAATTCAAAATAGAATCGAATTCTTTGACGAGCGAGCTCTTATCGGCATCAGTGAGCTTGATACGCGCGAGAGTTGCGAGCTTTTCTAGTTCTGCAGGAGTTATCATGGATTGAAGTGTAACAGGCTCTCACCTTTCATTCAACAGGTTGACGCGAGGTGAGTTTATCAGGTATGTTGTGGGATAAATAACCGTAGCATGCCAACAACTTCATATTGAAAGGAATTATGCCAATCATACCAAAAGACGTCATGCGGCATTTGCTCGTTGATGATGAAATTTTCGAAAAATCCTTCGAGCCTGACGCTAAAAAGACTTTCCTTTGGCGTCTCAAATATCAGCCCGAAGAGATACTCGCTGATATCACCCCCTGTGTCCCTGTCGCTGTTAAAAGCGTAACGAAAAGTTCGCTCATCATAGCCGACCAAGACGCACATTCTGCAGCCGAGGAAGTCATCGCTGCTTTGAAAGAAAAATTCAAGGATGAGCTTGAGTCAACTACGCCTGACTCGGCACCTCAGCGCCAAAGTTTCTATTGCATCAAATCATAACAGTTCGCGCCACGGAAGCAATTCCGTGGTTTTTTATTTCACCATCTTCACAAACTCTTCCTCAGAAAGGATGGCGACCCCCAGCTCTCTCGCTTTATCAAGCTTCGATCCGGCTTCTTCTCCAGCCACGACATATGATGTCTTCTTTGAGACTGAACTTGAGACATCCCCTCCTTTCGCACGGACCATCGACTGCGCTGTATCACGATCGAGATTTTTCATGCTTCCAGTGAAGACGAATGACTTCCCCTCAAGCGGACGCGCCTCATTAATTTGTTCAGGAATGATCGTGACATTCTTTACTATATCTTTTACCAATTTTTTATTTCCTTTGTCCGCGAACCAATCGACGAATGATTGCGCCACCACTTCACCGACACCATATATGGAACGAAAATCTTCAATTGACGCATCCATAATCGAATCGAGAACACTTTCCCCTTGTACCTTTCCCCTTGTACCTTGTTCAAAATGACGCGCCACGTCATAGGCAGTCTCTTCGCCAACCTGAGGTATAGAAAGCGATGTAAGGAATCGAGGTAATGTCACCTTCTTTGCCTTCTCGATCGCTTCAAGCAAATTGTCGACAGATTTTTCAGCAAAACGAGGTAATGCCAGCAGGTCGCCTTTCTTTAACCTGAAGATATCTGCGAAGTCAGTGACTAAGTTATTCTCAAGCAGCACATCGATGATCTTTGGGCCGAGACCATCTATATCAAAGCATTTCTTTGAGACGAAATAATAAAACTTTCTCTTTTGTTGCTCGAACGAGTCAGTACTGACGCACTTCCATGCCGCCTCGCCAGGCACACGTTCGATGCGACCATCGCCGCCACAGGCAGATATATGCGTTGGCCACACAAACGGCGTTGAACTCTTTGGGCGCAATTCTTTTACGACTGAGACTATATCAGGGATGACGTCGCCCGCTTTTTGTAGGATTACCGTATCCCCGAGACGAAGATCGAGTCGTTTGATCTCATCCTCATTATGGAGCGTGGCGCGAGACACGGTCGAACCGGCAACGAGTACAGGCGAGAGGATTGCAACGGGAGTGATGACACCGGTACGACCGACTTGGAATGCGATATCTTCGAGAATAGTGGTGACTTGTTCCGCCGGAAACTTATACGCCACTCCCCAACGCGGTGATTTGCCCGTATATCCGAGAGCCTCTTGAATCTTTCGTGAATTGATCTTTATGACGATGCCGTCGAGCTGGTACGGGAGATCGTGGCGCTTCTTGGTCCATTCCTCATAAAATCCCTGGACTTCATCGACACTCTTGCACACTTTGTAATATGGATTCACTTGGAAGCCGAGCTCTTTGAGCAACTCCAACTCCCCCGACTGCGTGTCCGGCATTTCTTGTACCTTGTTACTTGCACCTTGTAACTGATCGATATCATATATAAAAGAATCCAACTTCCTTGAAGCGGTAACCTTTGGATCGAGCTGGCGCAATGAACCAGCTGCTAGATTTCTCGTATTGGCATAGAGAGGCTCACCGTTCTTCGCACGCTCTTTGTTGATGCGCTCCAAGTCTTTGACACTGATCCAGATCTCCCCTACGGCCATGAGTGATTTTGGGGTTTCGTGCACCTTATTACTTGTCACTTGCAACTTGAGCGGCACGCTCTTTATCGTCTTTATATTATGCGTCACGTCTTCGCCGACCTCACCGTCACCACGCGTGGCAGCCTGTTTTAGCACACCATCCCCGTATGTGAGAATAGTTTTAAGCCCGTCTATCTTGAGCTCACAACAATACTCTAGCTGCTCATGCGCGACACCGCTCTTATTCATGAAGTTACGGACTTTTTCCTCCCATTTTCTGAGCTCAGCTAGATCAAAGACATCATCGAATGACCACTGGCGGTGTACATGACGTACTTTTGTAAACTCCTTTATCGGCTCCCCTCCGACACGCTGACTCGGCGAATCATCAGTCACCAGCTCGGGGTACTGGGCTTCTATGGCTTCCAATTCTTTGACCAGAGAGTCATATGCTTCATCACTGATCTCTGGAGCATCCTTGGTATGATACAGCTCCCGATGACGGTTTATAGCCGTTTTGAGAGCGGCCAGACGCTCTATGGTCGATTGTGGAACCTGTTTCTTCATGTCTTCAGTATAAAGGAATACTCACCCCAAGGGTAGACCTTGAGGGTAGACCCCAATAAACTACTGGAATAATGTATAACGGAGGGCGCGCTCTACTTTGCGAGGACCAGTGATACCGCAATCGCCTGTTGGTATAGAGCCACCTTGTGAAGCCTTGCGCCACCCAATGTTATTGCCACGAGAATCTATCTTGGTCACCAAACCCAGCGTTGCATCGATATACTGGTTAACTATGACCGTCGCGCAACTCGCGGCACCTGACTGATTTTTTTCACCATCAGTTTGACCGCCTGTACCCGTAAACATGACGAATGTTGTAGTGTAACTACCCGAACCATTTGAGACGAGTTTCGCCTGGAACTGTGCATTACCGCATGATATGTTGTGCGGATTGTTGCTGCCATCAAAAGATGTAGTAGCGAGACCATTGGTTGTATTGTACAAATTTTCGAGAGCACACTCGAGACCGCTGTCAGCAGCATAAAAAGCGTAGACGGAATCGCGTGCTGACGAAGAGAGGATGGCCTGCTTACGACTCACTGACAAGATGAAAGCAGCGATGCTCAATACAAGCACTGAGACAATGACGGCAAACAAAAGCGTGTATCCTTTTTCTGATTTCATATTAGCGAGTAGTATTAGTCATGAGCTCTTGTAAACGAATCTCATTTGGGATTGATCCATCTGTCCACTGTACGATAACTGTCACTATTGTTTCTGTACTGCCGTCGCCTACTGGCGTAAAGTAAAAATAACGCATAAACGGACTCGCATGGTATGAACCATTCGGCGTACCAGAAACTATTGGATAGTAGTAGTTTATTGCAGCATTGACTGACAGCTGGCATGTCGACGTTATATCACACTGCATAACATTTGCGTTCTCTAAACCACTACTGTAGTAACTTGGCACATCAGGTGTCGTGCACGGATTGTTTTTTGAAGTACATGAGCTATAGTTGAGTCCTTTGAGCCATGGAGTTCCCGTAACTGAAGCATTATTATCTTTGATATTTTTGATCGACTCCATACCATCCTGTGCGAGATACGTTGCGATCATAGCATTGCGCGACCCAAGCGCGGCAGTGAGAGCTTTATTGGCGACCGTGAGCGGTCCTGCGATAGCAACCATGAGGATAGCGATGGCTACGAGCGTCTCGACAAGAGTAAAACCTTTTTGTGTATGTTGTGTATTCATATGATTATCCTTGTGAGCGCTCAGATATGCTCGTCTGGACATCAAAGACCGACTGATCTTTGACCTTTGTGCCTACATATCCATAGAGACGGATGAAAACCCAGCTATACGGCGTCGATCCAGTACCGCCGTACACACCCACTTTATAATCCTGGATTTTCACACCACTTGAAGTGACTGGAAAGAATGGTGCACTATTGCCGCCAATGTTGATGCCTTGGCCTGTAGAGGTTTCCTCTGCTTTGAATATAGTCACTATCCCATCTGATGATACATGAAACAGATATGCGTAGACGAGTTCACCACCTGAAGGATCAGTATTTGAAGGATTGAAAGAAATGATAGCATCGCCTCCCGTACCTGAACTACATGTGCCATTGAGGTTGCTTGGCGTATTGGTATATAGATCAGGACCTGTGACGCACTTAAATGCCGTACCCACGCGCATTTCACGACTGATAGCATCGAGTATAAAACTGACATTGTTCACCCCTGACTGTATCGCTTGCGCTTGCTTGTTGGCACTGGTGACACGGACGAGTGCACCAACCGCTATGACTGCCACGATAGAAAAGATACCGAGAGACACGATGATCTCAATGAGAGTGAAGCCTCGTTTTTTTTCAACTATTTTTTTATGTATAGGCATTGAGTGGATCATAGGCATGTATTAGTTACCAACTGATATTTGTCCGTTCTTTCTGATATAGACGACTTCACTGTGACTGTTATCAGCTGAGGTCAGAGTGATGAAAGCTATAGGCTGGGTGTTAAGTCCAGGGGTACCGTTCGACGTCACGGTGAATATCGCATTCGGGTTTGGACGTTTGTATGTAACATCGAGAATATCATTTGGCCCAAGAACATTTGAACCAGTACAATTATCGATGGTTGTAGCGAGGCATATCTGGGTGATTTTTGCTCCTTGAGTGATGGCATATGTCGTGATAGCTTCCCCACTACCAATGCCGTCATATCTGTTGGCATTTGATCCTGAGTTACTGATATCAGCAAAAAAAGTGAAGTGTGTCGTATCATTGCCTGCAAAATCGATACCGTATGCAGCATTAAAGTTATCTGTGCTCGCATCTGCACTCTTTACGCTCAAACCATATGTCTGAGCTGTGCGAATCGTCAGAGCCATATCATATGCAATGTTGGTGAGGAGCGTACCTTGGTTGAAGCTACCATAGCGAGCGATGACAAGAGCAGTCATTGCGGCGAAAATCGCGATAGAGATGATGAGTTCAATGAGAGTAAATCCTTTCATGTGCATATTATAGCGCGAGATTACTGACATACGACATGATAATATCTTTCAATAAGTGAATATCGATGACTTGGATATGGAATAGGAGCACGAGATACATACCAAGGATGAGATATGGCCCAAATGGTATCTCAATGCGCGGCTTGAACTTTTTGTGTGTAGCGAGGAGCCAGATGACTGAGACCGCTGCTGCAAGCCAGAATGCGAGAACGAGAGCATTGATGCCCGCGCTCACACCCAAGAGCCAACCAATGCCGAGCGTGAGCTTTGCATCGCCGAGACCCATCCATGCGCCGCGAGAGATGAGCCAGAGAAAAGCGAAAGGGACCGCGAGGACTGGTCCAGCGATGAGCATCTCGACTGTAGGGATATGCCACCACGAGCTGCCGCCGATGCACAAACTAAGGAGAGCTATTATACCAAATGAATAGACGAAACCGTCAGGGATAATCTTGTGCTTGATATCATAGACCGAGATGACGACGAGCAGACATGCGATAGCGAGTTGGAAAAGCGTCACCATGCCCGCAAGCGGATCTACTGGAGGATACGCAAAGAAAATAAGGACGAAGATAGCTCCTGCAATGAACTCAACGAGTGGATACTGCCATGAGATCTTGCTCTTGCACTTGCGACATGAGCCTTTTTGGACCGCGAAGCTGAAGAGAGGCACAAGCTCTTTCCAAGTCAGCGATGTGCCGCATGACATACACTTTGATCTGCCCCCGAGCCCCATACCAGTATTGAATCGGAGCGCCACCACATTCAAGAAACTTCCTACGACCGTACCGAAGATGAATGAAAGTATGAGGGAGAGAGTATCCATGGATTATTTTGTGCTTATGCAGTAGTCAGACTGATATGACGTTGAGTCGTAGCAATGCCAGCTTGGCGCACTTACACTATTGACGCTCAAGAAAGTACTGAGTACGTCATTCGAATAACTATTTTGTTGAGGTGCGATGTTTTTATTTTCAAGAAGCGCGTGCAGGACGTAGTCAGTCTGATTTGTATTGATTAAATAATCATACACATTCCCTGTCGAAGGATCTTTTGGAACAACTGAAATGTATGAGCCAAAGGTCACGCCCGCTGCGCAGCCTTGGCTCGTATCCAAGCTTGTCGGATACTGTCCGCAACGATCAAAATATTGTTCGAGAGCGAGTTGGATCTGATTGATATCAGAGACGCGCTGCGAATCGCGAGATTTTGACTTTGATGCAGTGAGACTGGTAACGATGATGCCTGTGAGGATGGCAATGATCGAGATCACGATGAGGAGCTCAACGAGAGTGAATCCACGACGCGCTGAATTGTTAAAAAACGAAGTACGAAAGATATTGAATTTCATGAGTAAATTATAACGTCAAATGAGGATTTATGGAAGCATGCTTACATGAAATCCGAATGCAGACGATATATGAGCGCAGCGAATATAGCATGACTTTCCATATGCAAACCACCCGCTCACTCGAGCGGGTGGTTTGGTAAAATGTTAATTTTTAACTATTTACACTGCACTTTACTTGTACTGTCTGTGCCATATGTAGGCCATGTTCCAGATGTGTTAGTGAGAGTTCTTCCTGAAGAATCAACACACTGGTAACCTGCGTTTGTTCTTGCATAAATAGCATAATCAGTAGTCTTTGTACCGGCACCACTGGTACTTGTGAGAATCAACGCACCCCAAGTTGTTCCAGATGTTGGAATAGAAGCTGATGTAAATTTACTTGTTCCACCGTTCAATGAATTGATATCCCCAAGAACAGTTGTAAGATTTACTGCACCGGCAGCCGCATTTGTCGTTGTTGCGACTGTAGCTGTGCCACTAACCTGAATATCAGGATAACCCGCACCATCAAAATCAGCTTCGAGCTGGTTTCTTACTTGGTTGAGTTCAGTTTGTATACGTGCATCACTACCCTTTTGGCGTGCTGAGTTCAAAGAAACGAGAACGACTGATGACAAAATACCGATAATAGCGATAACGACGAGCAATTCGATGAGGGTGAAACCTCCTTTCTTATTCATTTTCTTCATTGTAAATAAAGTTTACTAATAAATTTTCTAATAAACAGACCTTTGAGGGGTTGTTGGGGTTATTATACCACTGCCAGAAAAAGCAAGTAAAATCAACGTGGGGATAACATATCTTCCCTTCCAAAAATACTACTGCGTACTAGCGATGTTATATATAGGAATGAGCACAGAAGCCAACAAAACGGCCACACCTCCACCGAGCATGACGATCATGAGTGGTTCGATGAGTGATACAAGCGATTCGACTGCAGTTTCTACTTCACGAGCATAGAAATGTGCTACTGTTTTCAAGATACTACCAGACTCACCTGTCTCTTCGCCGACTTTCATCATTTGGACCATGATACCTGGGATCTCACTAGGATTGTTCGATAGAGACTCTGAGAGCGTCTTACCTCCTTTTACTGACTCAACGGCAGATGTGATGATGCCTTCGTATATCCTATTGTTGACGACATTTGAAGTGAGCTCGAGCGCGCGGACCATCGGTATACCTGAAGCGAGCATAGTCGACATGTTGTCTGATATACGCGAAAGATACAGCTTTTTATAGAGTGAACTCACATATGGTATGTGGAGCTTGAAGCTATCAAAAGCAATATGCCCCTGAGGTGTACGGACAAAGCGGATAAGGAAGAAACCGACGACAATAGCGACAGCAAGTAAGATAAAACCATACTGGACCAAGAAGTTACTGATACCCATGATCACTTTTGTATACGAAGGTAGATCGCCGCCATTTTCAGTGAGGATCGCGCTGATTTTCGGGATAACCACGGTGAACATGAGGATCATGACTGTCATAAAGGTAATGACGATGAATGCTGGATATATGAGCGCCCCCTTGACCTTTGACGAAAGCTCGTATGCACGATCGAGATAGTCCGCGAGATACTGGAATGTTTGATCGAGCTTACCAGACTCCTCGCCCGCCTTGACCATACTGACATAAAATTCTGAGAAGACCTTTGGGTGCTTTGAAAGCGCATTTGAGATAGAGCTACCTGACTGCAGATCGTCAGCAATCTCAGTCAATTTTTTCGCAAGGACCTGATTTTCAGTCTCGCCGCCGAGCAGACGGAAGACGCGGAGGGCCGAAACCTGAGCCTCAAAGAGTGTCGACAGCTGACGCGACAGGATGACCACATCCTTGTTCGAAACACGATCAAAGATGCTCAGATTCATCGACAAGATAGAGTTTGATGCACCTTCCTCATGGATCGAGGTGAGGACGAGACCGCGGCGCTGAAGAGACGCAATCGCAATGTCAGTGTTCACTGCATCTATTGATCCAGTTCTTTTGGCCCCTGTTTGATCGACTGCTTCGTAGTTAAATAACATAAGATAAGTATAAAGGTATAAAGTGTGAAAGTATAGAGTATAAAGACTAAATCATTCTCTCCAGGTTCTTTGGATTGAGAGAGTTGAGATATGCGCTCTCCACACTGATCTCACCGGTACGAACAAGCTCGGCCAATGAACGGTTGAGATCAATCATGCCCTCTTGTGAACTGGTCTCGATGACTGTATTAATCTCATGAGTGCGTCGTTCGCGGATAAGATTTGAAACTGCATTGTTGTTTATGAGCAATTCATATGCAGGGATGAGGCCGCCAGAGATACGAGGGATCAGACGCTGCGAAAAGATGCCCGTGAGTGAGCCAGCGAGCTGGACGCGAATCTGGTCTTGTTGGTTTGCAGGGAATGAATCAATGATACGATCGATCGTTTGTGCTGCATTGTTCGTATGAAGCGTTGAAAAAACGAGGTGACCAGTCTCAGCTGCGGTGACCGCGGTAGCGATAGTCTCGGTATTGCGCATCTCACCGACCATACACACATCGATGTCTTCACGGAACATAGCTGAGAGCGCATCAGGAAAATCAGGCGTATCAAGTCTAACTTCGCGCTGATCGATGATGGATTTCTTTGATTCAAAAAGATACTCGATCGGATCTTCGATGGTGAGTATGTGCTCTGTGCGCGTCTGGTTGATAATCTCGACGAGAGCGGCGAGCGTTGTCGTCTTGCCTTGACCGATCGGACCCACTACAAGAAAGAATCCTTGTGGCTTGCGCGTAAATGTTTCGAGGATAGGAGGCAACTTGAGCTCAGCCAAAGTGCGTATACCCTTTGGAATGAGACGGAGGGCGATCGCAAGGCTTCCCTGACGGTAGAAAACGTTGCCGCGGAAGCGCGCATGAGGCATGTTATATGAAAAATCGACATCCCTCTTTTCTTCCAAGATCTTTTTATTTGGCTCTGACAAAAAAACATTGACGAAGCCTTCGAGGTCTTTTTCGGTAAGAGCAGCTCGTTTGACGAGTGGTATCAACTCTCCTGATGAACGTATAACAGGAGATCGTCCAACCGAAAGATGCAGGTCAGATGCATTTTCTTTGATTATCAAATTGACTAATTCTTCGATCTCTTTTTTGTATTCCATAATATTTTCTATTTACTATTGCTAATTGCTTTATACTTTCTTGCTTGCAGTTATTTTTTCGACTTGAGCGAGCACTTCGGAAGGAATAGTCGTCGCTTTGACGATATATCCGTCGACATTGAGCTTTTTTGCTCGCGCAATGTCGTCAGACGCACCTTGGTTTGTCAGCATGATCACAACCGCATGAGGCGCGAGCTGATCTCGACGAAGACTAGCTACAAATTCCAAACCGTCCATTCCCGGCATAACGATATCTGACAGCAATACATCGGGCACATATCCATCCTTGACCAACTTGAGCGCGACTGCTGTCCCGTCTGCTGTTTTGACCTCATACCCTGCTTTACTGAACTTGATAGCATACATATCCAACAAAAATTGATCGTCATCTACCAGCAGAACTTTTTTATTTGGTGAGGTAGTTGGAATATCCATATGCATTATTATAATTCATTCGCATGTAAAGGGCTATTTGACGGTTTCATCTTCATACAGGAGCTCATCGTAGCCGAGCTTCTTTACTTCTTCTATCGGAATTGTCTTTTCGAATGCCTTGATCATAGCGTCTTCTTTGAGTCGCAACATGCCCTTGCTGCGCGCTATGCGACCGATTTCGGAAGCATTGGGATTTTTGAGAATAGCCTCTTCAATATCTTTGTCCATGGTAAACATTTCAAAAACCGCCATACGTCCACGAGTTCCCTTTGGAAATTCTGAAGTTGGTTTCGCTTTCATGACGGTAGGCGAAAATGGTATTTCCTTTTTATACTGTTCAGGCAAATCAGAAAATGAATGGTCGACCATCGCTTTGAGGCTGCCCTCGACTGGTACCGGCTCACCCTGACCAGGCGGCAAGAGACTAACGAGACGCTGTGCAATAGCGAGCACGAGAGTAGGTGCGATCAGATACGGATCGACTCCCATATCGATCAAACGAGGGATAACGCCAGCAGCATCATTGGTATGCAACGTAGAGAACACAAGGTGACCTGTCAAAGCTGCCTGAACAGCAAGCTGAGCTGTCTCTTTGTCGCGGATCTCACCGACCATGATGATATCTGGGTCCTGACGAAGCGTGGTGCGCAAACCGGTATCGAATGTATATCCGATCTCAGGACGAACTTGAGACTGACTGACACCTTCAATGGTGTATTCCACTGGATCTTCGAGGGAAAGCACGTTATAGCTCTCTCGATCTACTTCTGAAAGGACAGAATAGAGCGTCGTTGATTTTCCTGATCCTGTCGGTCCAGTGATGAGAATCAGTCCATAGGGACGATTGATTGCGTCTTTGAGCATAGCGAGATTTTTCTTTGAGAGACCGAGCTGATCGATCGTACGAACACCCTTTGCCTGGTCGAGGATACGCATCACCACCTTCTCTCCAAAATATGAAGGAAATGTAGAAACACGGAAGTCGACGCGACGACCATCGATGCGTGCCGAAAAACGGCCGTCCTGAGGCTTTCTCTTTTCATCGAGGCGCATATTTGAGATAACTTTGATGCGTGCGACCACTGCTGAGTGCACTTGTGGCGGCAGTACGAGACTCGTATTCAAAACACCGTCGACACGAAAACGCACACGGACCTTGTCGCGCATATGCTCGATGTGCACATCAGACGCTTCACCTTCTACGGCATAGCGCACAACCGTTGCGACGATTTTGACGATAGGAGCATCTTCGATGATCAGCGACTCATCTTGCTGGCCTTTGCCGTCTTTTGACTTCGCACCATCTGCTGTAGCAGTATCTTTTCTATTGATAGTATCTTCAGGCGTGATAGAGAGCTCGGTCTCCAATTCTGAAAGGGCTTGTGTGACTTCACCGGTAATGCCTTTGTACATCTCGATAACTTTATTGAAATCATCGATAGTGATGAGGAACATCTTGTATGGGATATTCTTTTTTGCCGCGAGGAAGTTGAGAGCATCGCGCGCCTCCATGTTGTCAGGATCGACGATACCTACTTCGAGCACCCCTTCTTTGAGACCGATCGGCGCGAAGCGGTAGTGTGCAGCTGATTCTTCTGGGATATAGTCGAGTGCTTCAAAAGGAATCGATGCATCTGCGATTGAGCGAACTGGCATATTCAAAAACTCGCCACGTGCAGCCAAAATATCTTCGGGCTTTACGCCTCGCCCTATCAGGATTTCATCGAGCGACGCTCCGCCGCTTATAGCCGTACGGATGGTGCGAATATCATCCTTGGTGATCAGGTTTTTGTTGAGGAGTATATCGATAACACTCATATTGATTTATTTAGCGAGTACTACCTGTTGACGATTGCGCCGAAAGCCCAGGTATCGGAGCAAAAGGATTTGGGCGGCCGACATTTACTGGAGGAATAACGACTGAGTAATCTACGAGAGTGCTGTACCCTGTATCTTGAAAAAGCTTTGTATCGATCTTGAGAGACTGTATCTGATTGAGGAGATTGAGAACGCGTACACCTACTGCAGCAGTCGCATTATCCGTGCTTTGAAGCGAGGTTGCAGCGGGAGTGGCGTTTGATGCAAAAAAGTAATACCCAAGAACAACAGCCGCTATGATGAGTAGCATCCAGATCGTTGATTTACTTGCTGAGGGTTTGTTGTTATTCATAGATATTATTGGCGAAGATAGTATGTATTGAGCTGAACCGAGAAATCATACGTACCAGTATCGTTGGCAGTTACCGTCAAATGTGTGAGATCCATGATGCGCAAATTTGCTTCCAACGCCTGCATCAGACCGATGAACTGCTGGTAGGTCGCTGATACGCTGAATGAAATACTGACCGTGTCGAGTGTTGCGATCGAAATGCCCCCAGTGTCCTTTTGACCGAATCCTTGAGCGCCATTTGGACCTGTAGCACTCGCAGAAGAAGCGGTAGGCGTGGTTGGAGCTGATGTCTTGGTGGACGCAGTTATATTTTTTAATGAAAGACCGTTTTGCTGGCCAACATTATTGAGATCAATCACCAAACGGATATTATCGACGGTATCAGGGAGCATCTTATCGAGTTTTTCACGATCCTGTATGGAGATGCTGTTGTAATCGTCAGTGACTTTTTTGCGTAGCGAGATGAGCGTTTCGGCATTTTTGATAGCAGAAGAATACTGATCATTGACTGCTTTGATGACTTTTGCCTCTGCCCACAGGTTACTGGTATAGCTAAAATAAATTGCACCAGCGATGATTATGAGAATTGTTGCAGTAATATTTCTATTCATAAAATTATTGAGTGGTGAACGGATTTGGCGCACTGGTATTGGTGTTTTGCTGAGGAGCTTGATTTACTGGCGCATCAGAGCTTGCGGCAGATGCTGGAGATACCAACTTTTCGTATGACAATGTGCTTGGATCGACAACGGCAGAGAAACCAAACGAAACGCTTCGGTTAGCATTGAGGACAGGGTTCGTCAAAACGGGATTTTTGATGACTTTGCGCAAACCATAGTCGTCGAGCTTGCTCAATACGTCAGACTGGAAAGCAACCGCACTCAAACTGGTACCAAGTCCCTGAAGAGAGATCTTGATACCATCTGATCCAGTCGTTGGAGCGGTGAGATCCATACTCAAAAAACGCACATTCTCGATAGTAAGTCGTCCGATGATATCGAATATCTGCGATAGAGCGAGGTGATTGTTGAGAAGTTGGCGAGCATAACCGATCTTCACGTCTTGGTTCTTGAGCTTTTCGATGAGATCAGTGTTGAATTCTTTTTCACGTGCGGCGAGCTGCTCTTTTTGAGTGACCTGATCGTTGATCAAATACTGTTTGTACGCATATGTACCACCTGCAGCGACGAGCGATGCAATGAAGAGGATCGTCGCAATAGTCATGAAGATGCTCGACGTATGTTTTCTCGGTGCCACAGAAGAAACGCCGCCGATAGCAGAGGCAATCGGTTTCTTTGGGATAAAAGAGGTTTGGAATTTAGTCTCCATAATTCCTCTGAATTATAGCAGGAATTAGAAAAGAAGTACTGTGAATAAGTCTCCCCTACTGCTGTTCTGCAAGCCTACGTAGAGCAGTGCCGATAGCAACAGCGAATTCAGGTCCGGCTTGCGCAAATTCTTCTGCAAGAAAAGCTGGCGTTTCCAATTTTCCAAATGGATCAGCATATATAACATCGGTCTGAAAACTTATCCTTGCTAGATCAGTGAAACCTTTGAGGAGCACGCCACCTCCCGTCAAAATAACTTTGCTGATATTCTTTGCATATTTCTTCTGATAGCTGAGGAGCGTCGCATTGGCCTCATAAAATATATAGTCGAGATTTACTGTGATAATCTCAGTCAATTCTTTGTATTCTGGCCCGCCCTTAAGCCCAAAAAGACGCTTCATCGACTCGGCCTCGCTGACGGAGATGCTGAGCGCCTTTGATAGCGCAAGAGTGATATCCTGACTGCCTTTATTGATAATATGAGCTGTACGCAAGATACCTCTTTCGACTATATATAGCTTGGTAGAGCGAGCACCAAAGTCGATGATCATATTTGTAACAAGCCCCTGATCAACTACGGCACGGATAGCACTAAAAATCTCTATCTCATAAAAGCTCGGTGTGAGGCCGCTCCCTGTCATGATAGTTTGATAGGTATTGAGATATTCGTTGTGGATGGCGACTACGAGGACATCGCTGCCTTGTTTTTCAGTCTTCGAGCTATCTTCTTCGGTCACATAGTTCTCTTCTTTTGGTATGACTGACCAATCGAGAAGCACTTCATTGAGCGGCACGGGGATATACTTACGCGCTTCGATAGCAACAACTTCACCGAGCTGCTTTTCTGGCACAGGAGGCACCGTAATGAATGTGATGAGACTGGATGACAAAGGCAGTGCCGTACCACAAGAAAGCGTCGTTGTTTTTGCTTCACGCAAAATATCTTTGATCGCTTCGATTGTTTTGTCGGGCTGGAGCGAAACTGCGCGACCGACTTCCGTGCTTGCATATGGACCAAGAGCCAGTTCGCCGTATGTTTCAAGAACGGCTCTACCCCTCTTTTTCTTTATCTGTACAACTTTGATTGCAGATGAACCAATATCAATACCGAGAACACTGGTCTCTTTTTTGAGAAATGAACCAAAAAGCGAACTGAGAGATATCATGTCCCTAGTGTACATTGAAAATACTAAACTGAAAAGTTGTTAACGCTGGATAATCCACTAAAATATCTATGCGCCCTAGGGGCATTTTATTTTAATGAACATACTCAGGATTATGTATGAAACGATTCTCGAAGCGCTTTTTCCTTTATCTGAGACTGAAAAGGAGCTTTTTTCATGTCGGCCGTGTGATATTTCAAGTATTTTACCGCCATCACCGAATTATTCGGGCCTTGCAGTACCATTACCTGAAGGCACGTCGCTATTTGCCTATAAAGACACGAGAGTTGAGCAGCTTATCTGGAACATCAAGTACAAGAAGTCCAGGCAGGCTGTTGAGATTGGTGGATATGAGTTGTTTGGAAAATTATGTGAAATAAATATGGTGGCACCTGCTTCAGATTTTCAGGACACGCCGTCAAAGCCTGCTGGCTTTGCGGCTGGTTCTCAGTCGCCTACGCTCCTTCCGAAACGTCCTTCAAATTCCGAAGCAGGTGCCACTCGACTACTTATAATTCCCATTCCAATTACAAAGCTACGCCGACGCGAACGTGGGTATAATCAGTGCGAATTGTTGGTCGATGAGGTGGAACGATTGGATAAAGAAGCTAAATTTATTTCTGAAAATAACTTACTCATTCGTATGCATCATGATGGGCGGCATACATTAAAAGGACGCACGGACAGAGTCGAGAGCGCCAAAGGGATATTTGGAGTAGATGAAAGTACACTGAAAAAACTGACAGAAAAATATGGCGCAGATAAGATTAAAAACTGTAAGGTAGTGATCATCGACGATGTTATTACAACCGGCAGCACCATGCGAGAAGCTATCGACACCATGAAAAAATCCGGATTCACGAATGTGTCCGGACTTTCAGTGGCACATTAAATGGGCACGGTTAGCTAGTTGTCTGTTTTCTAAAATGAGAGTGACGAAAAATTTCGTCAGTGGCTCAAAATATGGACTGACGAAGAAAGTTCTTCAGTTATATCTGGCGAGAAGTCTGACTCAGACAAACTTAACAAATCTCCTCTTGCCAATTTTCATAGTATCACCTGATTTTGGTGCCCAGTTCAAATCTGACACCTTTGTACCGTCGGCATATTTTACTGCCCCGCTTTCAATCAATCTCCGCCACTCAGCTTTTGATGGAATAATTTCTTTTTCGATAAGCAGATTAACAAACATTGGTGAACAAGGAATGTTCATGATTTCATCAGCATCAGGCACTCCTCCCTTCGCGAAAGTAGCGATGAATGCCTCTTCTGCAGAAACTGCCGCAAGCTCGCCGTGGATCCTTTTTACAATATCTTTTGCAATGATAGCTTTTGCCATGCGCGGACCCTGCTTCATTATGCTTTCTTTTTCATTCATAGGGATGCGCGTGCAATTCACGAACAATGGTTCGAGCATTGGGTCTGGTAGAGACATCAAAGAACCGAAAAGATCATTTGCTGACTGATCGATGAAAACGCCTGTGCCGTTGGACTTGGACATGAGCTGTCCAGTCGCTGGGTTGGCGATGAGGTTGAGAGCGATGACGAATTTTTCCTTATCCTTGAGCTTCTTCATGAGCGTGCGACCAGAGAGCGCATTGAAGATCTGATCCGTGCCACACAACTCAGCATCAACATCCATAGCCACACTGTCATATCCTTGCATGAGCGGATACATAAACTCGTGGAGATGGATTGGCGAACCCTCTTTGAGACGCTTCTGGAACATGTCGCGCTCTATCATCTGTTGGACCGTGAAGTTCGAAGAGAGACTGAGGATATCGGCAAAAGAAAGCTTGGCGAGCCACTCTGAATTGTGACGGATAGTGGCTGGATTGGTCTTGTCTTTGAAATCTATGAGAGGACTGATCTGTCTGACCCAGTTGGACATATTTTGAACGACATCTTCTTTGGACAATTGCTTGCGAGTTGCGCTCTTATCACTTGGGTCACCTATTTGTGCTGTGAAGTCCCCGAAAAGCACGATAACTTCATGACCTAACTGTCTCAGTTCTTCTAGGAAAATGAAATTCTTTGCATGACCAAGATGAATGGCGGTATGAGTTGGATCAAGGCCGTAGTATATCTTTATCCTCTCACCAGCTAGCATTTTTTTTACCAAAGCTTCTTTTGACGGGTATACATCCGTGACAGTACCGCGAGCAAAGAGCTCATCTATTCTTTTTTGATCAACCTTATTCATAAAAGCCATATTAGCATTAATTTCTCAAACAAAAAATACCTCCCGCCAATAGATTCGAGAGGTATTTTTACTCTTCACCTGAGTGCAATTGTAGTGTTACACCGTAATAAAGAGGTCTTTCTTTGCGCGACGGACTTTTTTGTACGATGCAGAGGCATCATTTACAGTGTCACGATAACCGAGAGCGAGGATGACAACGCTCTTCAAGCCTTTTTCTTTGAGACCGAGGACTTCGTCGAGCTTTGCTGGTTCAAACCCTTCCATAGGAGTAGAGTCGACGCCTTCAATTGCTGCTGCAGTGAGGCCGGTACCGAGAGCAATGTATGCTTGTCGCGCTGCCCAGTTCACTTTCCCTGCAGCATCAAGACTATTAACAGTGCCCATAATGTACTGCTTGAAACCATCGAGAGCAGCGATATCCATGCCGCGCGTATCAGCCACAAGCTTCATATAGTCATCGACATTCTTTTCGGTAATTGTATCCCATGCGGCGAATACGAGCAGATGCGAGCTCTCTACTATCTGCGGCTGCATCCATGCTGTTGCTTGGATCTTTTTTCGGACTTCCGGATCAGTGATGACGAACACCTTATAAGGAGTCAGTCCATACGACGAAGGAGCGAGACGGATCGCCTCCAAGATAGCGTCGATCTTCTCTTGTGGAACCGCCTTCCCATTCATTCTCTTTGTTGCATAACGCCATTCGAGCTGTTGTATGAGTGTATTCATATATCTTTTTATTTTAATTTAGATCCATTTTTTAAAACTAGTTCACTCATCTTACGCTTCTAACTTTACATTGTAAAGTACTTTACATAGTAAACCACGCATGCTAGCCTATGTCTATGGCACCATCCCCTACACATAAAGCAGGAACGAGAGATATGCATTCAACGAAAACCTGCCCTATCGCAGAGGTAGCAGAGCTTTTGTCGGATACATGGACGATGCTCATCATCCGTGATCTTCTCAAAGGGCCAATGCGCTTTTGCGAGCTCGAGCGATCACTCGAAGGAGTCAGCACCCGCACACTCACTCTCAAGCTCAAGAAGCTGATGACAGAAAAAGTAATATCGAAAGAAGAGGAGTCCCACTACTACTCAATCACCAAACAAGGCATGCACCTCGGTGCTGTTATCGATGCGATGAGAGATTACGGTAAAGCCTATCTATAAAAAATCAAAACACTACAATAGCACTATGGCTACATTGTAATATCTGATACGACAGTGCAAAATGTTCATTAATAACATGAGCTTAAAACGCATATTCAGTTCGCCATGGACCATAAGTGCCCTAAGTGGCATCGCTCTTATCCTAATTAATTGGTCAGATTTCTATTTGTATTGGAGCTCGCCATTTATCCAGGGATGGGATGGTCAGGGACATGCATCTATTGGTGAATACTATTCTGATCACATTTTTCCAAGCACCTGGGGCTGGGTCAGCCAGTGGTATGCAGGTATGCCATTCCCACAATTCTACCCCCCGTTATTTTATTTTGTCATGGCAATATTCCATCATATTTTGCCATTTATATCTTATATCACCACCTTCAAAGCATTTGTCATCATTTTACAATTATCACTTCCAGCTGCGCTCACATTCTTCGTAGCTCACAGAAAAAAAAGTGTTTCAGCACTATGGTTTACTGGAATCTTTTCTGTGCTTCTCACATCTTCTCACTATGATATTTTTGGCGGGTATGGCATGAATACCATGTCTACTTTTCACACCGGAATGATCGCTCAATTACTCGGTTTTGTATTTCTCATCGCCTGGTTGCATTATTTTCTGCAAATCGAACAGAACATCCGTGCCCGTTACCTCAGTATCTTATTTCTTTTTCTTACTTTTCTTGCCAATGCACATAACGACATAGTTACCTTCCTCATATTTGTCACAATATTCTTACACTCTTTTGTGCCTCTCATAGTGAAGATGATAAAAAAAGAAGAGTGGTACAAAAAGGAACACTGGTTGCATGCACTTAAACTGTTTCTTTTATATTTTCTGTGCGGAGCCATCCCCCTTATCGCTACCTCATTTTGGACGGTACCTCTTTTATACACTTATACATATTTCGTAACAGGGTCATTGTTTAGTGGACCCAGCGTTTCAAGCCTGCTCATGTCAGTCTGGCTACTGCCTTTCATAGCAATGATTGTTTTTTTTGTTCACAAAAAAATAAAGAACAGAGATGCTCTTATACTCATGACATCCATACTCCTTGTAGTAGCACTTACCTATCTACCAAATATTTATCATTTAGCTATACCGACACACATCAACCGTTGGTTCGGTGTGGTGATATTCATGTTACCGATCGTATGTGGCCTCATATATGATGACTTCCTCCTTATAATCGATAGGTTCATAAAGCACCGTATCCTCATATTTATACTTGGAATCATCATAATATTTGTAGGAACCGGAAGCTATCGAATTGAGAATTCAAATGGTTTTTATTTTAATTACGATAAAGATCATTTTGATCAAATCGTGTCATACATACAGTCAAATAAAAAAGATCTCGGCATCACCGCAGTAGAAAGTGTTGAAGTTACGGATACGCCAAAAATGTTCATATATGATTCGATATTTGGTCAGTACGGCGATGGGGCGGCCACGTTTGTATTGAGAGAATCATCGATAAACTCTCTTTTTATGACACCTATCAGAAACTCTATCTCGCTTGACCATGAGAGTTGGGGGCTTGTGAGCTTTCTTGTCTTCAATGATCATTTCTTGAAACAAAATATCACAGATGATCTCGATCGTGCCGAAAAGGCAGGGATACAATCTTTCTTTGTCAGATCAAAGTACACTAAAGATCTGCTCAATTCAGATCAACGAATATCATTGAAAGCGACATTTGGAAACTGGCAACTATTTGCTTTCAAGACAAAAACCGTTCGCGCAGAAATATTTTCATATAAACCTATCGTATTTTATGGCAATCTGACATTCAAAGACAGATGGAATACAGACTACGATTGGAATCGCTTACAGGAAGAGCTTTTATTCTGGAATAAAAAAAAGATTATCCTCTCATATGCTTCGAATCAACTGCTTGATACGAGTACTGATCTTTATTTAGCTTCAACAACAGTCATAACTTCATATCACTATATAGATGAAATTACTGCCGCAAGAAAACTAATATCTTATTCTAAAACAAATCACTTGATACTTGTTGCCGAGCGCGACCCTCTTTTCTTCAAGATAAAAGACATATATCTATCGAGCAGTACAACTAAAAAATACAACATAACACTTGTCGATCATTTGAGTAACGGTATCATTGATGATGATCCTCTAGAAAATCAGCTTGGCACAGTATTCGCAAATATGGAACATAACGATCTCTATCCGTACACTACGGATATCCACATCAAAGATACACATATAAGCGACTCTCGAATACAGGTAGAGTTAAGCGGCACCTCAACTGTCCCGCTACCGATACTGGTAAAAACTAGTTATTTCCCAGCATGGCAACGTGCTGATAATGAACCCATATACCTGGGTTCGTCAGCATTCATGCTTACATATGCCACGAGCAGCTTTGAGATAAACTTCACTACACCGACTTATGTGAAAATTGGCTGGTATATTTCTTTTATAGTCTTAATTGGAACAGTTATTTTATACTATTTTGATAGACGCCAGAAGAGAGATTGGTTCGTATCTTGAGCAAATCTTTGAACATCTTTTGTGATGAACGAAAAGGTTTGAGATTTCCATTATTATTGTGTGACCAGGTAACACCTATCTCGGCGATACTCAGTTTTTTTGCTTGAGCAATGGCGAGCACTTCAGTATCAAAAGCTAGCCCAGATATAGTCATAAGAGGAAAAATCTCTTCAATCGCCCTTTTGTTGAACATCTTTAGTCCACACTGGCTGTCGTTAATGGTTTGCTTCAGCAGCATTTTACGCAGAAAATTATATGTTTTACTCATGAATCGTCGGATAAGTGGAAACGGCACAGGTACATTGCTTCCTGACACATATCGAGATGCAATCACGATATCGCTGGTTTCAATATGTGTGTACAGAGACAAGATCTCATCTAAACTCGCAGAAAAATCAACATCAGTGAATACTGTATGTGGCGCCTTACTTGCACTCATTCCAGTTTTAACCGCAAAGCCTTTACCTTTATTTTCTTTGTATGAAATAAGTACTATGCGAGAGTCTGGATGTAGTTCATTATAGACATGTATTTGTGAGGCGGTATCATCAGATGACCCGTCGTCGACAAAGATAACTTCCTGCATAAGTTCAGGATACCTTTCTACAAAATCTGTCACTGTTTCCAATGCGCGACCAATACGCCGACTCTCATTGAAGACTGGCACCACGATCGAGATCATAAATATTAAGGGTTACTCACTGTACCGCCACCGATAATGTTATTAACGCTTATTGAAGGTGAAA
>Ga0310810_10001287_pt1 | contig 26103 bp, 28 predicted proteins | sample NCmetagenome_FD_207641 | JGI IMG/M metagenome (GOLD analysis project Ga0310810, IMG submission 207641) | Soil microbial communities from experimental microcosm in Duke University, North Carolina, United States - NC | ecosystem: Engineered > Artificial ecosystem > Soil microcosm > Unclassified ...
CGATCTCCGGAACGCCGAGCGGCGGACCGCCAACGCCAAACGTGGGCGGTGCGAGGGTCTGGCCGATGAAGGCGGGCGCCGCAACCGCCGGCGCCGCGCCACCGTACCCGTAAACCTCCTGTGGCAACGACGATGCGACCGTCTGCGGCGCCAGGCTTACATTCGGGATCGAACTCAGCGAGCCCGAACTGATCGGTGGTCGAGTGGCAAAACCGAGTGGGAGCTGAAACCATCCGAATCCCGGCGAAGAAATGCCGGGCGGCAATGGATTCGATCCGAAAAACGGTTCCATCATGTGAATTGCTCCTTCCTGTGTGCTCTCAGTGCGGCACGGCCCACAGCCGGTTAGTTGGGCCGGAGCCGTGCCTCGGGGTACGCGCTTACATCACATGACTCGGAAAGCTCTGCGGTCCGAACAGTGGTGTACCGAGGAACGGGCTGCTGAATCCTCCACCGATTCCTGCAGCGGTCTGACCGAATGGGCTCTGCTGACTCTGAAGTAGTTGCTGAAGCTGCTGGATCTGCTGCGGCACAAACTGAATGATGTGTTGAAGCTGATGGAGCTGCAGCGGGATGACCTGAAGCAGCTGCTGAAGTTGCTGAAGCACCTGCTGCTGCTGCAACTGGAGATTCTGCACCTGCTGAAGCTGCTGCGGCACGAACTGGAGCGACTGCTGCGGCATCTGCTGCTGCCAGGGGGATATCCCAAATCCCTGCGTGCCGTATGGCGGCGTTCCCCCGAGCTGTGAGTAGCTGATCGGTGATCCGAATGTCGAGAACGCTGGTGTCATTGGGCCTCCTTGGAATCGATACCGATTCGGACTTTCAGGATCCTCATCGCACGTAAGCGTACGCGTCTGAGTAGACGCGTGAGACTCTCGATTGGTCGTGTGTGTTGCCGTTGAAGGGGACGGTCGCGGCCGAGCAACGGACGTACCAAGGCTTGTCAACGCAGCGCATTCGAGTTCGTGGATCGCAAATCGAGATCGCGCAAACCGGCGTCGCGCCGTGCGTCACGCTTGTAGCAAGTGGTGACGCGACCATTGCACGGGCCAAGAAAAATTGGCGTGATCCCCTACGATGTCTCTGTCATCTGATCGATCGTGTGGCGACCTTGCGCTGGCACGCGCGGCATGAGCGGGTAGTCGTGGAGATCAGCGCGATGCGTTCGCGTGCCTCGACCGTAACTAGCGTGTGACGTCTTGGAAATACGGCGGCAGATCTTTCTTGGTGTCTCGAAGGATTTCGACGATGGCGCGGCGGTCGGCCAGCGACAGCGCGGCCCGATACCGCGGATCCTGTTCCTGGCCTGACAACACTTCCCACATGCGTTTGTAGATCGGCGCCTTCGCCAGCGGTGGCAGTGCGTCGAACGCCGGCGAGTAGATCAGGTAACTGCAGGGGTACTTCATCAAGCGACGACTCAGATCCAACTCGTACAGCGATCGCCCCTTGCTGTCGCGTGGCCCGCGTGCGGAGAAGCGCTCAGCAAAACCCGAGTTGCCGCGGATGCGGTCGGTCAGCTTCGCTTCATCGATGAACAACAGGTAGTCGACAACCTCGCTTGCGACGCCGTTCATCACCGCCGTGATGCTCGCCTGCTGTTCGGGTGTCGCAGTCGTGCCGTGCAGCGCGGGGTCTGTCGCGCGCGCTTCCCACGCCGCCCGTGTCAGCAGGTTCGTCATGCCGGCCTGGTGAGTCAATACCAGGTGCGCCACAACGTCGCTCGTGAGCGTGCGATAACCGTCGGCATCGAACAGCCCTTCCACCGATGTGAGTTCGCGAGTGGCATGTCCATCAACGGCTGCGGCCTGATTCCCCATGTGCTGCTGCGAACCAGTGCTGCCCGTCACAAACCAGCCGCCGAAACGCCGGTTCAACGCATCGCTTTGATCCACGTGCCGCGGCAGGCCCGTGTACTGCGTGGGTTCGGGACGCGTCGTGCTGAACATCAGCAGGCCCGGAACGCCAAGCGTGTTGCCCGTCACGTGACAGCCGAGACAGATGAACGCGCGCTTGAATTGCGGTGGCCCCGTCGCCTCGTCCTCGCGCTGGTCGAGCGTATAGAACACGACTCCCTCGGTCTCGTCGTGCGCCGCCACTTCGAGAAGATCGCCGCCGCGAACCCACCCGAGCGCCACGCGGTCGTTGAAGAACAGCGCGCGCGGGTTCTGCTCTGAAATACGCTTCCCCTGCAGGCTGACGCGCGAGAACACCAGCAACTGCGAATCGAGCGGAAGCTCCAGCGCCTCGAGCGCTGATCGCAGATAGCCGCTCCGGCTGTCGAACATGAACTTGAGCGTGCCTTGTTCCAGCTTCCTGTTCAGGTCCGCGACGACGTTGTTGACGTTAGCGGTGGAATATTTGATGGCCGGATCGTCAGGCGACCCCATGAAGGTGCCGGCGCGCTGCGCATCGACGGCGGCACGCATGCCCGCAAACAGGAAGAGGCAGAGTCCAACCGCGAGAAAGGATCTCCACATCGGCGCGTGGGCACGATCTTCCGTGTCTACCGTTCGTCCGTCAAGCCTGGCGCGCAGAGGCGTCAAGACGGAACAGCCGGATCGCGTTTCCCTTCAGAATCCGGTCCCGGTCGACAGCAGGCAGCTTGAACTGCTCGACCACGGCGCTGGGGTACTCGATGTCTCTGGCGTTGAAGCTGTCGGTGCCGACGACGATGCGGTCCGATCCGACGAGGTTGAGAAGAAAACGAAACCCTTCGGGATGATAGGTGAGATAGTCGTAGTGGAATCGCCGCACATAGGACTTGAACGGGTGTTGCAGCTTCGCCTGATTGCCGCCCATGTGATCCCGGAAGTGTTCCAGCCGCCCCGCGACGTACGGGAACGCGCCGCCGGCATGCGGCAGCACGACTTCAAGCTTCGGATATTTGTCGAGGGTGCCAGTGCTGATGAATTTCGCCGCGAGGACCGCGTGGGCAAACGTGTTGTCGAGACCGTTGTCGGCTGGTCGTCGCCCGAATAGATCCGAGTTCAGGTTGTGAAAGAGGATCGGGTACCCCAGCTCCTCGATACGCGCCAGCATCGGCGCAAACTCCGGCTGGAACAGGTAATCGCGATTGTCAATCGAGTCCGGCAGGTGAACGGCGCGCAGGCCGGGCTTGCCCGCAACACGATCCAGTTCCTTTAACGCCGTCGTGGCGTCCCGGATCGGCAGCTCGATGGAGGCGATAAATCGATCGGGGAACGCGCGGTGCGCTTCGACACCCGCGTCGTTGACGATCTGCGCGAGCCGCACACCCTCTTCGGGCGTGACGATCTGCCACGGCATGCCGCCATTCAGCGTCAGCACGTGCATCTGGACGCCGTGCTCGTCCATCCACGTGCGGCGCTGATCGATGTCGAGCTCCAGCGGGTATGGATTCCCGAGAGGCTTTCCGAGATCCGCCATCGCCTTCGCGTACGGTGGCGGCACCCAATGGGCGTGAAGATCGATTGCAACCGGGCGGTTAGTTTTTGCACTGGCGGGCCGTGCATCCCACCACGGCTGCATCGGCGCATCCGCTGCCGCAACGGCCGCAGGCTGCAGCGTCGCCATTCCGGCGAATCCGCTCGCGCCCGCCTTAATGAATCCTCGCCGACCGAGTACGCCGAGTACGAACGGCCGCGACACCGGTGGCGTGTTCATGGATTTCCTCCGCGGGTTTCTGTCGTGATTGGTCGTTGGTCGTTGGTGGTGGTCGTCGATGGTTGGTGGTTTCGGCCCCCGAACCACTAACCACCAACCACGAACCACCAACCGAAGGGTGCGCTACTGCCCGCCGCCGCCGGCGGCGCCACCGGCTGCGCCGATCGGCAGCCCCTTATCGATCAATTCCTTCTCACGAGTCTGCGCGCCCTTGACGACGTTCATGACGCCGTAGTTCGACTCGTGGCACGCAAATTCGAAGATCCCGGGGGGAACGCGCGGGATGTACGACTCGACGGACCATGGACGCGTCCATGTGTGTGGATCCTCGAGCGTGTACTCGTACTTGACCGTGGTCGGGTTCACGAGCGTGAACCGCTCGGTCATCTTGAGGTTTTCTGTCGATCCCTGGAAATTGGTCGCCGGCGTCTTGTCGTTGAAATTCGTCGTCACAACGACCAGCGTGTTTCCTTCCCAGTGACCGCGCGCAATACCAAGCCACGCCCGGACGTTCGGCGGCGGCATCGGGCTTCCATCCAGCGGAATGATCCGGACGTCGGAATTCGATTGCGTGATGATCGCCACATAACCTGGCGACTGCAGAATCTGGATCTCGGCCGTGACGCCGGCCTCGCTGCCGGTCGTGTTGACCGGATCGGGATTTCCGCCGCGCACGTACGGTCCGCCGGCGGCATTCCCGGTAATGCAGCGAGTGTAGGTGCTCGCGAGCGTTCGCACGCTGACCTCGGGCGCCCTGACGCGCGCCGCAGCGATACGGTCAGCGCGCCGCTTCTGTCCCTCAGCGGAGAGCGGAGGAATGCGGCCGTCCGGAGGATCGACGATCAACGACGTGCGCAGAGACGGCCTGATCGGGCTCTGCCACCCGTCCATGCCGTACTCCTTCCAGTCGTAGTGCACGTTCCTCGGATCGACCTCAGCATCCTGGCCGATCACGCGCGCGAGCTCTTTGATCGCTTCGTCCTCGGTGAACAACGGCTTGTCTTTCAGCCGCTCCGGACGCTGCAGCGGCGTATACGTAGCGACCAGATACGTACCGCTGATATCCGGATCGCCCCATGGCTTTTTGGGTGCAGCGAAGTTGGGTATCGGCTGGGCCAGCTTGAAGGCAGCTGCCGCCGCTTTGATGGCGGCCTGCGGATCAGTGACCTTCTGATCGACCTGTTGCCGCTGCGCGCCGACATACGGCGCTAACGAAACGATGATGACGAGGGTGACCATGACCACCGCAACGTTCAATGGTCGAGTCATCGACACACCTCCTTTGTGCGGCGCTATTCTGTACCAGAATCCTCCTTCGCTGGTAGAGAGAAGTCAGGTATCAGGTATCAGGTTTTAGGGGTGGTCCAGGGATAACGCTGATACCTAGATCACGCCTGAAACCTGATACCTACCGTCAGTGAGTCGCGTGCCCCCCGTGATTGGCGCAGGAAACGGCCGGATTCAAGGGGGTGAACACCCCATTCGGATTGGCGCGGTAGATCCAGACATGGCGGTCGAAGTGCGGCTCGAACATGTGAGCCTCGTCAATCGGCGTGCTCGGATCGTCGATCATCGTGTCATACGGCACCCCGTGGAACGATGGCGGCTCCGCATTGCCGGCCGCCTTCCAGGCCGCCGCAAACACGAGATTTTCCACCGCCACCAGTTCCATCGATCCGTCGGCCTGTGGCTCGTAAATCAGGATGCTCGGCTTGAGGAAGTCGGTGTGCATGCCAACGCCGTTGACGCGCGGTGACGGGGGCGCCGTGATCCCGAGGAGGTCAGGACGGAAATAGTGGATCCCCATCGCTCCCTGAGATGCCGGACGGCCCATCATCTCTGCCGTCTCGCACATGTTGAACGGATCGCGAATATAACCTTCCGCCAGGGCGACGTTTACGTCCAGGAACCGCTCCGTGGCACGACGGACTTCTGCCAGCGTCGGTTCGCCGGGCCCTGGGGTGGTTCGCTCGCTGGCACTCGCCGTTCCGGCCGTTGTGACGGCGCCCGTAAATAGAAAGGCAGCGAACGTAACTTTGAGCAGCTTTTGTCCAGTGGTCATGGAAACCTCCGTGTCTCCCGATCAGGGAACGCGTCGGACGGAGGAAAACCCCGCAAATGGAGCCCGAAGGGGGAATGCTTAGAAGGGAATGACCACGCCGGCGCCGAAGCGAAACGCGTTGCCGCCATCGCTGCCGCCGATGCGCAGATACCCCGCGCTCACCCGCGCGGCAAGCGCATCACTCAACTTGACGTTCACGCCGTCGTCCGCATCGAACGCGAAGTTGCTGTCCGATACGGACTGATCGATCATCGCGCGCGGCGCGGCCCATCACCGTCGGTGCGCGTGCTCGCACCAAAGGCGGCGACCTCGCGACGGGTGAGCAGCCGCCACTTGCCGATCGGCAGGGGGCCGATGCTGATTGGACCAATCCTGATGCGTACGAGCTTCAGCACGCGAGCACCGAGCGCTTCGATCATCCGTCGCACCTGGCGATTTCTGCCTTCGGTCAGCGTGACTTCGAGATGGGTGTACTTGCTGGAGTCGCGCACCCGGCGGACGATCGCCGGCCGCGTCATGCCGTCAGCCAGTTCGATTCCGTCTCTCAACGTCTGCAACTGGGAGTCGGTCAGCACGGTTGATGCTTTGACGAGATACGTCTTGGGAACGTGCGACACGGGGTTGGTCACGCGCTCGGCAAACTGCGTGTCGTTGGTCATGAGGAGCAGACCCGACGTGTCGAGATCGAGCCGGCCGACCGGCGAGACAAAAGTTCCGACGGCAGCAACGAGGTCGTACACGGTGGGCCGACCCTTCGGATCGTTGTAGGTCGTGAGATAGCCGGGAGGTTTATAGAGCAGCACGTAGACGCGCGCACGGGGTTCGAGCGGCTTGTCGTCCAGCCTCACGCGGTCGCGATGCATGTCTATCCATAGATCGGGATCGCGCGTGATCTTCCCGTTCACCTTCACGCGCCCCTGTGCCACCCACGCGCGCGCGTCAGTACGCGAACCGACACCAGCCTTCGAGAGCACGCGCTCGAGGGTCTTTAATGGACGTTTCTTCATTCACCATTCACAATTCAACATGCAAACGATATGTTGTCGCGACGGTCCGGTGCATTTCGTCGCGACCTTCACTCATTGCTGCGTGACTCGGCCGTGTGTGAATTTTGAATTCTGAATTTTGCATTTACAATCGCGCCCTGGAGGGAATATGTCTTCGACGCACATTTTGCGGCACCTGCTCGCGGGCGGCGCGCTGACCCTCGCGTTTGTGGCGAGCGCAGCCGCTGCCGATCCTTTCACCCTGAAATCATCGACATTCAAAGACGGCCAGCTGATGCCCAAAAAGGTCGCCAATAACACGGCGAACAACCCGAACTGCGTCGGTGAGAACGTGTCGCCGCAGCTGTCGTGGACGGGCGCACCGGAGGGAACGAAGAGCTTCGCGCTCCTGATGGAGGATCCCGAAGGACGCGGCGGCGCCGGCGTGCATCATTGGGTCGCCTATGGAATCCCGCCGACCGTCACCAGCTTCGCCGAGGGCGAGGTGAGTAAACCGTCAGATAAGTACGTCGGCGGAAAAAGCACCCAGGGCGTCGGCAACTACTCGGGACCCTGCACGCCGCCAGGCTCACCGCACCACTACACCTTCACCGTCATCGCGACCGACTTCGATCCCAAAGAGCTGCCGCCGGGCATGACGCGCGACGAATTTCTCGCAAAGCTGGTCCCCGCTGGCGGTATGTCGCACTCCAAAGGTGCGGCGGGTCTGATCGGTCTGTTCGTGAAGCCGAATTAGTTCACTCAACACCCAACGCTCAACGCGTGAAGCGTTGGGCGTTGGGCATCGAGCGCTGCGCACGTAGCGTTACACCACTCTCGGCCGGCGATTGAAGAGGCGCAGTCCAACACCAAGCGCGAGCGACATCAATCCAACGAGGCCGATCGCGGGCAGCGGACTGGCTGTCTTCGGCAGCGGCGCTGGCGCTGCTGGCGAAGCGGGAGCAATCGGCGCTGGCGCGGGCGCTTCGGCGACCGGTGCCGGCACTGGGGCCGGAGCCGGTTCTTCCGCTCCGTGGATCACAGGTGCAGCTTCGGGGATCGCCCTGATGGGAACCAGGCTGGCCGACTCCACATTGATTTCGCGGAGCTTCAGATCCGAGCCGAGACTTGGCCCGCCATTGGTTCCGAGCGGCGTGAATGTCCCTGACGTGCCGACTGGCCCGGTGTCGAACTTGGTGTGTTTGAGCATCCCACGGATCACGACGCGACGCCCAAGGAACGATGAGAGATTGCTCCGGTCCTCACCAGATCCCGTCAGTTCGAACGCCTGCCCGGCGCCCTGGCCGGTGACGCAGCTCGCGGCTTCCTGCTCGGTGATCGGCTCGATGTTCAGGTCCGGTCCACCGATCACTGCGTCGATGAGCACGTACTCATCGTTGAGGCCGTGGCCTGTCCCCGCAAATTTCGATGACTCATGTTGACGTCGGTACTCGCGCTCGCCCTGCAGGCAGCCTATCGCCGTAACGGACATCCTGCTGTCCTTGGCGATCGCGGCCCCGCTTCCCCAACCGGCGAACGCGCACGTTACGACCGCTGCCGCCAGCACGCTGCGTGTGTATCGAGTGCTCATGCGAACCTCGCTTTCTCTGTTGCATCACCAAAGTGCAAGGCAATGCCCGCGAGAGCTCGAGTGCAGCGCACGCCCGATTCTGTGCGAAACACCGCGGCCGCATCTCCCAGAACGACGAAATATGGTGATGCGGCCCAATTTGTTTCCGTGCTGCGGCGGGTGTAGGATTCGACGCGAAGTTCCTTCTTTTCAGGGGCAAATATGACGCGTTTGAGCATGCGCGCGCTGTTGGCAGTTTCACTGGTAGCTGTGCCGCTTGTCGCATCGGCGCACCATTCCATCCAGGCGCAATTCGATATCTACAAGACGATTCAAGTCACCGGCACCGTCACGCGGATCGAGTTCATCAATCCGCATTCCTACCTGACCGTCAACGTCAAAGAGGCCGACGGCAAGATGACCAAATGGGCCTTCGAGATGACGGGCCTTGCTGGCCTGCGCCGGGCCGGGTTGAGCCGTGCCGATCGCGGCGGCCTGAAGCCGGGAGACGCGCTGACGGTGATCGCGCTGGCCGCAAGGGACGGGTCGAACAGCGGTCTTGCGCAGGAGCTGAAGATGGGCGACGGCCGCGTGTTCAAGCTGCTGGCCGACGCGCCCGATGCGCCGGCCGCGAACAGTCGCTGATGAACGAGAGGCCTTTATGGCGGTGAACCGACGAGTTATCGCAACAGCGGCGGCGCTCTGTTTCGCGACGGCAGCGGTGTTCGCGCAGACCCCCGCGCCGCGCGGCCCGCGCACCGTTAACGCGCCCCCGAAACCGACAGGCACAACGCCGCGCGCGGCCGACGGACATCCGGACCTGACTGGCGTCTGGAACGGCCTCGGCGACAACCTGAACGGGGTGCCGAATCAGATCGCCAACAACGGCATCGCGATCGAGAGCGAAACGGTCGCACGCGATCTGCACAGCGGTCAGATGGTCACCGTCTTTCCGCGGCTCAACAACCGTCCCCAGAACAACGAACAGGCGGAGCGCGCAGCGGCGCTGCTTCGCCGCAGCGGATCGAACCGGCCGATCTACAAGCCGGAATACTGGGACATGGTCAAGTACAACGACCACAATGCCAACGAAGAGGATCCGTCGAACAACTGCATGCCCGCCGGAATCCCTCGCGGCGCCATCCCGTCGTACATCGCTCAGTATCCGAACCACGTGATGTTCGTGTATCCGGGTCAGGGCGGCTTGATTGCGACGCAGACGATGTACCGGATGATTCCGACCGACGGCCGCAAGCACACGCCGCTGAAGGACCTCGACGGCACCTACACCGGTGAAAGCATCGCTCACTGGGACGGCGATACGCTCGTCGTTGATTCGTGGGGCTTCAACGCCAACACCTGGTTCGACCAGATCGGCGGCTACATGCACGGCGAAAACATGCATGTCGTCGAGCGCTTCCGTCGCGAGGGCAATACGCTGACGTGGACCGCAACGGTCGAAGATCCCGACTACTTGCTCGAACCGTGGACGACGACACCGCGCGTGGCGCTGCTCAATCCGCGTCCGGATGCCATGCTGCCGGAATCACAGCCCTGCAGTGAGCGCGACCTCGCGCACATCGTCACGAAAGAACACCACTGATCTCATGAGAGCCTTCCTTGCCGCCGCATTCGTCGTTGCCATCGCCGTCGCACCGAGCGCGCCGGTGGTGCAGGCCCAGGGTGCCGCCGATCGGGCAAAAGTGCTTCGCTCGGCTGCCGACGCACTTGGAATGGGACGGTTTTCGGATATCGGCGGCGCGAACACCCGGCTGCCCGGCATCGACATCATCAACACGATGGAAGTACAGGGAAGCGGCACGAGCGACATGGGCGGCCGCCAGGTCAAGACAGACTTCCACGTCGCACTTGGCTACAACCCGGTCGCCGCGCGGGTGGAACTCACCCGGACACCTGACGACGGCCCAGCGCAGCACACCATTGAAACCGTTCGTGACACGTACGCGTGGAACGAATCGGAAATCGGCGCGGGCCTGATTCCAGGCAAGGGTGTTGCGACACCCGCGATGAACACGGTTCGCGAGCGTCTGCTGCACATCTGGATGCTTCCCTACGGCGTGGTCAAGGCGGCATATGCGGCGGGGGATAAGGCTGTGGTCTCGAGCGAGGCGGGCGCAACGACCATCAGTGCTCCCCTCACCGGCCCGCTCGCAGGCATCACCGTCAAGGCGACGCTCGACGCCAACAATCTCATGACGAAGGTCGAGGCGCGGGCTGACAACCAAGCGCTCGCCAGTCTGAATTGGGAAGCGGACTATTCCAATTACGCGGATCACGCCGAGGTGCTCACCGACGTCAAGACGCCGGGTCGTGTCGTCCTCAAACAGGGCGGGCGCACCATCGTCGACATGACGGTGAAAACGTGGGAGACGAACAACCCGTATCTCGTGTTCCCGATTCCGCCGAATGTCAAGACCGCGCCCGCCACGACATCGCGCTGACACCTGGTTGGTGGTCGGTAGTTAGTGGTTCGCACGACCACCAACCACCGGAAGTTGATCCGTTTTCGTGGACACCTAAACGAGCGCAGAATGCGCCAACGAGTTCACGATGGGTCGACGACGTCGAGCACGGTATAGCCCCGAATTCAAAGCCGAAGCGGTTCGTCACGTCGGTCAGACAGACGAACCGCTCGGCAAGATTGCGCAAGATCTGGGGGTGAACGTCAGTACGTTGAAGGCGTGGGTGGGGGCCGCCCGGCCTGAGCCGCGCGAGCCGTTAACCGAAGACGAGCGCACGGAGCTGCAGCGGCTCCGCCGTGAGAACCGCGAACTGCGCACGGAACGCGACATTCTAAAAAAAGCTACGGCCTTCTTCGCCCGTCACAGCGACTGATCTTCGAGCGGATCTTGGCGGAGAAGGCGGATTACCCGGTGCGGACGCTCTGTCGAGTGCTCGAGGTCTCTCCCAGTGGCGCCTGGCGGGCGCGACCGGTGTCCACACGCGCGAAACGGGATGAACTGCTGCGTGTGCATCTGCGGGCCGCGCATGCGCGGAGTCGCGGCACGTATGGAAGCCCGCGCCTGCACCACGCCTTGCGGGCTGACGGTCATCCCGTCGGGCGGAATCGCGTCATGCGGCTGATGCGGCTTGATGGCTTGCGCGGCCGTCCGCACCGCCGCGTTCGTCGGACGACGATCAGCGATCCCCAGGCGACGGCGACCAATCTGCTGCAGCGTCACTTCGCGGCCGACCGGGCAGCTGCTACGACAATGCGCCGGTCGAAAGCTTCTTCCACACACTCAAAAACGAAATCGGCGAGACGACCTGGGCTTCACGTCACGCAGCCACCCAGCCGCTCGCCGATTACATTGACCGCTTCTACAACGCCGAGCGCCTTCATTCAGCGCTCGATTACCGGAGTCCGGCCCAATTCGAAACGGCATTGAGCCGGGCGGTATGATTCACTCAATCCGTCCACAGAAACGGATCAAGATCACACCAACCACCAACCACGAACCACGAACCACTAACCACCAACCACCAACCACCAACCCGGTGTTATATAGTCGCCGCATACCCACATGCTGCAACTGATGACCGCGCTGCACGACACAGCGTTTTCGACATGGCTGCGCGAAGCGGAAACGGTCTGGGCATTTCCGACCGTCCTCACCATTCATACCTTCGGCATGATGCTCCTTGTCGGCTCCGCCTGGTTGGTCGACCTCCGCCTGCTTGGCGTGGCGCGGACGATCCCGATCGGACCGCTGCGGCCGCTGTTCCGCATCATGTGGTTCGCGTTCTGGATCAACCTGGCCACGGGCGTCCTCCTGTTCATCGCGGATCCCGAACGCAAGTCGACGTCGCTGCTCTTCGCCTTCAAGATGCTCCTGATCATCATCAATCTGCCGCTGCTCAAACGTCTTGAACGCGCGATCTATCGGGAGAGTCCCGAACCGGTGGCCGTGACCGGCGGCACCCGACAGCTGGCCGCCGCGTCCGCGATGCTGTGGGCTGGAACGATCTTCGCCGGTCGTTTGCTCGGATACATGTAGCCTTTTATGGCAGACCTCATCACACCGGCGAACCTGTCACATCTTCATCTGCTGATCAACCATTTCCCGACTGTCGGGCTGATCATCGCGTTCCTGCTGCTTGTCGTCTCGATCGTGAGCGACAGCGAGGCGATGAAGGACGACACCATGAAGCCAACTGCGCTTGGCGTGCTGTTTGGCATCGCGGTCATGACGCTTCCGGTGTTCACGACCGGCCTCGCGGCGGAAGGTGCGATCGAAAAGCTCCCGGGAATCTCTCAACCGGCCATGGTCGCCCATGAGGATTCTGCGCTGCTGGCCTTCATCGTGCTCGAGCTCGCCGGCATTGCGGCGTGGCTCGGCCTCTGGCGATGGCGGCGGACCCGTCGCGTCCCGCCCAGCCTCACGTTCATCACGTTCGTGCTGGCGGCACTTTCCCTCGGACTGATGACCGTCGCCGCCAACATCGGCGGCGCGATCCGCCATCCCGAGATTCTCGGAGATCCCAAGACGGAAGTCGCGCGCTCGATGTTCTCGGTGTCGAGCGCGGGCGTCGCGTTTTTCGTCAACGGACCCGGCCATCAGTGGGTATGGCCGGCGCTCGAGAGCGCGCACTTTGTCGGGATGACGCTCTGGTTCGGTGTCCTGCTGCTCGCGAACCTGCGGCTGATGGGATGGTTCACAGGCATACCATATCCGGCGCTGCATCGCATGCTGCCGTGGGCGTTGCTCGGCTTCGGCGTCAACGAGATCAGCGGCATGATGTTCTACCTCGCCACGCCGAAGGGCTATACGACCAACGTGGTGTTCTACTGGAAGCTGATCTTCCTGCTGCTCGCTGCCGCGGATCTCCTGTATCTGACCGTCTGGCCCGCAGCGTGGAAGACGGAAATTGGAACCGTCACCCATGTTCGCGAGCGCGCGATCGGCGCCGTGGCCCTCGTCACTTTCGTGGCGGTCATGTACTGCGGCCGCATGCTGCCATTCCTGGGGAACTCGTTCTAATGTCGCTGGGCTGGTCCGTCGTCCTCTTCAACTTCGGCGTCATCATCGTCGTCTACCTGATTGGCAGGTTGATCGACGCGGCTGCCGAACGGTACGACTTGATCAGAGACTCAAAGAAGGACTGAACGATCCGAACGACCCGAACGTTCCGGGCGATCAGGTCGCGAGGCTTGGAACCGGCCGGCGTGATTCCGCCGGTTCGGTCTGCGCTCGAGCCACGACAGCCGCAAGCAGCCCGCATACAGCCGCAAACGACAGCCACAGGCCCGGCACCGCGCGATTCCCCGTCGTCTGAATCAAATATGTGCTGATGGCCGGCGTGAAGCCACCGAACAACGCCGCCGCGAGGCTGTACGCAAACGAAAAACCCGTGGTTCGCACGTCGACCGGCATGATCTCGGTGAGAAACACCACCATCGCGCCGTTGTAGCTGCCGTACAGGAATGAGAACCAGAGCTCCACGGCAAGCAGCTTCCAGAAGGTCGGCGAGTCGACCAGCCACAGCATGGCTGGGTACGCCGTCGCAATCATCAGCAGCGTGCAGCCGACGAGCAACGGTCGGCGTCCAATTCGATCCGATAGCGCGCCCATGACAGGAAGCCACACCAGGTTCGACGCGCCGACGCAGAGCGTGACGATGAGGCTGTCGCTGCTTGTCAGGTGCAGCACGGCGCTGCCGAAGGTCGGCGTGTACGCCGTAATCATGTAGAACGAGACAGTCGTCATCGTGACCATCAGCGTGCCGACGACGATCAGCGGCCAGTTCGTCACGAGCGATCGCAGAACTTCCGATGCCGGCGGCCTTCTGGATCGAGCGAGGAACTCGCCTGTTTCCTCGAGCGACCGGCGCAGGCGAAAGAGAACCGGAATAATGGCGCAGCCGATGAGCAGCGGCACGCGCCAACCCCAGCTCGCCATTGCTACCGGCGTCAGCGTGGAGGTGAGCATCACGCCAACAAGTGCCGCGAACATGACCGCGGCCTGCTGGCTCGCGGACTGCCAGCTGACATAGAAGCCTTTGTTCCCCGGTGTCGCGATCTCCGACAGATAGACCGAGACACCGCCGAGCTCCATACCAGCCGAGAATCCCTGAAGCAGCCGCCCCGCCAGCACGAGGAGTGGCGCGAGCAGACCGATGGTCGCGTAGCCCGGTATGCATGCAATCGTCACGATGCCGATGGACATGAGGGTCAGCGTCAACATCAAGCCGGCGCGGCGTCCGTGCCTGTCCGTGTAGGCGCCGAGCACGAGAGCCCCAAGCGGCCGCATTAGGAACCCCGCGCCAAAGGTCATCAGCGACAGCATCAGCGACGTATAGGCATTCCCGCTCGGAAAGAAGGCGCGCCCAATCGCTGCCGCGTAATACCCGAACACCATGAAGTCGTACATCTCCAGAAAGTTCCCGCTGGAGACGCGGGCGACGGCGTGAATACGTGCTTTCCGGTCAACGGGCATGGCGGGCATCCTATCGCGGCGCGGGCGGGTCGGATAGGCGTAATATCTGTGACCTGCCGACGGTCCGGGGGACACGGAAACGGAGGAGCGTGATGCGCGCGATTCGCCTCATTCTGGCAGCACTGATTCTCTGCGTTGCGGCGCCATCTTTCGCCCAGGAATGGGTCGAGTATTACAGCCGTGACGATCGGTTCCTGGTGAACTTTCCGAAGCAGCCGCAGGTGAAAACGATCACCTATCACACCGAGTACGACCTCGACCTGCCCGCGCACGTGCACAGCTACGAGGAAGGAACGAGCCGGTACTCGGTGACCGTCATCGATTACAGCGACGTCGTCAAGATCCACGGCGATCAAGTCAAAGGATGCACGCTCTATCCAGACCAGTGCACCAATCAAGGGCCGAATGAGCTACGCGGGGCGCTCGACTATGCCGTGTGGAACCTCCTGAAGCGAGACGCCAAGATCACCTATTACGGCTACGCCAACAGCGACCGCATCGAAGGGCGGCGCGTGCAGCTCACCAATCCCGACAAGTCAAAGACCTTCGCCTCGATCTACATGCACGAGAACCGTGTCTACATCACGGAGGCGACGGTACCTGGCAACGCGCCTCCGCCGGCACTGTTTAACCAGTCGATGGGTTTTCTCGACAAGGACGGCGTCAGGGTGCGGTACGAAACGATCTACTCGAACGGCTACCCCGCGCCAGCGCGCGTACCCGGAGGACCGAATCGACCGATGGGGTGTGATTAGGTCTCAGCGATTATTGCCACCGCCTGTACCCGGCTTGAACCCACCCGCCGATCCGTACTGATTGTCCTCGTTGCAGATGAATTCCATCAGATCGCCGGTCCCCGTCTGCCGATCGGGCCGCATCAGCCGCGCTTTGAACTGCAGCTTCACCGGACGCGCGAGCGCGCCGGGATCTTCGAGCGTGACGTCGTTGATGAGCGTCCCGTAGTTCGGGCGCGTGTAACGCTCGACGATGTGGAGCTGCTCGGTGTGCGGGGTTCCACGCCGATCGAACCAGAACTTGTCGTTGAAACCGACGGTGTCGATGACGAGGGCGTCGCCGTCCCACCGCCCGATCGAGTGCCCGAGCCACGATGGAATGAACCCGGCAGGGTGCTTCCGTCCGTCCATATAGACAACCCGATGGGCGCCGTCGTCCATCAGTTCGTGCAGGATGTAGATGTGGCTCAGCCCCTTTGACGTGTACCCCATCACGAACTTCCACGGGTACGGGTTGGTGCGCAGCACGCTCATCGGAAGGCACGCGGTATATGGATCGTCCTGCGACCTGCGTTTGTCTCTCAGCTCTTTTGCCCACGGCAGGAGCGGCAGCTCGCCGGGCTTGAGTCCGCCATCGCGCTCGATGTCGGCCACCGTGCCGCCGCCCACCCAGGGACCCGTCAGATCGAGATGACCGTCAGGCAGCTTCGGAACGGGCTGGCTGTTAATCTCCGAGTCCTTCAGCACCGGAGTGCCGGGATTGATGAACTCGACGCCACCCTCAGCGGTCCTGCCATTGGGCGATGGCACGCCCCTCGTAAGGTCGCCACCCTTCGGATCACTCTGCAGCTGCGCCGCGGATGATGCGGCGACGAGGAATGCCAACGCGAATGCCATCAGTAGGTTTCTCACGACACCCTTTCGTAAACTGCGGGATTATAACGTGATGCGGCTATTTCAGATTGATGCCTTCACCGACGCGCCCTTCAGCGGCAACCCTGCGGCGGTCTGCCTCCTCGACGGCGCGACCGTGGATGACGCGTGGATGCAGCGCGTCGCGACCGAGACGAACCTGTCGGAAACCGCCTTCGTCGGCCGTCGCGACCACGACTGGTCCTTGCGGTGGTTCACGCCAACGATTGAGGTCGCGTTATGCGGACACGCCACCCTGGCGACCGCACATGCCATGCTCGAGGAAGGGATCCTGCCTGCCGGCGGCACCGCCCGCTTCCATACGCAAAGCGGTCTTCTCAGCGCGACGCAGACAGACGATTTGATCGAGCTCGATTTTCCGGCGACGGTCGCCGAATCATCGGCACCGCCTGACGGGTTGATCGAGGCGCTCGGCACACATCCCATGCATGTTGCGCGCAGCAAGTTCGACTACCTGGTCGAGCTGGCGACCGAAGACGACGTGCGCTCGCTGATGCCCGATTTCGCGATGCTGCGCCGCCTCCCCGTACGCGGCGTCATCGTCACGAGCCGTGGAACCACGCCGGGTTTCGATTTCGTGTCACGGTTCTTCGCGCCTGGCTCCGGTGTCGATGAAGATCCGGTGACCGGCTCGGCGCATTGCGCGCTGGCGCCGTATTGGGCTCCGCGATTAGCAAAACAGCGCTTTACGGCATATCAGGCGTCGCCGCGCGGCGGCGTGCTCCGCGTCGCGCTCGCCGGTGATCGCGTACTGCTCGCGGGCCATGCAGTGACGGTCTTTCGCGGCGAGCTGAGAGTATGATTTCTTCCGAGTCGGAGTACGGTGATGACCCGACTCACGCGTCGGCAGTGCTGATGTGAGTCGGGGCATCACCGTACTCCGACTCGAGGTTTGAACCATGAAACGAATGATCGTGCTCGGTACATTGCTTGTCGTCGGCGGGCTGTCGATGGCGGTCGCTGCGCAGCAGGCGGCAAAGCAAGTCATCGACGTGCAGAAGGTCGCCGACAACTACTACGTGCTGACCAGCTCAACGCCGGGCAACGACGCGACGTTCAGCGGCGGCAATGTCGGTGTGTTCATCACGAACAACGGCGTTGTCCTGGTGGACACGAAGCTCGCCGGCTGGGGCCAGACGTTCCTCGATCGCGTGAAGTCGGTCACCACCAAGCCGGTGACGATGATCATCAACACGCATACGCACGGCGATCACACGGGCAATGACGACAAGTTCGGGACGAGCGTCGAAATCGTCGCGCAGGAAAATACGAAAACGAACATGGCGAAGATGGATGCCTTCAAGGGCGACAAGGCCGTGTTCCTGCCGAAGCGGACGTTCAAAGACAAGCTGACGGTTGGCAGCGGGAACGAACGCATCGATCTCTTCTACTTTGGCGCCGGCCACACCAACGGCGACGCGATGGTGTACTTTCCCGCGTTGCGCGTTCTGCAGACCGGGGATCTCTTTGCGAGGAAGGACGCGCCGCGTATCGATCGCGGCAATGGCGGCAGCGGCGTCGCCTATCCGCAGACGCTGTCGAAAGCCGTCGCCACGGTCAAAAACGTCGATGTCGTTGTCCCTGGTCACGCCCCACTCATGAAGTGGAGCGACCTGCAGGAGTATCAGCGGTACATCACGGATCTGCTGAACGAAGTGCAGATCGCCCGTCGCGCTGGCAAGAACGCGGACGCCGCGGCCGCGTCGATCAATCTGTCGGACAAGTACAAGGGCTACACGTCCGAGGGAATGAAGCTGGCCGTTCAGGCCATCTACGAGGAGCTGGGCACGACGAAAACCCGCTAGCGATCGAAAGGTGCGACCGCCCGGCGTAGGAGTTAGTCCTACGAAGCTTCACGCTATCCCCTTTGGTAGGGGCCGACCTTGAGGTCGGCGCCTACTAAGAAGGTCGGCCCTACTAAGGTCCATTCCTGCTCATTCCGACACAGTAAGAGAAAGGCATGTCTGAACGCGATCGCACCGCGTATCCGGCGGCGCTGGAGTCCGCTGAGGCGGCCCTCCTCTCCGAGCGGAGACAGAAGGTCTCGAGCCATCAGTTCAAGAAGAGTTCTGATGGTTCGCTGCCACCGGATGCCATCGGGTTCGGGCTGTCGGGCGGCGGTGTCCGCAGCGCGACGTTCTGCCTTGGCGTCTTTCAGGCGATCGCCGAAGCGCGGCTCCTCGGCAAGATCGACTTCGTCTCGACGGTCTCTGGCGGCGGCTACTTCGGCTCGTTTCTCGGGCGCTTGTTCACGCGCAACTGGATCACGGGCGTCGACGATGTCCAGGAGGTGATTCGTGCGCGCGACCCGGAGAAGATTGCTCCAGAGCGCCACGGCTGGGCCGCACGCGCGTTTCGATGGCTGCGCGACAACGGCCGCTACCTGGCTCCGCGCGGATCGGGGGATCTGATCATCCTGGGCGCCATCCTGCTACGGAATTGGGTGGCGGTGCAGATGGTGATGATCACGACGGTGCTGACCGTCTTTCTGGGTCTGCAGCTCCTCCGCGCTCCGCTCGACAGCGTGCTCGCCGCCACCGGCACAAAACATCTCGTGAGCGCGCTCGTCACGTGCACCCTTCCAGGGGCGAACACATTCCTGCTATGGAGTCCATGGATCGTCGCGTTCGCACCACTATTCTTCCTGACGGTCCCGGCAGGCTGGGCATACTGGCTGATCGTCCGCAAGGAATCCGACGGCACGATCGGTGCCTCGCCCGTGATCGGCACTGTTCTCGCTGTCGCCATCGGCGCCGCGGGCATGCTGCGTTATCAACCCGCAGCGCCCGGGTGGTTCGACGCGTCGCTGCCGGATATCGGCGCGGCGGTACTCAGTCCCGTTCCCGGCCATCCGACGCGCTTCTGGCTTTGCGCGCTGGTGACGCTCAACGCGGTGTTGACGCTGATCTATCGAACGCTGGCCGAGCGGCGTATCCGCAGCGGAGACGCGATCTCGGCCATCGAGATAGGAAATTTTCTCCGGAGCAGGCTGACGCGCATCCTGAAGACCGGTCTTCTTGCGTGCGCCGGAGTCATCGCCTGGACGCTGATCGATACCGTGGGCGGTACGGTATACACGCTCGCCAACACCGGTCAGCTCGTGCGGTGGGGTGCGTCGCTCGCCGCTGTGTTCGCAGGGTTGGGCGCCTTCGCACGACCAGCACTCGTACTGCTCGCGCCAGCACGCGGGCAGAAATCTCCTTCCGTCCCGGTCTCGATCGTGTCGTGGATCGCGGCCGTCGTGGTGGTCTCCGTCTGGTTGGTCGCCGTCGACGTGGCGTCCCATGCCATCGCCTGGGACTTCGGACCCGCGCAGGATGCGCCGGCGGGACTGGCCACCCGCTCCCCACTGAAAATTTTCGGCGCCGATCGCATCGAGGTCACGCCATCGGAGAGTGGATTCGTCGTGGTGCCCGCAGACATGCCGGCGGCCCCCTGTCCGATACCCGACGTCACCCGCACGGCGACCCCTTTCGCCATTGCCGTGTTTGCGATCCTGGCGATCTTCACCTTCCTTTTCGGGCGCACCAGGACGTTCGCCAACCTGTCGTCGCTTCATGCGTTTTATTCGTCGCGTCTGACGCGTACGTTCCTTGGCGCCTCGAATCCGAACCGGCTCGCCAGAAATACCGCCGTCAAGGACACTGTTCAGGACGACGACTGCGGCGGAGAACAGTATTGGAGATGGCCGGCGGTGCGTGAACGGCTGCCGGAGAACGGACACGTCAACAAGCCGTGGATGCGGGGTGGCCCGCTGCACCTCCTCAACGTCACCGTCAACGAGACGATGGACACGAGGATGAAAGTGCAGAATCAGGATCGCAAGGGCACCGGGCTCGCGCTCGGCCCGTGCGGCCTCAGTCTCGGTATCCGCCACCACCTGACCCACAGCGACGACGGCAAAATCGTCTCGTACCCGAACGGAACACACGCGCACCGAGTGTTCAGGACCGCCGATGAAGGTGGCCGCACTCCCGACCCGCTGTCGCTCGGCCGGTGGGTGAGCGTGTCAGGCGCCGCGTTTTCGCCCGCCGCCGGCGCAAACACCTCCGTGCCGATTGCGATTCTGGCCGGGATGTTCAACATCCGCCTTGGCTACTGGTGGGACTCCGGGACGCCGTCGATCGAGCGTCCGTGGAAGTTCTGGGCAAAGCAGTGGTCGCCATGGATCGCGTTCGAAGCGGCGTTGCCGGTGCAGGCAGCGCTGGCCGCCGAACTGCTCGCGCGAACCAGGGGGACGGCGGGCGAACTCTGGAATCTGTCGGACGGGGGGCATTTCGAGAACATGGGTGGTTATGAACTGATCCGCCGCCAGCTCCCCATCATCGTCATCGTCGATGCGGAGGCGGATCCCGACTACACGTTTCAGGGTCTGTCTGATCTGGTGCGCAAGGCGCGTCTCGATTTCAATGCGGAAGTCAAGTTCATGAGCGCGTCGGAGATCGCTGCGGCATCTCCGGCGACGCTGCCCGAATCGGTGTTGCCGTACTTCGGTGATCTCGACGCGCTGCGGCGGGGACGCTGGGTAGAGGAGAAGGTGCCTTCGCCGGATGGCACACCGGCGACTCGCTTCACCCTGGAACTGGATCGGTCACGTGTCTCACGTGCGCACGCGGCGCTCGCCGTGGTGACATATCGGAACGGCCAGAAGTCGTGGCTGGTGTACGTGAAGGCGACGTTGATGGGCAGCGAACCCGAAGATGTGTGCCACTATCACCGCGCGCATCCCGAGTTTCCGCAGGAGACCACGAGCGACCAGTTCTTCGACGAGGCGCAGTGGGAGAGTTATCGACGGTTGGGTCTGCACGTCGGTCATCGCGTCCTGATGCCAGAACTATTCGATCACCTCCAGCGCGTGCCGCCGCCGTAGTTCCAGTCGGAGTGGACGCGAACTCACGCGCCAAGCGGGCGTATGGCGTCAACGTCTCCGAGCGTGCTCGCACAAGATGCGCGCTGAGCGACAATGCCTGGGATGCGTATGCACATCGACCGATTCCGCGTTCGGGCGGGCGATCGAGCCGCTCTGAAGCAACACGATCCGGTCGACACCGGCCCCTTCAGTGGGAAAGACGAGGCGCGGGCGCACCTGCAGAAAGGCGTGACGCGGCTCGACACGCTGCAGGAGCGGTTGTATGCGCAAGGCCAATACGCGCTGCTCCTGATCTTCCAGGGCATGGATGGGGCGGGAAAGGACTCCGCCATCCGCCACGTCATGTCCGGCGTGAGCCCGCAGGGGACCGACGTGCATGCATTCAAGCAGCCGTCGGCGGAGGAACTCGACCACGATTACTTGTGGCGCGCGGTCAAGGTCCTTCCGGGCCGCGGCCGCATCGGCATCTTCAACCGTTCGTACTATGAGGAAGTGCTCGTCGTCCGCGTCCATCCCGCCGTGCTCGAAGCGCAGAAGCTGCCGCGTCCGTCAATCACCCCTCGAATCTGGAAGGAACGGTTCGAGGACATCAACGCCTTCGAACATCACCTGTGGCGCAACGGCACGATCGTTCGGAAGTTTTACCTGCACATCTCGAGGCGCGAACAGCGACGGCGGCTGCTCGCACGGCTCGACAATCCCGAAAAGCACTGGAAGTTCTCAATGGCCGATCTCGCCGAGCGAGCGCTGTGGAAGGCGTATCGCGACGCGTATACCGATATGCTGGCCGCGACCAGTCAGGATCACGCGCCGTGGTACATCATCCCGGCGGATCACAAGTGGTTTGCACAGGCGCTCGTCGCCGACATCGTCGTCGATGCGCTCCGAGGGCTCGACTTGTCGTTGCCGGAGCCGGACGCAGCGCGGCGGCGCGATCTCGCGAACGCGCGGCGTCAGTTGTTGCGCGGCGAGTAGTTACGCCTCGGGGTCGCCCGCGCTGCGGATTGCCCCTCGAGCATCGGCACGCCCACATCCATCGGCCAGACTGGCGGCGCCTTCACCGTCCGACATGACGAGCCCAACAGGATCGCCAAGGCGGATCATCCCCTCGCGCACGACATCGGCATTGAGCGCCAGATGGTTGTCAAAGCGCTGGACGATATCCTTGAGCACGCTCGGTTTCACCTCCAGGGTGTCGGGATCGATGGTCGTCATGTGACATCGCGATCGCCGCGAGCGCAGCCCGATGATCGCGCTGCCGATGCGGAGTTCGCCGCCAGGCCAGTCGCGTTCTGCCATTCCTTCGACGCCGCCGATCACGATATTGGGACGAAGCCGTCGGACGTCGCCTCCAAAAGCCGCAATGGCGCCGTCGGTGACTACGAGCAATGGAAGAATGTCGAAGCGATCGAGTCCGCTCCATGCCTCGACCCATGCGTCAGCGCCCGCCGCGTTTCGGACGAGCGAGAGCGCTTCGACACTGTCCCACGGGTACCCGTTGATGCGCGCGCGAGCATCCGCGTCGAGCGATCCATGCAGCCCGATCAGACGGTAGTGCCGTCGCGACGTGCGTACGCCTTCTGGCCCTCGGACGCGGACAATGCGATCGCCTGGGATCCCGGCTGTCGACAGCATGGTTTCGGACAAGCGCTCACCGGCAAGCGACTTCACGGGGTACCGCCACAGCTCTGCTACGTAAAGTGACATGGCATCGGTGTGATGCCGGGAGGCGTTCCAGTGTGACAATCGATTCCCAATGGCGAGACGCAGCGTCCCCCGCGCACGACGCGGATGAACTGCCTCATTCGCCACCGACGGCGGTGTCACAACGCGCGGGTGCCGGCATCTCAAAGGCAGGAACGCACTGACAAGGAGCACCCACGATGCCTGCACCAGGAACGACCACTGACAAGTACATTGCCTGCGCCGCCGTCGTCCCGGACTGCCCGTTCGAAGCCACGGCCCAGACAGAGGAAGAGCTATTGAAGATGGTGATTGCGCATGCCGAGCACACGCACGGCATTACCGAGGTCACGCCGGAGCTGGCCGCGAAGGTGAAGGCGGCGATTCAGAACCGGACCCAATGACCATGGTCGTCCCCGCCGTCGAGCCAGACGACGAAACGCTGGTGGCACGCGCCGCGGCCGGGGACGACTCTGCCTTCGAAGCGATCGTGCAGCGATATCAGGAACGCGTGTTTCGCCTTGCGTCCCGACTCACCAGCGACTCCGAGGCGCCCGACGTCTTGCAGGACACCTTCCTTCAGGTGTACCGACATCTCCCGTCATTCCGCGGCGACTCGCAGTTCGGGACGTGGCTCTACCGGATCGCGACCAACGCGGCGCTCATGCATCGGCGCGCGAGAGCGCGACGCCCTGCCGACTCGCTGGACATGTACCTGCCGCAGTTCGAGGCCGACGGCAGACATGCCGCGACGCCGGCCGAACTGCAGGTCGCTTCGTGCGCAGACGAGATGCTCGATCGCCAGGTCCTTGCCCAAAAAGCGCGCGACGTCATCGCGCGGCTGCCCGACCTCTATCGCGAGGCCTTTGTGCTGCGCGATCTGGAAGAACTCTCCACCGCGCAGGTCGCGCAGGCGCTCGGCATCGAGTCGTCGACAGTGCGGCAACGCGTGCATCGCGCCAGGCTCATGCTGCGCGGCTATCTCAGCGAACTCGTGGGAGTAAAGCCATGAACCCTGTCGCATGCCAATCGGGCGTCGACCTGCTGATGGACTTTCTCGACGGCGTGCTCCCGGCCGAGGTGAACGCCGCCCTCGAGGCGCACGTCGCCGGGTGCGAGCGATGCGCCGCCTTCGTCGCGTCCTATCAGGCGACGCCGCGCATCATCCGCGACGCCACCGTATCCATGTTGCCGCCCGACGTCGAGGCGTCGCTGCGGACGTTCCTGCGCGAGCGTACCAACGCGTTCAAGAAGCCCTGACCGGGGCGGCGCGATCCGAGGCTACGTGCCCGCCGTCACCGTACTCCGACTCCGATACCCGCGGGCTGAGCGCGTGCGGCGCTGATGATGGCGAACCTCACGGCCAGGAATGTCACGACACCCCACGCCGCGAGGGCCAGTAGACCGACACCGATCAGCAAGAGCGGACGATCGAGCACCGAGCCGAGCGCGGCAAGACGGGACATCGGCGCCTCGAGCGCGGCGACGCGGTCGAGCGGCTCGCGCAGGCCGCCAACGTTCTGCAGCTGTGGACCGAGGTCCGCCACGGCCGCCAAACGCACGTCGAGTGACGAGACGCGGTCGAGCGCGGGGCGCAACGACGCGACGGCGTCGAGACTGGGCTTCATCGCCGCGACGCTGCGCATCGGTCCATCGAGCTGCGCCACCGAGTTCATCGGCATCTCGAGGGCGGCCACACGCATCATCGGTGCATTGAGTGCGGCAACCGACTGCATCGGCATGTCGAGCGCGGCAACGCGCGTCATCGGATCGCGAAGGGACGCGACGCCCTGCAACGTGGGGCTCAGGGCGGCGACGGACTCGAGCGGAGTGCGCAGATTGTTCACCCCCTGCAGCGCCGGCACGAGCGCCGTCGTGCCGCGCGTGGATTCACCAATCGCGGCCGTGTTCGTGCGGATGGTGTCGGAGCTGCCATTGATCGCCGCGGTGTTCTCACGAATTGTCGTCGCAAACGAGCACCCCGTCATCGCCGCGGCCGCCAGAAGCGCGAGCGCCGTTCTCATAGTCATGTGTGCTCCTTTAGTACCGTCCACTCCCGCCACCTGCTTCCTGCAGCCGGCCCCCTGCCCCTGCTGCCTGATGAGCGGCAGCAATCACATCGGCCGCCTTCTCACCGATCATGTAGACCGCGCTCGCGATGAACAGACCGGGCACCCGCGGGAACACCGATGCATCAACAACGCGCAATCCCTCGACGCCGTACACCTTGAAATCTCCGCTCAGGACGCCGCCCCGGTCGCGCGGGCCGATCGGGCAGCTGCAGGATGCGTGATGGCCCCAGGCATGGGCGCGGACGAAATCGCGAAGCGACTCTTCGGTCGGATAATCGGCGCCAGGCATTTCTTCCACCAGGCCCAGTGTCTGCTGCAGGCCCGCAGTCATGCGACGGACGAGCGACACGCCTTTCACAACCGCCGTCAGGTCATCGCCGGCGGCGTCGGTGCCGTCCTCGAAGTAGTTGAAGTTGATGACGGGCCGCACGCGCGGATCGCGTGAAGACAACGTCACGGTGCCGGCCGTATTGTTCGTGTGGCCTTTCAGGACGACCCACGTCAGGTAGTTGGGGCGCTCCCGCACGACCGTTGAGTAGCCCGGTTTGTAGCCGCGGAAGTCCGCCAGCAGCGCGTAGCAGAAGAGATCCGGTGACGGCTGGCCGGCGGTCGAGCGGGCAATCACGCACAGAGGAACGCCGTTGGTCGTATAGATACCGCGACGATTCGACTTCCACTCCTCGTACTGCCTGTCGCGCTCGGTGAACGTCGCGCCGCGCAGCATGTCCCACGGCTGCTCCAGCCGGTTGACCACCGCAACCTCGTAGCGGTCCTGCAGATTCCTGCCGACGCGATCGAGCACCACGACCGGCGGAATCATGTGGCGCCGAAGCTCGGTTTCCGGGCCGATGCCGGACAGCATCAGCAGTTGCGGCGTGTTGAAAACACCGCCGGCCAGAATCACTTCGCGGCTCGCGCGAACCTGCCGCGGCTCGCCTGGCAGCTCGCTCGGCGTCGCGTGCGCCTGATAGAGGCGCTCGCCTTTGAGGTACTCGACACCGACGGCTCGCTTCTGATCGTCGAAGATGACGCGCGTGGCCAGCGCGTTGAGCTCGACCGTCAGACGATCGGGATATCGCCGGCGCAC
>Ga0310810_10001288_pt1 | contig 26049 bp, 23 predicted proteins | sample NCmetagenome_FD_207641 | JGI IMG/M metagenome (GOLD analysis project Ga0310810, IMG submission 207641) | Soil microbial communities from experimental microcosm in Duke University, North Carolina, United States - NC | ecosystem: Engineered > Artificial ecosystem > Soil microcosm > Unclassified ...
CAATACGGGGCCCATCCGCAAAATTGCCGGAACAGTCGCACCGGAATTCCGCAAAGGACTCACCGTGATCGTGCTGTTTGTCATCTCGCTCGTAACCGCGCTAATCGCCAGCGACGGCTTGGGTCCGGCGCAGACCCCGTCCAGACCGCTCACGATTCACCCTGAAAATCACCACTATTTCCTGTGGCGCGATCGCCCAACCGTCCTGATCGGTTCGGGCGAGCACTACGGCGTGCTGGTGAATCTCGATTTCGACTACCACCGCTACTTCGACACGCTCGCCGCCGAGAGGATGATGCTCACGCGCGTGTTCAGCGGCGCATACGTCGAACCTCAGGGCGCCTTCAATATCGCGCGCAACACGCTCGCGCCGCTTCCCGGGCGATTGGTTGTGCCGTGGGCCCGAAGCGATCAGCCGGGCTACGCCAACGGCGGCAACCGGTTTGATCTTCGTCGCTGGGATGAGTCGTACTTCGCCCGACTGAGAGCGCTCGCCGCCTACGCCGCCGAGAAGAATGTCGTCATCGAGTTCACGCTGTTCTGTCCGATGTACGAAGACACGCAGTGGAACCTCAGTCCAATGAACGCCCGGAACAACGTCAATGACGTCGGCAACGTCGGCGCACTCGACGTGTACACACTCGATCGACACGGCGGCCTGCTTGCGATCCAGGACGCGTTCACGCGCAGGGTCGTAACCGAGCTGAACCCGATGGACAACGTCCTCTTCGAGATCATGAACGAGCCGTATACGCGCAAGGTGCCGCTGGAGTGGCAGCAGCACATCGCCGACGTCATCGTCGAGACCGAGCGAACCCTTCCGAAGAAGCATTTGATTTCGCAGAACATCGCGAACAAGTCGGGAATTGTGGCCGCCGCGCATCCTGCCGTGTCGGTGTTCAATTTCCATTACGCCAGTTCCGATTCGGTGTCCGCCAATTACGCGTTGAACAAGGTCATCGGAGACAACGAGACAGGGTTCAAGGGTACGAGCGACACGCCGTACCGGCAGGAGGCGTGGGAGTTCCTTCTCGCAGGCGGTGGACTCTTCAACCACCTGGACTACTCGTTTGCCGCTGGCTTCGAGGATGGCACCTTCAGCTATCCGTCGACCCAGCCGGGCGGAGGCAGCACGGCATTCCGGCGCCAAATGAAGGTGCTCCGCGATTTCATCGATGGATTCGACTTCATTCACATGCACCCGGACGATTCGGCCGTCCAGGCTCCATCGGGCCTGACCGTGCACGCCCTCGTGTCGGACCACGCCATGGCGGCATTCGCGAAAGGCGCAGGCTCCGCGACGACGCTCACGGTGCAGTTGCCAGCCGGTACATGGACGGGAGGGTGGATCGATACCGTGACTGGTGCGACGACCAAGACGATCGAATTGGTTGGAGGTGGCCCGAGAGCGATCGACGCACCGGCCTATACTTCGGATATCGCGCTGCGCCTCACGAGAAACCCGTAAGTCGATCAACTCACGAGAACGACGACTCCGGTGACCACGAGCGCGCCGGCCCAGATCCAATCCAGGTTGATCCAGGCATGCCGCAGCAGGCTCAGCCCGAGCTTTCGATAGACGAGGTGAGCGGCGAGTGTCATGGTTGCGAAGTATGCGAGCGTGTGTATCGCCAGCGCGGTACTTCCCGAAGGCATTGCTGCCGCCCCGGTTGCATGACCCATGTGCGCGTGCGTCGAGGCAATGAGATCGGCGGGCATCGTCATGACGAAGGGAAGCAGCATGAAACCGGCGCCGTGCGCCGACGCCATCAGAAAGGACCAGAACGTCAAGTCACGGAAGCCCACCCGCATCCCGGCGTACCGCGGATGACGATGTCGCCACAGGCGATAGGCACCCAGCGTCGAAAGACAGACGGCGACACCGATCTTGAGCGCCATCGGCGGCGCGACCATCTGTAAGATCGCCGTTACCCATAGAACGGCGCCGACTGACACGGCGTGACCGAGCGCGATCGGCGGCAGCGCGCGCCATACTCCGCGCACGCTGCCTGACTGCATGCCCAGCGCCACGGCAAAGAGCCAACCCATGCCGGGGTTGATGCCATGAAACGCGCCAAGCACGAACATCGCCTTCCATTCCATCGGAGTGCACCCGTCGCTACGCGTAGCAGTACGAATCGGACGAAGCGTCGCCGCCTTCGAGTCGTACCTGATGCGTGCGCATCGCGTCCGACTTCAGGAAGAACCGTTGATCCAGCTCCATGCGCCCGTCGGGAGTGACGTCGACCTTGGCCATCCAGCCGCGGACACCGTCGGGATAGAACTGATCATCCCAGGGCGTGTAGAGGCCGTTGGTGAAGTAGATGCGCCGTCCGTCACGGCTGATTTCGACCATCTGCGGTCCACCGTTCAGACGCTCGTCCGGGTTGCTCGGATGCGCCGCGCGGCGCACGATGCCGCCGAGCTGAATCGAGCTGATCTTCTTCGGATTGAACGGATCGGTCACGTCGTACTGGATGAACTCGCCGGTGCCCCAACACGAAACGTACAGGTAGCGGTCGTCGAGCGACAGGTTGATGTCGGTTACGAGCGGCGCCACCGCCTTGAAGCCCGCGAGAATCGGCGGCAGCTTTTCCGGATCGGCAGGTTCTGCCGGAATCTCGATGACCTTCTTGATCTCGAACGTTCCAGAGCCATTCGCGCCGGGCTTCCGGTACCACAACCAAATCGACGATGAGAGATCCTTGAGCGACAGCACGACACTGGCGAAGCCGTAGGCACGGGTCGGATCGTGCGCGGGCCTGAGCTCGAGCACCATCTGCTGCTCGTCGCCGAATCGCAGTTCCTGCACGTGGCGGCGTCGTCGAAGATCCCACACGTGAAGCGAACTGCCGTACTTGCCGCTCAGCAGCAGATCTGGATTCACGCCGTTCTTCACCATATTCGGCGTGCCCCATGCGCTCGTGACCATCGTGTCGAACCCGAGGTGCCACCAGACGTCGTAGGCGAGCTGCTGTGGGCCGCGTTCGATCTCCCAGCGGCCGCGAACGTCGAAGGTATCAGGATCGAGCACGAATGTTCCCCCCGGACCGTTGCCGTCGGGTGCGCCGAGCGCGCTGAGATAGACACCGTCAGGTCCACAGTGCACCGTGTGCGGAGCTGCGTAACCGGCGCGGTTGGCAATGTCCTGTGCCTCGATCACCTTTACAATCTTCGGCTGCCGCGGATCGGGTTTCGTATCGAGGATGTGAATCCGGGATGATTCAATGCCCGGAACGATCAGATATCGCCGTTCCATGTGCGGATGCGGCGCGTACGGGCACAGGCACGAGCTGCACGCGTTCCATCCGAAATGATGGAGCTCGTCGCCGGCATTGGGCATGTCCGTCTGGCCGATCAACCGTCCATAACCGGTCGATTCGGGATCGATGTCGACGACCCCGATCGCGTCTGACGCGCCAGCGCGCTTCGGATTGATCAGCGCCAGGTAAGCGAGCTTCTCGGGCGGAGACTGTATCGCCATCTTTGGCGACGGGTAGAACGTCGGGTCTGGTCTCATCAGCGGCATGTCTGGCATTCCTTCCTGTACAACCGCGTGGCTATTTGTAGAAGTAGTAGTCGGCTTCGTACGGCACGAGTCTCCTCGTGTTGACCGTCGATGGTGTGCACTCGGCTGCCGGTGGCTTCAGTCCGCCGACGGTGTTCACACGGTGGATGTAGACCGTGGTCGCGAGCTTGTTGCCTCCGGTCGGCCCCGTGGTCGTGCCGGTCATCTCGAGCAGCAACCACTCGATGGCGTCAGGTCTGACATAGGCGGCGTCGGTCGATCCGCGAAACTTTGTGGCCCAGACGGCGCTGGTGTCCTTCGAGTGCTGCCAGGTTGCGTGCAGCGCGTCCGCCCGTAACGGGTTTCTGCTCTGAAAGTGCGTAAGGATCTGCTCGCCGTACGAATCGTAGACAGTCGCCTGCGGTCCAATGAACAGCCAGTCGACGCCGGATGGCGTTGCCGCGGGCGCACAGATGTAGTTCTGCGTACCGATGGCGTGGCCGGACAGGAACACCTTATAGATGCTTGCTAGCTCGAGTTCCGCCGGGACGGCGGGTGGGACGATGCGGTCTGCTCCGTTCGCCACGCCGGCGACGGCAAACGCGCAGGCCAGGAACCCGGCTCTCATTGTTCGTGATGACATCGTGGCGCGCTCCACTTCTTCAGGTTGTTATTCAGTTTCCATCTGAAGAATCGGAACGAGAGTAGAAAAGGCGACAGCAAAAGAAGTGCTGAATGCTGAGTGCTGAATGCTGATTGAGTCTCGCCGCTACCCGACAATGAGCAATGGAAGTGGCGAGGGCAGAGGACCCCGCCGATTCAAGAGAAGCGTCGGGGAGTCCGAGGGGCGAAGCTCGTGTGAGGCGCGAGCGAGCGTAGCGAAGCGAGCCTCGCGAACGGAGCGAGCGTGGCGAAGCAGCGAGCGAGAGAGCGAGTCGGGGAGTCCGAGGGGCGAAGCCCCTCGGAGTGATCAAGAACCAAGCAGCGCGCGATAGGTGGCCGCGCGATCGCGCTTGCCCCACGCCACGTAGAGTTCGACCAGGCGTGCCAGCGTCGTCTTCACTGCCACCGGCTGCGACGGCGTCAGCGACGCGAGATCACCGCGTGCGTCGAGCAGGACGGTCTCCGCTTCGTCGTAGCGTCGCAGCGCGACGAGTGTCGCCCCGAGCAAGCTCTTGGTCGCCCCGAGACTCCAGTCATCCTCGACGAAGGTCCGTCGCCGGCTGGGGACGACGTCCGGCGCGTGGGCTCGAATCCTCAGCCCCTCCCGCAGCAGGGGTTCGGCTTCTGCCGGTCTTCGCCGCGCCAGTTGCGCGGATGCGAGATTGATCGAGTAAATCGCGACCAGCTGATGTTCTCCACCCAAAGCGGTGCGCGCAATGTCGAGCGCCTCTTCGAGCGTGACCGCGGCTTCGTCGAAACGCCGCTCGTTCATCAGGACGTGAGACAGACTGTTGAGCGTGACGGCTACGACCGGGTGGCGGTCGCCCAGCGTTGTGCGTTCGGTCGCCAACACGTGCCGCAGGAGTGCTTCGGCAGATTGTAGTTCGCCCCTCGTCGTTGCAACGAGCGCCAAGTCATGCTCCGTCGTCGACGTGTTCGGATGATCCTCCCCGCGTGTCTTTCGATTGATCTCGAGGGAGCGCTGAAGATGCGTCTCGGCTCCCGCGAGATCGCCGTCCAGTCGAAGAACCGATCCGAGGTCGCATTCGCTGACCGCTGTTTCGCGGTGATCCTCGCCGAGCACTTTCCGTCTGATCGCCAGTGCCTCCCGGTGCAGCGGTTCGGCACGCTGATTCTGTCCTTCATCCTGGTAAACACGACCGAGTTCAGCCAACGTAACCGCGACGTCCTCGTGCTCTGGTCCGAGCGCCTTTCGACGGATCTGAAGCGCTTCTTCGAGCCGTCGCCCCGCTCCGGCGTAGTCGCCTTTATCGGCAAGGACTACGCCGAGGAAGTCGAGCGTCTGAGCGACACGGGCGTCTTCGGCGCCGAACACCCGTTGACCGATTGTGAGCGCCTGTTCAAGCAGTTGCTGCGCCCGATCGTAGGCGGCGAGCCGGCGGTATGTGCGGCCCATGCTGGTCAGCATCTGCGCCTGCAGCTCTGGCTGGTTCGTCAGTTCGGTTTGCACCTGCGCCGCGCCGGCGTCGAGCACCGCGCGGACGGTTGGTTCTCCCTGCCCTCCGCGAATCGTGTACGGATCGGCGCTGCTCAGAACGCCCATGAGGAGCTCGCTGATCTTGACTGCCTTGGCGGTTTCGCGCCGGGCGTGGTCCCGTTCGGCCGACAGGCGGCGCGTGTGCACCGTCGTCAGTCCCGCCACGAGCAGGACGACTGCAGCGGAGGTGACGACGCCGACGGTGTGCCGCCTGACGAAACTGACGGTGCGATAGCCGAGCGACGCCGGCCGTGCGCTGATGGGTTCGTGCCGTAGAAAACGGCGCAGGTCATCAGAGAGCGCCGCCACCGACGGGTACCGCTCAGCCGCATTCTTCTTGAGCGCCTTCGAAACGATGGTGTCGAGATCTCCGCGCAGGAAGCGGCGCAGCTTCGCCGGCGTCGTCCCGCACGCCGCCGCGTGACGCGCGAGCGCGTCTGATCCATCGTCCGCGCCACGCATCGCCTCCGACACGCGGGGCGGCTCCTGATCGACGATTGCGCGAATGAGCGTGGCAGGAGATTGCAGCGCCTCGCCCGCGGGATGACGACCGCTGAGCAACACATACAGGAGCACGCCCAACGCGTAGACATCAGTGGCGGTCGTGACCGCGCCGCCAGACAGCTGCTCGGGCGCAGCGTACTCGGGCGTCAGCACGGCGCCCCCTTCCCGGGTGATCGGGCTGGCCTGCGTGATGGAACCGTCCCACGTCGTGTCGCGCTCGATCAGCTTGGCGATGCCGAAGTCGAGCAGCTTGACCTGGCCGTCCCGGCTCACGAGCACGTTCGCCGGCTTGATATCGCGATGGACGATGAGGTTCGCGTGGGCGTGCGCGACCGCGTCGACGACGTCGAGAAAGAGACGCAGCCGCTCTTCGACCGGTAGCTGACGATCGTCGCAGTACCGATCGACGTGCTGGCCGTCGACGTGCTCGATGATGAGATAGGGCTGGCCAGCCGGTGAGACACCGGCATCGATCAGATGCGCAATCTGTGGATGCGTAAGCCGCGCGAGAATGTTGCCTTCCCGCTTGAACCGCTCTTCGCCGGCGCGGCCGACGAGCGAGATGTTGAGCAGCTTGACCGCGGCACGTCCTTCGAACCGGCCATCGCATCGTTCCGCCAGCCAGACGCTGCCGGTGCCGCCGTGGCCGATGGGCGAGATCAGCCGGTAGGCGCCAACGATGTGTCCGGCCAGCGACGGAACGCGGGCGGCGCGGGGATCGAGGACGGCATTCTCGAGGAATCCCGACTGATGCGCGATCTGATGCTCGGCGAGCATGGCGCGCAGATCCGCGGCGAGCGCCGGGTCGCGAGTTTCGATCGCGATCAGCCAGCCGGCACGTTCATCCGGCGCAATTTCCAGGGCTTCGTCCAGGTAGGGACTGAGGACGCGCCAGCGATCAGCGTTGATGGGCGGCATTGGCGTTCACGGACGCCGGCCCTGCGCTGGCAAGTGCATGGTGCAGATAGAGACGGCCCTTTTCCCAGTTGCGTTGAATCGTCCGTTCCGACACGCCGCGCATTGCAGCGATTTCACCAAAGGAGAAGCCGCAGAAAAACTTCAGGTCGATGATCTCCGCCAGGCCCGGTTCCGCTTCCGCGAGTTCGTCGAGGGCGTCGCTGATCAGGATCAGCGAGCTCGGCGTAAACACGCTGTCGGAGTGATCCATCCCCAGCGAGGTGATGCTGAACAGGCCTCCCCGTTTTTCCGACCGACGTCGTCTGACATCGTCGATGATCAATCCGCGCATCACGCGGGCAGCATAGGCCATGAAGCGCGCCTGATCCGCGAATGCGGTTCCTTCCCTGCCGGACATGGACAGGTAGGCTTCGTGCAGAAGAGTCGTTGCTCCGAGCCTGCCGACCGGTCCCTGACGGCTGACCTCACGCCGGGCAAGCCGGTGAAGTTCGGCGTACAGCGTTCCGAACAGCGCGTCGGCGACGACGCGTTCATCGGGTGTTCTGTCAGGCAGCTCGGAAGTCACGTTCATTACATCCATTACCCGTTTCGGCCGTCTATCGGCCAAGCTCCTTCTCTAGAGGAAATCGGAAACGGGCACCAAAAGGCGACAGCGTCGGGATCCGCAGGCGAAACAAAAGCGAACGAAACAGCGCAGAGGGCGTGAGTGCCGAGTATAGCTCCACGGCGCGCCAATCGGCGACCTGGGTCACCCGTCTGAAGCCGGGCGTATATGCGGCGTCAGGCCCCGTACGGCCAGGGCCTCGAAACGGGTCAAAACTGATGTGCAGAATGCATTTAGAGGCTTGAAACGCATCCCGCATGTTGCTACTCTCGACGCTGCCGGTTTTGCGATCCTCCTCATCGCGCGGGGCCGCCTCGCCCGAGGCTGCGCGGTGATCGGTCCCCGGGACTGCAGGCCGCACAAACTTCCTCAATTTTGAATTGCCAACGTTAACGATCGAAGGCTGCGTCTGTCGTGGCCCCGAGGTATGCCGCATGCCTGACAGTTTCGGCGCACGCCTGCGCGAACGGCGCGAGCAGCAGCAAGTCGCACTCACGACCATCGCTGAGCAGACGAAAATCAAGGTTTCACTCCTCGAAGCACTCGAGCGGAACGACGTGTCGCACTGGCCGTCCGGCATCTTTCGCCGCGCATTCATTCGCGCGTACGCGATTGCCATCGGCCTCGAGCCGGACGCGATCGTTCGCGAATTCTTGGAACTCCATCCGGATCCGAGCGAAGTGGTGGAGCCGCTTCTGGCGCTGTCGCCGAACGCCGAAGGCGCCTGGGTTGGTGACGGTCCACCAACACGATTCCGCAACATCGTGGCATCGGCGATTGGATCCGTGTCCCGGCTGAGAACGCGCGCACCGCAGCGAGCCGGTTCCCTGTTCGACGCGCCCGCTGCATCGCCGACGCCGGTGGCTTCGACACCCGTCGCACACGACGTCGCGGTTCTCGCAGAGGACATGCCGGACGCGCGGGCAGTCGAGCCGGTACTCGCCAGTCCTGCCGCGGCAATCGTAAGTGCTCCACCTGAACCGGCTCCGCCGATCGAGGTGGAACTACGGCAGCCGATTGCGCAGGTTCTGCTGACGTCGATCCCGCAGGAGCCGCTCGCGCCTGCGACGCATCGGCCTGAACCCGATCTGATGGCCGTTGCCGGCGTCTGTACGGAGCTCGGTCGCGCGGAATCGCCCAATGACGTTCAGCCGCTGCTGCAGGAGACATCCAGGATTCTCGATGCCGTCGGGATCATCGTCTGGGTCTGGGATCCGATCGCGAGTGAGCTGCGGCCTGCGCTCGCTCACGGATATTCCGATCGCGTGCTCGCGCAGCTTCCACGCGTCGAACGCGAGACCAACAACGCCACCGCGGCCGCATTTCGTGCGGCGCAAACATGCGTGGTCAGGAGCAGCGAGGAGATCAGCGGCGCGCTTGCGGTCCCGTTGATGACGCCCGCAGGATGTGCGGGAGTGCTGGCGATCGAGCTGACCCACCGAAAAGAAGATCGTGGGTCAGTGCGCGCGCTCGCCACGATCGTTGCCGCGCAGCTTGCCTCGCTGATTGGCGCGGCGCGCCCGGCCGAAGCAACCGGTCGAATGTTCGCCTGATCCGCACTGAGCTCATCGCTACCCAGGAAAAGGGAACAGGCTACAATCAGAGGCGTGGCACTCGACGAACGCGCATTTTTCTCGGAGAAACCGGAAACCCGACCCGGACGCTTTCAATGCCCCAAATGCCGGCGCACGAATGATTACAGCATTCGCTGGGTCCGCCGCGTCAAGAAGGACAGGCTGCCGCCGGGCGCCGACGATCAGGATCGCGCAAAATTCGCCAAGCTGCGCGACTATCTGCTGCGCGTCGATGACGAGGTCACCTGTAAGACGTGCGGAAAGCGATTCGAGATTCCGTCGCAGCATTCGCTGATGTTCGTCGATCAGCTCGAAGGGCTTCCAAAAGACGATGACCTCGAGGCGGAGATCGCGGCCGCTTCGGGGGAGCCCGAGCCCCCCGTCGAATCGAAACCGAAGCTTCCTGCCCGATTCACCCGTCCCTCCCGTGGATGGCGCGGCTGAATTCCGCTCAGCGCCTTGACGTTGACGCAGTGAATCGGAAGAGGTAGGCTCGCCCGGTTCACATCAAAGAAATCCGGTCCTGGAAGGCCAGTCGGTACGATCAACGTTATTGGAGGTCGCGATGAGGTTGCATCTTGGGCGATGGATCCCCGGGCTCCTGGCAGGCGTGGTTGCGGTTGCGTGGTGCGGCGTAGCGCTGGCGCAGGACAAGGATCCTGCGAACGGCACATGGAAGCTCAACGTGGCGAAGTCCACCTTCAGCCCAGGCCCCGCGCCAAAAGAAATGACCGCGACGATCGACTCGGCAGGTGCGGGCCGAAAAGTAGATGTCGTCGGGGTGGCGGCGGATGGCTCGGCAATCAAGTGGGGCTACAGCGGCAACTTCGATCGGAAGGAGATCCCCGTTACCGGGTCGAATCCCGATGCTGATGTCGTGATGTTGAGACGACTGACGGCGGCGTCGGTTCGGAGCACCTACAAGAAGGCCGGGAAGCAGACGCTGGTCAACGGGGTCGCGGTTTCGGCCGATGGCAAGACGATGGAGGTGGCGCAGAGCGGCGTCAACGCCAAGGGACAGACCGTCAAGAACACGCTCGTCTTCGATCGGCAGAAGTAGCGAAAACCTCGACACCAGATCAGGGAGCGGCGGATGGTGCCGCTCCCTGATCAACAATCGGCAATCGACAATCAGCAATTCTTGTTCACGCGTTCAACTCGCGGACCGGACGCACCTCGACGCTTCCTTCGCGCGCGGGGGGGATCTTTGCAGCGGCGCTGATCGCTTCGTTCAAATCCCGGGCATCGATCAGGTAAAACCCCGCGAGCTGCTCCTTTGTTTCCGCGAACGGTCCATCGGTGACCGACACCTTGCCGTTGCGGACGCGCACCGTGGCTGCGGTCTCGACCGGGTGAAGCGCCTCAGCCGCCATCAGCACGCCACTCTCCCTGAAACCGTCGCCGCAGGCCTTGCAGTCGCTGTCGGGCACCGCGTGGAGCTTGTCTTTTTCCAGATAGACCAGACACAGGTATTTCATACCTCTCCCTGCCTCGACGGCGTTCGTCGTGATTTGCCCGCACCCGCCGCGGATGCCGGCTGCTGAAGATCGGCGAGCTGACGCTCGAGAAATCGCCGTTCCGTGTCCTGTTGCGTGAGGGCGATGGCCCGTTCGTACGCCGCGCGCGCGTCAGCAACATGCCCGAGTCGCCGGCACAAATCGGCTCGCGCCGCATGCGCGAGTCGATAGTCGACGAGATCTCCGCGCGCGAGAATGGCGTCGATGAGCGCGAGACCAGCGGCAGGGCCATCACGCATCGCAATCGCGACCGATCGGTTCAGTTCGACGATGGGCGACGGATCGGTGCGAAGCAGGGCATCGTACAAGCCGACGATCTCGCGCCAGTCGGTGTCGGCCGGGGTTGCCGCCTCTGCATGGACCGCGGAAATCGCCGCTTGAATCGTGTACGAGCCAAACCGTCGCGACAGCAGCGATCGCTCAACCAGCCGCGTGCCCTCAGCAATCAGCTGACGATCCCAGAGTGAGCGGTTCTGATCATCGAGCCGTATCAGTTCACCGCCCGGTGACGTGCGCGCCGTGCGACGCGACTCGTGCAGCAGCATCAGCGCGAGGAGGCCGAGAACCTCGGGCTCCGGCAGCAGTTCCGAGAGGAGCCGCCCGAGCCGGATCGCTTCGGCCGAAAGATCGTGCCTCGTTAGCATGGAACCGGTCGACGCTGCGTAGCCTTCGTTGAAGACGAGATAGATCACGCGTAGCACAGCGTCCAATCGGTTCGGCAGTTCGGCAGGAGTCGGCACCTGATACGGAATTCGTGCGTCGCGGATCTTGGCTTTCGCACGTACTATTCGTTGCGCCAGGGTCGGCGCCGGGGTGAGAAACGCCTGCGCGATCTGCTCGGTCGTCAGGCCGCAGACTTCCCGCAGCGTCAGCGCCACCTGCGCGTCCGGAGCGAGCGCTGGATGGCAGCACGTGAAGATGAGCCGCAGGCGGTCGTCCTCAACGCTTTCCTCATCGGCCCAGGCCGCCGCATCGATAACGCCGATCTCCGTTCGCTCGGCGAAGTCGTCCAGCTGATCGAAGCGCGATCGGCGCCGGAGGCCATCGATGGCCTTGAATCGCCCGGCGGAAACGAGCCACGCCCGCGGGTTGGCGGGGATCCCGTCGCGTGGCCACTGCTCGAGCGCCGCCCTGAACGCATCGTGCAGCGCTTCCTCCGCGACGTCAAAGTCTCCGAGCAGACGGATCAGCGTCGCCAGAACGCGGCGGGAATGAGTGACATAGGCCTCAGTGATGGCTTCATTGACCGGATCGATCGTCGTCACGTCCGATCGATCACACCATCTTCAATGGATCAGTGCAAGCGGGGCCAGACAATTGGTGAATTGGTGAATCGGTGAATTGGTGAATTAGTGAATTGGTGAAAGACCGACTCCGCCTAGAGCGGTCATTCACCGACTTACCAATTCTCCAACTCACCGATTGCGAGAATGGCGCGGTTCTAGTCGCAGGACGACGAAATGCGGCGGATCGATCGCACCTGCATCTGCCGGTCCGACAGCGTGCCGGTGACGCTCAGGCGCTGGCCCACGTGGGTCGAGAGCCGCTGACGGTTGCCTGGATCGACGACCTCGATCGAGGCAGCTCCCTTCTTCAGAAACGCGGTCTTCCAGGAGCGCGCCTTCGGAGCGTCGACGCCGTCGGTGTCCGTGAGCCGGAACGTCGAATCCGAGCGTTCAAGGCATCCGAAGATCGTGACCGGTGCGGTCCGTCCCACAGTGCCTTTGACCTCGAGCGTGTCAGTCTCAGGTGCCTTTACCATTGCCGATTCCGACACGATCGCAGACGACGACGGTGCGGCCTTCGCGGCCTCTGGTGGTGCGACGCGCTCGCTGTCGGTGTCGCCGATGGTCACGCGAGGAATCGGCGTCAACTCGTGCGCAGCGATCACGATCACGGCGCCGGTAACACAGATAGCCGCGAGCAGCATCGTTCCAGCGCCGACCGACCATGACGGAGTCTTCGACCTTTTCGAACGCGCTCCAGTGGTGGACGACTTCTTCGTCGTTGCCTTCGACCGCGCAGATTTTTTCAGCGGCATCGATGGTCCTCCTTCGAACCTGCGATGCCAGCTTGATTGAGCAAACGGGGTGCCCGTTGGCCTCGACGCCGCGGGAATCTGTAACCGACGGTCCCTGCGTAAGTTCGGGCTGCGCCGGCGCCAGACGTCCGGCCGGTGTCAGAAATGACACCCCCAAATCGTGATCAGGTGACCAATGATGGACGCCATCGCAGGCCGCAACGGGGGTGTGGGAATCTGAGGCGGAAGGCCTGCGAAGAGACGGTTTATCGAGACGCGGCGACGCGAAACAGCATGCCGAGTTCCGGAACAGACGGTCGCAGCGCTTCCGCAACCATCCGTCCAACGACGTCGCTTCCCTTGGCATTGAGGTGCGTGCGATCGACGTCGCCTTTGTCGTCGCGAGGGCTGAGATCCGCCCACACGTCATCTCCTGCGTTCTCGGCGTCGGCCAAACTGATCGCATGGAGATCGATGAGCGGCACATGCTTCTCGGCCGCAAGTGCCCGCACGGCTTCGACGTACGGTGTCTGGGTCGTCTTGATCGTGCCGTTCGTATTGTAGATGCGGCGGACGAGAGAGGTCACGAGAATTGGTGTCGCGCCAATGGCGCGGGATTCGTCCACGTACTTCGTCATGAACGAACGGTAGGTGGTTTTCGGATCGGTCTCGCGCTCCGGACCCTTACCCGGTTCGTCATTGTGGCCGAACTGAATCAGGTAGTAGCGTCCGCGGGCCTCGAGCGCCTTTGACCAGAGCCCTTCATCGATGAAGCTCTTCGAGCTGCGACCGTTGGCCGCCATGTTGACGACCTCTACGGCCGGAGTTGCCAGCCGTCGAAATCCCGGCCCCCACCCCGATTGCTCCGCCACAGTGGAGTCACCGACCAGGACGACGCGAATCGGAGAGGGCGTCGATTGCGCGCCGACAGGGTTCGATGCGGTTGTGAACAGAACGATCGCGGACGCGAGCGAAGCGATCAGAATCCGGGAAGCCAGCGACATACGGCTCACGCGCCGACTCTATCAGCAATTCATTCAGCAATCAGCAATCAGCAATCGACAATTGTTTGGGCACCTTGATGTCCCATGCGAGTCCGAGTGCTTGCAGTGTGCGGATGCCGATCCAGTTGAAGTCGACTTCGTACCACGCCAGCCCGTGACGAGCGCTCGTCGGGTGCGCATGATGGTTGTTGTGCCAGCCTTCACCGAACGTCAGGAGCGCCACCCACCAGTTGTTGGTCGAGTCGTCGCGCGTGTTGAATCGCCGCGATCCCCACTTGTGCGTTGCCGAATTCACCAGCCATGTCGCGTGAAGACCGATGACCGTTCGAAAGAAGATGCCCCAGAGGACGTAGGGGACGCCGCCGTACGCGAGCAACCCCAGGCCGACCACTACATTCGACGTCCAGTGCCAGCGTGACAGGAATACGTGGCCGCGATCTCTCACGAGGTCGGGTACGTATCGAGACAGCACCGACGCATCATGGTGCAGCCCCTGGCCGGTCAGAATCCAGCCCGCGTGCGCCCACCACGTCCCCTCTCGCGGCGTGTGCGGGTCGCCGTCCTGATCCGAATTCTGATGATGGATGCGATGCGTCGCGACCCAGAAGATTGGCCCTCCTTCGAGCGCGAGCGTGCCGCACCACGTCAGGAAGTACTCGACCCACTTGTAGGTCTTGTACCCGCGGTGTGTGAGGAGCCGGTGATAGCCCATGCCGATCCCCAGCATGCCAGCGGCGACGTACAGGATGAGTGCCGCGAGAATGGCTCCGCGATCGATGAAAAACAGAGCGGCGAGCGCCCCGACGTGAAAACCCGTCATGGCGGTTGTCGTGATCGCGTTCAGCCCAGTTTGATACTTGCGGCCATAGGCCAACGTCGTCGAAGCCATTAGCGCGACGATATCAGCGCGCCGCGCCGGCGACTGTAATAGTTCTGTATTTACGCCTGGGTCAGTCGTCTGACCGAAGCGCCTGGGCGGGGTCGATGAGGGTGGCACGCCGGGCTGGCTGGTACGCCGCCAGGGCGGCAGCCCCGGTGACGAGGAGCACAGCGGCGCCAAAGGCCCCGGCATGGAGAAACGTCATCGTTCGAAGCTGAACGACTGAACTCAATGCCTGGAGCGCACCGAAGGTTGCGATCAGTCCCGCGCCGGCGCCGATCGCGGACAGGCGCGCAGATTGATTGACGAGCAGCCGGACGACCGCAGCTTGCGTCGCTCCCAACGCCATTCGGATTCCGATTTCCCTGGTTCGCTGGCTGACCGTGTAAATGAGCACGCCGTACAGGCCCGATACACTCAGGATCAACGCAAGGCTGCCCAGAACGAACCCAATCCACGATGCTGCCCTGAGCGGATAAATCTGCAAGTCGCGCATCTGGTCGAGTGGAATCGCCTCGAACACCTGAGGATCCTGCGCTGCGCGCCGGAACAGCGCCTGAAGCGCCTGCGGCCCGGGTTCCGGTGCGGTGCGGCCGCGGACGAGCGCGGCGATGGCATGGGAATCGTCAGCGGACATCGGCAGGTAGAGGTGGCCGGTGTCGGGCCCATCGATCAGCAGGCCGCTGACCACGTCGCGCACGATGCCGACAACGGTGAGCTGCGTGTAACCCGGCAGCTCATCGACCGGTCGTCCATTGGCACGCTCGACGCGAATGGTCTTGCCAACTGGATCGGCGCCTGGCCAGAAGATCCTGGCGGTTGCCGCGCTGACGATCGCGACGGGTGCCGCTGATCGCGCTTCGTCGGCGCGGAATCCCCGGCCCTGGACGATTGGCACTCGGAGGATCGAAAAGTACTCGGGCGTAACGAACGTGTAGCGCACAGCCTGCGAGTAGGATCCCCCAGCGGGCGCGGCGGCGACAGCTCGCATCCGGATGAACAACGGGTTACCGCCCGTTGCCGCCACCTCCGCGATATTAGGATCCGCGGCGAGGACCGGCAGCAGGCGACGTATCGGGTCTCCTTCCTGTCCACGCACATTGATCGAGAGCACGCCTTCCGGCTCATAGCCGAGATCGATCGAACTCAGAACGGCGCCGTTGCGAGCGAGCGTCATGGCAACGGTTACGAGAATCAGCGACACGGCCACCTGCCCGATCACGAGCACGTGGCGCAATCTCGATCCGCGCCGCACGCTGCCGCCGCTGCCTCGCACTCCGTCGATCAGCGAGGGTCGGGACGCCTGAAGCGCTGGCAGCAGCGCGAACATCATCGTCGCCGCAATGGAGACCGTCATCGCGAAGGCGAAAACCCGATAGTCGAGGTCGAGGGGAACGAGTCGAAGGATAGCCGCCACCGATGGCGGCAACGTACCGAAGAACGCAAACGTCGCCAATCGCAGGGCAATGGTCGCCAGCGCCAGCGCTCCGAGTCCAGCAACGAGTGAGATGAGCAACCCTTCGGTGACCAGCTGCCGTACCACTCGACCACGGCTGGCGCCAAGCGACAAGCGAACGGCGATTTCACGCTGACGCGACACGCCACGAGCCAGCATCACGCTCGAGACGTTGGCGCACGCCGTTACGAGTACCAGCGCGAATGCGGCAAAGATCGGGGACAGCACCGCGAGCATCTGCAGGGACAGCGGGTTTGGTGACGCCGGTCGAACCGAGGCGCGCGGGCGTTCGCCAGCAGGCGCATCAGCTGCTCTCCGGACGAACGAGTCCAGCCTCGCCTCTGCCTGTTCTGGAGAAATGCCTTCCCGCAGCCTCGCGGTGAGGTCAAGTGCACGTGCCTGCTCTGCGCCCATCAGGTTGGTCGCTGCCGTTCCGTACGCGGTCAAAGGTATCCACACGTCGTGCGGAAAGTTGTCGAGTCCGGTGAACTCGGGGCGAAGCACGCCGACGATGGCGAAGCGCTGTCCGTTGATATCAAGCACGCGGCCCGACAACGCTCTCGTCGCCGGCATAGAGGCGCCTCCACGCCTGGTTGCTCAGGACTGCGACCGGTTCTTCGTCCATGGCGGTGAACGTCCGGCCGAGAAGCACGCGCGGTCCAAGCGTGTCGAAGTAGTTGTTTGAGACGAGGCCTGCGGCGAGCGCGTGGCTCTCCGATGTGACGAACTTCATCGTCTCCGCCACGACTCCGTCGAAGAGATCGTTGCGGTCCTCCAGTTCGAGGTAATCGTTCCACCGGAAGCTCATCCCTCCCGATGTTTCCGATCGCCACCCGATGTGATGGAGACCCGCGGGGCTGCGCACGGCGTAGGGCCGCAGCACATACGCGTTGAAGACCGTGAACGCCATGGTCGACAGACCGATCCCGACCATCAACGTGACGACCGCGGTCGCGAAGAATGAGGGGCTCTGGCAGAGCGTGCGCCATCCGTAGCGGAGGTCCCGGACGAACTGGTCGAGCCAGATCCAGCGACTGGTTTCGTAGAAGCGTTCCCTGGCGAGGGCGACGTTCCCAAACCTGCGGCGAGCTTCCTCCCGCGCGCGATCGTGGGTCCAGCCCTCGCCGATCAGGCGGTCCGCTTCCAGATCGAGGTGTGCCTCGATCTCGTCGGCGAAGTCCTCGTGCGTCCGACGTCGACGGAAGAACGAAATCAACTGGGCTCCGTCTCGGGTCCGAGCACGCGCGACATCGCGGCGGCCAGGCGTCTCCATTTAGACGACTCTCGAACCAGACGTTCTCGTCCGGACTTCGTCAGCGAATAGAATCGCGCCTTGCGGTTGTTGGACGAGGTCCCCCATCTGGCGCTGATCCAGCGTCGTTCTTCGAGCCGCTGGAGGGCGGGATATAACGCGCCGTGTTCGACGAGCAGTTCGTGGTCCGACGATTCCTTGATCGCGCGGGCGATCCCCTGGCCATGCTGAGGGCCGAACAGCAGCGTGCGCAGGATGAGGACGTCGAGGGTCCCCTGCATCAAGGGGAGGCGATCGCTGTCTCGGGTAGACATCTGACCTGAGAATCGGCGATCTCGGGTCAGATGTCAACCCGAGAAAACGCCGAAAAGGAGGCTGGCACTTTCGCGGGAAAGTGCCAGCCTCCTTTTTTGAGTTTGGCCGCCGGCAACGGATAATTCCGGGGATGATTCGGGCGGCCGGGATTGGGTTCCTCGTCACGATGGCGGCTGGAGTCGCGCAAAGCGATCTTCGCGCGACAGTCGCCGAGCGAGTGATGAAGCTTGCCCGGGACTCGACCTGGCAACCGGCGACCTCCATCGTCGTCGGGTTTCCTACGCATCACCCGCAGGGTATGGTGAAAATCGGTGATGTGTTCTTCGTGTCATCCGTTGACGTGAAGTCGCCCACCCGCCGATTTCCGACGCCCGTGAACGGACACGATCGCGATACCGGCGAGGGGACCGGACATCTCTTCAAGATCGATACTACGGGAAGGCTGCTCGCGGATTTACCGCTTGGGGAAGGCAGCGTCTACCACCCCGGCGGGATCGATTTCGACGGCGCGAACATCTGGGTGCCAGTCGCCGAGTACCGTCCCGACAGCCGATCGATCGTCTACCGCGTCGATCCCGACCGCATGGTTGCGACCGAGGTCTTTCGATTCCCGGATCACATCGGCGCAGTCGTCCACGATACTGATGACCACACGCTTCACGGTGTCAGCTGGGGCTCGCGGCGTTTCTATCGGTGGACGCTCGGTGCGGATTTGAAGCCGACCAACGCGAACGCACTGCCAGAGAAGCTGCAAACGCTGAATCCTTCACACTACGTCGACTATCAAGACTGCAAGTATGCCGGCGGCCATCGGATGCTCTGCACGGGCGTGTCGGAATTCCGCCAGCGGCCCGACGCCCCTCCGTTCAGACTGGGTGGGATGGATCTCGTCGACCTCCGCGACGGCCGGCCGCTCCATCAGGTCCCGGTGCTGCTCTGGACCTCCAGCGGCCTCGATATGACGCACAATCCCGCCTGGATCGAGCCGAGCGCCCGAGGATTGCGCGGCTACTTCATGCCTGAGGACAACACGTCGACGATCTACGTGTATGACGTCGAGGTGAAATAGCGTCGGAATCCGGGGATCCGGGCAAAACCGCCGTTGCGCCAAGCGCTACGGCGCGACAGGCTGCGTTGGCCCGTACATGAAAGCGGCCGGCATTACCTGCCGGCCGTTTCCATTTTGACGGTAGGAAAGTCTTAGCGACTTCCCCCGCTAGTGTGTGCCATGTGTGCACCTCCCGGCCGCGACCGATTTGAGGCCCCATTTCGGGAGCGTGGTCGCTCGTGCCTTTTTTTGCGCCATCGCACGTGGCGAGGCGAACCGACGCTTCAGAATAGCACGGCCCCTTCGAAGTCTGAGCCCATCCATCAAATTCCGCGGTCGAAGTGTTATCGTTCTCGCACCCGACTGATGAACAGTGGTTTCAAAACCCGCAAGAGAGTGGCGAACGAGCCCGCGAGTGAGCCCACGCGACCCTCCTTCGCACCGAAATCGACCGGCGCTACGGCGTGGCGAGGCTGCGCGATGGAAGACGCGAGCGAGCGCAGCGAAGCGAGCCACGCGAACGGAGCGAGCCGACGAAGCGGCTCGCGAGAGAGCGTGTGGGGGAGTCCGAGGGGCGAAGCCCCTCGGAGTGATTGATGACAACCCTTCTCGAGACCAGGGACCTCAAGAAGCACTATCGGATGGGCACGTCGACCGTGCGCGCTCTCGACGGCGTGTCGCTGTCGGTCGAACAGGGAGAGTTCGTCGCCCTCCTCGGCACGTCCGGCTCCGGAAAATCTACGCTCTTGAATCTCGTCGCCGGCCTGGATCGACCGACGGAGGGGTCGCTGCGAATCTTCGATCAGGATCTGTCTCAGATGTCGAGCGCCGAGTTGAGCGTGCATCGGCGCCGCAACGTCGGGATCATTTTTCAATCGTTCAATCTGGTGTCAACGATGACGGCTCGTGAGAACGTGACTCTGGCGATGATGTTCGCCGGTGTCGCGAGGGCCGAGCGTGATACCGCTGCGGCCGAGTTGCTCAGCTCGATCGGCCTGGCAGAGCGCCAGCAGCATCGGCCACGCGAGCTGTCCGGCGGAGAGCAGCAGCGCGTCGCCATTGCGCGCGCGCTGTCGAACAAGCCGCACCTTCTGCTTGCGGATGAACCGACGGGCAACCTCGATAGCCACACCTCGCGCGACATCATGACCATCCTCAAAACGCTCAACGAGCAGGAGGGCAAGACCGTCATTATGGTGACGCACGACGCGCAGCTGGCCCGTGCCTACGCGCACCGGACGATCACCTTGCTCGACGGCGTGGTCGTGGACGAGCAGCGGGAGCCGCGCGCATGACGTTTCGCGACACGCTCGACCTTGCGCTGCGCAATCTCGGTGAAGCCAAGCTGCGCACGTCGTTGACGACGCTGGGTGTATCGATTGGGATTGCGTCGCTCGCCGGCATGGTGTCGCTTGGCGTGGGACTTCAGGATCAGTTCGTCAGCCGCTTTACGAAGTCCGGGCTCTTCGACACGGTTTCCGTCACCCCGGGGCAGGACCTTCCCGGCGGGCTCGCGCGGATGGCGTTTGGCGGACGCGGCGGATTCGGCGCGCGGCGCAGGGCGGAACGCGCCGCAAAGGCATCGCCGGAGGCAGCGCCGCTCCGTTCGGACCTGAACGACGAGACCATCAAGGAGCTGGCCTCGATGACGAACGTCAGAGAGGTCTATCCAAGTATTCGCGTTCCGGTGGAAGCGAGATTTGGTGGTGAGTCAGAAGGCACGTTGGCCTCCGGCGTACCGATGAGCGCGAAGGACCAAGGATCGTTTCAGGCGATCACGTATGGAAGATTCCTCAGCAGCGACACCGCCGACGAATGTCTCCTGAGCCTGGACATGGCGAAGCGAATCGACGAGGCGAATCCGCAGTCGCTCATCGGCAAGGAGCTGACGCTGGGACACGGAGCGCTCGGCAATGGCGGCGGTGGGCCCGCGCAACCCGTTCCTGGTGCGATGCCATCCGCAAATGCATCGCGTGTGGATAAGTCCTTCACGATCGTTGGCATCATCGAGCGCGAGACGGGGCCGTTCGCAGGCCCGGCGACCATTTCCGGGGTCATGATCCCGTTGGGACGCGCCAGGGAGATCCTGTTGGCGACGCGAGCGCTGACGCAGACGCTTGCACCCGACCGCGTTGTCGCCAACGCGCCCTACAACCAGCTTATTGTCAAAGTGCAGCATCCGCAGAATGTGCAGGATGTGGAAGAGCAGATCAGGAAGAAAGGATTCTCCGCGTTTTCACTCAACGACGCGCTCCAGGGTGCCAAGCGCGCGTTCATCCTGCTCGATATCGTGCTCAGCCTGATCGGATCCATCGCCCTCGCGGTCTCCTCACTCGGCATCGTCAACACCATGGTGATGTCGATCCTCGAGCGGACACGTGAGATCGGCATCATGAAAGCAATCGGCGGCAGCGACGGCGACATTCGCAAGATTTTCCTGATCGAGGCGTCGGCCATCGGATTTCTTGGCGGGATTTCCGGCGTCGTCCTCGGATGGATCGTCGGCCGGATCGTGAATCTAGGAGCGAACATCTACATCCAGAATCAGGGTGGGACGCCCGGAAATCTGTTTTCACTGCCGCCCTGGCTGATTGGCGGCGCGATTGCGTTTTCGATCACGATCAGCCTGATTGCCGGGAGCTATCCCGCGGCACGGGCGGCGCGGTTGGATCCGATCAGGGCGCTTAGACATGATTGACTAAGCGGTAAGCAGCCGCGATCAGCCGGGCGAGCCAAAGGCGAGCGCTGGCGGGCGCTGGGGGTGGGGCCCCAGCGCAGAGTAAGAAATGCTGACAGAGAGGGCCTATGACGCGCGCTATGACAGCGATCATCGGTGTGCTCGTTTTCTTGACCGGGTACACGGCATCTGCTCAGACCAAGGCGAAAGCAGAGAACGTTCCCGAGATTGCTTATCAGTCGGTCCCGAATTTCCTGAAGCTTCCGTCCGATCTCTACCTCGGCGAGGGCATCGGCGTGGCCACCAACTCCAAAGGTCACGTCTTCGTGTACACGAGGAGCGGCGACACGCGGCTGTTCGAGTTCGATCAGAACGGCGCCTTCGTGCGCGAGATCGGCCAGGGGTTATACGGATTCGAGTTCGCGCATGCCGTGCGCGTCGACCGGGACGACAACATCTGGGCGGTCGATGAAGGCACGAACATGATCATCAAGTTCACGCCCGACGGGCATGTCGCGATGGTGATCGGCCGAAGGCCCGAGGCCGTGGAGGGCCTCGTCGCAAGTGCTCCGGGAACTCCGGAACCGCCGCCAGAACCATACGTCTTCAGCCGCCCAACCGACGTCGGCTTTGACGCGGCCGGCAATATTTTCGTCACCGATGGATATGGCAATTCGCGGGTCGTGAAGTTCGACAAGAACGGACGATTTATCAAGGAGGCCGGCACTCGTGGCAGCCAGCGCGGCCAGTTGAATCTGCCGCATACGATGGCGATGGACGCAAAGGGGAACGTCTACGTCGGCGACCGCAGCAACGCGCGTGTCGAAGTGTTCGACAACGATCTGAACGTCAAGGCGATTTACGACAACGTGGGGAACCCGTGGGCGGTCTGTATCTCGCCCGGCCCCCATCAGTACCTTTACGTCTCGAATTCAATTCCCGACAACGGGCTGGCCCAGTACCGCGATATCACCGGCGAGATTTACAAGATGGAGCTCGACGGCACCATCCTCGGGAAGTTCGGCAAGCCAGGAAAACAGCTGGGAGAATTCAGCACGGTGCACGAAATCGACTGCCGCAACCCGAACGAGCTGTTCGTGGCGGAAATCACCGCGTGGCGGATTCAGAAGATCATCCTGCGGCCGCAGGCGGCCACCGCAACCGGACGATAGGAGGACATGTGATCCGCTCGCTCCGTCTTGCCGTCCTCATCCTCAGCCTCGTCCTCGTCGCCCGTCTCGAGAGCCAGGACGCGATTCGGGAAATTGGGTTCGATGCTTCGGCCGATCTCTTCAAGCTGCCAGCCGACGTGTACCTCGGTGAAGTGGCCGGAGTTGCCACCAACTCAAAAGGACAAATCATCGTCTACACCCGAACTGGCAACCCGACCGTCGGGCTAGGCAATTCGCGGCTGTTTACCCACGGCGGATCGCGGCTGTTTCAGTTCGATCGGAATGGCAGTTTCGTGCGTGAGATCGGACAGGGACTCTATGGCTTTCTTGTCGCGCACGCGGTTCGCGTCGACCCGCAGGACAACATCTGGATCGTAGACGAAGGTTCGAGTCAGGTTGTGAAATTCAGTCCCGACGGTCGAGTGCTGATGATCCTCGGCCGGAAGCCTGAAGCCGTGACCATTCGTCAGGCACCTTCCGGAAACGCGAACGCAACGCCATCCGGCCGCGGCGGGACAGGAGCCCCTGGCGCCGGAGGGGCAGGCGACCAATTCGTCCGCCCGAGCGACGTAGCGTTTGACGGCGAGGGGAACATCTTCGTCGCTGACGGCCATGGCGCCAATTCGCGCATCGCGAAGTTCGATCGCAACGGCCGGTTCTTGCTGTCGTGGGGCGCGCGCGGCACCGATCCGGGGCAGTTTAACGTCCCCCATTCGATCGCCACGGATGCCCAGGGCAACGTCTACGTGGCGGACTCAGGAAACAGGAGGATCCAGGTCTTCGACGGACGAGGCGCATTCAAGTCGCAAATCACCAATATAGGTGTGCCGATGGCGGTATGCGTCTCGGGTGGATCTCATCAGTATCTGTACAGTTCGCACTCCGGCGATAAGTACGGAATGGACGACGCAACGATTTATAAGCTCGAGCTGGACGGAAAGATCGTCGGCAAATTCGGCACGGCCGGAAAGCTGGTGAAGCAATTCGGCCTGGTCAACGCTATTGATTGCCGCTCAGCGAACGAAATCTATATAGGGGAGCTCACGAATTGGCGCGTCCAGAAGCTCAGCCTTCGCCCAGATCTATCGAAGTGATTGGAAAAGGTGGCTGGCACCTTTCCCGTAAAGGTGCCAGCCACCTTTTTGAGGTGCCAGCCACCTTTCTGCGGTTTTTTCGCACTTTGACGTATCATTACGGCACAGTCTGATGCTGCCTCGTACCGCCCTGGTCCTTCTGTCGGTGCTGGCCTTTGCGCCGCAGGACGGACAACAGATTCTCCAGGTCGCGCCGCTGACCCGCGGCGACGAGGTCCTCGTTTCCTTCAAGCTGGCCCAGGAACCGACCGAAGAAATCCGCAACGCAATTCACAGCGGCCTGACCGTCAGCCTTGTCTATAAGCTCGATCTTCGGCGGAGTTCAGCCGGCTGGTTCGACCGGACCATCGCCTCCGCCGTCGTCACCGCCTCAGTGCGATATGACAATCTGACGCGCAAGTACGCGGTCACCCGGGCGGTCGACGGTCGGATCGACAAGGCGGACTCGAAGGAAACCGAGGATGCCGCCTGGGCCTGGCTGACGGATCAGTTCGAGCGGATGCCCCTGTTCCGAGGCGCCGAGCTCGAAGTGAACGCCGACTACTACGTCCGCGTCCGTGCCCACAGTACCCCGCGCATCATGTCCTTCGTGTGGCCGTGGCAGGCCGACGACGTGGTCGGCCTCGCAAAATTCACCTTCATGCGTTGATGCGTCGACTTTCTTCGGCGATCATCCTGCTGTCTGTTCTCGCCGCGACCGGTGTGATCGCGCAGCAGCCGCCCGTCTTCACGCCGAACGGCGCGCTGCCGGTCCTTGATAACTATCTCGAAGCCTTTCGGAGGCAGGTAGGGATTCCCGGCCTTTCGGCCGCCGTCGTCCGCGACGGCGTGATCATTTGGGAAAAAGGTTACGGCTACCAGAACACGGCCTTGCGGATCCCTGCGACGCCGGACACGCCATATCTCGTCGGCGATCTGAGCAGCACGCTCGCGGCGGTCATGCTGCTCCGGTGTTCCGAGCTGCGGCAGCTGTATGTCGACGATCCGATTCGAAAATATGGCGGCGAACTTCCCGAGGCAGGCGTCACGATTGCGCAGGTCCTCAGCCACACCACTCCTGGTCTCGAGGAGCCATTTCTCTACAGTCCGGAACGATATGAGCAGCTGACGCCGGTGGTTGAACACTGCGGCGAAGTTCGTTCGTATCGCAAGAGCGTCGCGATGTTGCTCGAGAGCGCCGCGATGCAGGACTCCGTGCCGGGTACGGATCTCTGGCGTTCGGACAAGGTCCTGCGCGAAGGGGAATTCGAAGGCGAAACGATCGATCGTTACCGACGTGTACTGGACCGCATGGCGGTGCCCTACAAGGTTGATACGCGTCTCCGCGCCGAACGAACGGAGCTCCCTCCCATCACGATGAGCGCGGCAAACGGGCTGGTCAGTACGGTACGCGATCTCGCGCGCCTCGACGCCATGCTTGACTCGAACGGCTTCCTGAAACAGGAGTCGCTCGACCTGGCGTGGAATCCTGTCGTCATACCGTCGACCGGGTTCGTTTCACCGATGGGACTCGGATGGTTCGTCCAGAGTCATCGGGGCCAGCGTGTCGTCTGGCACTTTGGCAACGTCGGTAGCGCGTATTCGTCACTTCTGCTGAAGCTGCCCGATCAAAAAATTACCTTCATTCTCCTGGCGAACAGCGACGGCTTGAGCGCCACCTTCCAACTGCCGGCAGGCAACGTCACGAAATCTCTTTTTGCAACGCTCTTTCTCAGGCTCGTGACGTAGTGCCGCCGCGTTTTCTGACGAGTCTTGCAGCAGGGGTACTGCTCGCGCTCACATTTCCATCCGTTGCCGACGCCGAGTGGCACTTCGTCCCGACGATCGGCTGGACGTTCGCGGCAGACACGAATCTGTCCGACCCCGACAACGGCACGTCCAGGGTCCACTGGAATTTCGGCGGGTCGGTCGCGCTTCTGGGCGCCGGCGTTCTCGGCGTCGAAGGAATGGTCGTCTGGACGCCCGGGTTCTTCGCCGGTGACGAGCCCGTTCTCGTCAGCAAGAGTCATGCGGTGACGATGATGGGCAACCTGGTTCTGACGACGCCGCGGAAGTGGAGCGAGTACAACCTTCGGCCGCTGGTGTCGGGCGGATTCGGTTTCCTCGGCGTGTCGCGCACCGACAACGTGTTCCCAGACACCTGGAACACTCCGGCATTCAACATTGGCGGCGGCGCAGTTGGGTTCTTCACGAAGCGCACAGGTATACGTTTCGATCTGCGCTACTACAACAGCATCCATAAAGGCGACGAGGGCTGTCCGGTCGCCAGTATCCCTCCCGGGTGCCATGTGCGCTACATGACCGCCTCGGTCGGCGTCGTCATCAGGCGCTAAAAGATCAGGTTC
>Ga0310810_10001289_pt1 | contig 26046 bp, 20 predicted proteins | sample NCmetagenome_FD_207641 | JGI IMG/M metagenome (GOLD analysis project Ga0310810, IMG submission 207641) | Soil microbial communities from experimental microcosm in Duke University, North Carolina, United States - NC | ecosystem: Engineered > Artificial ecosystem > Soil microcosm > Unclassified ...
ACGTCGCACGCTCGAACAGCTGGTGCGGAACTATGAGATGGCGGCGGTCGAGCGGGTGCCGGTCTGCCAGGACAGCGGTGTCGCCGTTGTCTTTCTCGAGATGGGGCAGGACGTGCATTGGGTCGGTGGCTCGCTTCATGATGCGATTCATAGCGGGATTCGCGAGGGCACGAAGAGCGGGTATCTGCGCCGATCGGTCACGGGCGACCCAACACGCCGCTTGAAGATGGCGTGGGAACCAGCCGACCCGAAGGGTCGGCCCTATGACGTGGGCGTCGTGCACACCGAGATCGTGCCGGGCAGCGGTGTCCGTCTGACCGTTGCGTCGAAGGGCTTCGGCGCCGAGAACATGAGCGCCATGCGCATGCTGGTTCCGGCCGATGGCGTGCCTGGCATCATCGACGTGGTTGTCGAAACCGTCGAACGAGCCGGTGCCAACGCGTGCCCGCCGATCATCATCGGCGTGGGTGTCGGTGGCACGTTCGAAGCGTCGGCGCTGCTCGCCAAGAAAGCGGCGTTGCGCGAGCTGACGGTCCGCAACGCGCGCCCCGATCTCGCCGAACTCGAATCGACGATCCTCGATCGCGTCAACGCACTCGGCATCGGGCCGCAGGGCCTCGGCGGTCGTGTCACGGCGCTCGCGGTAAACATCGAAGTGCTGCCGACGCACATCGCGGGCCTGCCAGTCGCCGTGAATCTCGGATGCCATTCAACGCGGCGCATGACGATCGACCTGTGAATGTGATTCCTCTCGATTGCCGCTCCGGGTTTCCGACCGCTGAAGCTGCGAGGCTGTCGGCCGGTGAATCTGTCGAACTGACTGGTCGTGTGCTGACGCTGCGCGATGCGAGCGCGGCGCGGCTGGCGGAGGCCATCGAGCTTGGGGAACCGCTGCCAGTCTCGCTCGACGGCCAGATCATGTACGCCGTCGGACCATCGCCAGCCAAGCCGGGGCAAATCATCGGCTCGGCGGGACCGACGACGACGGAACGGATGGGACGTTATCTCCCGGCGCTCTTTTCAGCCGGCGTCCGCGCGGTGATTGGGAAGGGTGAACTGCACGGACGGGACATGGCGGCGTTCACCGAACACGGCGCGATCTACTTTGCGGCGATCGGTGGACTCGGTGCGCTGCTCGCAAAGCAAATCGCCGCCGCAAGCGTGATTGCATACGAAGACCTCGGCCCCGAGGCGCTCTACTCGCTCGACCTGGTGGCCTTCCCGGTGGTCGTGATCATTGACCACGCCGGCCGCAACTTCCACGAAGCCGCCCGGGCGAAGTGGCGCCAACCCCCTGTGCGCTGAACGAATTCGAAATCTCACCACACCAGGGCGTCAACAAATCCACGCTCGCTGAGAGCGAACTGCTCACGAATTCACGCAATGCACGCGGGAGGGTGCAGGTACGTGTCTTGCGACAGAACTACGCATGTCGTCGCACGTAGTGACCAGTTCCCCCAGCCATCAGATCTCCAAGACGGAGAAGGGATGGCAGCTTAGGATTCAGAACGAACACTGCTCGGTCGTGCAGGTCTTCCGGTCCGAATCCGATGCGCAGCTTGCCGTCGAACGGATGATGGAGTTCTTCGACGTGATGAGCTCTCAGTTGCCGCCCACCGATCGCGCGGCCTAAACCTTCCAGAACTGCAACCGTCTGAGCCACCGCGCCCGCGGCGAATCGCTGCCGACGAGCAGGTAGCGATGCCAGTCGTCCCGGTGTGTCGTCACTTGCACGGGGTGCAGCGCGAGAAGACCGGTCGTGCCAATCGACGATCGCAGATAGCGGATCTCGTCGGTGGCGCTGCGCGCGTCGGAGTGCACGGGCATGTCCACGCCGGCGTCACGGGCGATCAGTATCGCCTTGGCCTGGATCGAGAGTTCCAGCTCGACACGCAACAGGCAGAGCATGTCGGCGACGACGTGCCCCGGAAAGCGTTGTCGCAGCTCCTGGAGATACGTGCCGAATTTTGTGTACGCGAGCGCCTCGGACGAGAACGTCTCGTGCAGCATCAGATCGAGGTCGAGCCCGGCGCCAACCCAGTCGCGCGTCGCCATCTCACTGCGCTGAAAGACCCAGAGCACGAGCAACGGCAGCACCACCAGCAGAAGGGCGGTCGTGGCGACCGGGGAGACCGGCACGATATTGAACGCGGTGTGGATGACGATCGCGGCGATCAACCCTGGCAGAAAGATCACTCCACCACGATCGCGATGACGATCGGCCGCCGTCTGCGACACCATCGCGAAGATCGCGGTCGTCGCTCCATGCAGCATCGCCGTGCCGAGCCCGCGCACCAGCCACAGCACGAAGCCTGCACCAGACAGCACGCGTAGATATTCGAAGTTCTCGACCACTGCAAAGCCCGTCCCGACCGCAAATCCGAGCTGCGCGGCGTCAACCGGGAAACCGATGCGGCGCCTGAGAATCAAATACGCGATGAACGCGCATTTGGCCACTTCCTCAATCGCCGGTGCGACCACGCGATGAAACGCGCCTTCTGCCAGCGTGCCAGTCATCGCCAGCTGTGCCAGGCTCGACAGAACAGCAGCCGCCACGCCCCATCCCAGGGCCGTAGCAATCGCGCTCGGACGGGCCAGCTTGAAACTGTCCATCACGACCAGCACGCCGAGAAACACCAGCACCGGCACGAACGCGACGATGATGTTGGCGAGCAGCGCCATCAGCGGAGCACTTTGAGCGAGATCATGGCTTCACGACGCGGCGCGGCATCCTGTTCGAACGCCATCGCACCGCCGACCGACAGCGTGAGGTCGAGTGTTGACAACATGTTCAACCGGAAATCGAGCTGGCCACCGACGTCGCCGACCTTACGACGAATGCCGGCTGAATCCATGTTCGTGACCAGGCCGCTGGCGAAGATCGCGGGCCGCATCCAGGTGAGATAGAACCCCGGCGTGCCGGCGCGGGCGAAGCGCACCGGCGGCAGATTCCACTCGACCACCGACTTGGCAAAATTTCGCCCGCCCACCTCGTTGAGCTCCATCCCGGGCAGGGCATAGTACTCGCGATAACGCTGTTCGCTGCGATGGTCCACGTAGTTGTTGCCGAAGCCGCCGAAATAGAAGTTGGCAAACGGCTCGGCTGGATCCTGAGGCGATGCGCCCGCCGCATTCCTGATCCAGATCGACGAGTGGCCCATCGGCAGCGCGAACCCGAGATCGAACGTGCCGTGCACCTTCGTAATCAGCGACGATGCGACCACGTCGTTGCGCATCACCAGTGACCAGCGATGGCCCTTCTCATCGTCCACGTTGCCGAGCGACGAGCGCACGTTCGTGTACGAAAGATCGCTGACCAGGCTGTACAAACGCTCGACCAGCACCGACACGTTCTGATACTCCGGCAGTTGATCGAGATGGCCGGCGATGCTTCCATCGACGTTCAGCGTGAGTCGTCGCGGCTCGTCGAACAGCAGGAGCTTGGTGTGGCCGACGCCGAGATCGTAGCCGCGGCGGCTGGTCTGTGTCGGTCCGAAGAGATCGTAGAAGTCGGCGCCGTTCCACGCCGCATGTGCATTCCAGTCGAATCGCCGGTAGTCCACGCGCACATGTCCGCGCTCACTGAGCGGTAGCGTCGAGGTCGGCGAGTAGGTGGCCGTGACGCCGATGCCGTTGAGCAGAACCGGATCGGAAAACCGCGCATGCATGCCGTACGCGAAGACGTCCTTGTAGCCTTGGACGACCGGATACACCGATTCGAGTCCAAGCTCCTTCAGCGGGCTGTACTTCTGCGTTCGCGTGATCATCGATTCGATGGGCACCGAACCTGGTGAGCCGGCCGCCCACTGCTTCAGGATTGGATGCTTCTCGACGACCTGCTGACCCAGAAAGGTGATCGGGTTGACGTCCTTGACTGGCGTGGCATCGATGATCGATGGAACGAATCCCTCGCCGGTGAAGCGGAATACCAGCAGCGAACCGTTGTCGAGAGGCACGGGGCGGAAGAATCCTGTTTCAGCGTTTGTGAGTGCCTCGACGTCGCCGGTCGCCAACTCGTAGCGGAAGATGTTGGACACGCCCGTGTAGTACGAGCTGCCGAACAGATACTTCCCGTCGGGTGAGAACACGAAGTTCGATGGAATCGCGGTTCCGAAATCGAACTGCTTGAATGCCGTCGCGTCGCCGGTCATGAGCGACGCGGTCTTCATCACGCGGACACCCTGACGGCCGTCGATCTCGCCAACCGATACCGACACCAGCTCGCCATCAGGCGCGACGTCCAGGTCGTACGCGGTCTCCCCGTACGGCCACGAATAGATGGCATTCCAGTTGGTGTATGGCGCCGGGATTCGCACCAACGTGCAGATGCCGTTGAGGGTCCGGATCCCCCACAACGATCGGTCCGATCGATTCAACGACAGGTCACCGATACGGGCATCCTTGAGCAGCATTCGCGGCTGCCGAGTGGTCGTATCGATCGCCATGAGATCGCGATAGGCGGCGTTGTCGTTGGTGTAGAACAAGGTGTTCGCCGGCGCGTCGTAGGCGAGGGACGTGACGGTGTAGATGCGCGGTTGCTTGATGTCCTGCAAATGCTCGACGTGCCCATCGTCGAGGCCGATGGCGGCGAGGTAGCCGACGGTGCCAGGGTAGTTCAGTCCCGCGTAGATCCGGCGGCGTTCGGGGTCGACGTACGCGCGTGACAACGAACCGAGTGCCTCTCGTGAGACGTCGCGATACCGTGTCGTCGGATGCTCACGAATGGCGGCGATGTTCTTGCGCTGGAACGACTGCTCGAACGCGGTCCAATCCCGCCAGGCCTGCTCGAGCGGCATGTCGTAGACCTGCTGGAACGCTGACGCGTAGTACGCCTTCGAACCAGTCGTCCGCGAGGTCCAGCGAATCAGCGACTCCGGTCCGTGTGTGTACGCGAGATAGTTCATGAACCGCGCGCCGTACAGATACGAGTTCGCTTCAACCTGGAAGTCGGTCTTGGTGAGTTCCGCTGCGAGCCCGAGCGGATCGTAGAAGCGGCTGCCGTCGAGCACCATCGAGCGGAAGACCATCTCGTCGAATGGTCCTTGCGCGCGCCCCAGGCCGCCGGCCATCCAGGTGTCGAGAAACACCGCGATGCCTTCCATATACCAACGCGGCGCTGCACGCCTCGGCGCGGTCAGAAATAGATACGGCACCGATTCGGGATGTTCGGCGACAGGAGCGACCTTGCCGCGAAACAGCTGACGAAAGAACAGGTCGCGCGGCGCAGGTCGATCGTTCGTCATGACGTGAACCAGTTCATGGTTCATCAAGTACGACATGCGCTCGCTGGCCGTGAACGTCTCGAAGGCGAAGTTCATTGGCGCGATGCGCAGCGTGACGAAGTCGCGGGGAACCGCCTCGGCCGACGCGTTGCCCGCATCGGAGAAGTCGGTGAGCAGGACCGTGATCTTCTCGCGCGGGGTGAAGTCGAACAGCTTGCGATGGAACGCGAGAGCGTTCTCAAACGATCGCCCGACGTGCGGGACGATGAATGTTTGCGTTGGGTGCAGGAAGATGACGCTGACGTCCTTGGTCTCAGTGGCGGTGAACTGCGCGTAAGCAGGCTGTGCGACTGAGAAGAGCAGGACGAAAGCGATCAGGAGCGCGACCGTGAGGTCGCGCTCCCGAGTCACAGGGCGCTTGGGGGAACTGGGGGTAATAGGGGAAGCCTGGGGGTTCCGAGTATCCGCTTATTTCGCCACGACGCCCACGGCGTCTCTTCGCACACCACCGGCGGCGCTGCCGGCCGCGGTCGCTGCATCAAGCGCCGCATCCGGCGCGCTGAGGACTGCGCGGAGCACGACGTCGGAAGAGACCAACATCGCCACGTCCGCCTTCGAGAGCACCGCATCCAGCGCCTTGCTGTTCATCGCCGCGATGACGTCCTGCGACACGAGTGCGGCGCGGAGCGCAGGGCTCGACTCGAACGCCACCTTAAGCGCAGCGTTGGCCTCGAGGGCTCTGTTAAGGATGTCGCTCTTGGCCAGCGCCGCCGCATCCGCCACTCTCAGGTTTCCGATGACGTAGCGAACATCAGACGAGGCCAGGGCGGCGCGAACCGCTGGATCCTGAAGCGCCTTCTGGAAGTCCTTGTTGTTCAGTGCCTGCCGCGCCGCCTTGTCGGCCGTCAGCTGACGGAACACGTCGCTTTGCAGGAACGCCTGCAGCTGCGCGTCCTGCGTCTTGACGTCAGCGCTCGAGATCTGCGGCGACTGGTAGCGCTGCGCCGCGCCAATCGTTGCTTCGGTGCCCTTCTCGACCGGGGGATACCCGACAAGTCGCATTGCAATCAGCGCCAACGCGGCTGTGGCCGCGACAATCCAGAGCACTTTCTTCGCCATGTTCCCGCCTCTCTTCGTGGGGACGAACGATGAGTGAGTTGCACGCGCCGCGCTGCGGCTCGCAATCGTGGACATGACGTCGTTGACCAGTGTCGAGGGCGGATCGACCGGGGGAAGGTCGTTCAGTGTCCTCGTCACCTCGTCATCGCGCCACGGATCGTTGATGTTCGTCATCGTGCTACGCGCCAATCCATCAACAGCTCGCCGAGCTGCTGCCGCGCCGTATAGAGGCGCGACTTCACTTTCGTTGCCGGAATCCCCAGGGCCACTGCGATGTCGTCATACGACAAGTCCGTGTAATGACGCAGCACCACGACTTCCCGGTATTCCGTCGAGAGCGACATCAGCGCCGTCTGAATGGCCTTCTGACGCTCTCTGACTTCCACTGGATCGGCCGCGCGAACCGACGGCATATCCAGGGACACCTCCTGTGAGGGCCGACGTGCCCGCAGGACGTTCAAGCACTCGTTCTTCAGAATCCGGAACAACCAACTAAAGAAGCGTTGATTGGGATCAAACGTGTTTAGGTGCTCGTACGCCTTAACGAACGCGTTTTGAGTCGCATCGCGCGCATCCTCGTAGTTGCCGAGCATTCGGAGCGCAACGGTGAACAGCCCCCGCTGATAGCGGGTCACGATGGCTTCGTACGCGTCCTGATGCCCGCCGAGGCACCGCGCGATGAGTGCCGCGTCCTCGGTGTCGTCCATCAAATACACCCCAGTGAGCTGAAAGTTGGTAAGCTTATCCCACCCTGCCGTTGGTTCACCCCTCTGTGAGCGGAAACGACGGAACCGTCTGGTATCTCCGCATCCAGGAAGACGTGCTCAGCGAAGCCCTGCTCCTTCGACTCGAAGGACGCGTGTTCAACGCGACGACGCGCGACCTGGCCCACGCGCTTGACCTGTTTTGCACCGGAAACCGGCGGGCTCTAGTGCTGGACCTGTCGGCGGTTGACTACATCAACGGCCAGGGCCTGAGCCTCGTACAGTCAACGGCGGAACGCTTGCGGATGGAACACCGCGAACTGGTCGTCTTCGGCCTGTGTCCAGTGGTGGAGACGGCGTTCGATCTGTCGGGGGCGCTCGCCCAAGTCATGGTCGAACGGTCCCGCGACGCTGCTCTGACGCGCGTCGGCGTCGGTGGAGGTGATGGAGGTGACGGAGGAAACGGTTAAACATGCCTCAGTCAGAAATTCAACCCAGATCGACAACCCAGTCCTCGAGACCGGCTTTCGCCGCAGGATAGCGCTTCAAGACGTCCGGGTCGTGCCCAGGGATGATGTGGTCGGGTGAATCGGCCAGCTTCTTCAGCGTCGCATAGCCCTCGAGCGTTTCGGCCACGCTGTATGTGATCGGGAACACACGTCCCTCGTTCACATGTGCATACAGATGCGTCGCGTCCGCGGCCAACACGACGTGGCCACGCCGGGTTTTGACGCGTACGCATTGCAGACCCTTCGAATGACCGCCGATGTGGTGCACGGTCAGGCCCGGCACCAGTTGCTCATCACCATCGTGAAATGCGACCCGGTCATCGAACACCTTCCGAACCATGGCCACCACATCGTCTGCTTCGAACGGAATTCGCTGATGCGCATGGCACATGCATCGTCCGGTGCCGTAAGCCATCTCGCGATCCTGAAGGTGATATTTGGCCCGCGGAAACAAGTCGTGGTTGCCGCAGTGGTCGTAGTGCAGGTGGCTGATGATGACGTCCTGCACCTGATCTGGATCAACACCAATCGCTGTCAGGCCTTCGGCGACCGGTTTGACGATGACGCGACCGCGTTTGGCTGCCATCGCATGGTCGAACCCCGTGTCCATGACGAAGGTGCCGTGCGCGCCGCGGATCACCCAGACGAAATAGGCCAGCGGCTGGAGAATGTCGTGCGGATCGCCGCCGATGTAGTTCTCCTGCGCCTTCCGATCGTGATGTCCATAACGGACGGCGAAGACCTCGTGGAGATCACTTTGCTCTGAGCTCGTCGAAGGGGTCACGAATCGCGATAGTACATCACCGATTTGCAAGACGACGCCCGTAAGTGGACACGCTTTGATGCGTGCGTCGTGCGCGATTCCGTGAAGCCGTGACGACTTTCGCTACGTCGGACCGCGGTACCGTTCTTGGACCTTCAGGCGTCCCTGGAGGCACCCACGATGAAGCTATACCGGCTATTCACGGTGACGGCGGCGGCAATGGCCCTGGCGACGACGGCGTCGGCGCAGGGCAAGGGCGCAGGCGCGCCCAAGGCGCCGCATACCACGACGACGTCCGCGCCGAAGGGTGGCGGTCAGACGCACGTCCCGAAGTCTGGTCCATCGATCTCGTCTGGAAAGTCGGCCAACGCCGGCTCGCCGAAGAAACCGACGGACGGCCCCGCGTCGGCCAAGCATGGCAGCAGCGACGAGTCCAACGCGGGCTCGCCACATGCGAAGAAGCCGGACGCGCCGGTGGCCGATGCGCCCGCGAATAATCTCGCGACGAAGCTCACGAACAATCCTGCGCAGCTCGCGAAGATCCAGCCGCAGCTCGACGCGCTCGGCTTGACGCTCGAAGAGGCGACGGCCGGATTCCGCAATCAAGGGCAGTTCATCGCAGCGTTGAACGCGGCGAAGAATCGCAACCTCGATTTCGTGGCGCTGCAGGAAGCGATGACCGTCGAGGGATTGAGCCTTGGCCAGGCTGCCAAGAAGGTCGCGAATACGCCTCCTCCGGCGGAAACGCCAGAGGGTGATGCGGGCACTGGTACGGGCGGCACGGGCACTGGCGGCACCGGCACCACCGGCACCGGCACCACCGGAACCGGCACTACGGGCACGGGCTCGACGGGCACCGGCTCGACCGGCACCAGCACCGCTAAGTAACGGGAGCCAATCAGTGACACGTCGCGTTCTCCCCTCTGCGATTGGTCTCCTCGTCGCCTTCGGTCTTCTGATTCCTGGCGCCGCATACGCACAAGGCAATGGGAGACCGAAGGGACCCAAAACCCCAAGCTCCGGTACTTCGACGCCGACGTCCTCCGGGACGTCGGCCTCCGTGCCGACTACGTCGGCGGCATTGGATCCTGTCGTCAGAACTGTCTCGTCTTACCGCCAGTTCGGATCGTGGCTTGACGATGCGAGCTCGTCGTATCGCGGCGAGAGCTACGCGAGTCTCGGCGTTGGCTACTGGCGTCTTGCTGATTCCAGTCAAATCAACGCGCCGATGCTCGGCATGGGCTGGGGCGTGAACGATCGGATGCAGTTCAGTGCGAGCGTGCCCTTCTATCACACCAGCTACGCCGGCACGACCTCGTCAGGTCTGGATGACGTGTACTTCGGCGCGAAATACACGGTCGTCGATCCGACGTTGACGCTGAGCGAGTTTGGTCTTGCGGTCAACCCGGTTGTCGAGGTCTTGAGCGCGGACACCGGCGATGGCCGTGTTCACTTCGCGCTGCCCGTCAACGTCGAGTTGCGTCGGCAGCCATTCCGTATCTACGGGTCGGCCGGATACTTCACTCGCGGATCGGTCTTCGCGGGCGGCGCGCTCGAGTGGACTGGCTCGCGCATGATCGTGACGGGATCGCTCACTCAGTCCTACTCGATCAAAGAAGACATGGCGCTCGACGCGACCGGCGTCGGGCGGCAGAACGTGAATGTATCGGGTGCCTTTGCAGTCCCTGTGACCGACAGGATGGCGGCATTCGTGAACGTCGGCCGCACGCTGACACCGATCGAAGAGGGCGGCACGAAGCTGGCGCTGAGCGGCGGGATATCGATCCGATTCAGTGCATTGACTGCAACGCCCTAGCGTGGCTAAGTGTTGAAATCGCGGCCTCGCGTCTCTGGACCTGACCAGACCGCAATTGAAGCGAGGATGGCGGACGCGATCATCGCGACGCTCATGCCGTTGACTGCGGAGATGCCCCTGTCCTGCGCAGCGCCGAGGATAAAGGGCATCGCCGCACCCATCGCCGATCCAGCGTGATAACAGAAGCCCGGCCCGACGCCACGAACCTCAGTCGGGAACCGCTCGACGGTGTAGGCCGGTGCCATTCCCCACACACCCATCCCGAAGAACCCCATCGTCAGCGCGCCGAAGATCAGCGAGATTGTGCTGCCGCCGTACAGAAAGAACGGCAATGAGGCCGGGCCCAGAATCAGCGTCGCAGTAAATGCACCGCGACGCCCAAGCCGTCCTTCTGACAATCGTCCCCAGGTCGCGGTGCCGAGGATCGCGCCGACGTTGAACGCCGCGAGGAATGGCAGCAGGTTCGTCCGGCCCGCGTCGCGCAGCACCGTCGGATACCAGAAGTTCAGCGAGTAGTAGATGCACATGAACGACCCGATGACGAGCGTCGTTTGAAGCGTCGTTTTGATCAGGTCGCCCTGGAAAATTCGTACGAGGGAAAGCTTTGGCTCGCGTGCGTCAGCTCCGCTTTCCTTCAAACGGCGCTGTCGCTCGAGCCACACCGGACTCTCCGGCACGCGTGCGCGAATCCAGAATGTGAACAGCGCAGGGATGATGCACACCCAGAACATGACGCGCCACGCAAGATCCGGCGTCTCGCTGAAGAGGGGATAGATGAATTGAAATGCCGCGGCGGCGAAGAGATATCCCCAGTACCAGCCACCGAGCATCAGCCCCGAGGCGAGACCGCGCAGCCGGGCTGGCCAGTGTTCGAGAACGAGCGGCATGCCGGCCGCCCATTCGCCGCCCATGCCGAGACCGAACAGCGCGCGAATGGCGAACAGCGCCGCATATGACGGCGCGAACCCGCTGAGGAACGCAAAGAGCGAGAACCACAGGACCGACAGCATCAGGGGCAACTTGCGCCCCCATTTGTCAGCCGCAGTCCCGGCGATCGTCCCGCCCACGAGTCGCATGATGAGCGTCACGGTCCCGAGCGCGCCGGCCAGTGCGCGATCGATCGTGAAGCTCTTCTGGATGTCCACGACGATGAACGCGAGGATGTTGAAGTCGAACGAGTCAACGATCCAGCCGAGGAACACCGCCCAGAAGGCACGCCACTGATCGCGCGTGACCTGCCGATACCAAGGAAGGGTGCTGTCGGCCGCGTCGTCGATGACGGCGGGAATGGTTGATGCGGCTCTCGTGGTCACGCCCGCGCGATTCTAGGTTGCCCCGACGGATTTGTCGAACGTCGCGCGTGTTCGATTTGCCGGGCTCAGCCGTTAATGGCTGTAAGGCGCCAGTGTAGAATCCAGATCCCTTTGACCGGCGCTTCCTCTTTGGAGAAAACATGAACCGTCTGACTGCGGCAGTGCTTGCCGGAGCTGCGTTCGTTCTGTGGATGGATGTCGGTTCTGCCCAGCAGCCTTCGTCCCGGCTACGCATTGCCGCGACGACGATCAACGATCTTCGGGCGTGGGATCAGACTGTGACCGCACAGCTGCGAACCGGTGATCTCCGCGTGATGAGCGTCGATCAGGACCCGTCGATGCCGACTCGACGCGTCGAGCGGATGCAGCAGTACTACCAAGGCGTCCCGATTTTCGGGGCGCAGATCGTCCGCGATTCGGAATCTGGTGTTGCGCAGTCGATTTTCGGCGAAGTGCCGCAGGGGTTGAGCCTGGATACGAGCCCGGTTTTGACTGCAGCCGCTGCCGAGACGGAAACGCTGCGCCGATCCGGGTCGGGGGCGTTGATGCTGCGCCGACCTGAGCTCGTCATCCTCGCCGAAACTCCTATCGGGCCTCGACTCGCGTACATGCTTGTCGTCTCGGCCAAGCCGTCCGTCGATCGCGTGTTCGTCGATGCCGTCACGGGTGCCGAACTCCTTCGGTTTTCCGAAATTAAGACGCAATCATCGGCCGTCGGAACCGGCCAGGGACTGGTTGGCGGCCCAAAGAAGATGTCGGTGCGGCCTGAGGGGGCTGGTTTCGTTGCCGATGACCGACTGCGGCCGCCAGTGCTGACAACGTTTGACCTGCGTGGAAACCTGTTTCGCGCGGACAGCGTGATCTTCGACGGCGCACCGCTGTTTCCTTCCGATCTGGCGACCGATTCCGATAATCAGTGGACCGACATCCCGACTGTCGATGCTCACGCGTATATCGGCTGGACCTACGACTACTACTTCAAGCGTCACGGGCGCCGCGGGCTGGATAACCGCGACCGGCCTATCGTGACCATCGTCAACGCCGCTCGTCAGGCGGACTTCCAATCAGTGCCGCCAGACTTTTTCGGGCTTTACGTCCTGAACGCGTTCTGGTGTGACGGGTGTGGCCCCAACGGCGTGGGCGTCATGTACTTTGGCAACGGTGCCCCTCCCCAATTCGGGTTCAATTTCGGGGTTGGCGTACAGACCGTCAGCTACTTTGCGGGATCGTTGGATATCACGGCGCACGAGCTCACGCACGCGGTGACCGATTCGTCTTCGCGTTTGATTTATCTCAACGAATCGGGGGCGCTCAATGAAGCGTTCTCGGACATCATGGGCACGAGTGTCGAATTCTTCTTTCAGCCTGTGGGTTCGGGACTCGGTCAAGCCGACTTCCTGCTTGGCGAGGATTCCATACGAAGTCCGTTTGGAGGCCTCAACGGGAGCCGCTCGCTGATCAACCCGGCGGCGTTTGGCGACCCGGATCACTACAGCCTTCGGTACACGGGCTCTGCTGACAACGGCGGTGTGCATACCAATTCGAGCATTGCCAACCACGCGTTTTATCTCGCGGTGGCCGGCGGCACCAATCGTGTCTCGGGCATCACCGTCGCCGGTGTTGGCCTCGCAAATATGGAACAGATCGAGAAGGTGTTCTACCGGGCATTCACGCTGCTGATGCCTGCCAACTCCACCTTCTCGACGGCGCGTGCAGCGACGATTCAGGCCGCCCGCGATCTCTACGCAACAACCCCTTCGGTTGTGAACGCAGTGACCCAGGCCTGGACCGCCGTCGGCGTGAATTGAGGAGACGCATGTACCGCACCTCAGTTGCCTTCATGATCGTTCTCCTCGGTATCGCTGCGTCCGCATCCGCGCAGGCCAAGCCGACGCAGCCCACGCCGGCGAAGCCGACGCAGCCGACCCCAGCGAAGCCGACGCAGCCGACGCCGGCACGACCCGGGCAGGCGAAGCCCACGCCGCCACAACCGATCGACAGGATCTACGTGTCGGTGAATGGCGCTTTCCAGACGGGTGGCGACAACTTCGGCGAGACAGTGACGTTCCGTGAGAACGCCGAGGACGGCCGGTTCACGACCGATTACGAAGTGAAGTCGGGGCCGGCGCTCAATGTCTCGGTTGGTGTCGGACTCTGGCGCAACATCGGCGTTGGCGTCGGCGTCACGCGTTATTCGAAGAACACACCTACGGCGTTCAGCGCATCCGTGCCACATCCGTTCTTCTTCAATCGTCCGCGAGACGTGGAGGGCGAGGTCGGCGGCACCAAACGCGAGGAGCTGGCGGTGCACGTCCAGGCTCGAGCCACCTTCGTGCCGAATCGGCGCATCCAGGCCGTCGTGTTCGGTGGTCCCTCCTTCTTCACCGTGAAGCAGGACATTGTCAACGACTTCGAGATCACCGAGACGTACCCGTACGACACCGCGACGTTCAGCCGCGGCATCACGACGAAGGTCGATGAATCAAAGATCGGCTTCAATGTCGGCGCGGATGTCGGCTACTTCTTCACGCGTCAGGTTGGCGTCGGCGGCAGCGTGCAGTGGGCGGCCGCGACGATCGACGCGCCAGCGTCGAGCGGGACGGGCTCGTTCGACATCAAAGCCGGCGGACTCCAAGTTGGCGCCGGGCTGCGACTTCGGTTCTAGGTGACCCCGTCGATGCGGCGATTCGGATCGATCGCGAGCCACGCGAGCGCGCCGGCGACGTAGACGCCGGCCGTGACATAGAGCGGCAGCGTCCAGGACCCGAGGCGATCCACCATCACGCCGACGACGATCGGTCCGACGAGCCCACCCAGATTGCCGAACGTGTTCATGAAGCCGGTGACGACGCCCGCGTGACGCGGTGCGACGTCGAGGCACACCGCCCAGCACGCACTCAGCGCGAAATCCGCGGACGCCAGTGCAAGCGCCAGCAGCAGTGCCTTGGCGACCGCTGACGGTACGACGAGAGACGCAAGGATCAGCATCCCGCACACGAAGAACGCCGTGGAGCCGAGCACTACACGTGCTGTGCGCAGTCCGCGCGTGCGCGCCAGGACGTCGGTAGACCAACCGCCGGTGATATTGGCTGCGCCGGCCAGCAGAAACGGCAGCGCCGAGAAGAATCCGCCGGCCACCATCGAGAACCGCAGCTCGCGAACGAGATACGTCGGCAGCCAGGTGAAATAGAAATACAAACCGTAGCCGAACGTGAAATACATCGCGCAGATGGCGTAGAGGTTCGGGCTCGTGAGGAGCGCCCGCCACGGCGTCGGCTCGTCTTTGGAAGTTGGGCGTTGGCGGTTGGGAGTTTCTTCATCCTGTGTGATCCATGCGAGCTCTTCTCGATCGACGTCGGCATGCTCCGAAGGACGATCGCGATACGAGCGATACCACGCGACGGCCCAGACGATGCCGAACACGCCGAAGACGACGAAGCTGATGCGCCAGCCCCAGCGCTGAATCAGCACCAGTGCGATGGGCGCCGTGATCGCACCGCCCAGCCGCGAGCCAAGGAACAGCACGCCGTTGGCCATCCCGCGTTCGCGCGCCGGGAACCACTGCGAGAAGCTCCGCACGGCATTCGGAAATGCGCCAGCCTCTCCAGCGCCGAAGAGAAACCGGATCGCGACCAGCGACCGCAGGCCCTGCGCCGCACCCGTGAGCATCGTGAACGCCGACCACCACAGCACGATACGTGTGAGCACGCGCCGCGGGCCGATGACGTCGCCCAACCAGCCGGAGGGCACTTCGAACAGCGAGTAGGCGAGCGTGAACGCGCCGAACACCGTGCTCATCTGCACGAGCGTCAGCCCGAGGTCCTGCATGATGAACGGCGTGGCGATGGCGATGCAGACGCGATCGAGGTAGGTGACGATGGCGAGGAAAAACGCCATCCGCAGGACGCGATAGCGGACACGCGACAGGGTAGGCCGGGTCTTGCTTTGTAGACCCGGCATCACTGCAGACCCAACATCACTGCAATTTGTCCAACCCTTCGTTCAGCTCGATCGACGTGCCCCACGGATCCGTGACGAACGCGATGCCCAGTCCAAACGCCTCGGACTTGCGGTACGTGACGTTCAGCTTGATGCCCATCGCTTCGAGCTTCTTGCAGAACGCTTCGAGGTCTCTCACCTCGAAGCCGATGTGCTCAATCGAGCGACCGGTCGTGCCGATGACGGGATCTGGCGAGGGCGAAAAATTCAGCGCGACACCCGGCAGATCCGCGACGAGGAACGTGCCGCCGGCTGCGCGAGGCTTCGCGCCAAAGACTTTCTCATACCACGCGCGCATCTCGGCGTTCTGCGCACCGAAGAAGTGGACGTGATGCAGCGCGATCGGCGTCGTCTGCTGCTTGTTCTCCAGCAGCTCCACCTTCACATCGTCAGGGCCCATGACGAAGGCGATTGACGTGGTCTCGTTGACGGGTGCAATGTCGTCGATCACCTTCTGGGTCGGCGCGACTTCCGAGCGCGTGATGATCGGATAGCCGGCGGCCTTCACGCGGTCAATCGTCTGCCGCAGGTTGGGGACCGAGAACCCGATGTGGTTCACGGTCGTTCCCTTGCTGCCGCCGGTCGGCTTCTGGTTCCGGAAGAAGATGAAGACGTTCGGGAATTTGACGACGTCCACCTGCTGTGGACCGAATTTGATCCGTGTGCCGCCCAGCGTGTCGGCGAAGAACTTGAGATGCGCGGGGATGTCGCTCGCCGCGATGTGATGATGGCCATAGACGATCGGGCCATCCTTCGCAGCCAGCAACTGCGCTGACGCTGTCGACGCGAAGGTGGCGACGATGAGCGCGACGAATGTCGTTCTAAGTTTCATCAGTCGATCCCGAAAGCGAGCAGCACGTTGCCGCCGTTCCCGACGAATCCGCCGTAACCGGAGTTGAAGTAGAGCATCCCGCCCGACACGATGGCGCCGGGGCCTTCGAGGCCGCCGCCGTTGGCTTTCACACCGTTGACGGTGGGGAAGTCTTTGTTGGTGTCGAACGTCCAGAGGATCGAGCCGTCCTTGGTCGAATACGCGCGCATGCCGCCGTCGAGCGATCCCGAGAAGACCGCTCCGGGGATGACGGTCACCGCGGCGCCTTGGGACGCGCGGCATGTCGGCTTCTTCGGATCGCACAGCCGCTCCTGCGGCTCGACGCTCCAGGCAAGCGCGCCGGTAGCGAGGTTGAGAGCGCGGATGCCGCCAGGTTTCGGCGACAACAGATCGGACACACCGAAGTAGGCCTGCTGATCGTCGACCGCACCGCCCCACTGTCCGCCCAGTCCGCTGCCTTGACCGATGCGGTACTGCCACGCCAGTTCGCCTTCCTTGTCGGGATCGAGCGCGTAGGCCATGCCCGACTTCTGCGGGAGGACGAGCAGGTCGCGTCCATTCACGGTGACAAGACTCGGCGATGCGGAAAAGTCGTGATCGGGTCCCATCTTCGCCGGGCAGTTCGGATTGTCGGGGTTTTCCTGCTGGCAACCCAGCGTCCAGTTGTCGTTGGGCGTCGTCTGGTTGACCCATTTGATGACGCCGCTCTTCATGTCGAGCGCGATCACGGCGTCGCTGGTCTTCTGCGCCGGGTCGGCGTAGTTGTTGCCGGTGGCGATGTAGACCATCCCGCGCCTGGCGTCGATCGTTGGTGACGACCAGATGCCGGCACCGGCCGGTCCCCATTGCTGTAGGCCGTCTTTGTTCTTTCCGCGCGGCTTGGGTTCTTCGATGGTGTAGGTCTTCCAGATCACTTCGCCAGTGTTGGCATTGAGCGCGGAGATATTGCCGCGGAACGTGCAGCACTCGTACTTGGCGCTGCCTCCCTGGCCTTCTTCGTTCAAGCCCTGTACGGGCACGAACACGCGTCCGTCGTAATACGTCGGCGCGCCGGTAATGGCCGCGGCGCGATGGTCGTCAACCTTGCGGATCCAGATCTGCTGGCCGGTGTTCGCATCGACGGCATACGCATTGGCGCGAGAGTCACCGAAGAAGACGGCCTGACCCGAACGAGTGCCGTTCGTGTAGGGGCCAACCGACATCGCTGTGCGCACGCCTGCCTGGGCCTTGAACGTCCAGTGCGTGCAACCGGTCTTCGGATCGAGCGCGTGCACTTCACCGTTCTCGCTCGCGACGAACAAGCGGCCACCGGCGATCGTCGGCTGCGCGCGAGCTGACGTGACGGTGTGATATCCGAATGCCCACTTGAGTTTCAGCTTGGGCAAATCGGCGGCGGTGAGTCCGCCGTTCTTCTGAAAGCGGGTGTTCGCGACGTTGCCGCCCCATCCGTTCCATTCACCATTGGCAGCCGGTGCGCGCATCGCAGACGACGCGGAACATTTGTTCACGACGACCGGCGCTGTGACAGGGCCGAACGGCTTGCCGGATGCAAAGACGGCCACCGCGCGCTGCTCGGCCTCGCTCAACGAGATCGCCTGAATCTGCATCCGGCCGAGCGTCATCGCGTTGAAGATCTCTTCGGTCTTCATCTGCCGCAGCGTGGCGGGAGTCGGTGCGCTGGTCTGGTTTTCGGCGTGGCAGTTCGCGCAGGCGCGCTTGAAGACAGCGGCGCCGTCAGGTTGCTGCGCCAGTGCGGGTACGGCCAGCACGATGAGAAAAACAGCTACGAGTGCGGACTTCATTGATGAACTCCCAAAGACCAACCACCAACCACCAACCACCAACCACGAACCACGAACCACGAACCAGAGAGCTATGATACGCGGGAAGAAATGGTCGGCGGTACATATCAGTTCTGGCGCATAGGTCGAGCATTAACGGCGATGACGATCGCCGTTATGAGCGCGTATGCGTTGATCTATGCGCAGGCGCCCGCTGACGCGCCGATCACCTTCCGGCTGATCGTCGTCAGTTCCGCCGAACGCGCCGAGTCGCTGCTCGCGGAGATTCAGGCGGGCTCGAGCTTCGAGACGATCGCGCGCACGCAGTCTTCGGATCCATCCGCCAGTCAGGGTGGCCTCATCGGACCCGTGGCCCTCTCCGAATTGCGACCAGAACTTCGTGATGTGCTTCGCGATCTGCGGATGGGCGAGGTGCGCGGGGTGCTGCGCCTGGCAACCGGATTTGCTCTTGTGCAGCGCACGACAGAGCGTCCGGTGATGTCAATGCGCGGCGGCGAGATTCTGGCGGTCTCTTCAGTCGGCAGTGTCCGTCCCACACTGAGCGTGGATGGATTCTCCGAAGCGAACGCCGCACTGAACAGCATCAACAAACCGGAGGACTGGAACCAGAGCCCGCGTCAAATCTGCGAGCTGCGGCAAGAGGCGGTGGGGAACGTGAAATCGGCGCTGTCGAGGCGTCTTGGCCCCGAGCTCGCCAGGACGCGCACCGAATATTCGCCGCAGGACATCATGGAAGCGCATGTCGCGCTCGGTCAGCTCTACTCGTACGACGGCGACATGACGAACGCGATCGCGCAGTTCGAGTCAGCCAGACGCATCGCCGAAACCGACTTGCCGGCGGCCTTGCCTGATCTCATTCAAAGTCTTGGCATCGCGCATCTCCACAAGGCGGAAATGGACAACGGGCTTTATCACGCGCCTGGCGATCGTTGTCTGCTGTCGGTGCGCGGCGGAGCTCCGTTGCAAAAGCCAGAGGACTTCAACAAGGCGGTCGAGTACTTCAGAAAGCTGCTCGGCACGCGGCCCGATGATGTGGAAGCGAAATGGCTGCTGAACGTGGGCTACATGACCACGGGTGGATATCCGGGTCTCGTTCCGCCACCCGACCTGATGCCCTCGTCGGACTTCGCATCTGCCGAAGACGTTGGCCGCTTCGTCGACGTCGCGGCAAAGGCGGGCGTGGACTCGTTCTCATCGGCGGGCGGCGTCATCGTTGACGACTTCAACAACGATGGTCAGCTCGAGATCCTGACGTCGAACTTCGACAGCTGCGGTCAGATGAAGTTGTTTCAGCGCGGGCCGACGGGCACGTTCGTCGATCAGGCCGCGCACGCGGGTCTGACCGAACAGCTTGGCGGTTTGAATCTGCTGCAGACCGATTACAACAACGATGGTTGCAAGGACGTGCTCGTCCTGCGCGGTGGGTGGGAACTGGCGCAGCGCAAGTCGCTGTTGCGAAACAACTGCGACGGCACGTTCACTGATGTCACGTTCGCGAGCGGCCTCGCCAAGCCGGCGACGAGCACCCAGACGGCCGCCTGGACCGACATCGACAACGACGGCTGGATCGATCTCTTCGTGGGCAACGAAGATGCGCCGGCGCAGCTCTTTCGCAATCGCGGCGACGGCACCTTCGAGGACATCGGCAAGGCGGCCGGCGTCGCGCGAACCGCGTTCACCAAGGCCGTTCATGCCGGCGACTTCGACAACGACGGGTACCCGGATCTCTATGTCTCGAACCTGCGCGGCGTGAACTACCTCTATCGCAACAACCACGACCGCACGTTTACCGAAGTGGCCACAGCGGCAGGCGTGACCGGAGCCGATCGCGGCTTTCCCGCCTGGTTCTTCGACTACGACAACGACGGCTGGGACGACCTGTTCGTCAGCAGCTATTTCCTGTCGATCGAAGAGAACGCGCGCTCGTACATGCGTTTGCCGGCCAACGCGAAAACCCAGAAGCTCTATCGCAATCTGGGCAATGGACGTTTCGAGGACGTGACCGCGCAGACGAACATGGCCAAGGTGTTCATGCCGATGGGGTCGAACTTTGGCGACATCGACAACGATGGCTTCCTCGACATCTTTCTCGGCACTGGCAGCCCGTCTTACGGTGCGCTGAAGCCCAGCGTGCTGCTGCACAACAAGGGCGGCAAGACGTTCGTGGACGTGACCGCCTCATCCGGAACGGGGGAGATGCACAAGGGCCACGGCGTCGCCTTTGCCGATCTCGATCACGACGGCGACGAGGAGATCATCTTCAAGGTCGGTGGTGCCACGCCCGGCGACGCGCACGTTTTTCGCGTGTTCGAAAATCCCGGACACGGCAACGACTGGCTGGGCGTGAACCTGGTCGGCGTGAAGACCAACCGTGCCGCGATAGGGGCGCGCATCAAGGTCACGGTCGAGAACAGCGGCGCTGGAACCCGATCGATCTACAGGACCGTGAACAGCGGCGGCAGCTTCGGTGCCTCACCGCTGCAGCAGCATATCGGCCTCGGCAAGGCGGCGCGCATCGTGGACCTCGAAGTGTTCTGGCCGGTCAGCAATACGCGGCAGCACTTCGCCAACGTCGGCAAGAATCAGGTCGTCGAGATTCGTGAGGGTGATCAACGTGTGACGCCGCTGGTGAGGAAGCCGGCGCCTCTCGGAGGCTCGCGATGAAATTCAACATGCAAAAGTCAACATGCAAACTGTTCTTTGCCCTTTGCATGTTGCCTTTTGCATTTTGCATTTCGTCTGTCCGCGCAGCGGACAGGGAATTCACCGTGAAAGGCATGGTCCTTCGCGCCGATCCTGCCAACCGCTCCTTCGTCGTGTCGCACGAGAAGATCGTCGGCCTGATGGATTCGATGATCATGCCCTTCGACGTCCGCGACGCGAAGGATCTCGCGGGCGTCGTCCCGGGCGCTGTCGTCGAGTTCACGCTCGTCGTGAGCGACACGTCGGCGTATGCGACGAAGATCACGATTCAGCGCTATCAGAGCGTGGAGCAGGATCCGCGCACGGCGCGGCGGCTGGCCGTGATGCGAAAGATGGCGGGGCTCGCCACCAAGCCGCTCGAGATCGGCGCGCACGTGCCTGACTTCACGTTGATCGACCATACGCGCCAGTCAGTCCGGTTCTCGAGTCTGGCCGGCAAGGTGGTCGTCGCCAACTTCATCTACACGCGTTGCGCGCTGCCGCAGTTCTGCCTGCGGGTGTCGAACAACTTCGGTGTGCTGCAGAAGCGATTCGCGAAGGAACTGGGCAAGGACGTCGTGCTGTTGACGATTACGTTCGACCCGCAGCGCGATACGCCGGAAGCGCTGGCCGCCTACGCCTCGCAGTGGAAGCCAGACCCGAAGACCTGGCATTTCCTCACCGGACCGGTCGACGATGTCCGAAAAGTGTGTGCGCTGTTCGGCGTCGAGTTCTACCCGGATGAAGGACTGATGAACCACTCGCTGCACACAGTGGTGATCGACCGCAAAGGCACGCTTATCGCCAACATCGAAGGCAATTCATACTCTCCCGAACAACTCGGCGATCTCGTGTTTGCGCAATTGAATTAGCCACCAACCACGAACCACCAACCACGAACCACCAACCACGAACCAGCTCATCTACACATCGTGCGTTGACAGTCGAGTTCGCGCACGATAGCTTGGCTCGTCTTTCCCCTCAACAAACAGCAACAACGTCGCCGCTAGTTGTCTCGCCATGACTGACCGACTGCTCGATCGCCTCACTGGCCTGCTCAAGAAGAAAAACTGGTACGAAATGCCGCGACTGCTGGCCATGGTGCGTCTCGGCGAGATTCGCGAAGACGAGCGCGAGAAGAATCTGTACGACACCGAGGATCCGCTGCTCAAACCGGCGCCAGCGGGTACGCAGCTCGATCCCGAGGTCCGCAACAGCCGCTCGACCGACGGTGCCAACAACGATCTGCACTACCCGGCGATGGGCTCGGTGGGCCGGCGCTTTGGCCGCAACGTTCCTCTCAAATACGTCGTCCCTGACACGGCCAACCTGATGACGCCCAGCCCGCGCGTGGTGAGCCGCGAGCTGATGACGCGAGATCAGTTTCAGCCGGCAACCATCCTCAACCTGCTGGCGGCGTCGTGGATTCAGTTCCAGGTCCATGACTGGTTCGTCCACAAACGCTCGAAGACCGAGTTCGCCGAGATCCCGTTAGCGGCGAATGACAACTGGGGTGAGCCGACGATGAGAGTGCCACGGACGGAGACGGATCCAGGTCCGCAGGGCAGCAAGCGGCCGCCGGCGTACGCCAACTTGAACAGCCATTGGTGGGACTGCTCGCAGTTGTACGGCTGCGACGCCGAGACCGCGCGGAAAGTGCGGACGAATATCGGTGGCAAGCTGAAGATCGAGCCGACCGGTTTGCTCCCTGTCGATCCGCAGACTGGCATCAGCATCAGCGGTTTCACCGACAACTGGTGGATCGGTCTGGCGATGCTCCACACGCTGTTCACGTGGGAACACAACCATGTCTGCGATCTGCTCGCCGCACAGCATCCGACCTGGACCGACGATCAGCTGTTCAACAAGGCGCGGCTGATCACGACCGCTCTGGTTGCGAAGATTCACACCGTCGAGTGGACGCCGGCGATCCTGCCGCATCCGATCATCAAGACCGCGATGAACACCAACTGGAGCGGCCTGCTCGAGGGTGACCTTCAGGATGCCATCGGCTTCATCGACGACAGCGAGATCCTCGGTGGCATCGTCGGCTCCAAGGCCGATCATCATGCGGCGCCGTACTCACTGACCGAGGAGTTCGTCTCGGTCTACCGCATGCACCCGCTGATGCCGGACGAGGTCGTCTGGAAGTCGCTCGCGACGGGACGCACGCTGGAGACGCGGAAGCTCGAAGAGATGAGCGGCCACCGTACGCCGGAGATCGCCGAGCGCATTACGATGCCGGATCAGTTCTATTCGTTCGGCGTGTGTCATCCGGGTGCGGTGACGCTGCACAACTATCCGCGAACGTTGCAGAACCTGCACCGAGACAACGGTGAGCACCTGGACCTGGCGGCGGTGGATATCTTCCGCGACCGCGAACGCGGCGTGCCGCGCTACAACCAGTTCCGCGAGCTGTTCAACAAGTCGAAGGTGAAGTCGTTCGACGAGCTCACCGACAACCCCGCCTGGCGTAAGCAGATCAAAGAGGTCTACAACAGCGACATCGACAAGGTGGACTTGATGACCGGGCTCTACGCCGAGCCGCTGCCGGCCGGGTTCGGCTTCAGCGAGACCGCGTTCCGCGTATTCATCCTGATGGCCTCGCGCCGGCTGAAGAGCGATCGCTTCTTCACCGATGACTGGCGCCCGGAGGTCTACACCGAGTTCGGGCTCGACTATGTGAAGAAGAACTCGATGCTGACCGTGCTGCGACGGCATTTCCCGCAGCTGGCGCCGGCATTAGAAGGGGTCAAGAACGCGTTCCAGCCTTGGAAGCCAATCGCTTAATCCGGAAGGCACTTGTGTTGGCGTGGCGAATCCGTGTGGAGGTCAGGCCGACACGGATCGCCTGACCGTGCGAGAAGCCAGTGGGCGTCAGCGAGGTTGAGCACTCTTCCCGGTAACCGGCGCGACCCGAGCGGCCAGCGGCCGACGACGGCGTCGCAGCACGGTCCGGCCACCGGAACCGGATTCGCGGCGCCAACACAAGTGCCTTCCCCAATAAAGCGGCGTTTCCTTGCGTACGCGGTGCGGGACTGTATTTCACTCCGCGAACCGACTTGATCCACGCATAGCAACTTCGCCATCGATCAACGAGGTTTGCCAATACACTTCCCACGGTTCGCTCCGAACATACAGTCCCGCACCGCGTCTCGAGTGTAACGATTCGCAAGCGTCGCCCATCTCCAGACGCCAACACAAGTGTTCTTTGGAGCTAAAATGTCCGCATGATTCTTGAAGTCAACGGCAAACGTCACGACCTCGACGTCAGCCCCGACATGCCGCTGCTCTGGGTCCTGCGCGACGCGCTCGGCCTGACCGGCACGAAGTTCGGCTGCGGCCTCGGACAATGCGGCGCGTGCACGATTCATGTGGACGGCACGCCGACGCGTGCGTGTCTGACTGCGGCATCCAGCGCGGTCGGCAAGAAGATCACCACGATTGAAGGTCTGTCGCCGAACGCCACGCATCCGCTGCAGACGGCATGGGTCGCCGAGCAGGTGCCGCAGTGCGGCTACTGCCAGTCGGGTCAGATCATGACCGCCGCGGCGCTGTTGACGAAGACGCCGAAGCCGACCGACGCGCAGATCGACACCGCGATGCAGGGCAACATCTGCCGCTGCGGTACTTATCAACGCATTCACCGCGCCATCAAACGCGCGGCGCAGGTCTAAGGAAGGAGGGCGACATGACGAAATCACTTTCGCGACGCACCTTCCTGAAGACAGCGACCGCCGCGGGGGGCGGGCTGATGATCGGCGCGTATCTGCCGCTGCGTGGTGCAACGGCGGTGAGCGCAGCGGGCAGCTTCGAGCCCAACATCTGGATCAAGGTCAACGCCGACGACACCGTGCGCATCATGCTCACCATGCTCGAAATGGGGCAGGGCGTGATGACGTCGATGCCGATGCTCGTGGCCGAGGAGCTCGATTTCGACTGGGCGAAGATCAAGACCGAGTGGGTGGGGGCCGATGCCAGGTACGGCAACCCCAACTTCGGTGGACAGCAGATCACCGCCGGCAGCAACAGCGTGCGCGGGATGTGGAAGGTGCTGCGCGAATCGGGCGCCGCTGCGCGGTCGATGCTCGTGACCGCTGCCGCGCAAACGTGGAACGTTCCTGAGAATTCGCTGACGACCAACAAGGGCGAGGTGATTCACCAGGCGAGCGGACGTCGCGTGAAGTACGGCGCGCTGGTCGACAAGGCTGCCACGGTGCCGGTGCCGAAGCAGGTGACGCTGAAGGATCCGAAGACGTTCAAGCTCCTCGGTCAGTCGCTGCCGCGACTCGATGTGCCCGAGAAGGTGAACGGTGCCGCGCAGTTCGGCATCGACGTGAAGCTTCCGGGTCTGCTCACAGCGCGCGTCGTCCGGTGCCCCGTGTTTGGCGGCAAGGTTGCCAGCTTCAACGCCGACAAGGCCAAAGCGATCAAGGGCGTCACGCACGTTGTGCAGATCAGCGGCGGGATCGCCGTTGTCGGCGAGAACTACTGGGCGGCGTCGCAGGGCGCGCAGGCGCTGCAGGTGACGTGGGACGAAGGTCCACTCGCGAACCTCTCGAGCGCCGACATCAGCAAGAAGCAGGCGGAGCTCGCGCAGCAACCGGGCAAGGTCGCGCGCAATGATGGCAACGCCGATGCGGCGCTCAATCCGCAGGTCTCCGGTCCGACTGGACCGCCCGCTCGCACCTTTGAGCGCGTCTTCGAAGCGCCATTCCTCGCGCACGCGTGCATGGAGCCGATGAACTGCACCGCGGACGTGAAGGCGGACGGTGTCGACGTCTATGTGCCGACGCAGGGACAGACGGCATCACAGCAAGCGGCGATGGCGGCCTTGAAGCTGCCGGCTGACAAGGTGAGGGTCCACGCCACCTACATGGGCGGCGGGTTTGGACGGCGCGGCGAAGCCGATTTCGTGATTGACGCCGTCGAGACGTCGAAAGCGGTCGGCAAGCCGGTGAAGGTCGTGTGGACGCGAGAGGACGATATGCAGCACGACTACTATCGTCCGGTCAGCTACGCACGCATGTGGGGCGGCGTCGATGCGAACGGCAAGCCCACCGTCTTCATGCAGCGTCTCGTGCAGCAGTCGCTGATGAAGCGCATCGGCGGTCTGCCGCCGAACGGGATCGACTTCATCTCCCTGGACGGCGCCGCGAACCTGCCGTACGACATCCCCAACATCCGGATGGAGTACATCGAGCACGATCCCGGAATCCCCTTCGGGTTCTGGCGATCGGTCGGCGCCTCGTTCCAGGGCTTCGCGATCGAAGCGTTCATCGACG